>Ga0335075_10012636_pt1 | contig 12751 bp, 9 predicted proteins | sample Lox_Sample_24_FD_206723 | JGI IMG/M metagenome (GOLD analysis project Ga0335075, IMG submission 206723) | Soil microbial communities from Loxahatchee National Wildlife Refuge, Florida, United States - Lox_Sample_2.4 | ecosystem: Environmental > Terrestrial > Soil > Wetlands | place: USA: Florida... | reverse complement strand
CTGCCGGGAAGGAGCAGCAGGAGGCTCTTTCCTTCGATACGACCACAATGTGAGGCCGTATGCTGACCATCTCCAAGCCGCTCTCGGCAGGCCAGGCGCAGAGCTACCACCAAAAGGAGTTCACCGCGAAGGAACAGAACTACTGGTCGCAGCGCGGGGAAGTTGCCGGGGAATGGCAGGGCCGTTTGGCGGAAACATTCGGACTTGCCGGCGCCGTCTCGGCGGAAGATTTTGCGCGGCTGAGCCAGGGGCAACACCCACAAACGGGGGAGCAGCTTGTCCGGCAGCGCGCTTCCTACATATATAAGGATGCCGAAGGAAACGCGATTAAAGCGATGGAACACCGCGCCGGATGGGACGCGACGCTTTCCGCTCCCAAATCGGTGTCACTCACGGCGCTGGTCGGCGGCGATGACCGCGTGCGCGAGGCACACCGCGAAGCTGTACGTACGGCTCTCGAACACCTGGAGTCGTACACAATGGCCCGGATCGGCGGCAATCATCCGGCCGAGACAACGGGCAAATTTGTTGCAGCAAAATTCGAGCACGATACGGCTCGTCCGGTGGACGGCTACGCCGCCCCGCAGCTCCACACCCACGCCGTCGTCTTCAACGTCACCCAGCGAGACACTGGAGAGTACCGCGCTCTGCAACCGCAGAGCCTCTTCGCCTCGCAGCAATTCGCCACTGCGATCTATCAGTCTGAATTGACCTACCGGCTCCGCCAGCTTGGGTACGAAATCACCGTCGGCAGGAGCGGCGCCCCGGAAATCAAAGGCTACACACAGGAATATCTTGACGCATCGAGTCCGCGCAGCCAGCAGATCCGCGAATACCTCGAACGCACGGGCCGAATTGGCAAGGAGGCTGCCGAAATCGCCGCGCATTCGACGCGGGACCGCAAGGAGATTCACTCGCTCAGGGAGGTCATGGCAGCACATCGGAAGCTGGCTGCGGAATACGGCAATCAGGCCGAAGCCGTCGTCCGTGCCGCGCACGAGCGTAGCCGGACTCAGAGCCAGGACATGAGTCTGCCGCAACGAGTCCGGGAAGCGGTCACCTTCTCCCGCGACAAGAATTTCGAGCGCGAGGCCGTGGTCGATGAGCGCGTTCTTGTCCGCGACGCCCTGCGCCGCGGCATGGGCGAGGTCATCTACGGCCAGGTGCGCGCCCACCTCAACGCCCGGATAACATCCGGCGAATTTCAGACCGTCGAGCGGCCTTACTCGATGCCTGGCAGGACGCTCACAACGGCCCGGACCATCCAGGCAGAACGCGACATTCTGCATCGCGTTCAGGAAGGCCAGCGTCAGGTCCAGCCCATTCTGGACCGTCCCCACGCCTACCGCGTTGCTGAAGATCACCCGTACCTGAATCGGGCTCAGAAGGTAGTTGTTGAGGAGGTGCTGAGTTCGGCGGACCGCGTACAGGGAATCCAGGGCTACGCCGGCTCCGGGAAGACCGCGACCCTTGCCGTGCTGCGCACCGCGGCCGAGGCACAAGGGTACCAAGTACAGGGCTTCGCTCCAACTTCGCGCGCCGCGCGGCAACTGCGCGAAGCCGGGATCGAAGCGGGGACTTTGCAGGGCTTTCTTGCAGGTAACCGCGAGAATGAGACTGCGAGCGACAGGGCGCGGTTCTACTTCGTCGATGAATCGAGCCTCGCCAGCACCCGCCAGGTGCGTGAATTCCTTGCACGTCTTGGACAGAACGACCGGGTACTACTGATCGGTGACACCCGGCAGCATCAGGGCGTTGAAGCGGGCCGCCCGTTCGAGCAGTTACAGCAGGCCGGGATGCGAACCGCGAAACTCGACGAGATCGTGCGGCAGAAAGATCCGGCCCTCAAGTCCGCGGTCGAATTGCTCGCGCGCGGCCGGTCCGCCGCGGCTCTCGATTTGCTCCAGCATCAGGGCCGCGTTCAGGAGATGCCCGATCCGCAGCAACGCATCAAGGCCATTGGGCGTAGCTACGCGGAGTCGCCTACAAACACCCTGATCGTTTCACCAGACAATGCCTCCCGGCGTGACCTAAACCGTACGGTTCGCACGGAGCTGAAGGCAAAGGGCTCGCTGTCGCGCGAGGACGAAAGCTTCAGAATTCTTACCCAGCGCCAGGACATGACCGGAGCGGAGCGAGCTTGGGCCAGTCACTATGAGCCGGGCGAAACAATCCGCTTCACCCGAGGGAGCAAGGCTGCGGGAATCGAAACAGGCTCCTATGCCGTAGTTGCTGTCGTCGAACCAGCGCGGAATCTGCTGACAGTTCAGAAGGAGTCAGGCGAACTTGTCACCTACGATCCCCGGCGCCTCACCGGAGTCAGCGTCTACCGGGAGGCCATGCACGATTTCGCCGTCGGTGACCGCATCCAGTTCACCGCACCAGACAAACAACTCGCGGTTGCCAATCGAGATCTTGCCGTGATCGAGTCCATTGCGCCCGACGGCCGGATCAGAGCCCGTCTCGATGATAATCGGCAGATCGAATTCAATGCCGCCGAACATCGCCATTTCGACCATGGCTATGCCGTCACTAGCCACAGCGCCCAGGGACTTACCGCCGAGCGCGTCCTTATCCACGCCGATACCAGTGTCCATCCCGACCTGTTGAGTTCCAGGTTCGGTTACGTCGCAGTCTCCCGCGCCAGCCACGAAGCGACCATTTTCACTGACGATGTGACCCGCCTTGCTCAACAACTTGGGACAGAAGTGACCAAAACGGCGGCGCTCGAAATCGATAGATCTGTGTCTATTGAGCATGGACTCGGATTGGGACGATAATGCCCGCAAGTCTTGTAGACATCGTCCGCAAACTTGACGGCGATGAATTCTCCAGACTCACTTCTAGCAGCGCCGTGGTCGCGCTGGAGCCGCGCAGCCAGAATTCACATGACTACTGCCAGATCCCGTGCCTTTCAAGTCATCCTTGTAAATGCATAGGCAGTCCTCGATTTCGGCCGCGGATAAGCGCGAGAACGGCCTCGGCAAAACGCCGGGATCAAACGCATCACCCTTAATGCCCAACGCCATCGCCCCGATCTTGGTACCAGCATGTGCATACACTCGCGTGGGTTCCTTCCCCAGGTGGGCACCAATCCGATGCGCGATATCGTAGACCGTCAGAGCGCCGATGCCGTCAATTCTCTCGATCCGTTCCTCGACCAACTGATGAATGGCAGCGAAATCAGGTGCCTTTGCCAAGCTCCGCTCAACCGCCTGGAGCCGCAGTTCAGCTTCTCCGAGAACCCTTCCCGGAATGCGCCGCTGATGCGAATAGCGCTTGCCGTCTTCCCTTTTACAGAGCGCCGCCCTGCGTATCGCCGCCGATAGACTGCGCTCCTTCTCGAAGCCGCGCAACTCACCGCGCGCGCCGTTGCGATATGTCCGGATATAGGCGTTGACGATTTCCTCGTAGGTCATAAGCGCACTACCTCTTTCGCGGGCAATACATTAACGCACATATGCGGGTAACGTACACCGATAGAACCCGGTGCCGGCGGCAGGAAAGAAATCGGGGTCGAATGAGCGGCCGGCGGCTGTCATGGCCTTGGCGATCGCCTTATTGGCAGCCGTCTTTGCCTGACGGGCTGCCACATCCTCATCCTGCCGCCCGGACGATAGCTCTTTGACGATCTCGTCGCGGGAGACGGGAGCCGAGCCGCGTGCCATCAGGGTGATGAATTTGAAAGGGTGAGAAGTAGGTTGAAGCCCTCCTATCTCCACGCCATCGACCCATATCCGTCCGAGCTTGGTATCCACAATGAGCCGTGCGCCGTCCGGAGCAACATGGATGGCCGGCACATGGTCAGCGAGACCACAGGCGCATAAGGCATCGCGGATAACTCCGCGCTGCGTCGGGATCACTTTTTCCAGAGTGACCTGCGTCAGATCAGATGCTTCGCTGAGTGGCGACGGAAGCAGAAAGGCCAAATGCGCCGTGCCGGCACGGGGCCTCACGGCGTTGGCAGACCCAGCCGGCGGTTGTTGTAACGCGTAGACTGCATAGATTGAATAGTCTCCCACTTCGATGAATCCAAGTTCGAGAAGCGCCCCATTGTCCCAAACCGCGCCTCCGCTTGAAATCCCGAGCGCCGAACGCAGATAGAGGCGAAACGCCTCCGGCATCAATTCGAAGCCATCAAGCTCCGTCGGCGTCAAAGATCGCGACGGGATCTCCTCAACCTGACTTATCCCATAGAAGTCGCCGTCTTCGACTGCCTGCGCCTCAAGAACGTGTCCGGCCTCCGCGTGATCCGGATGCGGCACCGCGGCGAGTTGAACAGGCACCAGCACGCGCTCCTGAATCAATCTGTCCGTCTCCGCCCCAAATACGGAACGCCATACGTCAATCGGATGGCGCCAGGGGCGCAAGGTCCAAAAATTGATCGCCGCCGAAGGTGGAGCGGCGTTGCGAATTCCAATCGCGTTAAGAACTTTCTCGATCAGAGTTTCATGTATTTTCTGACTCACCTCGATCCGGCTGGGGACGCGGATATTCACGGTGACCGGGCGAGTGCTCTTGCCGATCACGTCGCATTTGAGCTTGGCCTGCAGCAACCGACCTTCGCCGAGTGGCAACCGAAGTTCTTCCATGCTCCGAAAGCAATCGTTGGAACGGATATGGAGAAGCTCGCGGTCTCCGCGTTCCCAAAGGCATTCCGTCATTCGAACCCGGCTGACCCTAAATACCCCATGATTATCGAGCGCCTCTCGCCCGCGCTCCTGCAGCACCTTCAGGCTGCATACCGCGTTTCCGTCGAAAAAGCCCTCGTCGTCGAAGAGAACCCGGCCGAGAGCCTGTCGATAAAATTCGACGATTGACGAAGATCGCGCGGCAATACGCAGGAGCCCGACTGAGGCGTCGTAACGCATCACATCGCCATGCACCGGCCGGAACTCAATTGTCGCGCGCGCCGAATGCCCCTGGACGACGGCGAGGGGCTTTTGGGTTCGATGGCTGCGCAGAATTCTGAAGATATAGGTTCCCTCATCTTCAAATGCCTCGACCTGGACATGTTCACCGAGATCGGCTTCGCGGCAGTGGCGCAGGATTTCTTCCCGCAGCTTTTCCTTCTTGGCATTCAGGTTTCGGATGCAACGAGCTTCCTTGCCCAAGAACTCGTTGTAGCGGCGCTGATCGCCCGTCTCCTGAACCTGGATTTGCGCCCTGACGAACACATCGGCCAACGAGGCATTGTTTCGCTGGGCAATGTAGAACCTCAGCGCGAATTCCTTTTCGCCTTTGTTGGCCGGCAATCCGTTCGCTGATACATGGCGATCCTGCATGGCCGTCTGGATGGCGTCGCGGCCTGCCTCAGTGCCAAGGGTGTGCAGCACCTCCAGCACCTGAAGCAAGCTATCGCTCGGTGGATCTCGTTCGAGCGCATGAAGAACATCCTCGTGGCCGAGTGATCCGTTTGCGATGGCAAGAGACGGCGGCCAGCCTATGACGTCAAAGACATCTTTCCAGAGATCGACCGGGACCTCTTCAATCGCCGCGGCATCTAGTAGAGCAAGGGGTAACTGCATGGCGTCAACTGATCACCTCATCCGCTTGAAAATCAATGCCTTCCGAATTGTTTTGAGAGCTATCAGTTAGTTTGGAACCCTCTGATGATTTAGGCAAGCAGATACGGCACCCGCACCCTTGCGGAAGTCGATTCCTTCGGACCGTCCCGGCTTCGAAGTCAAAGCTCAGACGCATAGGCGGATCATCGGCGCCTGCGAATTCTGTGACCAAACGCATGAGTTCAATTACGGCGGCTCCGGCAATGGCCGTATTGAACGCGACGACGCTGGGTTGCGCGATTTCGGCCCCGTCTATGTAGCCGTCAGCCACCTCACGGGCACGGTCGGTCTCCGACAGCGCCTCGATCCGCATCCGATCGGGGTCGATATGGCCCCAGCAGGCAAGACACGGGCGGCCAGGCCCGACCACAACGACGCGCCCCGCCCCGGCTACGACCTTGCCCTCGGAATTGACGCGGAAGGCGCTTCCCATGTCAATGACAGGCACGGCCTTGTCATAGGAAAGCCGGTTCAGCAGCGCGCGTGGCAGATGCCTGTCCACGCAAGAAAGCACGAGATCGCATTCCTCGATTTCCGCCGTTGACACGTCCTGGCCCAAATGCCCTCTGAGGCAGCGAACCTCGGTCCCCATGCCGAGGCGCTCCGCGTAACGGGCGGCCACGTCCACCTTCCAGGTGCGGCCGGCATCATCAGCCGTTGCGCCCAGTATCCGGCTTATATTCGAGGCTCCGACGCGGTCGCCGTCGATCACGGTAATGCGACGGACGCCGAGATGAGCGAGCTGCAGGAAGACGACAGACCCGGTCCCGCCCAAGCCCACGATTACGACATGTAGGTCGCGTAGGGCCTCCTGCCCCGCTTGGCCGAGAGCGAGACGCTGCCGGTCGAACCAGGCCGGGCCGTCCGCACGGTGGCTCGTTTGCGGAAAGATGTGCAGCGCGCGTCCGACTATCTGGATTCCAAGCGCCCTTTTCCTGCCATCCTCTGACCAGACACGCCCGGCCGCCTCGCCCGTACCGCCGGCGATCACCGCCGATCCATGTGGCCCTGCCATCTGACAAAAGAGCGACGGCATTAGCCTTGCATCGCCGTGGTCATCGGCTGCGGAAAACCACGGGTGCGTCGTGCCGGGGTGGGTATGAACTGTTATCACGGACAATCGGCCGTCGCGTGCAGGGCGAATGATCCGGTTTAGGGTTACGGGATCGAGCCTGATCTGGTCGGCGCACCTGATTAAATAGCCTTCGGGTGGTATCGCGACCATGTGCCTCGCAAGCACGACCTCTCCGCCGTGCAGGCGCTCGGCCAGAATAATGCCGGCCGTTTCGACGTCGCTCCGCTCGCGGAGCTTGTCGGCAAATACATTCCATTGCGATTCAGTCACGCGCAGTTTCATGGCTGCCCCCTTTAGTCCATCCGCAGAAAGCGGGAATAAATGCAGCGCAGGAAATCCCGAAGCTCACTGACGCCTGGCTTCCAAGCCCCCGCGGCCAGATGCCATGAAAATCTCTGCCAGTTCTTTCCCAGCAAGCGTTCATTTGTCGTCGAGCGCGGCATGTTCCCGGTCGCCGTTCGAACCGCGGGGCAAACCCAGAACATGTCCGGCGCCGCATCCGGGAACCCCGGCGGCAGCTTCATGAGCAGTTCCACACGGTTCGGCTGGAAACCTCCCGGCAGCTCGAAATCCGAAATCACCAGGAATTGCCATCCACCGGCTTCAGGATGGAGCGCGGCACGTCCGACGGGAATGCCGGCGGCGGCGAGATTGGCCGGTCCCCAGCCATAGTCGGCTGGGGGCTGGCTGTGTAGGTGATCGCCGTTCTTCAGCGTGACTTTCTTGTCGTTCGGGATGACTTCATCCTCGCCCGGCCGCTGGAGAAACAGCACGTCGTTCAGGGGGATACCTGCGAGCTGCTTCAGGCTTACTCCCGTCTGAACTGGGTCATGGATTTCGTACTGCTTTTTGTTGATGAAGATGTGAATGGTATGTTCGTGCTGCATCGCTACTCCTTTGTCGCTCGCGGCGACCGTTGAGTGTTTTGGGCCTTTGTGCCCGCAACACCAACTTAAGGATATGCAGCCGGAAAATCAGTTACGCCGTTGTTCGCGCGCTAGCAGGATGGACAGAACACCGCTTTAACAACTTCATAATCGCGAGATTCAGAGACGAGATATTGCGGCGGAATGTGGGCCTTCAAAAAGTTCCTTGCCGAATGCGCCGAACGGAATGCGAACGTCCTCCCAGGTTCCGTCTCCCTGGTCCGACGGCACATGACGGCACATCATCTCCGCCGAAATCACGGCCAGTGCAGCCTGGCCATCTTTTCTCAAGTCCCACAGATGGAACGCGTGATTTTCCGTTTCCTGCGCACGCTCCCATTCATTTCGGCTCAAATGGAACGCTCCAGCCGCGCCCATCGTCGAAGCTTTCACTTCGATCGACAGCGGCCGGACATCGGCCGGATCCACGATTGACAGCACATCGTAGCCATCCTCATTGTTGTCGATGGCAACCCATTTCGGTTTACGGCCGGTCCGTTTCGTTTCATGAGCTATGGTTAGGCGCTCACCCTGTCGACCGATCTCAGTCAAACGGTGATTCCTCTGGCCGCGCGCAGCGGCAGCCATAATGTCCCAGAACATTATGACGGCTTCATCCGTGCCTTCCGCGAGACCGGCCTCGACGAACACTTGCCCGATCTGGCTTCCGGCAAACGCAATTACTTTCTTACGACCGAACACCGCATTCTGAACCCACGCTGGCCGCTCGACTTCGATGTAGTCAATCAGCGCCTGGCGCAGTATTGCCTCGTAGCCAGCCAGAGCTACAAGTCGAGCTCCTGTCGGCGTCAGGATGGCGAAGCCATTCTCGCTCGCTCGCAGCCATTGCAGCGCTTGGGCCGTCTCAATAACCCTCGCGCTCGGCAAGCTTCCCAACTGTCCGAACGCCGAACTAATCTCCCGAAAAGTCAGTGCGTTCCTCGACGCAATACCCAGCAGTTCGAAGCATCCCTGTGCGAGCCCAGGAGAGAGTGCAATCATCGCCCGTCTCCTGAAAAATCCTTCAGCAAGGCTTGAATATCATCTTCTGCAAGTCCCGTGCTGTACTCCTCGTAATCTTCTATGTCGGTGGGGTCGAGCGCGATTGGATCCGGATGAAGCGACGAATCCTCAAGCGCCTCGGCCATCCGACCGATCTTGAAATTCAGGCGCTCCTGGACGGTCTCGTCGACGCTCTGCTGGCACTCGACAATCTCGATCGTTGTTTTCTGGTCTTTCGCAAGTCCGAACCGGTGAATTCGATCCTCGGACTGAAGATAATGTGCGGCATTGAAAGTCCGATCGAGATAGATCGCGTGATGGCATACGCGATGGAGGCTTACGCCCTCGCTTGCCGCCGCCGGATTGGCGACGAGCAAGCGCACATTGGGATCATCATGGAACAGCCGGATCTTCCCTTCGCGCGTTTCGTCATCATCTTCGTCGCCCGCATCGACCCCGCCATGAATGTACACAGCGCCCAAATCCGCCAATCGTTCCGCGATGTATTCGACGTTGCGGACGAAGGATGACCAGATCAGCACTTTCTGTCCTTCGCGCGTCAACTGTCGAGCCCGTTTCAGTACATATTTGAGCTTTGGACCATCGCCTTCCGCAAGAACGGCCGCAAGCAGTTCCGGGTGAGCGAATTCGAGCGACGAAGAAAGCAAGGCGGGATTGGACACAAACTGCAACAAACGCGCTACCGACCGGCCCAGGGAACGAAACGCCTGTTTGCTCCGGATGTTAAGTGCGCTGGCCGCTTCCCTTGCAACTTCGAACTTCATAAGCTTATAAAGCTCGCTTTGCATGGGTGCCATCGGAAGTCCCACCACATGCCGCGTGACCGGCGGGAGGCCCAGTTCAGTTTTGTTTGTCCGGACATAAATCGGACGAATGAGTCCGACAACGTCGTCGGCATCGGCCGGGATTTCCGGATACAAGAACGTGAATTGCGGTATCAGATCTTCTGTAGCCTGAGGCATCGGCGTTCCGGACATGATGAGCTTGCCAACCGGTAAATGGGCTAGGCTCAGAGCCGCGCGTGCCGTTTGCTTGGCAACCCCGCTCTTGATGCGATGACTCTCGTCGAGAAAGATATACACCGTGTGCCGCGCGCAATAGGCCGCAACAACATCCGTGACGCGCACCAACTGCTGGTAAGTAATCAGCATGAAACGCGGCTCATTTTTCAGCACGCGTTCGATATTGTCTTTGCCCCCGCGGAGCCTCACAAATCCGACTCCCAGTTGCGGCAAGCAATCTGCGATCTGTTCATCCCACGCAGCAAACGCATTCTTGGGGGCAACGACCAGCAGCTTTTCGTCCCCTTCGGCCCGATAGAAAAAGTACGCTAACGCCTCGGTGGTTTTGCCGGCACCCGGAACGGAAAAAGTGGCCGCTGCGGGCAAAGCTCCGATCTTCCGCACGTTGCGGATTTGTTCAGCCGATAATTCACGTGCGAAGCCAGTGCTCTTCAGTTTGGATAGGAGATCGCTCTCCTCCAACGAAGGCGCAGCCCTTGCAACCTCGTATCCTTCCGTTGACTGACGCGAATGTTTCAGCAACTCTACGGCGGCGCTGCTCACGCCCATCCCGTCGCCCGGTTTCAACCCGTAGCTCGCAAAGATTTTGAGAAATTCCGGGCGCAACGCCACGAAATTCCACCACGGGAGCGAAATAAGATACGCGGTTTCCTGCGCAGCCTCTTCGGTGTGATCGAAGACAAGGCGGCGGACGATACTCAGCCATGGCGCCTGCTCGTCCAAACCTTCCCACGAAATCAAGGCCCGGCGGTCGGCTTCTCGATAATCAATGCTTAGCATGTTGTTTGACGTAGTCGCGTATCTTCCCGGCCAACGTTTCGATCTGGTCGAGTTGCTTATCAACGCCGGCAAGTTTCGATTCCGGCCTAAACCCGTCTTTCACTGCCGCCGTAAGCCATGATTGGGCCTTCGCACAGCACTCAAGAAGATAATTGGCACTCTTGGCATCCTTCTTAAGCTGCTTCTGGCTTTCGATCACTTCGACGATGATCTTCCGCGCCTTGGCCGAGTTCTCGGGCTTCTGGATCTCTTTTGCCAAAGGCATGTCGATCGGATCCGCACTCGTTGCGGCCGGCGTGCCGCCGAACAGCTTCTCGAGGCCGGGGTCGACGACTCCAGGCGTCGGCATGACCTCAAATTCCTCCTGCAATTTCTCCTTCACTTGATCGAGGCTCTCCACGATCGCGGGGATCACTTCATATAAGCGCCCCCCGGCTTCGTCTGGATTATCAATCAGCGTGTACGCCGCCTGTTTAAACACCTCCTGGCTGCCAATACCGGCAACCTTTCCGCGCGCCGCGACGAGTTTCCGGAACGCGAATTCCTGCTCGGAGACACGCGACCATTGATCGGTCCAACCGCGCGAACGCAAATACTCGTCGGCATAAGCGCGCATATCGAAGAGTTCTTCGACATCGCCTTTCTTCATGTCGTACAACTCAGCGAGTTCCTCGTTCGAAAAATTGTCCCGCTTTTGCTTCGCCAGCATCATATTGGCTTTGCTGTCCCAGCTATAGTCGGCCTTGATGTCCTTCGTGATCTGCAGCTTTGCCTCAAGACGGTCGATTTCCTTTTCATCGGAGTGCGGAAGGACAGCAACATCGATATGTCGAAAATGGCCGTACTGCGCGCCGTCCTGGTGCAGCAATTCGCGCCATGCCGCCAGCCTCCGATTGCCGTTCACCACGAATCCGTTCTCATCCAGAATGATCGCGTCAACCTGCTTGTTCGCGGTGTCCTCGAAATATTTCTGCAAGTCCGACTGTTTCCCCAACTTCAGCAGCAGCTCGTGCTGGACCTCTTGTGCGTCCCAAAGTTCCGGATCTCCGGAAAACATGTCCGCGCGTGCTTTGGGATTGGTCGCCAAATACTCGGCTTGCAACGAGGCCGTTCGTCCGTTCGCCATTCGGTACTTCGGAAGTTCCGCGGGAACGCGAATAATCGGAATATCCACGGTCTTGCCCTGAAAGATGATGCGCGTCGTTGCGCTAGGTGAGGTATCCAAGAGCTTCTTGAACTCTTCCACGCGGGCTGGTTTCGGCCAACCAAAACGGGAACTGGTAGCTGTTGCCGGTAAAACGTTCTCCGTCATGCTTTGCTATTCCAATCCGAAGACCACGGTGGGAACGCTGTAGGCCTTCTTGAAAATGCTGAGTTCGCGTTCCAATCTCTTGGCATCGGCCACGTTGCTACCGAGTAACTTTGCCGTTGGATTGGAGGGCACGACAATAGCCGCCGCCTTGATCGCGTTGTCAAGGTAGAGCGTTTGAAGCTTCATCAGATCGGCATACATCCGCGCCATATTGCCGGTTTGCAGACACAATCCAACCCCATCTTTCATTGAGGTGATCGTCATGTCAGACCCTTTAGCGACGGTCACTTCGCTTGACCAGCCCGCGCTCTTGAGAGTACTCAGGAACACCGCACGCACCTTCGAAGCCGTTCCGCGTCTTGGTTTGATCGTTATCGCCGCGATGGCCTCGCCGATTTCTTTCTGAAGTAAAGCTGTTAGCGCCTTGTCTCCGGCGCAGTGGCTATACGCAACGTATTTCATTCATCGCCGCCTTGCTTAAACCCCGCCGGAGCTTTCGAGAGATTGCTCTTCGTGTGATCGTAAAGCGCCTTATCGTGAGGCCGATATTTAATCGTGCCATCTAAAGCGGCTTCCATCCTCGCGTGCCCGATCTGTGCATATTCAGAAACTGTTTCGCACCCCCAAAACCGACGTCCATGCAAAGCGGCGGCCACGCCAGCGGACGCGGCGCCCGCGAAAGGATCGAAAACCAGCGCGCCCGGATCCGTCAAAGCCAACACCAAACGCTCGATCAGCCCGACCGGGAACTGACAGGGGTGTTCGGTTTTCTCTATATGGTTGCTTTTCACGTTCGGAATGTTCCAAACGTCTTCCGGATTTTTCCCAAGCGGATTTCCTGAGAACTCCCCAACATGAGGTCCCTTGAAATGCTTCTTGCCCGGATATTTCGCCGGCACGCGCACCGCGTCGAGATTAAAAACGTAGCCGTTCCTCGATGAGCGTGTATTCGTGTACCAAAGGACAACCTCGTACCGGCCCGAAAAGCGACGTTGAGTGTGCAGCCCGTGGCCGAACTGCCAAACGATCCGGTTTCGTAACTGGAG
>Ga0335075_10012635_pt1 | contig 12752 bp, 10 predicted proteins | sample Lox_Sample_24_FD_206723 | JGI IMG/M metagenome (GOLD analysis project Ga0335075, IMG submission 206723) | Soil microbial communities from Loxahatchee National Wildlife Refuge, Florida, United States - Lox_Sample_2.4 | ecosystem: Environmental > Terrestrial > Soil > Wetlands | place: USA... | reverse complement strand
TGTGAGAGGGAACACCGATGGGTGTTCCCTTTTTCTTTTGCCGTATTAACTGTAGAGAGGAAGGCTGAATGAGATTGAAATCGGGCGCGGACCGGATGGTTGGCACGACGGGCTTTGCTGTTATGCTGCTGATGCTGATGGCATTAACCGGACACGGGTACGCCCAGGTGACAACCACTACCGTCGAGGGCACTGTATATCTTGCAGACGGGAGTGTAGCCAGCGGTACTCTGATAGTGAGCTGGCCGGCTTTTTCTACAGCGGCAAACCAGGCTGTGGCAGCTGGAAGCATCTCAACGACGATAAACGCGAACGGATATGTCAGCCTGCAGCTGGCGCCGAACAGCGGCGCATACCCGGCAGGGACTTATTACACGGCCGTTTATCATCTTAGCGACGGAACTGTAAGCCGCGAATACTGGGTGGTGCCAGCCGTAGCAAGCGTAACGATCAGTTCAGTGCGAGCTCAGCTTGCCCCCGCTACTGTAGCTGTGCAGCCCGTATCAAAATCATACGTGGATACTTCGATTGCTGCGATTACAGGCAATTATGTGCCGCTTGCCGGAGGCACTATGACGGGCGCGCTACAGCTCAGCGGCGATCCGGCATCTGAGAATCAGGCGGCGACGAAGCACTATGTTGACACCCTGGCGGCGACGGAGCTTCCCCTGACAGGTGGGACTCTGAGCGGCAATCTGAACGTGCCGAACATTGCATCGAAGCTTCCGCGGGTTGACGTCCGAGATCCTGACTTCGGAGCGGGATGCGCAAACGCTGCGGACCCTACGGGGCAGCAAGATTCGACCTGCGCCATTGAGGCGGCGATTGCGTGGGCGATTGCGAATCCGCAGGGTTCCATGTTGCCGGATATATATCTTCCTGCGGGCACCTACAAGATCAGTGCAGCACTTCGCATTCCAGCGAACATTCATGTCATCGGCGACGGAAAAGACGCCACTGTTATTGAACAGACAAACAACGCCGCGAACATCTTCACGGTATATGAACCGACTTCTTCTCCACAGCCGAATACGTGGACATTCGACGGCTCTATTGAGGACATGCGACTGTACGCGACTGGCGGCCATCTTTACACGGCGACGTTCATTGAGTTAGACAACGCGGTGGGGTTCTATCTCGACAACGTTGAAGCCTCAAACGGAGGCGGGCGTGGATTTTCCTCAAACGGTTCTACAGAGCGTTTTCAAGCAATTGACACAACGTGGACCACGATCCGCTGGCCGATTGTCAGTTCCGGCAACGAGATGCGCTGGCTGAATACGAACATAAACTCTGCCGGCAAGGATGCAGTGGGCTATTGCTTCGGCCTGAACTGTGTGAATGGTGTGATGCCGAACGATCAATGGGAGGGTGGAACTCTCGTCTCGGCAAACGGTAACGGAACGACGGCATCTTTCTACGTTCAGGGAAGCGGGAGCTTTAAGTCCACATCGCCCATCGTGGCGGGGCACTATTTTGTTGTGGCGGGAACGACTGGAACTGTGCTTGACGGGTCGTATGTTGCTACAGCAATCATAAATAATGTGACCAGTGATCCGAGTGGGACTTGTACATCAGGCAGCGAATGCTTTGAGGTACAGGCGGCCTCGACCGTCAGCGGAACGGCTATGGTTTCGGGCGCAACGTGGAAACCGGCCATGATTCCTGATAATCAGTCAGCGGCATTTTATATTTCGGGCGCGGCTGATGTTGCAATCGGAGGCTCTATCAAGGCCAACTGGTACGAAGGTTGTCTTGAGACTCAAGGCGTATTCTCTGGCTTGATTGAAGGATTCTACTGCGAGGGGTATCCCGTCAACGGCCAGCCGCATGAAGACGCAGACCTTATGACAAACGGTATGCCTCCGTGGACTGCCGCGACGGGCGCGATTGCCTCCAGTGCAGTGCCAGTCGCCAATACAATGTGGTTTCCGAACTATGTGAATGATCCTGCTGATGCAAGCACAGTTGGAGGCGGGAGCTATCGTATTCTGCCGCAAGATTACGTACCCGGAAGCACTGCACCTTCTGCTTATGTGCCGGGTGTTGAACAAGGGCAATATGAAAACGTGACCGGCATCTTCGCAGGAGACGGCCAGTTCCATATTGATAGTAGAAATCAGTCCGGCTCGACTGCACCGGCAAATACGCCGTGGCCAGTAGGTTCGATTCTCGCGCAGAATGTTCAGGGCAATTACGGCGTTTTGCGGGTGGCGGACAATCACTTCAATAATATCGATCCACCGGGCAGCAATTGGGCTACCGTATGCAACGACGCAACGAGCGAAATTTGCGGTGAAGCAATTGTGGGCAGCATTCCGAACGGCTACACCGTGCTTTCCACCAATAACAGCGGAGTGAGCGTCGCAGTGGATTTCGAGGACAACGAGTGGTGGGGCTTCTGCAACACAGAGGAGTTGATAGGACAGGGATGCGTAAAAGTGTCCACCACAGGCGCCGTAAGTATGGAAGACGAAGCTACTCCAGGAATTGGCGAGACCAATGAAGTTTCGAACGGCCAGTATCTGGCAAACAACAACGTGCTCGCTGTTCGGGAAGCTAACGGCACGTACGCAAAGATAAGTTTTGTCAATACGACGACCGGTGCCTTCGGAAGCACGAATGTCCTGTGGTACGAGAACAAGGTGGACTCCTATGAAGACCCTGTTTTGGGCGTGAATCCCGGCACCAGCAACAACGACGCTTTTGGCCACCAGTTTGTGAATTCAGATTGCTGGTACGATGTGCCACCTTCGGGCCAGGCACACGCTTTAAACCGCTATTGTGTTAAGGGAGGCCCAAGCAATACCGGATCCAGTACAGGGTGGGAGTACGACGTCTGGAATGGCTCGGCATGGGTGAATGCCTTCGCCATCAAGGGGCAAAGCAACGCGACGGCAAATGCTTCAGTAAGCGGGTCGCTCACCGCGGCTGAAATCAACAATGAAGTCACTGTGGATGGTACAACCTACACCACCGTGAATGCCGCGTGGAACGCGGCGGTAGCGTTGGCGGTAAGCACAGGAATGAACCAAACGGTACGGCTGGGCCCGGGAATGTATAACGTGACGGCGACTATGTCGGAGCCGACAAGCGGGGCCTGCGTGAATCTGATTGGATCGGGCGGATCGACGGTGAACGCCGGAAGCGCGGCGGCCACGACGCTGAATGTGTCAGCCAACCTGAGCGGGGACGTCTTTTATCTGGGGAATACGGCGCAGGCGCAAGGATGCACATTCCGCGACTTTGTGGTGCTGGGGAATACGAACGCGACCCACGGTTTTGAGCTGCAGTGGTTCAGAGGCCTACTGATCGACGATGTGACGGTGAACGACACGACATCGGACGGGATATTGCTGGGCGAGGAGTCAACATCGTCAGGCCACCAATCGAATTTTGTTATGCGCAATGTCACTGTGAGCTATAACTCGTCGCTCTTCACTCCCGCTGACCGGCCAGCGTACGGTGTGCATCTTCAGAAGACGGCCATAGACAGTTACATGAACGGTATTGTCGTCCGTAATGCCCTGACGGCGTCGGTCTACAACGAGGGCACGGGAAACACGGGATATCTGGTGCATGGATTCGGATATCCGTATACATGTACGACTGCGCCTTGCGTCAACAATGCTTCGTCGGCGACTGCGGCAAATGCCTCCTATGCGACCTCATATGTAATCGAAGATGTGGGAGGCGGCGGCAGCGAATGGACCGATACATATGCGGATAGTCCAGCCGTTGCCGGCTTCTATATCGGCGCGAATGGCGTATCGATCCGCGGAGGGCATATTCAATGGCCAGACCTGACGAGCTTTCCAGCTGCGAATCTGGCTTATGTAGCTGCGAGTGTTTCGAATGACATGCTAATCGCGGACATAAGCTGCCTGGGGATGAACACGAGCGTGAATTGGATTACATACGCAGGGACGGCGGGAGATCCGCCTACTTTTTCAAGTGTTCATAACCTGACGGGCTGCGGAAACTATGTGCAGGACCTGAATCCTGCCCAGGTTACTGGATTCTCAAGCGGCGGCGCCAATATCAACGATTCTTCGGGGGCGGTGCCGCGTTTGTGGGTGACGCCGATTGCGGCCGCCTCGAGCTATCCAGCGTATGCGGCGCAGTTCTACTCCGGCTATCAGGGGGATGTGATTCAGGGGCATTTCTCAGGCTCGAATCCATTTTTTGAGGTGACGTATCAGGGAACGATCAAGTCGAACGGTGGCCTGGCCTTGAGCACAGTGATCAACACCGCATCGACATTGACTTTGACCGCCGCCAACCGGACGGTAATTGCCAATGCATCCGGCGGCGCACAAACGATAACGCTGCCGAGCTGCTACACACCTTGGCCGGACAAGGCGTCGCCGACCGGCGTGGAGCTGACGATAATCAAGTCGGACACTTCGTCGAATGCGGTGACGCTGCAGACGGTGAGTTCTCAACAGATCAACTATGCGGGAGCATTTTCGCAGACGCTGGCGATCAGCTCGGCTGGTAAGCGAACGCTAGTCTGCGGTCCAGACTACAACTGGTATGCCTATTGATGGGGCTGCTGCGGGGCAGTTTAAAGGCATTGACGGCCTAAAGTATCTGCTCGACGCGGGCCAGGGAATTCACGAGCCAAGCGACCCGGAGGAAGATATTGAGTCTGTTGTCGGGTTGATGGAGGGCCTCGTGAGGGTGCGCGATCGATGGGGACAAAATGTGAAGCTGATCCCCAATCGAGCGCAACTGGAATTCGAAAGGAGAAGAGGGCAGAGAAACATCGTTTTGAAAGCGCGGCAGATGGGCATAAGTACCTGGGTATCCGGCCGGTTTTTTCTGAAGACCATTACGAAGCCGGGAACGCTGACAGTGCAGGTGGCGCATACGCAGGAGGCTGCGGAGTCTCTATTCAGGATGGTGCATCGTTTTGTGGATTGCCTGCCCGCGCAGCTGCGCAATGGGGCTCTGAGGACATCGAAGTCGAGTGTACGGCAGATTGTGTTTCCGGAGCTGGACAGCGAGTATCGCGTTGAAAGCGCCGCCGATATGAATGCAGGACGGGGGCTGACGATTAACAATCTGCATTGTTCGGAAGTGGCGCGGTGGCCGAGGGATGCGGCTGAGACCCTGCAGGGGCTTCGGGCCGCCATGCCTCCGACAGCGGAGCTAGTGTTGGAGTCGACTCCGATGGGAGCAGGGGGATGCTTTTGGAGGGAGTGGCAGGATGCTCCGAGAACCGGGATGGTGCGGCACTTTTCCCCGTGGTGGACGGAGGCTGCGTATTCCGGGGCGGCAGTTTGTGAAACAACGCTGAGCAGCGAAGAGCGGAAGCTGATGAGGCTGTATGGGTTGACGCACGCGCAAGTTGGTTACAGGCGGCAACTGCTTACTGATTATCGCGGGCTGGCGAAGCAGGAATATGCGGAAGATGCGAGCGAGTGCTTCCTTTCAAGCGGCGAGTGTGTGTTTGACCTGGGCGCGATTGACCGGCGCATGGCAGAACTGAGAGAGCCGATTGAGACGCGGCTGAGCGGGAAGCTGCAGATCTGGTACCCGCCGATCACGGGGCGGCGCTATTTGGTTGCGGTAGACCCCGCGGGAGGAGGCACGGAGGGGGACTATTCAGCAGCGCAGGTGGTGGATTTGGAGACGGGCCTGCAATGTGCGGAGATGCAGACGAAGGCGGGCGGCTTGGAGCTGGCTCGAGAAGTGGATCGGCTGGCAAAGGAATATGGCAAGGCAATGGTGATGGTGGAGCGGAACAATCACGGCTCGGGAGTGCTGGCGTATCTGGCAGGGGTTTGCCGGTATCCCAGCATTTTTGAGCAGGATGGGCAGCCAGGCTTTCTGACTTCGACACTCACCAGGCCAGCGATGATTGGAGGGCTGGGTGCGGCGCTGGTTGAGTCCCCAGAGAAGTTTTCAAGCGAGCGGTTCTTGAAGGAGTGCCGCACATTCGTGAGGCATCGCAATGGAAAGATAGCAGCTCAGAATGGTGAGCACGATGATTGTTTGATGGCAATGGCGATCGCGCTGGAGGTTCGGGCTAAACTGCTGCAGGGCTCGAGTTGGTGACGCAGGCTCACTTGATACACTTCAGGATGATTGCGGTCCCGGAGGACGCTTGGCGGTACTGGCGGTACAACATATACGGAAGATGCGCGGCGGCGCTCAGGGGCAGATGATGCTGGGGGCGGACGGTCATGCATATGTGGTGAAGTTCCAGAATAATCCTCAGCATCTGCGGGTGCTTGCGAATGAGCTGATGGCGTCGAAGCTTGCGGAGGCGATAGGATTGTCGGCCCCAGCGTGCGATGTGATCGAGGTGACGCGCTGGCTGACTGAAAATACGCTGGAGCTGGAGATGGACTTTGGGGCCAGGCGCGAGCGATGCAGACCGGGACACTGCTTCGGTTCGCGCCTGGTGGGGGGATTGATGCCAGGGCATCTGCTGGATTATCTGCCGGAGGAGCAACTGGCGGAGGTGCGCAATCTGGAGGAGTTCGCCGGAGTGCTGGTTCTGGACAAGTGGACGTGCAATACGAACGGCCGGCAGGTGGTGTTCACTCGGAAGCCAAGAGAAAAGAGATATGCGGCTACATTTATTGATTTCGGCTACTGCTTTAATGCCGGGGAGTGGATCTACCGCGACTCACCGCTGCGGGGAGTGTATGCCCGGAACCTTGTATATCGAGGAGTGACGGGGTGGGAGAGCTTTGAGCCGTGGCTGAGTCGGATTGAAGCGCTGGGACAGGATGTTGTTTGGGGCATCGCCGAGATGGTGCCTCCGGAATGGTACGAAGGGGATGCGAATGTGCTTGAGAAGCTGATTGAGGGTCTGCTGAAACGGCGGTCACGGATCCGGGAGCTGATTGATGAGTTTCGGGAATCGGCGCGCGAGCCATTTCCAAATTGGGGCAAGAGCAGAGTGAGGGTGCGAGCGGAGCAGTTCGCACAAGCCAAGTGGGACGATGAACTCCGTATCGGGAGGTTGACGTGAGACATGGCCCTATGGGGAGTGCGATTGCGAGCGGGTTTGAAGTTATCGTGTATTACGAGCAGAGGTAAGAGGACAAGAACGTGAACGAACGGCAACCGTGCGAATTTTTTCTGGTGCGATATGTTCCGGACCCGGTGAAGAACGAGTTCGTGAACATCGGGGTGCTGCTGCGTGAAGCGGGGCGCCCGGAGAGTACTATCGTTCGCTTTACCAAGGATTGGTCGCGGGTGCGGTGTGTGGATCCGGATGTCGACACGGCGATGCTTGAAGCTCTGGAGGTTGAGGTCCGAAGGAGGCTGATCGAGGACGGTCAGCCAGTGATGAAGTCACTCGAAGATTCGCTCTCAAATCTGTTGCAGATTACGTCTCCGAAGGCGTGCCTGGCTGAATCGATGCCGGCGGAGTCAGAGCAGTTGATGGCTTTGTATGTTGACACTCGCAAGCGGCAGGGGGCCACGCGTCGAAGCGGACGCGTGGCGATTCACGCGAGGATGCGAGGGGAATTTGAGAGAGCAGGCGTATGGGACTTAATGCGGAAGCGGATAGCCGTCGCTGAATATACGCGGCCCGGGGACCTCCTGCGGATTGATTGCGGGTATCGACCAAATGGCGTAATTCGGATGTTTCATGCGGTGTCGCTGGAGGGGGATTCCGAGTCATCCAAGATACTGGCGTTTAGCGCGCCGGCGTTGATCGAGGGCGTGCGTCGTGTGGAGAATGCAGACCTGCAACTGACCGCGGTGGTAGAGCCGGTGAAGGATCGAGTTGACGATGAAGATCGACTTGCACAATACCGGTTTGCAGTGGAGACGATGGAGGCACAGAAGATTCGTGTGCTGACGACGAGCGATCTTGGCAGGGCAGCGGAGACGGCGCGGAACGAGTTGAGAGTTTAAGAAACGGCGAGCAGAGGCGAAAAGCAAGGTCAAGGCATGGCATCCGCCGTGCCTTTTTCTTTTGGCGTGGATTCAAGGGAGGGGAAGGCGCATGGGTGTTAAGGATTCGATTCTGAGTGCATGGAGACGATTTGGGGCGGAAGAGGTGGAGGCAAAAGCCTGGCTGCAAAGGAGCGAGGGGCAGCGGAAAACCGTAGCGCTACCTTCTATTTTGAGCCCATTTCAAGCTCAGAGGGCGATGCCCAAGCCAACACCGGCCAACTTGCGGAAGTTTGCCGAGACGCCCTTGGTGCGCCGCGCGATCAACATTATCAAGGATCGCATAGCCAGCATGGACTGGCAGGTGAGGCTGAAGCGCGACTACACGCACGACAAAGTCGGATACGCAGCCCGGAAGCTGGCGATTTTGCGACGGACACTGGAGGGGCCGAATGATTCAGACTCCTTCCGGACGTTGATTGAACAAGTTCTTGAGGATGCCCTGGTGGGTGGATTCGGCGCGATCGAGATGGACCTGACGGGAATTCCGGAACGTCCGTTCGAGCTGTGGCCGGTAGATGGGGCGACGATTCAGATCAATCCGAAGTGGGATGGGACGGCCAACTCGCCGCGTTATGCTCAGGCGACAGGCTTGGCAGGAAGCGCAGGTCTGATTCCACTGGATGACGATGAGTTGATGTATGTACGGATGAATCCGCGCAGTTACACACCCTTTGGTCTAGGGCCGCTGGAGGTTGCATTTGAGACGGTCAACACATTCCTGAGTGCGCATCGGTTTGCTGGGAAGCTGGCGAGCAACTCAGTCGTGCAGTATGCGCTCTGGCTGAATGAGGCGACGCCAGCACAGCAGGAGCGGCTGATTCGGTGGTGGCAGGACGAAATTGAAGGCACAGGACGTGTCCCGCTGATCAGCACGGAAGAGAAACCGGAGGTGCTGCGGTTCGCCCAGGGAACAGACGCGGATCTTCGGTTGAGCTGGCAGCAATTTTTGATTCGCATGGTGGCGAATGCGTTCGGCCTGCCTCCGTTGCTGCTGGGGCTCGAGCAGAGCGTAAACCGTGCGACGGCGACGGAGTTGATGGATGAGGCCTTCCACAGCGCGATAACGCCGCTGGCCAGGTTGCTCTCTGAACACATTACCCGTGACCTGTTTGCAAAGAGGCTGGGATGGCGCGAGTTTGAGTTTGTCTTCAACGAACTCGATGCCAGAGACGAGATGTCCGAGATTCAGATTCAGACGGCGCTGCTCGCGACGGGCGTTCTGACTGTGAATGAGGTGCGGGCGATGCGAGGGTTGGCTCCACTTCCAGGTGGTTCGGTCTTCGCAAAACCAGATCAGCCAATAGAGGAGGAGGTGCTGAAACCGGTAATGACGCAAGAGAACTAGACACGAACGAGAGGATCGGGGGAAGCGGGAATGAGACTGGAAGCACTTGCAGTCGCGCTACCGGAAGTAGCGGGACATCCGAACCGAGTGCCATTTGAAGGCGTCCTGACGCGGGTGGGTGAGCCTAGTAATCGACCTCCGTCTGGTGCGCGCGGCCATCGTGTGATTTTGACCCAATCCGCGGCACTGGCAGCACTGCCGTCGCTCATGGGAATGGCGGTGGACTATGCGCAGGGCTGGGACGGTCATGACGCGCGCCGAAAGTGCGGCATCATCACGCAGGCGGATGTGGATGGAAAGTGCCTGCGGGTGAGCGGTTACCTTTTTGGCAAAGACTTTCCCGAAGTAGTGGAGAGAATGCGCCAAAGCGCCGCCGGCACGATGGGGATGTCGTATGAGATTGCGGACGCGCATGTTGATGACATGAGCGCCGAGATCTGGACGTTAACGAGGGCGACCTTTACCGGCGCAGCGATTCTGCTGCGTGAAAAGGCCGCATACAGAGATACATCTTTCCAACTGGTCGCGAAGCGTTGCCGGGAGACTGCCGTACGGCGAGTTCCCCACGCGGAGCCGGCAAGACCATCGGAGGGACGCAAGAATTGTGAATTGGAGAAAGGAAGGCAAGCGAGATGGAGATAGAGAAGAACGATTCGCTGAGCGCGAGCATTGAAAGACTGAATGCTGCGGCCAGCTTGCTGGAGCGGGCGGCAGCTCAAATGGGGCAGCGCGAGGCAGCGGCCGGAGAAGTGCAAAAGATCGTTGCCGAGGTTGAGGCTGGCGTTTCTGACCGCGAGCTCGAACTTGAGCACAGGCTCGCTTTGGCGGAACAGCAGATTGCCGATCTGAGGGCGCAGGAATTCAAGGGCGGTTCATCGAGAAAAACTTTGCCGGCGGCCGCAGCGCAGCTGCTTGCGAAACAGGGCGTGACCTCGCTTGACAGCATTGAAGCAGACGCGCTGGACACCGCACTCACGGGTCTAAGCCTGGAACAACGCATTGCGGTGAAGTCGCAGCTGCTGCGTGCGGGCATTCTGAACTAACGAGCGCAGAATCAGACATCGAGGTCCGCTGAGGCGGGCCTTTTGCTTTGGCGCAGGTCTTACGAGTCCCATGGGTGATTTCCACGTGGGCTGAAGGGGAACATGAAAGCAAATTTCTACGATATTCATTCGGCGGCTGATTACATCGGGCCCGGCGCGATTGAGGTGCCGCTTTACCAGACGGAAATTACTGATATTGTCCGCCGTCACAGCATTTTTGGACAGAGGATCAAGCAGGTTCCGGCGACGGGGCACCCATCACGGTATTTCGAGGAGACGGCAATCCCGAATCCGGGAACAGCGGGCTTTGTTGATCCGCGCAATATCGTGGCACCGGTGGTCGCGCCAACCCGCGTGGAGCGGAGTGTGCCGCTGAAGGCGGTGGTGGCACAGCTGAACTACAACCTGTTTGATGTAGAGCTGGGAACGCAGCAGAAGCAATTTGCCTATCTGCAGGCCAAGGACCTAGTGGACACGGTGGATGGCGTTATGCTCACTCACGATGTCGCGCTTTGGAACGGTAACGATACGTCGCTGAGCACTCCGACTACGACCCAGTACTTTGGCGTGACGGGCCAGATTGTGGCGGGCGGGAATACAACCACCATTGGTACAACGGCGAGCATTGTGGACGGGCTGAAGTCGACGGTGGCGCAGATGGTGGCGAACACCGGCTTTGCGGTGCGGCCGACGGCGATCTACGCAAACCCTGTTCTGCTTGACCTTATTGACCGCGAGATGAAGACCGATTTCAATGTTGTGCTATCGACGCGCGAAATTGAGGCTGGCTTTACGGTGAAGATGCTCTCGACACAGGCGGGCGATTTGCCTCTGATTCCAGACTGGTCGCTGGCTTACACCGGCACGCCAGGTTCAGGATCCGCGGTGCTGCCTGCGTACATTGTGACGGAGGACCTGATTGAATACCACTGGCTGAGCGATCCGAATCCGAGGATCTTCCAGCTGGGTGTTCCGGGGTCGCTGGCTTCGCAGTATGTGGTGGTGAAGTTCGGCGCTCCGGTGGTCAAGGGCGCGAACTATGCGCACTACCAGGTGCTTGTTGACCGCTAATGCGGGGACAGCGTGACTGAGGTCGCGCTAGGGCCGGCTCAAATCAGGGCCGGCCCTGATTCTTTTGTACGAAATTTCAAGGAGAGACAGATGGGATACTTGCAGCCATCGCAATATGCAAGCTATGGGCTGTCGCCGGACGTAACAGATGACTGGGTCACAGTAGCGTCGGCGATGATTGATGCACATTGCCGCCGTACGAGCCTAAATCCTATGCAATACACGGAGCGGTTACGAATTGTGGAAGGTTCACAAACTGCGCGTTTGTCGCATCTGCCGCTCTGTGCGATTACGCCTGCGACGTCTCCGCTGGTGAGCGTCCAGGCGCGCTATGCAAAGCCACGGCGCGGGCAGCTTGTGTATCCGCTGCAGGAAGAAGTGCTGTGGGCTTTCTCATTGCCGGGATCGTGGACGGCCGTCGACCCGACGACATTGGATTTTGTTGCTGATACAGGCGAACTGGTATTTCCGTTGAACATCATGGGATTGCCGTACAACGAGGTCGAGGTGACCTATACGGCTGGATTGCCGACGATTCCTGATGCAGTGTTGAGCGCTTGCGCGCTGATTGTGAAGAACGCGCAGGCGACGTCGGGGATGAATGTAAAGACGAGCCGCATGGACACGATGTGGGCGCAGTACTTTTCGAGCAACCTGATCGACGAGACGGTTCAGCAGCTGCTGGCGCCGTGGGTAGCGACGAGGATGGGATAGCGATGAGCACAGATTTAAGTGTGCAGAATCCGACTAGCCAGACATTGCGCACTGCGGATGCGCTGCTGCGCGCCAACGGCGGGACGACGGCGTATCTGCAGATGCCGACCACACCCGGCGACGCGAGCGACGCGGGCCAACTGGGGCTGGATGCCCCGAACTTCCAGCCGTTGCCGCTTGCGCCCGTGGTTTTCCGGAAGATGAGGCCCACGATGAGCGAAGGTCAACCGGCGAAATATGAGTTGTTGGTCAGCGGGGCTGCTGTACAGGCAGCTGTTGGCGAAATGCAGGTCGCATCTGCCGATCTGTTGTTCCAGATGGCTGCAGGTGTTGCGATTGCGAACGAGCTCTTTCTGATAGAGGCAGTTTCTCTTTCGCAATGCATGGGTTCGGTATACATCTACCGCCTACTGCTGCGTGAGTCGGCAAGCGGCTGGCAGATGCAGACGTCGCAGAGCTAATCAGAGGGTTTATGCAAAACGCGAAGGATACCTTTTACATCACGCTGAGGAACAGGCTGACAACAGTGAACCCGGAGCGCACGATGACGCTTCGCGGTATTGTCAGACCGGGAATTCTGGTTGAGGAAGCAGAGGCGCCGATGGCGCAGCTTCCGCTCGATGCATTTGTGCTGCGCTGGACGAAGTTTGCTG
>Ga0335075_10012633_pt1 | contig 12753 bp, 19 predicted proteins | sample Lox_Sample_24_FD_206723 | JGI IMG/M metagenome (GOLD analysis project Ga0335075, IMG submission 206723) | Soil microbial communities from Loxahatchee National Wildlife Refuge, Florida, United States - Lox_Sample_2.4 | ecosystem: Environmental > Terrestrial > Soil > Wetlands | place: USA... | reverse complement strand
CTGTCGTTCCGCACGCGGATGACGCCGGCGCGCGATGCTTTCCTGATCGCGCTCGCCGAGAAGGCTCCGCAGGACGCACCCAATTATCGCTGGTTCGCTGAGCGCTTCGAGCGGTTCGTTTACATCGATCGCGTTGTCGTGGCGGAGCATGCGCGCCGGAAAGGCCTGGCCCGCCTGCTTTATGACGATCTGTTCGCAGCGGCAGCGCAGGCCGGATATGCGCATGTGTGTTGCGAGGTGAATATCGATCCGCCCAATCCGGGATCCGATGCGTTCCACACGCCGCTTGGTTTTCTCGAAATCGGCAGCGCGTGGCTGCCGGATCGCGGCAAACGGGTGCGCTATCTCATGCGGACGGTTCAGGCGCCTCTTTGAAATAAGGTTCGACCTTTCCTTTGTACTTCACGGTCATCGGATTGCCGGCGCGATCCACCGTGCGGCCCACCGCGAGGCGGACCCAGCCTTCGCTGACGCAATACTCTTCGACATTGGTCTTTTCGACGCCGTTGAAGCGCACGCCGACGCCGCGGACGAGCAGCGATTCATTGTACCAGGGGCTCCTGGGATTGACGCAGAGCCGGTCGGGCAGCGCATCCGTCATGACCTGTCTTTCGATGGAATTACTTGTCGGTCCATGTCACCTGCACATGTGCACCGTTGCCGGACGCCGAGGCAATGACCTGCAGGACTTTTTTGCCGCCATTGGCATTCGCCGTGAACATGGTCGCAGGCCCCATGTTCATATTCATGGCCTGGGAGAGGCCAGCGGTGCCGGATTTCCGCTTGTAGTACGAAATCACCGCCGCGGGCGGGTCGGCGGTTTCGAAGGTAAACGTGCCGGTCGCACCGTTCACGCTCGTGCCGATGGTCGTCGTTTGCAGCCGGGCGCCCGGATAATTGACAACGAAATCCGGTACGTGAAAATTCGTCGAACCGCCGGTGGAATTGATCTCCACCGTCTGCTTGCCATCCGACGCCTTCATCGTGAAATGCCCGTCGCTGCCGGACATGGCGAAACTGCCGTTCCTGTCGCCATTGGCGTTGATCGCGAAATGCTGGCCGTTGGCGGAGATCGTGACGCTGCCATGTCCGCCCTTGACGGTCACGTCGTTCGAATTCTGATCGCAGGCGGCAAGCACCAGGCAGATGGCGACCACTGAAATTCCGCGCGCGCTTTGCATGACAATCCCTTCCGGGCCGCCGCTCCGATTGATCATTTTCTCGAAATTCGCCCATGAATTGTGACCAGCCGATCAGCTTCAACTTCGCCTCAAGGCTTCTCCGTTTTGGGAACGAGGAAAGAACCAAATAGCACCCGCGCAACCAGCAGAACCGCGCCGGCAATGGCCATCAGTATGACGTGCATGAGCCAGAACGTCGTGTTGGGCATGGTGCCGAGCAGCCCGCCGAGATAGCCGGTCAGCAAATTGCCCATGAAGAGATGGATGTAATAGATGGCGATCATTACGCCGCCCAGGCCCTTTGGCGCCGCGCGCGAATAAAGTGCGAGACCCACGGGCAGCACATTGGCGAAACCGATATCGTTCAGGATGTGGAACCCGAGCGCCCAGTAAAGCGGAACACGAACATGCTGGGTGTCGGCCACGAGCGCGCATCCTGCCAGTACCAGAGGCCCGGTCGCGCTGATCGCCACGCCGATGACCATCTTGGTGATTTCGGCCGGCTCCCGCCAGCGCTGGCCGTACCAGCGCCAGAAAGCAATGACGCCGACCATGGTGACCGCACTGACGAACGCATCCAGCGAGGCAAGATAAGTGATCGGCATGTTGAAGCCGAAGAACACGGTCTGGAACGTTTTTTCGCCCCAGACGAAATAGGCGTCGAAAATCTCCTGATTGCCGACGATCGACACCGCGAGCACCGGCAGCAGCGCCACCAGCAGAATAACCGCCTTCCAGTCATGCGCCGTGAGTGGCGGCCGTTCGACATGATCGCCTTTGGTCTTGATGGGCTCCGGCGGATAATTGCGCCGGCCGGTCAGATAGATGGCAAGACCAAACACCATGCCGACACCGGCGGCGACGAAGCCCAGATGCCAGTCCACGCGCTGTCCGAGCGTGCCGCAGATAAAGGGCGAGATGATCACCGCCAGCTGAATGCCTAGAAAATAAATCTGAAAGCCGTCTGCGCGGCGCGGATCGTCGATCCGGTAGAGCGCGCCGACCTGGCTCGCGATATTGCCTTTGAAGCAGCCCACGCCTGCGAGCAAAAGCGCCAGCGCGATCAGGAAGGTTGAATTCAGCGCCAGCAGGAATGTACCGATCACCATGATGATCGCGCCGATACTGACTGTGGCGGTGCGGCCGATCAGACGGTCGGCGATATAACCACCGGCGAGTGGGGTCACGTAGACCAGCGCCGCATAGAGCTGCGCCGTGTTGGAGGCGAGCGCCATCTGCGATTGCGAGCCGTACACCGCACCGATGAAATGGCGGAAGGCGCCGAAGCCCCACACCTGTTCGATATGCCCCGGCTGCAGCAGATAATGCGTGAGGTAGAGCACCAGCAGCGTTTGCATGCCGTAATAGGCGAAGCGCTCCCAGAACTCGGAGCCTGAAAGCCAGGCGAGCCCCACGGGATGACCCATGAAGGTTCTTCCACGCCTGCTGCCGCCGTCCAGTTCCGCCGTCGGCGACGAGGCCGCCATGTCGCTCACCTGTGCACCCTGCCCCTGAGACTGCGGCACTTTCGCGGAGCCGCCGCCCTTTCGCAAGGTGCGAAGGTCGGCATGCGCGCCCAGGACGTACAGCCCCGCGCATGACGATTTCTTGAACATTGCACATCACCGCGCAGGTTCGCTAACTTGCCCCCTCACCGCCTGAGGGCAATTTCATGAAGTTCTTGACTTGCGCAGTCGTTGCGGGAGCGCTCGGTCTTGGCAGCTGCGCAACGATGGTATCCGGCAGCTCCGAAGACATTGCTGTATTGACGCCGCCGGAATCAGGCGCCTCCTGCGTGCTTTCGAATAACGAGGGGAGCTGGGCGGTTGTCACACCGACTGTCGCGCACGTCCAGCGCGGCAATGACGACATGCTTGTCAAGTGCAACAAGCCCGGCTTTCAGGAGGCTTGGACGAGACTTGCTTCCCATACCAATCCGATGACGTTTGCAAACGTCGCCAATCTGGGCATCGGCTTCGGCGTGGACTCGTATACCGGGGCCATCGACGGATATCCGCATTCCGTCCAGCTTCCGATGCAGCCTGCCGCCACAGCGTCGCTGCAAGCCCCAGAGAGCGCCCCGTCCACGCCCGCACCGGCCCAGTAGGCGGAAAAACCTCTATCCAGAGAGAGGTATCCGAACAGATCAAATCAGGAGATGTCATCCCCGCGAAAGCGGGGACCCAGCAGCCGGAATTACCGTCGTTACGTGGCGCTCTGGGTCCCCGCTTTCGCGGGGATGACAACTTTTGTTGATTCCAGGTGAACCGGTTCCGCTCTAACGGTAGCGGATGGGCGTGGCCGTGCAGGATTGATAGCCGGACATGAATTGACCAAAGGTGCCGGGCGAGCGGGGCGAAGCGGCCTGGCCCGGCGCGAGCTGCAGATTGTAGGTGGTGTTCCAGGCCGTGAAGGTGACCTGGAGCCATTGGCGGCCCATATTCGAGACCGTGTATTTGTGCCCATCGAAAGTGACCGCGACATTGCGGCCTGCCGTTCCGTCGCAACTCCAGGCTGCGCACGGCCAGAGAAGCGCCAATCCGAGCGCTATGTTACTCAGGATTCGGGTCATGTGATTCTCCTGTGCGGCATAAACGATCGGTGCGGCAGGGGGTTCGGCGTGGCCGGTTTCGGCCCCGATCCGTCCGCAAGCTGTAAGAAACATAGCGGTCACTTCAGCACAACGACCTGGTCGGCAACATCGAGCCCGCCGGCCGGGTGAAACAGCACCTGGACCCGCTGGCCGGGCGCGAGATCGAAAAATGAAGCGTTCGGCCGGCCCGCGGCGAAGCGGGTGGCGCGCGTGATCCAGTACTGGCGGGCGGCCCTTCCACTCCGGCAGACGAAGTTCATCGTTGCCAGGTCAAGCCGGGCAATCGTGCCGGTCTGGACACCAGCGGGCCCGGAGCGGCCGGGTGGGGGCAGACCTGGCGCGGCGCCAATGTCCGACTGTGCCAGCGCATGCGGCGCAAGACTCTGGGCCAAAAGGACTGCAAGGATAGCGAGGGCGTTGCGCATGCAAAGGAAACGCGGGAGCGCAAACGATGGCTCCCCGTACCCTTTCGAACGCCGGCGATCCCGCCTATGATCCGAACAGAATTCGGGAGATCGGGAAGGCCAAAATGGCGAACCGGGAACAGCGCAGCAACAAGGAAAAGAAGAAGCCCAAATCGGACAAGAACAAGGCAAAGCCAACGACTTCAACTTCGCCCTTTGCCGAACAACGCGGCACCAAGCCAACGCCGTCAGGGAAGAAATAAGCTGCGCCGCGATTTTACGGCAAAATCCCATATTGCGCGAAGCCGTTCGGCACGCGCGGATCGATCGTTTTTGCGGCCGCGATATCTATGTCTCCGGCCGGGACGTTCCCCATGCGGTGTTCGACCACTCCTTTCATGAAGAGCGATGCCGCGGCATTGGGATGCGTTGAAAGAACAGTGTTGAATTCCGTGAGGGCGGCCGTCCAGTTGGCCAGACGGAATTCCACGACGCCCCGTGCGTAGTGCGAAGTTTCTTTTTCGATATGGAACAGCCTTGGGGGCGGTTAGGAGAGCCTGTTCAGAGCAGCCCGTTCAAACGCCTGACGGCGGCGGCTGGCCCGTCCGGATAACACCAGACGCCTGCGCAAACGGCGAGAAAGTCGGCGCCGGCGTCGACCAGCAGCGGCGCAGTTTCGACCGTAACACCCCCGATGGCGACCGAAGGGGTCGTCATCAGCTCCGACCACCAACGCAACAATTCGATGTCTGCGCGCGCTTTCGGTTCCTTGGTCGCGGTTGGGAAGAACGCGCCGAACGCAACATAGTCGGCACCCGCCTCCGCCGCCTCGATGGCGAGATGGCGCGAAGCGTGGCACGTGACGCCCACGATCGCCTTCGCACCGACCAGCGCGCGCGCTTCTTTGTAAGACATGTCGTCCTGGCCGACGTGAACGCCATCCGCGCCCAGTTCGGCGGCGATGTCAGGCCTGTCGTTCAGGACGAACGCGACGCCTGCGTTCTGCACGACCGGCAAAAGCAGTTCGGCGGCGCGCCGGATTTCGTCGTCTGTGACATCCTTCAAGCGCAGCTGAAGCGTGGCGACGTCTCCCGCTGCGAGCGCGAATTTCAGCGTTTCCGCAAACGAGCGCGGCTCCAGTGAAGGCGGCGTGATCAGATAAAGCCGGCAGCGTTCGCTCACGCCGCCTGCTTTTCCAGGTCCGGATTCCATTCGCCGCGGGTGGCAAGACCGTTCATGCGGGCGCGGTGGGCGAACGCATGCTGCGCCGCGGGCACATTGGCCGCCTTCCCGCTCCACGCTTTCTGCGGCGCCGCCTGCAATGCGCGGCCATAGGAGAAGGTGAGCGGCCAGGGCAGGTCTGGGTGTTTGTTCATCGCGTTCAGATGCGCGGTCGCTTCTTCATCGGACTGGCCGCCGGAGAGGAATGCTATACCCGGCACCGCAGCAGGTGCGCATTCCTTGAGGCATTTGATCGTGCGTTCCGCCACTTCCTCGACGCTCGCCTGCTTCGCACATTTCATCCCGGGTACGATCATATTGGGTTTAAGAATCATGCCTTCGAGATCCACGCGCTGATTGAAAAGGGCATAGAAGACTTCCTTCAACGCCCATTCGGTCACGCGCGCGCAAGTGTCGATGTCGTGATCGCCATCCATCAACACCTCCGGCTCGACGATCGGAACGATTGTTTCCTCCTGGCAGAGCGCTGCATAACGCGCGAGCGCATGCGCATTCACGCTGATGCCGGTATAAGTCGGAACGCCCGGCGCGATATCGATCACTGCGCGCCATTTGGCGAAACGCGCGCCCAGCCCCCGGTATTCGACGAGCCGCTCCCGCAGGCCATCGAGGCCTTCGGTGATCGTTTCACCAGGACAGAGCGCCAGCGGCTTGGCGCCGAGATCGACCTTGATTCCCGGGATCGAGCCGGCTTGCTCGATCAGCTTCACGAGCGGTGTGCCATCCGCCGCTTTCTGGCGTATCGTCTCGTCATAGAGAATGACGCCCGAAATGCAGTTCCGCATGGCGTCCGAAGTGCGGAACAAAAGCTCGCGATAGTCGCGGCGGTTCGTTTCGGTCGATTCAACACCGATCGCGTCGAAGCGTTTCTTGATCGTGCCTGTGCTTTCATCGGCGGCAAGAATACCCTTGCCCTTTGTTACCATCGCCTGCGCTGTGCGCGAAAGTTCAGCCCTGTTCATGCTCCCGTCCCTCCGTTTTGCATGAGTGCCGCGACGCCGGGCAGTTCGCGTCCCTCGAGCCATTCGAGAAAGGCGCCGCCAGCCGTCGATACATAGGTGAACTGATCCGCTACGCCCGCCAAATTGAGGGCAGCCACGGTATCTCCGCCACCCGCGACCGAGAGCAATTTGCCGGCTCTGGTCCGCGCCGCAACGAGCTTTGCCGCCGCGACCGTACCGGTTTCGAAAGGCGGCGTCTCGAAGGCCCCAAGCGGCCCGTTCCACACCAGCGTGCGCGCCTGCTCGAGCCGCGCAGAGAAGCCGTCAATGGTCTCCGGCCCCACATCGAGAATCATGTCGTCAGACCCGACATTTCCTACTGCCACAACGCGACAATCCGCTTTGGGTTTGAATTCCTTTGCCACAACGACATCCGAGGGCAGCACGAGTGCTATGCCCTGCGTCGACCGCAAAATGCCGCGGGCTGTTTCCAGCTGGTCCGATTCGCAAAGCGATTTGCCAATCTCCAGACCCTGAGCCGCCAGGAACGTATTCGCCATCGCACCGCCAATGACGAGCACGTCAACGCGACGGATGAGGTTGCCCAGCAGTTCGAGCTTGGTCGAAATCTTGGCGCCGCCGATTACCGCCATCACCGGACGTTCGGGACGGTCGAGCGCGCGATGCAAATGGGTGAGCTCCTCCTCCATCGACCGGCCTGCGGCGCATGGCAAGAGCTGCGCCAGCGCCTCGATTGTCGCATGGGCCCGATGCGCGGCGGAAAACGCATCATTGACGTAGGTGTCGCCGAGCGCGGCGACCGCTCTTGCGAAATCGGAATCATTGGCTTCCTCGCCGGCGTGGAAACGCGTGTTCTCGAGCAGCAGCACATCGCCGTCTTTCAATTTCGAAGCAGCTTGCTCCGCTTTGGGCCCAACGCAGTCTTCGGCGAATGAAACCGGGCGGCCGACCGCTGCGGAGAGCGCCGTCACGACCGGCCCGAGCGACATGGAAGCGACCGGTTTGCCCTTCGGCCGGCCGAAATGCGAGAGCACGATGACGCGCGCGCCTTTTTCCGCCAGTTCGCGGATTGTCGGCGCCTGGCGCTCGATTCGAAGACTATCCGTCACTTTCCCGTCCTGCATGGGCACGTTGAGATCGGCGCGCACCAGCACGCGCTTGCCCGAAACGGCAAGGTCGTCAAGCGTGCGATAGTTCCTTTCCGCCATCAGATCAGGGCGCCCATGGCGACGACCACATCGGCCATGCGGTTCGAGAAGCCCCACTCATTGTCGTACCACGACATCACGCGCACGAACGTCCCGTCGATGACTTTCGTGCCGTCCAGCGCGAAGCTGGACGAAGCCGGATTGTGATTGAAGTCGCAGGAAACAAGGGGTTCTTCGATAATCGTTAGGACCCCCTTGAGTGGGCCGGCCGCTGCCGTTTTCGCCGCGGTGTTGATTTCGTCCACCGTGGTCGGCCGTTTTGCGACGAACTTGAAATCGACGAGCGAAACATTGGGCGTGGGTACGCGCACCGAGACGCCGTCGAGCTTGCCTTTCAGTTCGGGCAGCACGAGACCCACCGCCTTTGCCGCGCCCGTCGACGTGGGAATCATGGAGAGTGCCGCCGCGCGCGCGCGGTAGAGATCCTTGTGCAGCTGGTCGAGCACCGGCTGGTCGTTGGTGTAGCTGTGGATCGTGGTCATGAACCCCTGCGCGATGCCAACGGCCTCGTGCATCACCTTGGCGACGAGCGCGAGGCAGTTGGTCGTGCACGAGGCGTTCGAAACAACCAGCTGGTCCTTCGTGAGCATTTCATGATTGACGCCATAAACGACGGTAAGATCGGCGCCCTCGGCCGGCGCGGAAATCAGTACGCGCTTCGCCCCGGCGCGCAGATGGGCAGAAGCTTTTTCCTTCGAGGTAAAAATTCCCGTGGATTCGATCGCGATATCAACGCCGAGTTCTTCATGGGGCAATTGCGCGGGATCCCTTATCGCCGTGACCCGGATTTTATGGCCGTCGACGATCATGTAATGGCCATCGACCGCCACGTCGCTTGGAAATTTGCCGTGGACCGAATCGTAGCGCAGGAGATGCGCATTGGTCTCGACCGGACCCAGATCATTGACCCCGACCACGACAATGTCCCGGCGTCCGGATTCGACAATGGCGCGCAGCACCAGCCGCCCGATGCGGCCGAAACCGTTGATCGCAACGCGAACGGGCATGCATTCCTCCTTGGACCTGATCCGCGGGGCGCGGAAAGCGGGCTGGGAACCCGGGCGGCCTTAGCGAGGCACCCGCACACCCGTCAAGAGCGTGGCGTTGCCCCCGTTTTCCATACAGCCTATGGTCATCGCGTTTTCAAAGGGTACAGCATGTCACAATTGGAAGAGGCAAAGGCAAGGCTGTCCGCCGCGCTCGACCGGCTGGAGACGGCGCTCACGCCGCTCAGTGAAGCCCAGAAGCGTCATGCACGGGACGCGGCCGAAATCGCTTCGCTGAATCAGGAGCGCGAGGTTCTTCTTGCACGGATTGCCGGGCTGGAAGAGGAAAACCGGCTGCTCGCAAGCCTGGCCGAGGAGGTCGAAGGCCGGGTCGACCGCGCTATCGCCGATATCAACGCGGTGCTGGCCCAATCTGAACTTCAGGCATGAGGACGCCATGCCGCTCGTCCATGTGATGGTGAACGAGCGCAGCTACGCGATTGCCTGCGACGAAGGGCAGGAAGAGCATTTGCTCAAGCTTGCGGCGCATGTGGACTCAAAGGTGCGCGAGCTTCTGAAGGCCGCGGGGCAGCCCGGCGAACAGCGGCTTCTGCTCATGGCAGCCCTGATGATCGCCGACGAATATTTCGAATCCCGGGCACTGCTGGAGAGACGCGCCCAGGAGGTTTCGGAAGCTTGCGAAGCGCGCCAGGAAGCCCTTGCCCGGATTGGCAAGGCCGAACACGAGGCGGTTCTTACGCTCGACTCGACCGCCGCGCGGATCGAAGATGTTGCGGGCCGCCTGCCCGGCGCCTAGATTTGGCGGCGGATGGGTACTGCCCCGCGCGTCAGGAATGCGATGCCCAGGGGCCTTAATGGTACTCACCGGGAGCTGTCCCTGACCGGAGCCGTGGCTTCGGACATATGGCGCCCACCTGCACTTGCAGGCCCGTGAGGATCCACATCCAACGGCGGTGGCGGTCCCATCCACTTTCCCGCGATGCAGAAACCGGAGCAAATCCGGCAAGTCATGCATCGCGAATGGATTGAAAGCCTGACATGCGCATTCTCTTCATCGGCGACATCATCGGCCGGCCGGGGCGGGAAGTCGTGGCTGCGGAACTGCCGCGGCTGCGCGACTGCCTGCGGACTGACTTTGTCATCGGCAATGCCGAAAACGCCGCCGGAGGCTTCGGATTAACCCGCAAGACCGCGAATGAGCTGTTTGCCTCGGGCGTGGATGTTCTGACAAGCGGGAATCATTGGGCCGACCAGAAGGAGATTCTGTCCTTCATCGGCGACGACGATCGCATCCTGCGGCCACGCAACTATCCCATCGACACGCCCGGGCGCGGCGCAGGTTTGTATGAGACACGGAGTGGCCAGAGGGTGCTGGTCGTGAATGTGATGGGGCGCCATTACATGGATCCGCTCGACGATCCCTTTGCCGCCGTAGAGCGCGAACTCGCAGCCTGCCCGCTTGGCGAGGGCTGCGATGCGGCGGTGGTCGACATGCATGCGGAGGCGACCTCGGAGAAGATGGCCATGGGCCATTTCTGCGACGCGCGCGTCAGCCTTGTGGTCGGCACCCACTCCCATGTGCCGACCGCCGACGCACAGGTTCTCCCTGGCGGCACGGCCTATCAGACTGATGCCGGTGCATGTTGCGACTACGATTCCGTGATCGGCATGGAAAAATTCGAGCCGCTGCAGCGCTTCACCCGCAAACTATCGACGGGCCGCTATACGCCCGCCTCCGGTCCGGCGACGCTCTGTGCCGTGTTCGTTGAAACCGATGTCAAAGGCCTAGCTGCCCGTGTGGAACCGGTGCGTGTCGGAGGGCGGCTGAAGGAATGTTTGCCCGAAACATAGCGCGAGTTACGCCTAAGGCCGCGGGCGGAACGCCGGCCATCTCAGGGGCTTCCGCCGGCTGAGAAAAGCTGCACCAAGGCAAGGGGGGTAGCCCTGGTGCATCCCGGACAAATCAAGGCATGGGGGCCCGATGTTCCAGCCGCGCCGGGCCGTGCGGCTGTCGTGGCTGATGATATTTGGCCCCCGTGGGACAGCCCTTCGAGTGGATGCAATAGACGTAGCTCTCGCCACCACTCCCCCCTCCATAGGGCACAGGCTCATAGGCCATGATGACGTCGTTGTCGTTGACGCCAAACACGTCGGTCCCGGATTCGCTGCCGGGTATATAAAGATCTGTGTAGGTTCCGCTCTTGATAGCGTAGTAGAAACCGCTGACCACGCCCTCCGAACTTGTCCATTGGCCGGTGACGATGCCCTTGTCGTTGATGCCTTCCGCCGCCGTAGACGTCACACCCGGATGGTTGATCTGACGCGCTTCGCCGTTAACGACAAGGAAGCCGTGCTGGTAACCAGTGTTGGAGTCGATGTACCAGCCTACGACGTCTCCGGCATCATTGACGGCGCGTGCCGCAAACCCGGCGTTCTCGATCGTGAGATCAACCTCGCTCTTGTACTTCGACTTCCCGCCGAGATAGCCGGTGGAATCGGCATTATCGTAATGTGAGTCTGCGGCTCCGAACACGCCTTTCTTGTTCAGGCCCTGGGCGATACCCTGATGGGCATTCCACACATTATCGGAACGATCGCTCAAACTGGAGCTGTCACACGATGCGAGACAGCCCCGGCCGGCGCAGTTGAAACGATCCTAATCCTCGACCTTGAAGACGATTCCGTTGCCGTGGGCGCCGCCGCCTACTGTGGTGCCGTATAGATAGCCTTTGCTCTCTACCAGGAGACTCACGCCGAAGGGGTTTCGCCGCCGCTTCCGCCCGCGAAGGAGTGAAGCACCGTTTCGGTGCCATCCGACGTAAGCTCGAAGACGGTGCCGTCCCCACTAGTGCCGCCCCCAAACGTCATGCCGTAAAGATTGCCTTTCTTCATCAACAGGCCGCTATTGGGACTGCTGCCGTCATTTCCACCCGTGAAGGAGTACAGTACCGTTTTGAGTGCCTGAAGGCAGCGCATGCCAGGAGCCCGATGCTGCAGTCGCCCGGGGGAGAACGCGGCGGGCCGCTTCGGCCTGACCCGTAAGACGGCCAGCGCTTCACGCGGAAATTGTCGGCGGGGCGCCCCCTCCGGCCCGGCGACCCTCGGCGCGGTTTTCGTCGAAACCGATGCCAAGGGCCTCGCCGTCCGCGTCGAACTCGTGCGTGTCGGCGGCCGGCTCAAGGAACACTTACCTCTGCCCTGAGGAAAGCTTATTCTGCGGTCCGCTCCGATGGAATTGCCGGCATGAAAGTCACGCTCGAAGAGGTCGTTGGAATATTGCGCAGCAATGCCGACGCATTGCGTGCGCGGGGAATTCTTCATGCGGCGGTATTCGGCTCCGTTGCACGGGGCGATGCGCGGCCGGACAGCGATATCGACCTTCTTGTGGACCTGGAACCCGATAAGCCTTCGGGAATATTCGAGTACGTGCGACTGCAGCACGATGTTGCCGCCCTCTTCGGGCGCAATGTCGATCTGGTCGAACGGCAGGCATTAAAGCCTCTAATTCGCGAAGAAGCTTCGAGAGACTTGGTGAATGTCTTCTGACCAAGTCCAACGGAGGTTGCTCCATATTCGGGACAACATCGGGCGCGCGCGCGATTTCATAGCCGCGCTGGATTTTGACGCGTTCGCTGCCGACCAGAAAACGGTTTATGCGACCATGCGGGCGCTAGAGATCATTTCGGAAGCCTCGCGCCATCTTCCCGAAGATTTGAAAGCCAGGCATTCCGAGATCGACTGGGTCGCCGTTCGCGATGCCGGAAATATTTATCGGCACGCATATGATCTGGTCACGGAACGGCGGCTCTGGGACACCGTTACCATGCATCTCGCACCGCTGGAACGCGCCGTTCTTGACGAGCTTTCGCGGTTTGTCTGACAGCCTGCCCGCCTTGAAACAGGCCCAACCGCCCGCTATTCACGTTTCGCGCGAGAGCTAAGCATGGCCGGTCATTCCCAGTTCAAGAACATCATGTTCCGCAAGGGGCGCCAGGATAAAGAGCGCTCCAAGCTGTTCTCCAGGCTCGCCCGCGAATTCTCGCTCCACACCGAAGGCCGGCAGCGCCTTTCGGCGGCCGCGCGGTACTTGCGCTCCGACACGCCGCCGCGACTGGAGGCGCGCCTGCGGCGGGGTTTGGGTGAATTGTGGAGGAAT
>Ga0335075_10012632_pt1 | contig 12753 bp, 14 predicted proteins | sample Lox_Sample_24_FD_206723 | JGI IMG/M metagenome (GOLD analysis project Ga0335075, IMG submission 206723) | Soil microbial communities from Loxahatchee National Wildlife Refuge, Florida, United States - Lox_Sample_2.4 | ecosystem: Environmental > Terrestrial > Soil > Wetlands | place: USA... | reverse complement strand
GATGACCTGGCGCAATATACCGCCGAGGGGGCTTTCGGCCCCACCGCGAGTCCTGACTTCCGGATGTTTTACGTCGGCCGGGACGACGTTCACGGGGTGCTGATGCACCTGTTGACACGGGTGAGCCTCAGCGTGGAAATGAACATGTTCGGTTACGACGACGATGCCCTCAACGCGGTCCTGCTCGGACTGGTGCGTAACGCCAACGTGGTAGTTCAGGTCACGCTGGACAAATCGCAGGCAGCCGGTCCCGCCGAAAGGGCAATTCTCAGCTCTGACGAGGCGTCGGACGCCGCCGGTTTCGCCAACGACTTCGCGATCGGCACCTCGGCCACCGATCAGATCAGCCACACCAAGGGCGGGATCCTGGATGGCATCGTCGCCTTCGAAGGCTCCACGAACTGGTCGTCGTCGGGCGAGGGCACGGGCATCACTCTCAACGCGACGAAGCAGGTCGCCGGATTCAAGGCGCAGAACAACACGCTGTCCGTGTACGTGAATCCGTACGAGATCGCCAAGTTCGCCGCCCGGCTGAAATACGAGCACGGCGTGGCGGCTAACGAGCGTCAGCCTGACCTTTCCGAGGCGACGACAACCGCGAGTGACGGCGAAGACTAGTCGCCGACGTCGGCCGGCGTGCCTGACGTGATCCGGATGAGCTCGTCATAGGACGTCGGGAACACCGTGTGCGGGTGGCCGGCCGCCGCCCAGATCACGTCGTACTTCGCCAGCCCGGTGTCCACCAGCGTGCGGATCGGCACCGGATGAGCGACGGGCCCGACGCCCCCGATCGCCTGTCCGGTCCACTCCCGTACTGAGCGCGCGTCGGCCCGGGTGACTTCGTCCGCGCCGATCTGGGCGGCCACCCGGGAGGTGTCGACCCGGTGCGCCCCGCTGGTCATCACCAGCAGGGGCGCGCCGTCGGCCGCGAACACCAGGCTGTTGGCGATCGCGCCGACCGCGCACCCGAGCTGCGCGGCGGCGGCTGCCGCGGTCGGCGCCGATTCGGGCAGCACCCGCACCTCACCCGCGACGCCCAGAGACTTGAGTGTGCCCGCGAACCCGGAGAAGTCGACCGCCGTCATGCCCTCCACGCTATCGGTGCCCGGCGGCGGCGCGCCAACGGGTTAGCGCCGCGCGCCGCGCGCCAGGCACCCCACCCGGGCGCATCCCGGTGGCGGTGGCGAGCCCCCCTCACGCCCACCACCGCCACCCACCCCATCTGCGCCCAGTGTGTACCAGAGATCATATCGGTTGCTCCAGTAATTTCCGAGATAATCTGGCAAACGAGGATGACGGCCCCATCCTCACCCTCGAGCCCTGCAACCCCTGGGGTCCGCCGAACTGACCTGAGCGCGCACACCGCGAACGCACCGGCAATTCCGTGCCGGGCCACCTGTCACCGAGCCCGCCGAGATCGGTATAAAGGTGTGGAACACGCGGCCACGAGTCGGAGGACACCATGCGCGACGCCGCTTTGCTCGGTGCCAGGCTGCTGCTCGGCGGGTACATGGGCATCCACGCCAGTCAGAAGCTGCTGGGCAAGTTCCACGGCCCGGGCCTCGAGAAGATCAGCGAGATCTTCGAGGACGGCGGCCTGTACCCCGGCAAGCACCACGCCATCGCCGCCGCCGGCGCCGAGATCGTCGGCGGCGTCCTGACCATCACCGGCTTCGCCGACCCGGCAGGCCCGCTCGCGGTGGCGGGCGCCATGACGGTCGCCGCTACCTTCAACCGCGAGGGCGGCCTGATGGCTGCCCGCGGCGGCGTCGAGCTCCCGGTCGCCTACGCCACCCTCGCGCTGACCCTGGCCGCGACCGGCCCCGGCAAGTACCGGCTGGGCCCCCCGCTGCCGGAGGGTGTCGCCACGGTCGGCGCGCTCCTGGGCGGCCTCGCCGCCGGCGCCATTGTCGCCAAGATGATCACCAGCAAGCCCGCCCCGGCTGATGTCCCCGCGGAGCCCGCGGCCCCGGATGCCTGATCAGTATTCTCCCGAACGGTCCCGTGACGACTGGTCCACCGGCCAGCTGGACCTGGACGCCTACCTGCACCGGATCGGCTACACCGGGCCGCTGACTCCGAACGAGGCGACGCTGACCGCGTTGTACCAGGCGCACCTGGCCACGATCCGCTTCGAGAACTTCGGCATCTTCTTGGACGGCGGTGTCCGGGTCGACCTGGAGTCGATCCAGCAGAAGATCGTCTTCCGCGGCCGCGGCGGGTACTGCTACGAGCAGGCCCAGCTCTTCGGCGCGGTCCTCGAGCGGGTCGGCTTCGGTGTCGAGCGGCTGCTCGCCCGGGTCGGACCGGACAGCGACGGGCCCGCCGGGCCGCGCACGCACCTGACGCTGCGCGCCACCGCGGACGGCGGCGTGTGGCTGGCCGACGTCGGCTTCGGGTCGTCGCCGCCAGCTCCGCTCAGCCTGCGCAGGAACCGCTCCGGCGGCCCGCAGGATCTCGACGGCTGGATCTACGAGATCACCCCGGACGAAGAGCATGGCGAGGAAGTCTGGAAGCTCCGCGAGTATCAGGCGGGCACCTGGGTGACCCTGCACCGCTGGGACTACGTGAAGGTCCACCCGATCGACGTCGCGCTGTCCAATCACTACACGTCCACCCACCCGGACTCGTGGTTCACCTGGCAGCCGATGATCGTCCGCCGCGACCCGGACGCGATCCGCTCCCTCCTCGGCCGCAGCTACACGGTCAACTACGTGGGCCACGCCAAGGAGCGCCGCGAGCTCACCGACGATGAGTTCGCCGCGGCCCTGACCGGCGAGTTCGCCATGCCGCTGAGCGATGCCGAGGTGGCAACCCTGGTAGCGGCCCCCACCGGCCACGACAAGCAGCCCGCCGTCGGCGTGGCTCCGGGAACCTAGCGCTCAGGCTCAGGCCCCGTCCGCCCGTTGACCGGTGAGCAGCGCCGTCGCCGCGTCCTTGAGCTTTCCCACGATGGCAGCCGGGGTCGCGTCCGCCACGTCGATCGCGACCGCCAATTCGAAGCCGTCGATCAGGGCGACCAGGCACGCCACCACGGTCTCCGGCGGCAGCAGCGGGCGGAACTCCCCGGTCTCCGTCCCGGCCCGCACCACATCCGCGAGCATGTCCCGCCATGCCTCGTACGCGTTTTCCAGCAGCGCTCGCAACTGCTCGTCGTGCAGGCCGGCCGTGACGAATTCCATCCACAGCGCGGACGACCCGCGCAAGTCCGGGCGCAGTGTGGCCGCCTCGAGGACGGCGTGCAGCCGTGCCCGGGGCGTCGCCGACACGTCGCCCGCCAGCGTGACCAGGGCGACGACCTCACGGGCGTGCTGGTCGAACGCCTCGCGGATGAGCTGGTCGCGCGAGTCGAAGTAGTACTGGAGCGAGCCAACGGACACGCCCGACTCGCGCGCCACGTCGCGAAGGCGCACGGCGTCGGCCCCCTGGGCGGCGACCAGCCGCAGGGTGGCGTCGAGGATTGCCCGCTTGCGCCGGGAGAGCTCGCCGGGGTCCAGCGGTGGGCGGCCGGCCGGCCGGGAGACTTCCAAAGCCACCTCAACATTGTGGGTCGCCAAGGTCGTGGTTGGCTGGCCTTGCCTTTTTTAATATTACTGTATTAATATCCTGACCAACCGTGTAGTGCAATGACGGCATCCGGAGCGGCTCATGATGTTCCCTCGCCTGTTCAGCCCGCTCGCCATCGGCGGGGTGACGCTGCCGAACCGTATCGTCTCCTCCGGTCACGACACCGTCATGGCGGAGGACGGGCAGATCACCGAACGGCTCATCGCCTACCACGAAGCCCGTGCCCGCGGTGGGGCCGGGCTGATCGTCGTGCAGGTCGCCGGGGTCCACGAGACGGCCCGGTACACCGGTCACGTCCTGATGGCGACCGACGACTCCTGCGTTCCCGGCTACAGCGCGCTGGCGCGGGCCGTCAGACCGCACGGCACGGTGCTGTTCGGGCAGCTGTTCCATCCCGGCCGGGAGGTCATGGACCTGGCCGACGGCACGCTGACGGTGGCGGTCGCCCCGTCGGCGGTGCCCACCGAACGGTTCCGCGTGATGCCGCGGCCGCTGCGGCTCGCCGAGATCGGTGAGATCACCGACGGGTACGGGCAGGCCGCCGCCCGGCTTCAGCGGGCCGGCCTGGACGGCGTCGAGGTCGTCGCCAGCCACGGCTATCTCCCGTCGCAGTTCCTCAACCCGGCCACGAACCTGCGCACCGACCAGTACGGCGGTACGCAGGAGAACAGGCTCCGCTTCCTGCGGGAGGTGTTCGAGTTGATCCGGCGCGCCTGCGGTCCCGGTTTCGTGGCGGGCTTGCGCATCTCCCTGGACGAGCGGGACCCGGCCGGGCTGCCGGCCGACATCGCGTTCGCGGCGTGCGTCTCGCTGGCCGAGGAAGGGCTAGCCGACTACCTGAACGTGACGACCGGGACGTCGGCCTCGCTGGCCGGGTCGGACCACATCGCCCCGGACATGAGCAACGCCAACGGCTATGTCGCCCCGCTGGCGGCAAAGCTGCGCGCCGCGGTGACCGTGCCCGTTCTCGTCGCCGGGCGGATCAACCAGCCGCAGGAGGCGGAGCACATCATCGCCGCCGGCCAGGCCGACGCCTGCGTAATGACCAGGGCGATGATCTGCGACCCGGAGATGCCGGGGCTGGCCAGGGACGGGCAGACCGACGACATCCGCGCCTGCATCGGCTGCAACCAGGCCTGCATCGGCCACTTCCAGCTGGGGTTCCCGATCTCGTGCATCCAGCATCCGGAGACCGGCCGGGAGCGGCTTTACGGCATCCGGCAGCGCGCCGGCCGGCCGAAGCGGGTCATGGTTGTCGGCGGCGGCCCGGCCGGACTGAAGGCCGCGGCGGTCGCGGCCGAGCGGGGCCACGATGTCACGCTGTACGAGGCCGGCGGCCGGGTTGGCGGACAGGTGCTGCTGGCCGAGCGGCTGCCGGGCCGCGAGGAGTTCGGCGGCGCGATCACCAACCTGACCCGCGAGGTCGCCCGAGCCGGGGTGACCGTGCAGCTGCGTACGACCGTGGACCTGCCGGCCGTCCGCGCGCAGTCGCCCGATCTAGTGGTCGTCGCGACCGGGGCACGGCCCTACCGGCCGCCGCTGGAGATCATGGACAGCCCGTGGATGGCCGACGCCTGGGACGTGATCCGCCAGCCCGAGGCGGCTCCCGCCGGGAAGATCGTGGTGGCGGACTTCCGCGGCGACTGGGTCGGGCTGGGCGCCGCCCGGCTGCTCGCCGCGGCCGGGCACGAGGTGACGCTGGCGGTGCGCGGGTACGCGGCGGGGGAGAGCCTACAGCAGTACGTCCGCGATCGTCTCCTCGCGGCGGTCTCGCGGCAACGGATCACCGTGCTGCCGCTGGTCCGGCCCTACGGCGTCGACGACGACACGGTCTACCTGCAGCATGTGCTGACCGAGGACCCGGTGCTGGTCGAGGGCATCGCCGGGCTGGTGCTCGCCTGCGGCTCGTCCCCGGCGACGGAACTGCTGGACACGCTCGACGCGGCCGGCCTTCCGGCGGTCGGGATCGGCGACTGCCTGGCCCCCCGGACCGTCGAGGAAGCCATCCTCGAGGGCCTCGTCACCGCGTCCGGCATCTGAGAATCAGCCGGGCGGGCTAAGCGGGGTGCGGGCGGGTCATTGCGCGCATCCAGAACGCGTACGGCATATCCAGTACCTTCCGCACCATCGCATCGATCTGCTCGTCGGTGCACGCGTCGCCGCGCATCCGGTCGATCTCCCAGGCGATGAAGCGGTCGCGCCACGCGATCGCCTCGTCTAGCCCGGAGCGGTCGCGCTGGTGGCCGGTCACCATCCGGTCGAGTTCCGCGGTGGCCTGATGACCACGCTGGCCTTCATCTGACATGGTGCCGCCCCCGCCCTTCGATGGTGACCCTCCCGGACTAACGATAATTGCTACGGACGGTAATGAAAAGACGAAAATATGGAGCGACGCGAATCTAACTGTCAGGGCGCGCATGCATACGCGTTTACCTGCAATGACATGTTTCTTGACGATGATCTTGTGCCGCGTGTTTCCTATGATTCGAGGATTGCACATCCGGAATTTGCTACGCTGCGTAGTCTCAAGGCGTTTGGGACACTTATTCGGCCGGAGCGGCTGCCTCGGTGAGCGGTTCGGCGTGCTGGGGCAGGCCGGAGCGGGCCCGGGTGAAGCCCGGCCGCGCCAAGGCGACGACGAGCGCTCCCACGATGCACGCCAGTCCGCCCGACACCACCGACACCGTGTCGCCGAACGCGGTCGCGACCGCGCCCGCCTCCAGGTCACCAAGCCGTGGTCCGCCGCTGACCACGGCCATGTTCACCCCCATCAGCCGCCCGCGCAGCCCGTCCGGTCCGGCGAACTGGATCATCGTGTTCCGGAACACGGCCGACAGGACGTCCGCCCAGCCGGCCACGGCGAGCAGCACCAGGGCGGCCGGCAGCCAGCGGACGAGGCCGAACCCGGTGATCGAAAGTCCCCAGATGAGGACCGCGCAGACGACCGCGAGCCCCTGGCGCCGGACCCGGCCGACCCAACCGCTGGTCAGCGCGCCGAGCAGGGCTCCGGCGCCGGGCGCGGCGTACAGCAGCCCGACCGTGGTCGCCCCGCCGCCGAACCGGGTCGCCGCCAGCGCCGGGAACAGCGCCCGCGGCATGCCGAACACCATCGCGTTCAGGTCGATGAGGTAGGCGCCCTGCACCGGCTGGGATCGCCGGATGAACCGCAGCCCCTCGAGCGTCGACCGCCAGCCCGGGCGGGTCACGGGACCGGAACCAGCGGCGGCGGGCGGCTGCGGGGAGATCATCGCGACGGCGGACAGCGCGATGACGAAGCTGAGCACGTCCAGCCAGTAGATGACGTGCACCCCGGCCCCGGCCAGCAGCAGCCCGGCGACGGCGGGCCCGACGATCGCGCCGGTCTGGAAAAGCGACTGGAAGATCGCGTTGGAGGCCGGCAGCAGCTCCATGCCGACCATGCCGGGCAGCATCGCGTTCCGCGCCGAGCTGTCCATGCCGGACAGCCCCGCCGTGATCGCCGGGAACAGGAACAGCGGCCACAAAGAAGGCCCGAAATCCGCGTTCAACGCCAGCCCGGCGCTGCCCAGCGCGGCGAGCGCCTCCACGATGAGCAGCAGCTTCCGCCGGTCCATCGCGTCCACCAGCGACCCGCCGAGCAGCGACCCGATGATCAGCGGGACCAGCTGGGTCAGCGACACCAGCCCGACCATCAGCGACGAGCGGGTCAGCGCGTACACCTGATACGGCACCGCCACCGTGGTCAGCTGGGTCCCGAGAACCGAAACCCCGAGCCCCGCGATCAGCGCGCGGTAGTCACGCGACCGCCGCAGCGGCCGCAGGTCGAGGAGGATATGCCTGGCCAGGCTCCGGGGAACGACACGTCTCATTCGGGACTCAAACAGTCAGGCATCGGCCTAAGAATAACCACGTTAAGCATTCCGAACGACCGGTTGGTCCGATGACCAGCGACGATTCGGTGTGGGTTACAGGCCGCGGAGGTCGGGATGGCTATCGTGCCAGATCACCAGGATCGCCTTGCCGACGATGCTGGAACCCTGGATGGGTCCCCAGTAGCGGCTGTCGCAGGAGTCCGCGCGGTTGTCGCCCAGCACGTAGAACTCGCCGGGCGGGACGCGGAAGGGATGCTGACGGCTCGCGATCGGCCTGCCGAGCGGGTCGTAGGCGGGCAGGTACGGCTCGGCCAGCAGGTGCCCGTTGATGTAGATGCTGTTGCCGGCCGAGTAGATCGTCTGGCCGGGCAGCGCGATGACGCGCTTGACGAGGTCTCCGGTCGCCGGCCCGGGGCACCGGTCCAGCGGCGGGTGGGTGAACACCACGATGTCGCCCTCGCGAACGTCACTGGCGTTGAAGAACGCCTTCTGCACCAGGATCCGGTCGTACACCGACAGCGTCGGTTCCATCGACGCCGACGGGATCCAGAAGGTCTCGACCAGGTACGTTCGCACCAGGAAGGCCAGCAGCGCCGCCACCAGGAGCGAGATGATCGCCTCGGTCAGTCCGCGCCGCCATCGCCTGCGCCGCCGCGGGCCGGTCCCGGCGGTCTCGTCGCTGGCCGGATCGGTGCTCGCGGGACCAAGGTCAGCAGGAGCGGGCACTCGTGGTTCCCTGGACGACGAGGAGGCCCGCGGCGGCACTCGCGCCGGTAGCCAGCCTGGGCGTGACGGGCCGGCACGGGGTGAACTGGCGCCTGGAAGTGACGCCGGTGCTCGGGCGTGCGGGCTTCGGGCTGGACGCCGGCTGGGTGGTGCTTGCCGCCTTGGCCGGCACGGTCTCGGCTACCAGGGCCGCCGAGAAGCCGAGCAGGCACGTCATGGCCAGCAGTGCGGCGGCCGCCGTGCTCAGCGGTCGGCCGGGACGCGGGGTCAGCCACTCGCGGGCCGCGCCGACGAGGTAGTTCCAGGCGATCGATGACGCCGGGGTGCCGTCCCGGATGAGGAGCGCCGCCAGCTCGGCGGCCTCGTCCGCGTGCCGCCGCCGCCAGCGCCCCGGGTAGCAGCGCAGCGCGGCACCGACCAGCCTGGCCTGCCGCGCTCCGGTGGCGCTCATCAAATGCCGCCAAGCTGCAGCCGCAGCCGTCCGGCCGCGCTGACCCGCTCGAGCGAATCGAGGTGCGCCCGGAGCGCGGCCGCACCCGGCGCGGTAATGCGGTACGGATGCCGCCGGTCGTCGGCGGGCATCGACTCGATGAGCCCGAGTCGCTCGAGCCGGTCCAGCGCGCCGTAGAGTGTGCCGGGCCCGAGTTCGACGCCCGCGAACTGCTTGACGTCCTGGATCAGCGCGTAGCCGTGCTTCGGCCCCGCGGCCAGGCTGACCAGGACCAGCACCGAAGCCTCCCCGACCCGGCGCAGCACGTCCCGTTCTGGTGTCCCCATCCGCCCTCCTATTACGTTGGCGAATATATCAGTCAACGTAATAGTCGGCTAGTTCCGCGCGACGTCCGCGACGGCCAGCCTCAGACCGCTGCCGCGTTCTCGTAACTGTCGTGGTCCTCCGGTGCGAGCACGACCCAGACCTGGCCGGGCGCGAACAGCATCCGCTTGCCGTCGGGCAGCGTGTAGGTGGTGCCTCCGTTGGCGTTCGGCCGGGACCAGTGCACGGTGTAGGCGCGGCCGTTCCGCAAGATGACGGCGCGCCCGGAACCGGTCGACTCCGCCAGCGGCGGGCGGCCGCCGTACTCTTCGAACCGTGAGGTCCCGATCCACGTGTACTGGATGATCACCGTCGACCCGCCCAGCTGTCCGGTGTCGGTGGTCATGCCCGGTGCCCCGTCCATCCAGACCAGCCACCGCTTGTCCTTCGCCGACCAGCGGAAGGTGAAGGTCGTCGCCGGGTAGTTCACCGTGTACGACTTCCTGGCGGTGCCGCCGGACGGCAGCGCGCCGAACCGGAACCCGATGTCCCTGGCCTTGCTCGCCTTCGGCGCCTCGCGCATCAGCTGCGGCGTGTTCGCATAGAGGTTGTACGGCGCGACCCGGCTCGACGAGCGGTAGTACCCGCCGACGAGTTCGTCGTACAGGTCGACGATCCGCGCCCGCTCGACGAACGGGACCAGGTGCGGCGTGGCCCCGGACCAGGCGAACGCCGGCCGTCCGAACTGCTTCAGCAGGTACAGGTCGGATTCCCGCGCGCTGCGGACCGGGCCGACGACCGGCGGGATGTGCGAGGAGAAGACGGCCATGAACCGGGTGAGGCCGCCCTCGACCGGGATCACGTAGACGATGTCGGCGTCTCCCAGGCCGGTCTGCGGCCGGGCGTAGACGATGTTGTCGATCTTCACCGCCAGCACACGGCCGAGCGACTTGACCGGCTCCCCGGTGAACGGGTCGAGCAGCGGCCCCTTCTTCTTCGGCTTGGGCTTCGGCGTGACGGGAACGACCGGCCGGAGCTTGACGGCGGCGACTGACTTGGGTGGCGCGGAAGCCGCCTGGCCGACGAGGGCGAGGGTGACCGCGAGAGCGGCGACCACCGCCACGCAGCCCGCCACCGACGAGGCCACGCCAGGGTGCAGCGCGACGAGCCGGCGTAGCGCCCGGACCCTGTCCGCGAATGCCCGCATTTCTTTCTCCTGTCCCGCGACCTCGGCTACCCGGCATGGTACGCAGGAAACAGCGACCAAATCGCGGCGTTTACCAAGGTCGTAAGGTCGCGAGTCACCGTTATCCAATCGCGCGGACGGCCTTTGGCTGAGATCATGGGGGTATGGGGTCGCTGGCCGGGCTGCGCGAACGCCGGGACTTCGAATGCCGGCTCACCCCCGACCGGGCGCTTGAGTCGCTTGACGAGGCCGAGGAGTTCCTGCGGGATCGCGGCATGCTGACCCGGACCGCGGACTGCGCCCTGCCGAGCCTGTACGGGGCGTGCCACGAGGAGCCGTATCAGCGGGGCGGGACCGGCTTCGGCTCGTGGCCCGCGACGAAGTGGCCGTGGTTCGGCGAGCTCACCGAGCGCGGCCACCTCTGCGTTGCCGTTCACCGGGGCAAGAACCTGCTGATCAGCCCGGCGACCGCCGCCCTGCTCGACCCGATCTGCCGCGCCGAGACCAGCCGGATGCGAGCGGAAGATCCCGGCTGGCGGCGGCTGGTCGACCACCTCGCCGCGGTGGGCCCCTCGGACATCGAGGACCTGCGCGTCGAGCTCGGCCTCAAGCGTCAGGAGCTGAAGGCGCTCCGTTCCCCGCTGGAGCGCTGCGGAGTGATCGTCGCCCGCTCGGAGGCGGTGACCGCGGGCGAGGGCCATGGCCATACGCACACCAGCGTGCTGTCCCGCTGGGATCAGGCCTACCCGGAGGCCGGCGGCCCAGTGCTCAGCGACCCAGTGCCCGCGGGCCCGGCGCGGGCTCTGGGCGATCTCCTGGTCGCCGCCGTCCGCGCCGCCGTCGTCGCCCCGGAATCCGAGGTCCGCCGCTGGTTCTCCTGGCAGTGGTACCGGCCGGACACCCTCGTCGACGAGCTGGTCAGCTCGGGCCGCTTGCGTCGCCTCGATGGCTTCGTCGCGGTTCAGGCGGGGCGTTAGGTCCGCCGCGGACAGGGCTTTCAGCCCTGATCCGCGACCCAGGAGATGGCGCGTAGTTAGAGGACAGGCTCCGGAACGCGGGGCAAACGGGGGTGAGCAGATGGAACAGCGGATGCCAAGGAGGGCGTGGTCCGCGCCGCGGCTGGCCGGACGGCGTCCCCGGCTGCTGGTTGAGGATGGCCGGCCCGCCCTGGCGATCTCGGACTTCTCCCTGTTCCAGCAGGCAGGGTTCGATGTCGCATTCTGCGCCGGGCCGGGCAGCGACCCGCGGGCCTGCCCGCTCCTGCGCGGGCAGCGGTGCGTCCTGGTGGACCGAGCCGACGTGGTGCTGCACGGGCTGGACCCGGAACTGGGTATCGCGGCGGCCGTCCGGCGCCAGCACCCGGAGCTGCCCGTGGTCGCCGAGCAGTCTCGCCAGCCGGACGGCACCGTCGGCCCCGTGCCCGCGGGGTGCCTGCCGCTCGGCTACCCGTGCTCGGTGCGCGGCCAGATAGAGGTCCTGCTCCGAGCCGTGTCAGTCGGCGCGAGCCAGACGAACCGCCGGTAGGACCAGAACCTGAAGATGGTGGCGAGCACGATTCCGGTGTTCAGCGCGATGAACGCAGCGAGTTCACGATGCCCGAGACCGAGCAGGTAGGAGTTAACGGCCACCGTCGCGTCTTGAATCAGCAGCCCGATGCCGTTCAGCACGGCGAATATGACGACTTCGCGCACGACGCCAGTGCGCTGCCGCAGGCGGAAGGACCAGTAGCGGTTGCCCAGGTAGGTGCCGATCGCCGCGACAACGGTGGCGACCGTGGCGGACTCGACCGGCTCGATGCCGAGGTGGATGTCGACCAGATCGTAGACCCCGTTGGTGATCAGCACGCCGATGACGCCGATCACCGCGAACTTGGCGAACTCAGCTATGAGCTGCCGGAATCGTCCGTACTCGGCCCGGCCAAGGGCCTCCCGCTGCTGCAGCATCTCGACCTGTCCCTCGCGCCGGAGATCTCGTCCTGCTGGCAGGATGGACGGCCACCGCGAGACGGGTCAGAGGCGTCCGGTCCCGCTCCGCGGGACTTCAGTCTGCGCGCGAGCTCAGCGCACGCCCTTGAGTGGCGCACAGGACAACGAAAGACAGGCGTTTTGCCGTAGGCTACCGGCGTGAGTGGCGCTACCCGGGGCCAGGACGGGGATGCGGCTGGCTCGATAGGGGCACGGCTGCGCATGTTGCGTGCCTCCCGCGGCCTTACCCAGGAGCAGCTCGCCCGCGAGCTTGGCGTGTCCTTCGCGACCGTTAACCGGTGGGAGACCGGCCGCACCCAGATGTCCCTGCGGGCGCGCCAGGCGCTAGCGGAATTCGAGGCCGCTGGCATAGATCCGGGGCGCGCGGTTCCGCTGAATCCGGAGCCCGCAGGCGCAGTACCGGCCCCGGACCCGCCGTCCGCTCAGGTGACTACCGCGCCCCAGGCCGCGCCGGTTCCGCCGCCGCAACTGCCGGTCGCCCAGTCCAGCTTCGTCGGCCGGGACCGCGAGCTCGCCGAGCTCATCCCGCTGCTGCGGGACTCCCGGCTGGTCACGCTGACCGGACCCGGCGGCGCCGGCAAGACGCGCCTGGCGGCCGAGGCACTGACCCGGTGGGCGCCCGCCATCCCCGTGGTGTTCGTTCCGCTGGAGGCCGTGCGCCGGCCCGAAGCGCTGGTCGCGGTG
>Ga0335075_10012631_pt1 | contig 12753 bp, 10 predicted proteins | sample Lox_Sample_24_FD_206723 | JGI IMG/M metagenome (GOLD analysis project Ga0335075, IMG submission 206723) | Soil microbial communities from Loxahatchee National Wildlife Refuge, Florida, United States - Lox_Sample_2.4 | ecosystem: Environmental > Terrestrial > Soil > Wetlands | place: USA... | reverse complement strand
CTGATCATCGGCGATGCGCCGACATTTCCGGCCTGCGTCTATCATGCGCGGCCTATCGGACTCTTTGAAATGCTGGATCAAGGCACACGAGACGAGAAAATTCTTGCCTGTGCCACTGGAAATCCACACTTCAGCGGTATTCAGAATTACACCGAAGTGCAGCCGCACATCCTTCTTGAGGTGGAACATTTCTTTTCCATTTATAAGGATTTGGAAGGCAAGCGAACCAAGGTGCTGGGCTGGAAAGATCGGCAGACAGCACACGAGATCATCCAGCGCAGTCATAAACGATACACGCCGGAAAGCATTGCATAGGGCGTCCATGATGGCTGAGCCGGTCCTTCAACACGCGCCAGATTCTCCGTATCAAGCCGCCGTCGACCGGGTGGAGGAGATGGCGCGGCTGCAGGATCAGTCACGCAGAAGGAAATCGATGCTGGTCTTCGGCCCGGAAGGCGTCGGGAAGACGCGCTTGTTGCAGCGCTTTCTAGAAACCCAGCCGTTCGCCCTCTATGTAGGCCAGCCTCATTCGCCGCGCGAGATGATGCTGGCTCTCGTTGAAGACCTCCGAGCTCTGTCAAAACGAGATCTGCGTCTACCTTCGAACCCAAAATCGCTGAGCACTTCTTCTCTCAAAGGCATTATCCAGCGGGCGCTGGATCAGTATCCTTTCCTGCTGGTGCTCGACCACCTTTCCGGACCCTCCCGTATTGTGACCGGCATGGTAAAGGAGATGAACTACTACGGTCGCACTCCGGTGTTCTTTGCCGCCAGAACCCCCCATATGGAAGATATCGGGGCGCTACTGCCGATGTGTGCGGATCGCTCGGAGCGCGTGGAAATAAAGAATCTGACTCCCTCCATTGCTCTGGAATTTGCGCAAAGGGAGTCCGAAAAAACCGGGCTCTGGGCTTCCAATCTGGAACATGCGCTACACTCGCTCGCTGACTGGAGCGAGGGTAATCCGGGGAGCATCATTCAGATGGTGAAGATGGCGCATTTGGCCAAGTATCGGATGGGCGACCAGATCAAAGCACACGTATTGTATCTCGACTACCGCATGGGACGCCGCTAGCGTCGGCGCAAGTCCGGCACCGTTCAAAGCATCAAAGAATATATTCGATGACCCAGGGCGCACTTACATTGCGATGTCCCGCGAGCAGCAATAGCGCCAGCTGCGATGCGCGCCGCTCTTCTTCGCTGGTCAGATAGCGACGGAGTGCATCGTACCTGAGCGCGTACCGCTGCAGGTCTTCTGCGGTTCTTTCCAGGAGGTGTGCATGCGATTCAAGCAGCCTCTGAGCCGGCTCTCCCTCGCCCAGGAGATCCGTAACCAGCACCAGATGAGAAAGACAGCAAGCTGGTACGCGCGCGTTGCCTGACGTAGCGCCTTGCGCAGCCCCCGCCACCTCCTCCACCGCCCTCTTCTCTGCCTCGATGCGGACCTCGCAGACGCGGCACGTTTTTGCGGTAGGCAGTAGACTGCGAATGTTCTCCACGGATTCGCCACGATGAACTATCTGGTCAGCGAATTCCTTGAGTTCTGTTGCGAGGCGATGCGCCAGTTCCGGATAGGCCACGCATACGCCATAAGGGGATGAAATGCTTTCATACTGCCAGGTGTGTAGGGTGCAAAAGCCACCTCGTCTGGCATGTTCCTGCTGTGTCTCAGGGTTGACGGTAAGTTGATATTGGTATTTGCTCAGGAATCGGAACATCGCCTCCAGAACCGATCCACAAATCCGGCATCCGGTTTTTCTATCGATCTGCAAGATATAGGAACCCTCATTCGTCCGCTCTTGAACGGTGATTTCCTTCTGCTCTTGATTGGGCGCACCAAGGACGGTTTCCCGCAAGCCTATGAATCGCTCAATGAGCGCTTCATAGGAGGCCCCGTACTCGGGATGCTCCTGTGACCTGAATCTCTGGACCAGAAATGTCATGGTTCGTTCATACATATTCACAAGAAACGACTGGGCGCGCTCTTCGGTCAGAAAACGTAACAGCTCTCTTTCAAACACCTGGATGCCGCTGTCTTCCAATTGCTCGTGGTTTTGGGCTTGCTTGGCTTCCAGTGCCTGCCGGGCGGAGATGGAAAATATTCGAGCTGTTTCTGAAAATAAAAATCGCTTCAGGGATTCCGCTACAAAACTGAGCGCTTCATCCCGCTCATCCTGCCTCACGGTGTCCTGCTTGTTGACCACAACGAAGAGCTTTTTGTTGGTATTGCGAATCCGATGCAGGATACGGTCTTCTTCTTCAGAAAGCGGGCTCTCATAGCTCGTTACAAGAACAAACGCATCCGCTTGCGGCAGAAATCGCTCCGTAGTCAAAGTGTTCTCTATGATGGGAGAGCCGAGCCCGGGAGTATCCACAAAAAAGAAGCCGCGGCGCAGGATCTCAACCGGCAATTCAATCTCCGCATGCGCGAGTTTCTTCACATTGCCGGGATTCTCTTTTTGGGTGACATAATCGGGGAGCTGGGAGAGCGGCACTTCACGGCTTAATCCATGGTCCGCGAAGTGGAGCACGACCTGCTTCCGGCTGCCATAGCGGACTGTCGTGATCACGGAAGTCAACGGAACGATGCCCGTTGGCAGAAGGTCTCCGCCAAGGAGGGCATTCGTCAGCGTGGACTTGCCACGGCTGAACCGTCCGACCACTAGCAGATTGAATCGGTCTTCAGCCAGGCGTGTCAGGAGATCGCGGCACTCGGCCAACAGTGTCCCGTCCTTGGTGTCGATCGCTTGCGCTGATCGGATAACTTCAGCGATAGCGAATTTCTTCTGTTCGTATCGTTTGAGATCCATTATGTTCTCGCGTGCGCCTTCCACTGCAATGATGTCAACGCCGGTAGGCCCACAGACCTGCGTGAGCATCACGATGTTGCATAGTGGTCTCTTTCCAGCTCTGCGCCCAGAAGATGCTTCAGAATCCGCCAGAATGGTACAAGCCAGTTAGGGTGCTCGCCACCTGCCCTCCGCTCGTTGGCCATCGTTCGGGCAATTTCGCGGGCAAGCTCAGGATGGGAATCGAGGATTGTCGTTACCTGGTCTTCCTGCATCCAGTTGAGATGATCGGAGATGCGAAAGAGCGCCTGCAGGATCTGGGGCCGATCGTCCTTTGGACCGATTGCAGATCCGATGTTTGCTGTGGCGATGACCACATCGGCATCTCTCTCCAGAAGGAAATTCCGAAGATCGCACCACTCCTCGGGCAGAACACCAAACTCGCCCAGCAATTGAAGCGTGGCCCGCAGTTGGCGCAGTGCGGAGGGCACGTGCAACCGAGTATCGGTCAGGCCCCGAATCGAGAGGATGGCATATTGACGGGCAGTTTCCGAAACCTTCCTGAGCCCGTCTTTTGCTTCCTCGCGGCAAAAGTCATCTTCCAGTACTTCGAAGAGCAATGGGATACTTTCCGATCGATGGAATTCTCCGAGCGAGAAGATCAAGCCGCTGGTGGCCCGCTGCCTTGCGGCATCCAGAAGAACATGGAAGACTTCCTCGCATTTCCATCCAATGAGTGCCCTGGCAACGGCGCTGCGCACCGCATCTTCGGCGAACAGGACTTCCGCATCGCGTGGCAACTCGTATTGGCGGAAATAGGAGATCAGTGTGGAATAGGCTCCGAGTTCCCCAAGAGCGTGTGCCGCCCGGCAGCGAGGCAGAGCGATGGTCCTCGGCGGTCCCGCCAATAGATAGTGCTCAAGGTGTGGCACCGCCCGGTCTCCCTGCGCAATCAGCATCGTGATGGCGAGTTCTCCATCCACCAGTGAATCCAGCGCAGCAATCAGATCTTCCACCTGCGCATCGCCCATTCCAGCCAACCGATTATTCATATATGTACACTCTCAGGCGGCACCGCCTTCCTCGCTCCGGGAATCGCCTCCCGGTAGCTTCCCCGTCTCAAGTACAACAATCAACGCCTCCTGATCATCGGGTGAGATTGGCATCTTGCGGATCTCCCGGATCGTATCCATCAGCGGATACTTGTATTCCTTCAGAGAGATCTCTCCATCCTCCCAGAGCGCATAGCATGCGAGCGGGCGTCCAGTTTTAGGTTGGCCGACACTGCCGGGATTCACAATCGTCGTTTTCCCAATTTTCCGAATGAAGGGCGTATGCGTGTGGCCCACGACAAGTACATCGGCATCGGTCCATCCGATCTCCGTCTGCCAGCGCTCTGAGTTCTCAGGACAATACCCAAACAAAGGATCGGTAGGCATGGCATGAACCAGATAGAAACTGGTCGAATTGACGATGAGTTCTCTGTGAAGGGGAAGACGTCTTAGGAACTGCACGTCATCCTGGGTACAAACATCCTGTGTGAAGCGGCGCGTCTCGGCAGCTAATCTCCGGAAGGGCGCCGAGCACCGCGGGTCGGCATTGAACCCGACTGCATGGTCGTGATTGCCACGGGCTGTAATTGTGGCGCGATCCTCGATCCACCTGATGACTTCTCGCGGTTTGGGACCATAGTCCACTAGATCCCCGATGCACCAGAGCTGGTCATAATCGTGTTCAGGAAGCGATTCGAGAGCCGCCAGATTTGAATGAACGTCGGAGATGATAACGATCTTCATAAGCCACATCAGCCTTTCCGCACGCAGCCTAGCCCGCACCGATCAGATTTGCGCTGTTGTGCTGCTCATTCCCGAATTGACCGTTTGAGCCAAAAATCTGGCGATACAAGTCTTCGCCATAACTCGTCTCCAATGGCTCACCCTCGAGCAACCTGAAGGTTCGGGTTCCGTCGGCTCTTCTTTCGGCGCGCAAAAAAATGGCATCCTCGATCCTTCGATCGAAGAGGCCACGCGCGAATTCGTACAGATGCGTGACGTAAAGGATCTTCACACCCTTCTCGAGCAGCGCGCAGACAATCTGCCTCGCAATCTCTGATCCTTCCCGCTCGTTGGTCGCCGCGAATGATTCGTTGAAGAGCAACATCGAATTCGGCACGATGTGGTCGGCAATCTCGCTGATCCGGCCGAGTTCCTCCTCGAGCTTTCCGCTCTTCATCGTCAGGTCCTCTTCCCGCTTGTAGTGAGTAAACAGGGCAGTACAGAGCTCGGCTCTCAATGTTTCGGCTCCGACGAACATACCGCACTGCATCATCACCTGCGCCAGACCGATGCTCCGCAGGAAACTGGACTTTCCGCCCTGGTTGGTGCCGGTCACAATTGTCAGGCTCTTGCCGTTAGCGTCCACCGCATTGCCTACCACCCTGCGCTCCATGTGGAGCGACAGGCACACGTCGTACAGTCCCCTGAAGCAGTGTTGGCGGTCGCCCGCGGGCATCGGGGTGGGAAAACACACTGGCTCTCCCTTGGCTGCCAGTCCATCGTGCAGGTTTAGGCAGCCCACATAAAAGGCCAACTCCGTTCGCAGCATCTTGAAGAAGCTCATGACGTGATCAGCGGACTGGGAGAGCGCAGTCGCTACCCGGCTGATTCCCCGGTTCCGCATTTCCGACAAGATCTGCGCTCCGGTCTCGTCGCGATCGGCAATATGGAACGTGTAGGCGAGGGGGCCTTTGGTAAGCATCCGCTTGAGCCAGTTTGGCTCCCCGTCGCGGGCCTGGCGCAGCGCGTAGTTGATACCTTCGTTGCTCTCACCTAGCTCCACGCTCAGGAGCACGCCTTTGCGGAATTTCAATTCCGTTAGATGATTCTGGATTCTGGCCAGGTACTCGTCGCCCAGTTCCTTCGCGGTCATCGCGAAGAGCGCGGTGAATGCCTCTGACTCGAATCGATAGGCTACATTGTCGGCGATTTCCCTCAGCTTCCTGAGCAAGCCCAACAGCACCTGCAGCGATTCGATAGAGCTGTAAAGCATCGAAGACGGGTAGTGGCTGGAAATGCCCCACCACTGCTTCTTCGCTCTTTCACTCGCCTCCACTGTAAGTTCATAGAGTCCCCTGATTACCCCCGGGTTTTTGAGGCAATCCTTCAGGGCCTGTTGACGATACAGAATCGTGTCAATGCCGCTGGACAGGCCGGAGAGAAGCGCCTTCCGTGCCACGTCCAACAGAAACACGTCATCGCCGGCCATTGCATACAGCAACGTATTTAATTCAAGGTCCTGGATCAGAGCTTGCTCGTTCCATGGTACGGCCGGGTCCAGATCAAAATCCTGCTCGCGGTGCATTAGCAGAGCTTTCATACCTTCATGCGCTCCTTGAGCCAGTCATACGTGACGCGGTACTTCTCAGCGATTGCAAGTGCCTGCGCCAATCCATCAGCCGGTCTTCGCTCCAATTTGTAGGTTCGAACCGCCGGATTGTCCGGATCGACCGTGCTGACGACGCTGACTGTCTTTTCGTTGAACGAGGCCAATTCATCGAGGAAAGTTACGCAGACGCCCAGCAAGTCCAACGCGGAAATTCTCTCCATGACCTTCGTGCTCAAATAGACCGCGTCCTGGAGCGTCGTCGACGCGAAGATCTCGTTCATCACGAGGAGACTGTTCGGCGTAGCCTCTTCAAGTATCTGGTGAACTCTCACTAAATCATCCTGCAGCTTGCCGCGAAGATTCGTGATGTCCTCTTCGCGCTCAAAGTGCGTGAAAATGCGGTCGAAGAGAAAGAGCCGAGCTTCCACGCCCGGAACTTTGCAACCCAGGCTGGCCAGGTAGTGCATCTGGCCGAACATGCGCGCGAATGTCGTTTTGCCACCCTGGTTCGGGCCGGAAACAACGAAGACGCGCTCCGGGCCGGTCAGAAAGAAATCGTTACAGACGACCACACCCTTTTCGTCAATGAGCCTGGATGCCAGCGCGAGGTCGAAGGCATCGCGGCTGCGTATCTCCTTCGACGTTTGCGAAAGCTGCGGGCGGCAAAAACTCAGACCGGCATGCCGGAATTTTTCGAGATACGTGAGGTAGGCAACGTAAAACTGTATCTCTCGATCGAACCTCGAGATCTTGTCGTCAACATACTCCACGTGCGCCCTGCAAAAGGCCTCGAGGGTGGTGAACGTGTCCGGATGAAGTAGCGCTACCCGGTCAAGCACTTCAGCTTGGATATGGTTCATGCCCTCCCAACTCCGGCTCTTGACGGCATAGTCGTCCACATCGCTGTGCCTGAATTTCTCGAACGTCTCTTCGACAGAGACGGTGTAATCGCTCTCCGCGTCGTAGTGGCGAACCGTGACGCCACTGCCTTTGATAACCAGGCTGTACCTGATACTGGACAGATCCGTCTTCAGGTTGCCCGCTTCCGTTACAAGGTCGCGGAATGAAGTCGAGGCGACATACCGCTTCAGATACTCGCGAAAGGCGCACAGGCCTCGAGATTTTAGATCGAATGCGCACAGATCCCACGAGAGATGCTCAACGGTTTGACAATAAATTTCTACCGCGCTCAGGAAGCATCGCTCCACGGCCCGTTTGTAGTAGAGTTTCTTCGCCTGTTCTTGACGCTGGCGCATAGCGCGCATTTGTCCCGAGAAGGACCTGACGGCTTGCATCAGGATCGTGTCTTCGAGATCCTGCATAACCTCCTGACGATAGGCGATCGCGTCGAGATCGTTTAATGGGGTGTAATAAAACGGCGCGAGGTCATAATCTTTCCAGTCGGCCGTGATGGCGTCGATAATTTGATCCAGGTTTAGATCACCAAAGAAGGTAGGAGCTTCGATCGTCGCTGTCTTCGCGCCCTCGTCAGGTCCTTCAAACAATACGCTGTGGAAGATCACTGTGCTTGGGCGTGACCGGCCCTCAGTTTGTGCCATGCAGCTGAGCGTCGCGTTGTACCGATCCCTCACAGTGAAACTCCTCCCCGGGAATTCTCGCTGCAAATTCCGTTCGGTTCAGACTGTTTCAAGGGATCGTGGCGCGGGATAAGATGACTCGGCGACAAGAATCCCTTGTCAGGAGTCATCATCTGTCCCGGCAATCGGGACAGCGGTTAAGGCCGAACTCCTTGGCCCACCCTTAATGGTACGTCTCTTGCGAAAAAAGTCAAAACAGCCGCTGACAGTGAAGTCCACCTGGAGCAGGTAGAGTTACTGAACTCTTCGACTCGGCCGCGTTGCAGCTGAGCCACGGACAATCCCGAGACTGACCTCTTACCCGTCCGTGCCCAAGAAGTTAAATGAAGCTCAAAAGTCAACGGAAGCGGCGCTAAGCCGCTCCCATTGGAATTACCTGCCCGAATGGCGCCACGCGCGACTCCGTAGATGCCCACAACACCGGATAAGCAGGGGCCTCGTTCGGGAACGCACCACATAAATCAGTAAGGAACACGAGGGTCTGCGGCACAATTCCGCGCTCGTCCAACCAGCTGAAGCAGGGCGTGAAGTTCGTTCCGCCACCGCCCACTGGGGTAAGCGCAATTGGCTGCCCTGCCTGATATACGTCGGCCTTGTGGACCTCGGTATCGAAGTACAGCACATGCACCCGGCTCGGTCGTTGACCATCGAGAATGGAACGAATTTCCGCCTCGAAGAGACCCAGCTGATGCGCGTTGACCGAGCCTGAGCAATCGACTGCGATGGCGATCTCTCCAGTACCTTCAGACCTGACACTTGGAAGATAAAGCCCAGCCCAGATGTGTCGCCGGTTGGGCGGCATCCAGCTGTAGTCAGACGGAAATGTCTCTGACCAGGCGCGCCGCAGCAGCTCGCGCCAGTCTACCCCTGCTGCTTCGGATTGTTCGAGGCTACGAGTGACGCCGGCAGGCAGCTTGCCCGCAAGTCTTGCGACGTTCTCTGCCTGCTCGACAGCTATCTTCCATTCCCGAGCCCGTTCAGCCATCGTCTCGCCGTCGTCTCCTTCGGGCTCAGGTGCGTCAAGCACCTGGCCAAAGCCACCGGGTGTTGCCGGAGCATTGGGCTCCCCATCAGTACTCGCATTGTTGGGTTGCTCGCTTCCCTCTCCCGCAGAAGAAAGACCATCCTGGTTCTCTCCTTCAGCATTTGCGCCGTCCTGATCTTGCTGCTCCTCGATCAGGTTGTAGATCCGTTCTGCGCTCATGCCGCGAAAGCGATGGTCGATGAGAACATCCTTTGGCAGAGTGAGCCCGGCCTCCAGGAGTAGAGGGTTGATGGCGTAGTCGCATGCCATATTCCACCGCTTCAGGTCACGGTCTCGGCGACGCGTATGATGCTGGAGTGCTGGGTGCATGACTTCATGAGCCAGGACGCCAGCAAGTTCTGCCGCGTTCAGCGTCTCGACGAATGCCGGATTGTAAAACAGGGAGACACCGTCCGTGGCCATGGTCCGAATCGAGTTCGAGGCCCGTCCACCCAGGCGGAAGAGGAGTGAGCCAAAGAAAGGATGATCGAGAAGGAGAGCGGTCCGGGCCCTCTGAATCCGGACCGCCGGGGTAAGATGTTTCGTCATGGCGTCGCAGCCTCCATATAGGCCGACATGTGCGAGAAGATGTCATCGACACTTGGCGCGTTCTGCAGCGTAGACTTCGTGTTCGGCTCGTCCGAATCTTGCTCCCGGCCGCGCAGGACTGCGTCCATCTGCGACAAGATCTGAGCGGCATCCGATGCGGTTGCTACGCGGAGAATCTCGTTCTTCTTCAGATCGTGAGCACTGAAGTTGCACAGGCGATCCTTGATCTCCGCTGCAAACCGATTCAGTTCCTCGTCCTGGTTCACATTGAGACGTGGAAGCAAATCAACGAGGTCGAAGACATTGGTGACCAACGAAGCATGAAATCGTGACTCGGCATCGTTTAGCTTGTCGACCATATGTGTGAGGACGTCCGTCAGCCGTGCCCAGAGGTCCTTGGTCCCACGGTTGAGCGACTGGCGTACACTCTCGTCGATTTCCCGCGCGACCCGTGCCTGTTCTTCCTCTGAGAGCGTGACTCGGAAATCGTCGCCACTGGGAATGGGCAGCACTTCGAGCTTCACCCCAAACTTTGCCCGGAGCTTTTCGGCCGATGGATAGTCCTCCTCGCGAAAGAGGCCGTTCAACTCCGGACGGACCTGTTCGATGTAGGACGGGTAGATCTCCAGGAACTCCTCCACGCTCTGTGAGAACGCGCGTTCAAACTCTCGCATCTGTGTGGTGAGTTCAAAGTAGAAATGTGCGGGTAGCAGACGATAGCCTTCATCCGACCACGGCAGCGTGATCTTGTAGAAGTGTTGTCGAATCTGTCCCGCGAGTGTCCGCAGCGCGTCAAGCTTCTCTGCACCGCGGAGCAGTTGTTTGTTGTAGCGACCTGCGCCTTCGTACGCGCCGTGTTGATGGGCAACCTCGCGGCTGACTTTGCGGTCGTGTTTCACCGCCGTCCAGATGCTGATGTGGACGGCGGCCAGCATGGCTCGTTCGCTAATCATTGCAGGACCTCCGCATGATCGACACCGAAGCGAACGAACTCCGATGTATAAGTGATGCCTCGATTCCGCGCAGCCGCATCGCGTATCGCGAGCACGCGCATCTCGGTTGGCATGCGATCGAGATACTGCATGCCCTTGGCGATCGAGTGATCACTGAGGACTCTTCCTAATGCAGTCGCAATCGCGATCTGGGCGGAAGGCTCGTCGGGGAGTGGCGTGCCATCGGGATTTAAGAGAATTTCATCGATGGATGGCAGGTCACGAAACAGCCGCAGGAAGGCAACCAGCTCTGTCGTGGCCGCAGGCCCAACCGTACCCTCAAGCAGCTGTGCTTCGATCTCTGTGGCTCCCGTAAAGAAGCCACTTTTCTGCCGCCGCGCGAAGCCGCTCAAGACGTTCGAGGCCATCTCCCAGGAGCGGGGGGTCGGCCACGCATTCACGTCCAACGTGGCGTTGGCATCATGCAGCAGCGCCGGCTTGAACCGAAGGAAAGCGATGATCTCCGGACGCAGCCCGGCTCGAACCGCCCACTGACACCAGTCTTCGAAGTCCGGCTCGAGGTTTAGGTGGACGAAGCGATTGCGCAGCGGCCGCGGCATGGAAAAGTGCACACCACGCTCGGAAGCCGGATTGCCGGCGGCCACCACCACCCAACCGTCCGGGAGGTGGTATTCGCCGAGCTTGCGGTCGAGCACCAGCTGATAACAGCCGGCCTGCGTCATCTGCGGTGCGGCCGTCAGCTCGTCAAGAAAGAGGATGCCCTTGCCGGAGGTGGGCAGAAACTTCGGTGGCACCCATTCTGCCTGGTCAGCCGAGATGCGCGGCAGCCCGCGTAGATCGACCGGGTCAAGCTGAACCGCTCGAATATCGAGGAACTGCCAGTCTAGATCAGAGGCTACCTGCGCTACGATCTGCGATTTGCCCACTCCGCACGCGCCCCATATGTGCAGAGGCACACGTTCGGTAATGAGCGCATGAAGCGCTTCAAAGAGTTCAGAGGGTTTCATCGTTTGTCCTTATGAAGGGATTCGTCAGCTGGCTCAGAAAGGTCGGCATCGCGACTGGACTCTTGGAACCTGACATTTCCGGGCGAATCGCCGTAGAAATGGGCGTGCTCGTTACCTATCGAAATGAGCCGCGGCTAACATGGAAATGTGCAGCGGCTTCGACAACTAGTGGCCTCTCCGACCACTAGGTATGACAACTCCGGCGAAGATTGGGTCACGACGATATTGGAACTCGATTGGTACTACTCTCTGGCTCAACACGCAATCGATGGAGACGATCTCCCGTTCCATCCGTATCAATTTGAGGAATATGCCGGGGATGAGAATGCTGTCGAACGAGAGCATATGAAGAAGTATCTGGAATTGCGTAGGCCAGAGGCCGAGAAGACACTTGCGAATAGGGCGGGACGCCTCATTGGTCTTCGTTTCATGCGGCCATCCGAGCAGAACAAACACTTCAATGCGAGTTGGACACAACTTCAGGCCGCGGCAGAGAGCACAAATCCGGTGGAAGCACAGTGAGATCTTGCACGCTGTTGCACTTTTCGTGCTTATGACCATCTTCTGCGTGTGGCTGGCCCCCTGGCTTCAGCACCACCACTTAGACTAGGGTTTGTCCAAGTGGAAACAGGCTGCGCCGCTCTTCCGGTTTGACGATCCCACATTCATTTTCCGTCGTCTTTATTCCGGCGAAAGGCAGGTAGTGATCCCCACTGTCCGGTTTTGAATAACTACGTATGAAGGCTGCGCTGAAATCAGAGCACGACGAAACGAACAAGCGTCGCTTGTCGCTTGCACGTTATTCCGCGGGACGGATTCGGACTGCGCCCGCGAGAGGACGAGAGAGACGCAAAGCCTTCGGACTACTGCCCGCGCGCAGAACAAATTCCTCACGGGACCGGCGAACGACTTGGAAACGTGCACCCGGGATGAAGCCGTGAGCCTTTAGTTGCTTTAGCAAATGCGCATCGTGATCGGAAACACTGTCCACGACAAAATTCCCGCTTTCTTCAATATCCGTCAATGGCCTAGAAATCTCCTTTGACATCTTGCCGTCCAAAGCGGGAATGCAATGTCCGTGTGGATCGAAATTTGGGTGGCGCAGCTTTGCGGCAATACGCTCCTCGAAACGTTCAGAGATGAAATGCTCCAGCCTTTCGGCTTCGTCATGGACCTCTTCGATCGGATAGTCCAATACCTCGTACAGAAATGCCTCCAGCAGCCGATGATGGCGCACCACTTCCAGCGCCCGCCGTCTACCAGCGGCTGACAGTCGAACACCACGACGCCGTTCGTATTCAACAAGGGGAGAGGGAGAAGCCGCCAGTTTTTGCAGCATGTTCGTGATCGATGCTGGAGCGACCCCAAGCCGCTCCGCCAACGCGGTGCTTGTCACGCGCTCCTCCCCCGGTCCACCCAGATTAAAGATGGCCTTCAGATAGTTGTCCA
>Ga0335075_10012630_pt1 | contig 12754 bp, 13 predicted proteins | sample Lox_Sample_24_FD_206723 | JGI IMG/M metagenome (GOLD analysis project Ga0335075, IMG submission 206723) | Soil microbial communities from Loxahatchee National Wildlife Refuge, Florida, United States - Lox_Sample_2.4 | ecosystem: Environmental > Terrestrial > Soil > Wetlands | place: USA... | reverse complement strand
CCGCTTCCACCGCGACAGCCCCATGAGCCGGCTGGCCTCGTCCAGCTCGGCGGACTGGGTGACCAGCGAATGGTAGAAGGAGAAGGTGATGTTCCACGCCTGAGAGGTGAACACGGCGAAGATCGACGCTGCCTCCAGCCCCAGCTCGGAGCCGGGGAACAGGGCCAGGAAGAAATAGACCGTGACGGACAGGAAACCCAGCACCGGCACGGACTGGAGGATGTCCAGGGCCGGGATCAGTACCCGCCGGGCGCGCGGGCTCCGGGCCGCGGCGTAGGCGTAGCCCAGGCTGAACGCGTAGGCGAAGAACAGCGCGATGAACATGCGCAGCAGGCTGCGCGCCGCGTAGTAGGGCAGTTCCGCGGGCGAGGTACTGATCGTGGTCGCCCGGCTGCGGGAGATTGGCACGTGGGCGCTGGCGCCGACCCGGATCACCACGTAGAGCAGCAGGAAGATGAGCGCGCCGACCAGGGCGTCCAGCGGCCGGATATGGAGCCGCCGCCGCTGCACATCCCGGCTCGGGAAGGTAGGGGTGACCGCCATGCGGCTCCGATCGGCGCAACTTCAGCAGAACGTCACCATGATGCCGTACCGGCCGGGCCCCCGTGATCAGGCCATCACGTTCTGCTTGACCTGCCCGGCGTGGGTCAGGATGCGGACAGGTCCGCACCGGGTTGCGGCGAGCGGCGCGGCGCCCGCGTCACCGTCTCGGCCAGGACACGAGCGGGGTGACGGGCCCGCCACGCCGCGGCGACCGTCACAGCCAGCGCGGCGGTGCAGGCGAGCTGGGTCAGCCCGAAGGCGGCCCGGGCGCCGAGATGCTCCGTGGCCGCCGCCGCGGCCAGCGGGGCGACGACGGCCATAGCCGCCCATACGCCGTTGAGCAGCCCGATCACCGCGCCGGTGCCGAGGCCGTCCTGCTCGGCTGCCTCGGCGGCCAGGGGGTAGCTGACCGTCCACAGGACCGACCTGGCCGCGGTCGTGACGCACAGCATGGTCACGACGGCCAGCGGCGCCACGCTGATCGCCGCCGGGCTCAGGGCGGCGACGACCGCGAGCAGGGCGCCGCAGATCACCGGCAGCTTCAGCGCCCGGCGGCCGGCCGAGGCGGTGAGCGTGCTGCCGACCACGAACAGCACCCCCGAGAGCGCATAGTCCAGGCCGATCCGCCCGGCGGACGCCCCGGCGTTGTGCAGCTGGGCGGGCACGAGCAAGGCCGAGACCCCGCTGGTCAGCCCGGCGATCACGACCGCGACGGCGGCGCAGATGACGTTGCGGTCGCGGGCCGCGGCCCGGAGGCTCGCGCCCGCCCGCCCGCGGATGGCGGCCGGGCTGGCCGGCATCCGCAGCGCGCCCAGCCCGGCCGTGGTCACGGCGAAGCACGCGGCGGTGGCCAGCGAGGGTACAGCCAGCCCGAGGTGCTGGACGAGCACGCCCGAGATCGCGGGCCCGGCCACGCCGCCGATTCCTGAGCAGGCAACGGAGCCGCCCACGGCTGCCCCTCCGCGCGCCGCGCTGGCGAGCCAGCACACCCCGGCGGTCCACACCATCCCGTAGCCCATACCGAACACCAGCCGGGCGGCGAAGAGCGCCGCGAAGTTACCGGCGAACGACTGGCCCAGCATGGCGATCGTCATCATCAGGCCCGCCCACAGGGTGATCCGCCGCGCACCGAAGCGGTCGGACAGCGCCCCGGCCGGCAGAGAGACAGCCAGCGCCGCCAGCCCGGTCGCGCCGAGCACCAGGCCCTGCTGCAGTCCGGAGAGGCCGAGCCGGTGAGCGTAGTTGGGCATGATCGGCACGATCGCGAACTGGGCGGCCGCGCTGGCCAGGATGAGGCCGTAGATCAGCGGGCGGAACAGCAGAGCTGCCCCACGGGTTCCTGCGGCCTGCATGGCGGTATCTCCTCGGCGGTGGTTGAACTCGGGCAGCCTCGGCCATTTTAATATGAAGATAACTATTGCTAAAATGAAAAAATGCAGCAAGTACGATCGACATGGGCGATCAAAAGCGGCGTTGGCCTGCGTGAGCTGAGAGCCGTGCTCGCCGTGGCCGAACTTGGCTCGTTCCGCCGCGCGGCCGCCGAGCTCGGCTACACCCAATCAGCGCTGTCGCACCAGGTATCGGCGCTGGAGGCAGCGCTCGGGCGGCCCCTGTTCCACCGGCCCGGCGGCCGGGCCCAGGTACGGCTGACCCCCGCGGGCGAGGCGGTCTGCCGCCGCGCGCGGCGGGCGCTCAGCGAGGTCGAGGCCGTGGCCGCCGACGCCGAGCAGGCCGAGCGCGGCCAGAGCGTGCGGGTGCGGGTCGGTGTCTCCCAGACCACCGCGGCCGAGATCATGCCAGCCGCGCTGCGCGCCTTCCGCGACGATCATCCCGGCGTCGAGGTGGTACTCAGCGACACCGAAGATCAGCCCGGCCGGAATGCCCTGCGCCGGGGGGACCTTGATCTGGCCTTCTTCTACAACGCCGAGGCCGACGAGTACATCGAGGCGATACCCGTGCTCGAGGACCCGTGGGTGATCCTGACCCGCCGCGACAGTGCGATCGCCGGGCTCGAGCCCCCCGGGTTCGACGTGCTCGACCAGGTGGACGTGGTCGCCTGGACCCGCCGGTGGAGCATGCAGCTCGAGCTTGAGCAGGCCTGGCAGCGGCGGGGCATCACCCCCAGGGTCGTCTACCGCACCGACGACAACCTGGCTCTGCAGCGGCTGGTCGCGGCCGGGCTCGGCCACGCGTGCATCGGGCGCCTGGCGGCCAGCCGGGCGGTCGAGCCCGCGCTGACCTGGCTGGCACCCCGCGAGCCGCAGCCCCCGCGCGTGATTGCCTTGTGCTACCCGCGGCACCGCCAGCTGACCGCCACCGCGCGCTCGCTGATCACGGCCATCCGCGCGCAGACATCCTGACCCAGCCGGCGAGTTCCGGCCTGACGGCCGCCGCGGCCGGGCCTGCTTCCGCCGCGACCGCGACGGATCACGCCACCCCCACACCCGCGCCGACGGCGTACGTGTCGAACGTGGAGTCCGGTACGGTCACCCCCCTCGACACGGCGACCAGCACCGCTGGCCAACCCATCAAGGCCGGGCCGGCCTTCGGGGTGGGGAAACCGGCTTGAATTCATACTGGGTTGCTATCACGCCTAATGGCAAGACCGTCTACGCCGTCAACTTTAGTTCCAGCTCAGTGACACCAATCACCACGGCGACCGACACGGCCGGCACTCCGGTCAAGGTCGGTGAGCAGCCCGACGCCATCGCCATCACGCCTTGACCGGACCGGGACCAGGCGAGAACGTATACGTCTCGCCGTGGGCCAGGTAATGAAACTTGGTCGCCGCCGAGGACTTTTTGGCGGCGTCCTTGAAGTCTTCCAGTCCTGACATAAAGACCGAGAAGTCGTTGTAATGGATGGGAATAGCGGCGCGCGGCCTGGTGATCTCGGCCGCCTCGACGGCCTGCTCGCCGGTCATGGTGACGACGCAGATGAACAGGGTCGTACCGCCAGCGTGAATGAGGGCCAGGTCGATATCCGGATACAAGCGGGGAATATCCTTGAGCTCGTCGATCAGCATCGTATCCCCGGTGATGTACAGACGGTAAAGCAGCGAGGAGTCCCGGCTGAAGTCCAGCAGATGCCCGTTGACCGGCATCAGGAGCGCCGCGATCGCGTCGCTGCTGGCGTGCTTGGCCGGCATGGCCGTGACCGTCAGGCTGGCCTGGCCCTTCTCGACCAGCTGGGACTGCCAGGTATCGAGCGGGTAGCCGCGCCGGAATCCGAGCCGGCGGAGCTGGCCGACAGCGTCGGCGGTCGAGATAATCGGCAGCTTCCGGTCGAGGTCCCGCGCCGCGACGTCGTCGAAGTGATCGCCGTGATAGTGCGACAAGATGATCAGGTCGACCGGCGGCAGGTCGGCTGCCTGGCAGGCGGGCTCGACTTCACGGCGCGCCCAGATGCCGTGGCCGAGATCAACGTGGGAGCCCTTGTGCATGAATGCCGGGTCGGTGAGGATGGTAAAGCCCGCGAACGTGATCAATGTCGTGGCATTACCGATAAAGTAAATTTTACCGGGACCGGAATCACCCGCCGTGTCTCCCGGAATCCGCAGCGCCGTCATCGCGCCCCCCGTGCCTGGACGGACGTAGCCATCAGTGTGCCCAACCCTTCCCTGGCTACACGCGCCGCCCCTTTTAAGGGGCTATAGAGGAATAGGCACGGCTAGGCGGCTTCGGTCTTCCGCTGGGCTGTCGCGCCGTCGAGCAGGCGGTCGATCACGTCGCTGACCGTCTCCGCGAGCGGCGGCCAGGGGAAGGCCGGCTTGGCGATGCGCAGGCTCACCAGGCCGTGCATCTGCTGCCAGATCAGCAGCGTGGTCGTCGTGGTCGCGCTGTCGCCCGGGTCACCGCCGAGGCACGCGGCGACCAGGTCGCCCATGCGATCCAGGGCCGTCTGCCCGGGCGCGCGCTCCCGGACGCCGTCCGGCCCCGTGGGCCTCATCGGCACCGGGAGGGAGAACATGACGTAGTAGTGGCCGGGATGGGCCAGCCCGAAATCGCAGTAGGCCAGCGCCGCCGCATGCACTCGCTCATGCGGGTCAGCCAGGCCTGCCACCGCCTCGTCCTGGACGCGCACCAGATCGCCGAAGTGCCGGACCGCGACCGCCCGTACCAGCGCGTCACAGTCGTCGAAGTGCAGGTAGACGGACGTCGCCGCCACCCCGACCGCACGGGCCACGCTGCGCAGTGACAGCGGCGCGGCGGCCGGGTCCTCGAGCAAGCGGCTGGCTGCCCCGATGATGTCCTCCCGCAGCCGCTCGCCCTGGCCGCGCGGGTTCCGCTGCCGACGCGAGCGCTGATCGCCGGTGGCCGTCATCCGCTTCTCCTCCCCCAGATTCCGTACAGCTACAGACTACACCTGTTGCGCTACGGCTGAAAACTCATCGCCTGGATGTATTGACGGGCGTAGGGCTACGACTGTACTGTTAGATAACACAACAGGGGTAGCCTTACGGGGGGACAGTTAAGCGATGAGCACGGATACGGCTGGGCATTCCATCTGCTGTCGGCTGAGCCGCGAGCCGGCCCAGGTCAGGCACGTTCGCAAGCGAGCGCGGGCGGCACTTTCCCGATGGGGCCTGGCCGAGCACGCCGACCTGGCCGAGCTCATCGTCAGCGAACTAGCCACCAACGCCATCCGTCACGGCGACGGGGTGGTCCAGGTCTGCGTGTCTTTCGCCCGCTGTGACCTGCGGGTGGAAGTCCGCGACGAGGCCCCGGGCCGGTGGCCAGTCCGGCAGGAGGCGGCCGCCGAGGACGAGTCCGGCCGGGGCCTGGCCCTGCTCGACGAGCTGATCGGGCTGCACGGCGGGTGCCGCGGAGTCACCCACGACGGCAGCGGGCGCCGCAAGACCGTCTACGTCGTTATCTGCCTGGCGCCTGACCAGGCCGGCCCGGCGACGGGCGCATCGGCCGGCTGCCCGGCGCGCAGGCCAGTGACGTGCCAGCACACGCCGCGGTGCCCGGGCGCCGACGCGGCCGACCGGACGGCGGCCCGGGCGACCGTCTTTCACCCCGATCAGGGCTGGATCCGGCTGTGCAACGGCGTCGTCATGTTCGAGGACAGCGGGGCGCTGCTTCCCGACGGCACCATCATCGAGCCTCAGTGCGCAGCGAGCCGGCCACGGGCCAGTGGCTTACTGCCGAGTCAGACGCGCCCGCGGGGTGCCCCGTGCCGCACGGACGCGACCGTGAGGGAGGGCCGCACCGGACTGGCCCGGTGCGGCCCTCGCCAGTCCAGACCGTCCCGGAGAGCTTCCGTAAAATGAGCGGAAGAGCGCTACGCGCACGGGGGGGTCATCATGAAACAGAAACTGCTGGCAGGCTTGGCCACCGTCGGCATCCTGGCGGGGGGAAGCGCTACCGCGCTGGCGGCGGCCAGCGCACCAGCAGCGGCGAGCACTGCCGCTGTCGCAACCAGCACACCGACACCCACAACCACACCCATGGCTCCGGGTCACGGCCACGGCCCGCTCGGAGGGCTGGTGGCCAAGGGCACGATCTCGCAGGCGCAGGCCGTCGCCATCCGCGACGCCTTCATCACCTACGGGCAAAGCCACTGGAAGAGCACGGTCGACACGGTGCTCGGCGGGCTGGTCCACAACCACACCATCAGCCAGGCCCAGGCCAACAAGGTCACCACCGCCATCACCCAGTGGGTGCAGAGCCATCATGGCGACCCAGCCGGCCACCGGGTCCCCAGGCACCACCGCTGGGGGATGTGACAGCGGCTCAGGCAACGCGATGATGTAAGGGCGTTCCTGACATCATGACGGGCCCACGGCCGGCGAATCACGGCCGGCCGTGGGTATCCCGCAGTCCGCGCTCCCAGCTGACAGCCGCTCCCAGAGAAAATTGACGCGTGCCGGTAGTAAAGCGCCATGCCCGTTCGTCATCCAGATGAACGAAGGCAAGGCAGAGCACACGATGGGAGCTATCCGATGAAGTACCTGATGCTGGTGTGCACGGACCCGGACTACATGCCCGGCCAGGAGGAGGGTGCCCCGGACATCGACGACTGGGTCGCTGAAACGGACGGCAAGGGAACCCGGCTGATGGGCAGCCGCACCCGGCCGGCGAGCGACGCGACCACGGTGCGCGTCCGGGACCGGCAGGTCCTGGTGACCGACGGCCCGTACGCCGAAACCAAGGACCTGATAGCTGGTTTCGACATCCTCGAGTGCGCGGACCTCGACGAGGCGATCGAGGTCGCCTCCAGGCACCCGATGGCATGGCACGGGATGATCGAGCTGCGCCCATTCTGGCCCGGCGACGAGGATTAGCAGCGACCGCTCACGAAGGGGACCGGTGGCAAGCCAGGTCAGCGAGCGCATCGCCGGGATCTACGCCGAGGGCTGGAGCCGGATCGTGGCCACGATGATCCGGCTCACCGGCGGCGACTGGGACCTGGCCGAGGAGTGTGCCCAGGAGGCGTTCGCCCAGGCCCTCCAGAAGTGGCCAGCATCGGGCGTGCCGGATCAGCCGCTGGCCTGGCTCACCACCACGGCCCGCAACCGCGCCATCGACCGGATGCGCCGTGCGTCGATCGAGGCGGCGAAGCTGCGAGAGGTAGCGGCCATGCAACAGGATCCCGAACCTCCGGGCGCACGCGACAGCGAGATCCCGGACGAGCGCCTGGAGCTCATGTTCACCTGCTGCCACCCATCGCTGAATCTCGATGCCCAGGTGGCGTTGACCTTGCGGAGCCTGGCCGGCATGAGCACCGCCGAGATCGCGCGCGCGTTCGTGGTGCCCGAGCGCGTCATGGGCCAGCGGCTGTTCCGGGCGAAACAGAAGGTCGCGCACGCGGGTATCCCGTTTCGCGTGCCGCCACCGCACCTGCTGCCCGACCGCCTTCCGGCCGTGCTCCATGTGCTGTATCTGCTGTTCAACGAGGGATACTCGGACGCGCGGAAGACCCGGCTGTCCCGGGAAGCCATCCGGCTCGCCCGGGTGCTGGCCGCGCTGATGCCCGACGAGCCAGAAGCCCACGGCATGCTGGCGCTGATGCTGCTGCACGATGCCCGCCGCCCGGCCCGCATCGACGCGAACGGCAACCTGGTCACGCTGGACGAGCAGGACCGGTCGCTATGGGATCAGGCCCAGATCGCGGAAGGCACCACGATCCTCAGCCGGGCACTGCGCCACCGCCGGGTGGGAGCATTCCAGATCCAGGCGGCCATCGCCGCGTGCCACGCCACCGCCCCGGTCGCGGCCCAGACCGACTGGGCGCAGATTGCCGGGTTGTACGGGCAGCTCGCGCGCGTGGCGCCCAGCGTGATCGTGGACCTGAACCGGGCCGTCGCGATCGGCATGGCGGATAGCCCCCAGGCGGCGTTGCCACTGGTCGACGCGATCGCCGCCGGCGGGCAGCTGGACGCGTACTACCTGCTGCATGCGACGCGGGCCGACCTGCTGCGACGGGCCGGGCGCCGGTCCGAAGCGAGGGAGAGTTACCGCGCCGCGCTCGACCTCGCGCCGACCGAGGCTGAGCGCCGTTTTCTGGCCAGCCGGCTCCGCCAGGCCGACGACATCACGTGCCCCTAGGAAAGGACAGGCCTGTGCCGCAAAACGCCATCATCTTCCACGGGACGGGCGCGAACCCCGAGGTCTGCTGGTATCGGTGGCTGGGCAGACGGCTGACCGAGCGGGGATATGCGGTCGACATACCGCACTATCCCGGCCTCAACTCCGAGCCCATCGCCACGTTCCTGCCGAAGGTACTGGCCAGCCACAGCTTCGACGAGCAAACGGTGCTGGTCGGGCATTCCGGAGGCGCCGCCTTGCTGCTCGCGGTTCTTGAGCACATCGACGCCACGGTGTCCCAGGCCATCCTGGTCGCCGGGTACTCCACCCAGCCCAACACCTCCAGCGAACCGGTCCTGCAGGCCGGCTACGACTGGGCCGCGATCAAAGCCCACGCGCGCGACCTGTACTTCATCAACTCCCGCCACGACCCCTATGGCTGCGACGACCGGCAGGGACGCGCCATGTTCGAGCGGCTGGGCGGCACGCAGATCATCCGTGACGACGGGCACTTCGGCGACCACAACCAGCCGTTCCAGACCTTCGAGCTGCTCGACAAGCTGATCGATTAGGCGTCTCCACCCCGCCACCATGACGGCTTCACGGGGCGAGCACGGCCGCTTGGTGCACTCATCCCGACAGCAGCCTGCGGGCTGGCCCGAGAAACAGGGATCACGATGCCAGCAAAACCAAGCACAAGCCTGCAGCCGCCCGGAGCACTGCCCGCGGAAAAGAAACGCCCCCACTGGCGGGCGCTTCTTGAGGCCCGCTGGCGGGCGCGGCTGCAAGAGGTCACCGAGCTCTCGCTCGCGTACCACCACGCCGCCGCCGCGGCCCCGGACCGGCTGGGTGGCGAGCCGCGGGCACGACGCCTGCTCGGCCGCGCGGTCACGGCCCGGCGGAAGCTGGCCGACATCGAGGAGGCGCTCAGCCGGCTGGCCGCGGGTCACTACGGCCGCTGCGAGCAGTGCGGGTCGCCGATCGGGCCGGCCCTGCTGGCCGCGGTGCCCGAGGCACGGTACTGCTCCGGCTGTGCCGCGCCGCCGGACCTCCCGGTCACGGCCGGCCAGCCTGCGGCCGCGGCCTAGGGCTAGGGCCTGCGGTTCCCCGCCTCGGGCAGGGTGAGCGTGAGGCGGGTGCCCTGGCCCGGCTGGCTGCTGGCGGTCAGCCCGCCCCCGTGCGCCCGGGCCAGCTCGGCGGCGATCGCCAGGCCGATACCGCTGCCAGAGGTCGGCGCGGCGCGCTGGCCGCGCCAGAAGCGCTCGAAGATGTGCGGCAGCTCGTCGGCGGCGATGCCGATGCCCGTGTCGGCCACCTCCAGCACGGCGCCGTGGGCATCCTGCCTGGTGATGATCGTCACGGTGCCGCCGGCCGGGGTGAACTTCAGCGCGTTGCTGAGCAGGTTGGTGACCAGCTGGTGCAGCCAGCGCGCGTCACCGACCACCGGCGCGCCGGCCAGCTCCCGGAACAGCGCGACGTCGGCCGCCTCGAACCTGCGGGCCAGGCTGTCGGCCGCGCTGGCGGCGATGTCGGCCAGGTCGCAGCGGTGCCGCTCCAGGTGCAGGGCCGCCGCGTCGGCAGCGGCCAGCGTCTGCAGGTCGTCGACCATGCCGGCCAGCCGCAGCACCTCATCGCGCAGCGAGCCCAGCTCCGCGGGCGTGGGCTCGGTGATCCCGTCCAGCAGGGCCTCGTGGCCCCCCTGCAGCACCGCGATCGGGGTGCGCAGCTCGTGAGCGACGCTGGCCACCATGTCACGGCGGATCTGGTCCTCCCGGTCCAGCGTGTCGGCCATCTGGTCGAAGGCCTCCGCCAGGTCGCGCAGCTCACCCGGCGCCCGGACATCGCCCGCCCGCGACGCGCGGTCACCGGTTGCCATGGACCGGGCCACCGCGATCAGGCGGCCGATCGGGCGGGTAATCCGCCGTGCCACGGCCAGGCCGGTCACCAGGGCCAGCAACGCGGCCAGCCCGGCCGCGCCGGCGATGGCCCGCAGCAGCGCGCTGCGCAGCACGTTGTCAGCGGCGGCCAGGCCGGAACCGGTGAACCGGACCAGGGCCGTGCCCGGGTGATGGTGCCGCACCACGATCGGCATGGTCGCGGTCGGCGACGTGGCGGTGGCGAAATTGGGCGACGACACCACAACCTGGCCGGCCCGGTCGACTATCTCCATGTTCACGCCGCTGTCCGCGGCCAGGTCGAGGACCGGGCCCAGGTCGGCCGACGCCCAGCTGCCGGTGCGCTCCCAGGCCACGCCCGCCGCCACCGAGATCGCCCTGGTCAGGTCGGCATGCTGCCGATTGGCCAGCGACGACACGTCCGCGGAGGCGAACCAAGCCGCCAGCCCGGCCAGCAGCGCGACCGCTGCCAGCGCAACACCCAGGAACGCCAGCGCGAGCCGCAGCCCGAGCGTGTGGCGGCTGGTGCCGCTCGGGGGATCAGCCATCGCGAGCCAGGCCGAGCCGGTAGCCGCCGCCCAGCACGGTCTGGATGATACGCGGGTTGGCTGGATCGTCCTCGATCTTGCGGCGCAAGTTCTTCACGTGCGAGTCGACGGTGCGCTCATACCCCTCGAACTCATACCCGCGGACCCGGTTGATCAGCTCGAACCGCGAGTACACCCGGCCGGGGACGGTGGCCAGCGCGACCAGGATGCCCCACTCGGTCGGGGTCAGCGGGGCCTGGACACCGCGGAGCGTCGCGGCGCGCCGCGGCTCGTCGATGAGCAGCTCGCCGCCGCCGTAGCTGGTGACGCTCTGCTGGCCGGGCCGCGCGTCCGGGCCGCCACGGCGGAGGATGGCCTGGACCCGCAGCACCAGTTCCCTGGGGCTGAACGGCTTGGTCACGTAATCGTCGGCGCCGAGCTCGAGCCCGCGGATGCGGTCTTCCTCGGTGCTCCGGGCGGTCAGGATCAGGATCGGCGTCACCGCCGTCTCGCGAAGCTCACGGGCGATGGTCTCGCCGGGCACGTCGGGCAGGCCGAGGTCGAGGATCACCAGGTCCGGCGGGCCCGCCTCCGCCATGGTGATCGCCTCGGCACCCGAGCCCGTCGAGAGCACCATGAACCCGGCCCGCTCCAGGTAAGACCGGATGAGATCCCGCAGCTTCCGCTCGTCCTCGACCACGAGCACCGTCGCCGCCATCGCCCGTTCGCCCGCCTCCTTCGTGGTTTCGCCGGCTCACCATGACCTCGCGAGCCTCCACACCGTCACCACGGCACCTTCACCGGCCAGGCACGCCTCCCGGGTGCACTGATACCGGAACAACAGATTCCGCAACAACAGCGGCCAGATGGGGCAGTGCACATGTTTGGGAGCGACCTGATCGCGGCGGCACCGTGGATCGTGTTCGGCCTCGTGCTGTCCGTCCTGTGCATCCGGCTGCGCTCGTCCAGGCGCCGGTGAGCCCCTCCCCCCGTCTGCTGGTGTTCCCATCCCGGATGGCTTCACCCCGTTATCTCCGGTGGGCCAGAGCCAGCCAGCGCAGGCGTTCCTGGCCGTCGAGCAGGCCCAGACGGCACTGCACGGCGGCCAGCCCGTCGGCCTGGCTGAGGTGTGCCCCCGCCGCGGAGCGCTGAGCGGCGCGCGCGGCGGCGGCATGGGGCCCCAGATCGGCCAGCCATCCGCTGCGTCCGCCTGGCATGCACCGGGCCAGCACCGGCAAGCCGGCTCGCTGGCCCGCCCGCTGGGCGGCGGCGGCGACCGCGACGTCGTCTGGGCTGCCATCGTCCGGATCGATGACCAGCAGCAGGTCCGGGTCCTGGCTGCGGACCTCGCGGCGGACGCGTTCGGTGAGCTGAGCGGCGGCCCGGCGGGCGCTGAGCCGGCCGTCCGGGTAGTCGACCACAGCCATCGACGAGACACCGAGAAGACCAGCGGCCACCTGAAGTTCCCAGGGCCGCAGCGTCTCCAGCCGTTCAAGGCTGGCGTTCAGCGGCGACGCCTCGCCCCGGGTCAGGCAGAGCAGCGCCAGCCGGGCGCCCGAACGGCGGTAAGCGTAGAGGAGCCCGCCCAGCTCCACTGATTCCTGACCAGGCCGGGCGACGACGGCCAGCAGACTCCTGGCTCGCGGCAGCGCGCCGTGGATCTGGGGCTTGGACGCCGGGTCGGCCAGCACGGACTCGGGCAGGCGGTAAGAGACAGCTGCGGCATGTGTCATCGGAGATCCTTTCGTCTGGCACGGGTCCAACCCTGACGGGTGGGAGTGAAGTCGCCGCGCAGCAGTAATGGAGACCGTGTGGAAGTCCCGCTGGTCTGGTCATGCCGCCTTTACGGGGCTAAATTGGCGGCCCGCGATATTCCTGGCAAGTCCCTCTTTCGGGGCATCGTTCGGCGTAAGTACGATGCGCTCACCGAAGGAGGTTTGCCGTGCGCGGACGGGTGGGCGCCAGGGCAGGGGGATCGCGCCGTGCCGGGCGATGGGCAGGTGGGTGGGGGTTCTGGCCTCATCGCGCTCACCGGTCACAGCAGCCACAGCCAGGACCATCACCGGAGTGATGGATGGACAGAAAAGCACACCATAGTGTGCTTTTCTGTCCATCCATGCTCAGCGGCACCGGCAGCGGACGGCTCACTGGCCCCGTCGGCCCCGCGGGTCACATGCGCCGCCAGATCGGCCGCTTCGATCGGGAATTCCAGCCAGTGCCGCCACCCCGGGCTCCCACCCGGGCGTCACCTGCGTCG
>Ga0335075_10012629_pt1 | contig 12754 bp, 8 predicted proteins | sample Lox_Sample_24_FD_206723 | JGI IMG/M metagenome (GOLD analysis project Ga0335075, IMG submission 206723) | Soil microbial communities from Loxahatchee National Wildlife Refuge, Florida, United States - Lox_Sample_2.4 | ecosystem: Environmental > Terrestrial > Soil > Wetlands | place: USA: Florida... | reverse complement strand
AGAGCGCGTGCGTCCCGACGACGACCCGAACTTCACCGGCCGCAATCGCCTCCAGCGCGCTGCGGCGCGCGCGGGCCGGCTGTCCGCTGGTCAGCAGCGCGACCGCCAGGCCGAGCGGCCGCAGCCATTCGCTCAGGCTGCGCCAATGCTGCTCCGCGAGAAGCTCGGTCGGAGCCATCAGCGCCGCCTGCAGGCCGGTGCCCGCGGCTCGCGCCGCCGCGATGGCCGCGACGACGGTCTTGCCGCAGCCGACGTCACCCTGGATGAGCCGCACCATCGGCACTCCTGAGCGAAGATCCGCCTCGACCTCGGCGAGCGCACGCGTCTGCGCGCGAGTCAGCGAGAAAGGCAGCGATGCCACGAGCCGCGGCACCAGGCCTTCGGGGTCACCGAGCGGCCATGCCGGGTCGGTCTTGGCGGCGCGCTTCACCAGCCGCAGGCTCGCCTGATGGGCGAGCAGCTCCTCGAACGCGAGCCGCCGCTGCGCCGGGTGCCGCCCCGCTTCGAGCTCGCCCAGCTGCGCCTCGCGTGGGGGCCGGTGAACGTACCGAAGCGCGTCCCGCAGCGACGGCAGATCGAGAGACTCCAGCACCTGCGCCGGGACCCAATCGCGCACGGCCGCCGTCTCGAGCTCCTGCAGCGCCTGCGCGATGAGCGCGCGCAGCCGCCCTTGCGGTACGCCCTCGGTCAGGGGATAGATCGGGGTCAGGGTTTCCTCCGGCGGCGTCTCCCCGCCGCTCACGCGGCGATACTCCGGATGGACCATCTCCAGGCCCTGGGGGCCCCGGCGCACCTCGCCGAAGCAACGCAGCCGCGTGCCGCGCGCGAGCCCGTCCTGCTGTGATTTCGAGAAATAAAAGAAGCGCAGAGTCAGGAACCCGGAGCCGTCCGACAGGCTGCATTGCAGCTGCCGCCGCCGGCGGAAAGCGACCTGCGACAGCTGGATCTCGCCCTCCACGACGGCGCGCGTGCCGGGCTGGAGCGAGCCGATCCTGACGACGGTGGTGCGATCCTCGTACCGCAGCGGCAGCACGAAAAGAAGATCCTGGACCTGCGCGACGCCGAGGTGCGCGAGGCGCTGCGCGAGAGCTTCGCCGACGCCGCGCAACGCCGTGATTGGACGTTGTTCTTTTTGTGATGCGCTGGATCCGGGCATCCTGCCCGGCGGTCCTTGAAGCGCTGGATCCGGGCTCCTGCCCGGCCCAGCGCCGTCTCGGGCAAAAAGCGTGGTTTTTGCCCGAGACTCGGCCACCTTCGGCGGCCGGACACGTCCCTGTGCCTGAGTCGCGGCGTCGCGTTGCTTAGCCAAGGTAGAGCACGCACTCGGCCTCGACGCGTGCGCCGCGGGGGAGTGACGCGACGCCGACCGCCGCCCGCGCCGGATACGGCTGCGGGAAATAGAGCGCCATGATCTCGTTGACCTTGGCGAAGTGCGCGAGGTCGGTCAGATAGATGTTGACCTTCACTGCCTGCGCGAGGCTGCCTCCCGCGGCGTCGGCGACCGCCTTCAGGTTCTCGAACACGCGGCGGATCTCCGCCTCGATGTCGCCGGTCACCAGCTCCTTCGTGGCCGGATCCAGCGGGATCTGCCCCGAGAGGTAGACGGTATCGCCCGCGCGCACCGCCTGGGAGTAGGTGCCGATCGCCTGCGGCGCCCGCTCGGTCTGAATCGTCTTACGGCTCATTTGCTCTCTCACTCGCTGTCAGGGTTGGAATCTTCGCTGCGCGCATGAGCGGCGATCGTACGGGTGACGCGCGTCACGTCCGGCATGCGCCGGATGACGCGCATCGCGCGCGCCAGATGCTTGCGGTCGCGGACCTTCAGCTCGAAGGTCAGGATCGAGGCGTCGCCCTCCTGCTCCTCGATCGAGACGTGATGGATGTTGGTTTCCGTGCTGGCGATGGCGGCGGCGACCGCCGCCAGCACGCCGGTGCGGTTGACCACGTAGATGCGGATCTCCGAGTTGAAGAGCCGCTCCGGCGCCTGCCGCCAGCTCACCGGCAGCCACTTCTCCGGGTGCTTGCGGTAGTCCTCGACGTTGACGCAGCGCTCGCGGTGGATGATCACGCCGCGGCCGGCCGAGAGGAACGCGAACACGGGGTCGTTGGGCAGCGGGAAGCAGCAGCGCGCGTAGGAGACGAGCAGTCCTTCGGTGCCGGCGATCGCCAGCGGCGCCGGCGCGTGCGTGCCGCCCTGGGCCGCCGGCGGCGCCGGCAGCAGACGCCGCGCGACCAGGGGCGCGAGGCGCTCGCCGAGGCCGATCTTCTCGTAGAGATCGTCGAGGTCCTTCATGCCGAATTCCCCGAGCACGGCGTGCAGCACCTCGGTGCTGATTTCCTCCAGCCCGAGGCGGAACTCCCCGAGCGCCTGGTTGAGGAGGCGCTGCCCGAGCGCGATGGCCTCGGTGCGACGCAGGCTCTTCAGGTAGTGCCGGATGGCGTTGCGCGCCTTGGCGGTGACGACGAAGTTGACCCAGGAGGGATTCGGCATCGCGCCCTTGGCCGTGATGATCTCCACCGTCTGGCCGTTGCGCAGCACCGTGCGCAGCGGCGTCAACCGCCGGTCGACCTTCGCCGCGACGCAGCGGTTGCCGATGTCGGTGTGCACGGCGTAGGCGAAGTCCACGACGGTCGCGCCGCTCGGCAGGCGCAGGATCGTGCCTCGCGGCGTGAAGACGTACACCTTGTCGGGAAACAGGTCGACCTTGACGCTCTCGAGGAATTCCTCCGAGGTGCCGTCCTCCTGCAGCTCCACCAGGCTCGACAGCCACTCGCGGGTCCGCTCCTGCTGCATGGAATCCGCATCGCCGCCGCTCTTGTATTTCCAGTGCGCCGCGATGCCGGATTCCGCGACGCGGTGCATGTCCTCGGTGCGGATCTGCGCCTCGATGGGTACGCCATTGGGGCCGAAGAGGGTCGTGTGGAGCGACTGGTAGCCGTTGACCCGCGGGATGGCGATGTAATCCTTGAAGCGGCCCGGCATGGGCTTGAACACCGCGTGCACGACGCCGAGCGCGCGATAGCAGGTATCGGGCTTGTCGGCGATGATGCGCAGCCCGTAAACATCGACGATTTCCGCCAGCGAGGCGCGCTTGCGCAGCATCTTCTTGTAGATGCTGTAGAGATGCTTCTCGCGCGTCTCGACCTGGGCGTGTATCTCGTTCTTGGCCAGGGCGCCGGTGAGCTGCTGGTCGATCTTCTTCAGGAACTCCTTCTGGTTGCCGCGCGCCTTGCGCAGCGCGCGCTCGAGCACCTGGTAGCGGTGCGGGTAGAGCGCCTCGAAGCCCAGGTCCTCGAGCTCGAGCTTCATGTTGTAGAGACCCAGGCGCTCCGCGATCGGCGCGTAGATCTCGAGCGTCTCGCGGGCGACGGCCCGGCGCCGGGTCAGCGGCATCGCCTGGATGGTCCGCATGTTGTGGGTGCGGTCGGCGAGCTTGACCAGGATGACGCGAAGATCCCGCACCATCGCGAGCAGCATCTTGCGGAAGGACTCCGCCTGCGCCTCCTCGCGGCTCTTGAATTGGATCGCGTCGAGCTTGGTCACGCCGTCGACGAGCTCCGCGACGTCGGCGCCGAACCGCGCCGCCAGCTGATCCTTCGGGGTCGGGGTATCCTCGATGACGTCGTGCAGGATCGCCGCGATCAGCGTATCCGCATCGAGGTGCAGGTCGGCGAGGATGGCGGCCGCGGCCACCGGATGGGCGATGAAGGGCTCGCCGGAGAGGCGCTTCTGTCCTTTGTGCGCGGAGGCGCCGAACTCAGCCGCTTCCTCGATGCGCGTGACCTGCTCCGCCGGCAGATATTTGCCGACGGCGGCCAGCAGCTCCTTGAGTCCCGGAGTGCGTCTTCCGCCGGGGAGCAGTCCCAGGAGCGAAGACGCATAGTCCATGGGAGCGGCCGGGAGGGTTCAATCCCCCAGGCCGAATTGCGGCGCGCGGAAGGTCGACTGCGCCTCGAGCTCCGGGATCGCGGGCTCGGCCGGGGGCTCCGGCTCGCGGAGCATCTCGAGCGTGACATTGCCCGCGGCGATCTCGCGCAGCGCGACCACTGTCGGCTTGTCGTTCTCCCAGCCGACGGTGGGCTCCGCGCCATTGGCGAGCCGGCGGGCGCGCTGCGCCGCCAGGATGACGAGCTGGAAGAGGTTATCGACGTTCTGCAGACAGTCTTCGACGGTGATACGGGCCATGGTAGAGGTCACAAGGAAGAGGAGCGCCGAAAGGCGCGGATAGACTGAATATTATAGCGCAAATGCCAGTGATCAAGGGACCCGCGGCCGTTCAGGCCAGGAGGCGGGCGAGAAGCGGTGCCAGCTCTGGGCGGCCGGCTTCCAGTCTCTGCCGCGCCGCGCCGTCGCCCGCATCGGGCGCGGCCCGCTCGCCATGGGCCGACACGATCGCCATGAGGTCCGCCACCGCCTTCTCGAAGTCGTCGTTCACCACGACGTAGTCGAACTCCCGCCAGTGCGACATGTCGCTCACGGCATCGCGCAGGCGCCGGGCGATGACTTCGGGAGAGTCGGTCGCCCGGCTGCGCAGGCGCTTCTCCAGCGCCGCGCGCGTTGGCGGCAGGATGAATATGGTGACGCAGTCGGGCATCGCCGCCCGCACCTGCCGCGCGCCCTGCCAGTCGATCTCCAGCACGATGTCGCCGCCCCGTGCGAGGCGGGTTTCGACAGGCGCCCGCGCGGTGCCGTAGAGATTGTCGAAGACGCGGGCGTGCTCCAGGAACTGGCCATCGGCGACCCACCGCTCGAATTCCGGCACCGTGACGAAGAAGTACTCGCGTCCATGCTCTTCGGTGGGCCGGCGCGGCCGGGTGGTGTGGGAAACCGACATCTCGAGACCGGGCATGCGATCGAGCAGCGCCTTGACCAGGGAGGTCTTGCCGGCTCCGGAGGGTGCGGCCAGCACGAAGAGAGTGCCGCGCGTGGAGGGAGTCGTCCGGGCCGCGCCGAAGTCGAGCTCCTCGCGTGCCGTGGCCAGCCAGGCGCGCAGCGCCTGAGAGCGATGACTGATGTCGTTCTTCACCCGCGGGTCGAGCTCCGCCGCGGTACCCTGGGCATCGGCCGGCAGAAAAATGGGGTCGTAGCCGAAGCCGCCGGAGCCCCGCGGCTCCAATGCGATGCGTCCCTCCCACTTGCCGTGGGCGATGATCGGCTGGCTGTCGTCGTGGCGGCGCACGAAGGCGATCACACAGTGATAGCGCGCCTGGCGGAACTCCATCGGGACGTCATGCAGCTCCGCGAGGAGCTTGTGGAGATTATCGGCGTCGCTCGCGCCCTCGCCCGCGAACCGCGCCGAGCGGACGCCGGGCCGGCCGTCGAGCGCGTCGACCTCGATGCCGGAATCGTCCGCCAGCGCCGCCAGGCCCGAGTGCCGCGCCGCATGGCGGGCCTTGATGAGCGCGTTCTCGAGAAAGGTGCTGCCGGTCTCCGGCGGCGACTCGATGCCGAGCGTGCTCTGCGCGACGAGCTCGAGGCCGAGCGGCCCCAGGATGGCGGTCAGCTCCCGCAGCTTGCCGGCATTGCCGCTCGCGAGCACGGTCCGGGTCATGCGCCGAGGTCCGCGAGAGCCTGTGTCTGCAGGCAGAACAACCGCTCGATGCCGGCGGCCGCGAGCGCCAGCATGGCATCGAGCTCGTGCCGGCGGAAGGCGTGTCCTTCCGCGGTGCCCTGCAGCTCGATGAAGGCGCCGCCGCTTCTCATCACCACGTTCATGTCGGTCTCGGCCTGCGAGTCTTCGCGGTAGTCGAGATCCAACACCGGCTGGCCGCCGACGATGCCGACGGAGATGGCCGCGACCTGCCCGTGCAGCGGACTCGCGGCGATCGTGCGCTGCGCGGCGAGCTTCGCGCAGGCCTGCGCGAGCGCGAGGTAACCGCCGGTGATCGAGGCGGTGCGCGTGCCGCCGTCGGCCTGCAGCACGTCGCAGTCGATGGTGACGGTGCGCGGCCCCAGCGCCTTGAGGTCGGTCACCGCGCGCAGCGAGCGGCCGATGAGGCGTTGGATTTCCTGCGTGCGCCCGCTCTGTTTGCCGCGCGCAGCTTCCCGCGCCGAGCGCGTGTGGGTGGAGCGCGGCAGCATCCCGTACTCCGCCGTCACCCATCCCTGGTCCTTGCCGCGCAGGAAGGCGGGCACGGTGTCCTCGACGCTGGCGGTGCACAACACCTGGGTGTCGCCGACCTCGATCAGCACCGCGCCTTCGGCGTGCTTGGCGAACCGGTGCGTGAAGCTGACCGCGCGCATCTGATCGGGCGCGCGTCCGCTGGGGCGTGTCATGACAGCCAGCGCAGCGCGGCAGCCGAGGTATTGTCGCTACCGGTGCCGTTGCGGGTCACGGCCCGCTGGCCAAGCTCGAGCAGCTTCTCGCGCAGCGGCGCGGCCGCGGTACCGCCGGCGCCGCCCGGCCCGCCTGCGCCTGCCGGGCCGGACAGCTCCGCGGCAATCTCCGCATCCTTCAATCCGCTCCAGAGCCCATCCGTGCACACCAGCAATACGTCGCCGGACTGCAGCGGGCGCCGCCGCGTGATCGCCATGTCAGGGAGGATGGGATCGCCGCCGAGACAGCATTCGACGTAGTTGCGGTGAGGATGGGTCAGGGCCTGCTCCGCGGTGATCAGGCCCTCGCGCAGCAGCACTTCGACGTGGCTGTGGTCGCGGCTGCGGCCGACGAGGCCGCCGGTCCGTAGGTGATAGATGCGGCTGTCACCGACGTGCGCCCACCAGGAGGCACCCTGCTGCACCAGACAGAGCGCGCAGGTGGCGCGCGGCCGCTGCTCGAGCGGCAGCGCTGCGCCCAGCTTCACGACTTCCTCGTGGGCACGGCCGAGCACCAGGTGGAGGAATCCGAGCGGATCGAAGAGCGGCTGCGGGGCATGCGTGAAGGCCTCGAGCACGATCTCGCGGCTGATCTCCGCGGCGCGCGCACCGTTGGCGTGACCGCCCATGCCATCGACGACGATGAGCAACGCCGCATGATCCGTGACGGCGGCGGTGACCCGATCCTGGTTCTCCTCGCGCCCGCCCAGCAGGCTGACGTCGGCGTACTCGACTCGCAAGAATAAGTCCGTGCATCTGTTAGACTTTCGGCCTGTCTTTATAGCATCCCGAGCCGCCAGGGGCTAAGGCGTTTAACTCAATGATAGCGAGCATGACGGGATTCGCGCGGCGGGAGATCTCCGGATCCTGGGGGACGCTCGTCTGCGAGCTGCGCAGCGTCAACCACCGCTTCCTGGAAGCCGGCTTTCGCCTGCCGGACGAGCTGCGCTCCGCGGAAGGCGAGCTGCGCCAGCATCTGGCGCGCGAAGTGCGCCGCGGCAAGGTCGATTGCACCCTCACCTACCGGCGCGCGCAGGTCTCCGAAACCGGCCTGGAAGTTGATCCCAAGGCGCTCGAGCGGCTGCTCGCCCGGCTGAAGGACATCGGCCGCTCCTTCCCGCAGCAGACCGTGAATCTCGTGGACGTGCTGCGCTGGCCCGGGGTGCTGAAGGAAGACAGCTCCGCGGGCGAGGAGCTGATGGTGGCCGCGAAGGCGCTCTTCGGCAGCACCCTCGAGGATCTGGTCGCGGCGCGGGGACGCGAGGGACTGCGGTTGAAGGAGATCCTGGAGCTGCGCTGCACCGGCCTCGAGGACCAGGTGCGCCAGGTGCGGGAGCGCCTGCCCGAGGTGCACACGCGGATGCGCGCGCGGCTCGATGAGCGGCTGAAGGAGCTGACCGCGAGCGTGGATCAGGACCGGCTGGAGCAGGAGCTCGCGCTGCTGCTGCAGCGGCTGGACGTCGATGAGGAGCTCGACCGGCTTTCCGGCCACATCCAGGAGATCCGCCGCGTGCTCGCGGCCAACGAGCCCGCCGGCCGGCGGCTGGATTTCCTCATGCAGGAGCTCAACCGCGAGGCGAACACCCTGTCATCGAAGTCTCAGGACCTCGATACGACGCGCTCGGCGGTCGACATGAAGGTCATCATCGAGCAGATGCGCGAGCAGGTGCAGAACGCGGAGTGAGGCACCCCCGAAACTGGGTGCCGCGCTTTGAATTCACGCGGTAGCCCACCGAGAGGAGGGCGTCGAGATTGAAAAACTCGATTCCCCCGGTCTCCCTCCGGTCGAACCGTTGCATTTTTTGCAACGGTTGCCGTCCGCTCCAGTTCTTCGGAAGCGAAAACATTACGCAAGTGCCTGGGAATGACGGACTTATCACGTCCGAACAGCCCGATGAGCTGACCCAAGGAGAGCCAGACCGTCTCGTGTTCCAGTCGTACGTCGACCCGAATCTCGCCGTCCGGGTCTTCGTAGACGACCATCTCTCCGCCCGATTCCCCCCTCCGACTCGGCGGCCTCGGACGCCTACGCACGTCAGTCATTCCCTTTTCAAGATGCCTCGGACGGCTTTTGGCCTGCGGCGCCCGCGAACCGGGTTCGGAGGTACTCCTTGACGCTCTCCGGCGCTAGCTTGACCGTGCCGGGCCCGCTTCTCACGAAGAAATCGCCGGCCGGCGACCCCTCGAGTCCCTTCCATTTGAGGAATACTGGTTCCGGGCTCCGCTGACAGCTCACCACGCACACCGTCTTGCCCTGAACTATCTGCGTCTTGGGGTCGATGCAGGTGCCGGCGCGGTCGCCGAGCCCGTTGCGGACCACCTGGGCCAGATGACGCATGAATTTGTCATCGTTCTCCAGCTGGTCGTGCTCGATGCCGACTACCGCGCCATCATCCGCGACGCCAATCAGGAGGTCGCCGCCCCTGGTATTTAGAAACGCGGCAATCGTCTTGAGAACCGCGTAGGTCACTCCTTTGTCGTCCTGCCGGCTCTCCTTGAGATTCCATCGCAGCGTGGATTTGAATTCCAGAGTCATCGACTCGCCCTGCTTGATCAGCTCTTCAGCGCTGCGGTGAGCCCGCAGGTATTGGTTGAACAGCAGGTCCTTGATCGCTTCGCCGAACGCCCGATCGTCGGTAATGCGCCTATACAGATCGAAGTTGGAATCAACGATCTCCTGGATGACGTGCTCCACCTTCTGATCGAAGGTCAGCCGCACATTCTCGCGCGTATTGACCCTCGCCGCGGCATCGAGCCCGGCGTCATCATCGAGCTTCTCCATCATCTGACCGAGCGTGACCCGGTGCTCGGGGCCGAGCTTCAGCCCAAATCGCTCGTTCAGCTCGGCGATGATGCGCGAAAGTGTCTCCACCTCCTCTGCGCCCGCGGCGTACCCTATCTTGGTGCTGACCGGGTCGAGTACACCGGGCCGACGCTCCAGAGCGATCTGGCCGCTGCCGGTCTGCTGGATGCGATAGGACTCCATGTCGATGTTCTGCTGTACCTCGCGCGGCAGCTCGATGCGGTCGGCCGGTAGAAGGCGGCGCAGGTGCCGCGCGAACACATACAGCTTCTCGAGATCGGCGTCGGCGAACGTGAGGACCTGAGCGAGAAAGGCATAGAGCCGCGCGTAATCGGTGAGCTGCCCCCGGAAATCCAGCTGCTCGTCGTCCGGGAGGCCGACGAATCTTTCGACGATGGGTCTCAGGGCGGCGTAAAGGCGATCCTGTGTCGCCTTGGTGTCGAAATAGACCTTGGCAAAGGCATGTAAGTCAGCGTTCGTGTAAACAGGGAAGGCAGCGAGCCTGCTCTGGACCTCGTAGAGCAGGTTGGGGTCGGTTGCCTCGGAGAGCAACGTCGTTTCGTAGTAAGGCTCGAAGGCGACCTTGATCTCGTCCGATTCGTTGGCGAAGTCGAGCACCATCGTGCCCGTCTTGTCCGGTGGGTGCGTTCGGTTGAGGCGCGAAAGGGTCTGAACGGCGCCCACGCCTCCTAGCTTCTTGTCGACGTACATCGTATGCAGCAAGGGCTGATCGAAGCCGGTCTGGAACTTGTTGGCGACGATCAGGAAGCGGAATTCGGATCGCTCGAAGGTTTTCGCGGTCTGCGCTTCGGTAAACCCGTTCATTGCCGCTTCGGTGTATGCCTGCCCTCCGTCCTCCACCTTTCCGGAGAATGCGACCAGCGCCCTGAAAGGGTAGCCGCGCTCCACTAAATATCTGTCGACCGCCAGCTTATAACGCACCGCGTGGAGTCGAGAACGCGTCACGATCATCGCCTTCGCCCGGCCGCCGATCTCGGCTTGCACCTTGGCCGTGAAGTGCTCGATACAGATCCTTACCTTCTCGCCGATGGCGTGCGGATGCAGCTCGACGAAGGACTTGAGCAGGTATTCGGCCTTCCGCCTGTCATAGCGGGGGTCGTCCTCGACCTTCTTTAGCAGCCGCCAATACGCCTTGTAGGTGGTGTAATTGGCGAGAACGTCGAGGATGAAACCTTCCTCGATCGCCTGGCGCATGCTGTAGAGGTGGAAAGGCTCGAACTTGCCATCCGATCGCTTGGCGCCAAAGAGCTCGAGGGTCTTCGGCTTCGGCGTTGCGGTGAAGGCGAACGTCGAGACGTTCGGCAGCCGCCCACGAGTCTCCATCGTCGCCACGATGGCGTCTTCGAGTTCCTCTTCCGGGGTCTCGGCACCGGCCTCCTCGCGCTCTGCGGCTTCCAGGGAGCCCGAAGAGAGCACAGCCTTCAGGCTCCTGGTGCTCTCGCCGGACTGGGAGGAGTGCGCTTCATCGACGATGACCGCGAAGCGCTTGCCCGGCAGCTCCCCGATTTCCTTGGCGATCACCGGAAACTTCTGCAGGGTGGTGACGATGATGGTCTTGCCAGACTGCAGCGCGTCCTTCAGCTGGCGTGAGGTAGTGTCGATGTTTTCCACCACACCAAGCGTCTGCTCGAACTGGCGCATCGTGGTCTGCAGCTGGCGATCGAGCACACGCCGGTCCGTGACGACAACGATCGAATCGAAGACGCGCCGGTCAGTGTCATCATGGAGCGTCGCTAGCTGATGGGCCAGCCACGCAATAGTAAAGCTCTTGCCGCTGCCAGCCGAGTGTTGGATCAAGTACCGTTGCCCTGCACCGACCATGCGGGCGTCCTTGACTAGCTTGCGCACGCAGTCGAGCTGCTGGTATCGAGGGAAAATCAAAAAGCGCCTCCCTGTCTTGCGCCCCTTTTCATCCTCTTCTTCGACCTCATGGATGAATTGCCGCACTAGGTCGAGGACGCTGTCACGCGCCCAAGTCTCTTCCCAGAGATACGTCGTGGCGTAACCGCTGCGGGTCGGAGGCACGGGCGGATTGCCGGCACCGCCGAATTTCCCCTGGTTGAATGGTAGGAAGCGCGTCTTGGGTCCCGCAAGTCGCGAAGTGACGTAGACGAGATCTGGGTCCACCGCGAAGTGCGCGAGACACCGGCCGTAGGCGAGCAACGGCTCGCGGGGGTCACGATCCGTCTTGTATTGCCGGATGGCGTCCTCGACATCCTGTCCGGTGAGTGGGTTTTTGAGCTCGGCGGTGAAGATCGGGACGCCATTGAGGAACAGGACCAGATCAAGCGAATTCTCGTTAGCAGCGCTGTAGCGAACCTGGCGCGCAACAGCGAAGAGGTTCGCCGCGTGTAGCCGCCGCGTCTCCTCATTGAGCCCGCTCGCAGGCCGAAAGTAGGCCAGGCGGAACTTGCAGCCGGAATCCTTGATGCCGTTGCGCAGGACGTCGAGCGCGCCGCGCCGCTCGATCTCGGTGGTCAAGCGCTTTAGAAACTGCTCCTTCACGGCCGGGCCGTGATGCTGCTCCAGCTTTTTCCATTCCTTCGGCTGCGTTGCCAGCACGAAATCAACGACGTCACGAGGCAGCAGACACAGTGCGCGGTCGTACTCATCCGGCTTCCGGCTGCGATAGCCGCCTGGCGGCGTCTCAGAGTACGGCGGTAGCGGGTCGCGTACCGCGGCGGCATCTCGTTCGATGTCATCCGGGCCGCCTTGAAGTAGGGTGCGCTCGACTGCGTCTTCGAGTGCGCGCTCGGAGATATCGGGGCTCACCTGACCTCCTCTCGCACGTCGATTCTGCCCGTCACTGCGGCCCAGATAAGGGTCACGCGGAGTTCCTGGAGTTGCTCAGCCGCTTTGCGGACCTTTGCAATGAGGGCGTCAATGCGTGCTGTCTCCCTATCAAGGAAGGCAGTGACGACCCGCTGCTCTTCTGGACTCGGAAGCACGATGAGTAGGTTCTTTACAACATCTTGGGCAATGTTATTGGCCAGACCGCTTCCGCCACTCAAGAGGATCTCAATCTGCCAACGAGTTATGCGCGAGTTTAGAGAGTAAGCCACAAACGGCCTATGGCTCATCGTGGGCGCCAGACGTAGGCGAAACAACTTATCACAGAGAAGTAGTCGAGCGCGGCAACGTGGGACTAGAGCCACCGATCCAACCAGATCGCGCGAGCCGCTTGCACGGGACATGAGAAGGTCTCCCTCACGGACCTCAAGTTCCGGGATCGGTTCGAGACCGGCAGGAAGAGTTTTATGCTCGGACGCGAGAAATACGCCGCGATTGACACACCCTGCCTTCAGAACTCCCCATTCGTCATCACCTGCTTCGCGATTCTCGCAATCGGGACTCCAGCCCTGCTCAATCTGATTCAGTAGGGCGCGAACTCTCATCACTTGCCAATTCGCGGGAACCTTCCCCAGCCATTCGAGCCCAGAGCTTTTCATTGCGGCGCCCTGTTCGAGCCCCTTAGTGACAGCTCGGGTAATGAGAGTGGCGCGTTGCTCCTGGAGGAGCTCGATCAGGCGCTCCTTCTTTGCTACGAGTTGATCGATCTGTGCCGTCTCTCGATCGAGGAACGACGCGATTGCACGTTGCTCAGACTCTGGCGG
>Ga0335075_10012628_pt1 | contig 12754 bp, 11 predicted proteins | sample Lox_Sample_24_FD_206723 | JGI IMG/M metagenome (GOLD analysis project Ga0335075, IMG submission 206723) | Soil microbial communities from Loxahatchee National Wildlife Refuge, Florida, United States - Lox_Sample_2.4 | ecosystem: Environmental > Terrestrial > Soil > Wetlands | place: USA... | reverse complement strand
CGTGCGGCTGGCCGTCGCTCACACCGACCCGCTCCGCCTTGCGCGCGAGGCGCACGAGGTCGAGGTACTCGCTCCTGCCGAAGTATGCCGCCAGCTCCTGCCGCTGGCCGCCGGAGACCAACATCCGCTCCATCTCGACGGCGCTCCAGCCGAACCGGTCGTACGGGGTGATGTGCTGTGCGGTTGTTCCCGGGCGGCTCACTCCGGGCGATTATGCCAGAGCGGGGCTCTCAGCCCGCCCGCTCGGCGATCAGCGTGCAGACGGCATCGATCGCGGCCCGCCGGGCGGTGGTCTTGCGCCACACCGCGCCGATGCGCCGCGCAGGTGCAGGTTTCGCAAACGGCAACACGACCACGCCGCGCGCATCGCCATAGGCTCCCTGGGTGGCGAGCTCCGGCAACAGCGTGACGCCGGCACCGGTCGCGACCATTTGCCGCAGCGTTTCCAGGCTGGTGGCGCGAAAGTCCTGGCTCTCACCCGCGCCGACCCGGCTGCAGACTTCCAGGGCCTGATCGCGCAGACAGTGGCCTTCCTCCAGGAGGAGCAGCGTCTCCCCCTCGAGGTCGGCGATCTGGACGCGCTCGCGCTTGGCCAGGCGGTGCCGCTCCGGGAGCGCCACGGTAAAAGTCTCCGGGAAGAGCTCCCTCGCCTCCAGGCCCTCGAGCTCGACCGGCAGCGCCAGAATCCCGAGATCGAGCTCCCCACCCTTGAGCTTCTCCAGCATCGGCGCGGTCTGGTATTCGTACAGGTGCAGCTCCAGCCGCGGCAGCGCCCGGCGAATCGCCTGCGCCACCCGCGGCAGGAGGTACGGCCCGATCGTCGGCAGCAGGGCGACCCGCAGCCTTCCGGCCAGGGGCTCGCGATGAGCCCGCGCCAGGGTCACCACCTCGTCACTGGCCTCGAGGATCCGCCGCGCCCGGGCGACGATCTGCTCGCCGGCGTCGGTCAACGAGACGTTGTTCGGCTGGCGCTCGATGAGCTGCACCCCGAGGTACTGCTCCAGCTTCTTCAGCTGCGCCGAGAGCGTCGGCTGGCTGACGAAGCAACGCTCGGCGGCACGGCCGAAATGGCGCGTATCGGCCACCGCGACCAGGTAGCGGAGGTCTTTCAATTTGATGTCGGACATGGCAATCGATATATGGCGTCTATCGAGATTATAAAGTCAATCCATTGGATAAATCAGCTCCCGGTGCCCATGATCTCCCCATTCCCGCATGGGACCCGACGATCGGACGAATACTCAGGAGCTCAAAGACATGTTAGGCATTGGTCAGCGTTTTCCGGATTTCTCCCTTACCGGCGTGGTGTCGAGCGACCCCGGGGCCGCATTCCAGCCCCTCACCCAGGCCAGCTTTCCCGGCAAGTGGCAGATCGTCTTCTTCTGGCCGAAGGACTTCACCTTCGTTTGCCCGACCGAGATCGCGGCTTTCGGCAGGCTGGACAAGGAATTCCAGGCGCGCGACGCACAGGTGCTCGGCGTCAGCACGGACAGCGACTACGTCCACCTCGCCTGGCGGCGGGACAAGGAAGAGCTGAGGAATCTGCCCTTCCCCATGCTCTCCGACATCAAGCGGGAGCTTTCGAGCCGCCTCGGCATCCTCGACCCGGAGGCCGGCGTCGCGCAGCGTGCCACGTACATCGTTGATCCGCAGGGCGTGATCCGCTTCGTATACGTCACCGATCTCAACGTCGGCCGCAACCCCGAGGAAGTGCTGCGTGTGCTCGATGCGCTGCAGACGGACGAGCTCTGCCCGTGCAACTGGAAGCAGGGCGAGGAAACGCTGCAGGCGGCGTAACGGCAACGACACAGAAAGGTATCACTCATGACGATGACTCTGGACACCCTGCGCGACGCCTTGCCGGACTATGCGCGCGACCTCAAGCTCAACCTGGGCTCGGTGCTCTCCCCAACGGGGGCACCGGGCCTCACGGAGCGTCAGATCTGGGCGGTGGCCCTGGGCGCCGCCGAAGCTTCCCGCAACGCGGCTTTCGCGGCGGCGATCGGCGGGCTCTCGGCCGCGCACCTCGATGGCACGTACCAGACCGGCGCCCGGGCGGCTGCCGCGATCATGGGCATGAACAACGTCTATTACCGCTTCCTGCATCTGGTCGAGGATCCGGAGTACGGACGCATGCCGGCGCGCTTACGGATGAATGTCATCGGCAACCCGGGAATGGACAAGGCCGATTTCGAGCTCGTCTCGCTGGCGGTCTCCGCCATCAACGGCTGCGGCACCTGCGTGGCTTCGCACGAGCGCCAGCTGCACCAACACGGCCTCCCCCGTGAGGCCGTGCAGAGCGCCGTCCGGATCGCCGCCACGGTGCATGCCGTGGCTCGCGTACTGGATAACGTCGGCTGGGGGACCGGGAGGGATGCCCAGGCGGCGGCGTAGCCCGAAGCTGCCGCCGCAAAAGTCGTCTCCGGACCCACCCGCCGGTGTATCGCGCGCCGGGCTGTTTTGTTGTAGCATTCATCGGCCGGCGCTGTCGTTAGATTCCAACGCACCATGGCCCATAAATCTTCAGCACTTCATCGCGCTGGCTCGGAGTTAGTCATGAACACCTCTTCGGAAACTCGGTCGAGCCAAGAACGGGAACAGGTCGAATCCGGCCGCCAGGACGCGGAGCCGGTGCCGGATGCACTTCTCGAGCTGGGAAAAGTAACGGACACCCGGGGCGGATGGCTCGGCACGAAGCTGGACACGGGCGCGGGCTTTACGAATTACTGACGCGATCCGCGTGCGGGGGCGCGTGAACCGCGCGCCCCCGCAGCGGGGCCCGTACCGCATTCACCAGCGCTTGCTGACAGCCATGCTCACGACACGTCCCAGGGCCTGCACGTTGTACGCGTCGTAGCCCGCCTGATCATCGACGAACGGTGGATCGTGGTTGAGCACGTTCGCGACGTTGAATGAGAGTTCCAGCCCGCTGAGCCAGCCGCTGTCCGGCCGGGTCCGATAGGCAACCCGCAGGTCCACTGTCGTCCACGCGGCCACGTCCGGCAGGAGAGTGCTGCCGGGATCCCTGTAGGATCCGGTGTAGTTGACCGCCAGGTCGATCACGGGACCGGGCATCTTGGGGCCCTGGCGGGTCCAGCCGATCATGCCGCGCAGGCGCAATGCCAGCGGGTTCGCCAGCGTATTCACGATATCGGTCTCGGGCCACGTGCCGGTGACGGCCTGATCGAAATTGAAGACATAGTTTCCGGTCAGATCGAGGCTCAGAGTCCCCGCCGCGCCGCTGAAGGAATCGTGTGCTTCCGCATCCACGCCCGTCGTTTTGGTCGCCGCCAGGTTCGCCAGCCGGCCGTCGATGATCGCAGCTGGCGAGCTGGCGAGGCATTGGGCAACCGGGTCCTGCAAATAAGGACTCTCGCAGATGGCCCGTATCTGAGCTTGCGTCGGACTGCGGTTGATCGCCGGAGCCCACTCCGCGCCTTCGATCAGGATCGCGAACGGATCGTCGCCCGCCGGCGCTTCGATGCGATCCATGTAGTCGATGGAATAATAAGTCAGCGAAAACGTGGCATCCGGCAGGAACGGCGGCGCCAGGTCCAGCCCCGCGGTCCATGTCTTGGCCGTCTCCTCCCTCAGGTTTGGATTGGAGCCCTGCTCCACCAGCACGGTCGAGAGACCCGTCGGCGATTGCGGATCCCGGAGCACGATCAGGCCCGCCGCGTTCGACGACGTGTCATACAGATTGTCGAGCGTCGGAGCGCGGAAGGACCGACCCCAACTTGCCCGCAGCTTCAGCGGCTGGATCGGGATCCACTGGATCCGGTATGTGGGGTTGAAGGTGCTGCCGAAATCGCTGTAATGCTCGTATCGGCCCGCGACGTTCAGCTCCAATCGGGGTGTTGCACGTGGATTGGCCGCGTCTCCCACCAGCGGCAGCACCAGCTGCGAAAAAAGTGATTCGATATGACGTGAGTAACTTTGCGAGACCGGCTGTGCGACGAGCTGCGGATCCGCGAGGTTTTGGGACAAACCCTCCTCCCGCCGCTCGACTCCCACCGCGAGCTTGGCATCTCCGGCCGGCAGGCTGAACACCGAACCATCCGCGACCAGGCGGGTATATTCGACGGTCGACAGGGTGTGCAGCGGGAAATCGGCTTCGATCGCCGCCAGGGTCTGCGGATTGGTCGCCCCAAACGGATTGAAAGCCGTGGCCGGGTCGGTATCGTTCACGTAGCCTCGCAGCGTGAGCAGGTTGACCTGATCGTACTCGTTGGTCCGCAGCGACTGGCGCCCGTACGACTCGCTCAGCGTCGCCTGCCACGTTCGACTCATCTGCAACGTGGTTCCCAGCGTGAACATGGAGACCTGACTGCCGGAGGAGAACATCGAAGGCCCGTAGTCGTGCCCGAAACCATACGCGACCGCGATCGGGCCGGAACCGAATGCATTCACATAAAAGGGGTTGGACGGCGGCACTTCCAGGGCGGCGTAGGCCGGAAAATCGCTGTCCAGAGCGTTACGATCAGCGAAGCGCCCCTCGAAGAACAGGGTCAGCCGCTCGTTGAGCTCCTGCGCGGCCGTACCATACAGCTCATTGGCGATCACCTCCGGAAAGACATCCGCCGCCGCGAACTGATTGACCAGATTGATGTTCGGCGACAGGTCCGAGAGCGTCGGCGCCTGGCCGTTCTGCGCCGCCGCGAGGCCATAAACGGGTTGGTCGCTTATGGGATTCAGAATGTTGGCGGGATAGGTGTAGTAGCTGTCGTAGTTGGCGCCGCCGTAAGGCGTCTTGTCGGCGTTGGCGGCATAGGGGCGCGCCGAGGCGGCGAGCGAGCTTTCGTCCGAGTACTGGTATGCGAGCATCGCGTGCCCGCCGCTCCAATGCGTACCGAACAGCTGCGCCGCCACCATTTCGCGCCGGCCCCCGATCGCCGTCCCGTATCTCAGCTGCGACTCGGCCCCTTCGAAGTCATTGCGCATGATGATGTTGACTACGCCGGCGATGGCGTCGGATCCATAGATCGCGGAGGCGCCGTCCGGCAACACCTCGATGCGCTTCACCGCGCTCAACGGGATCGTGGAGACATCGACGAAGTCGCCGTTGAGCCCCGAAAGCGGCTGTCGCTCTCCGTTGACCAGCACCAGCGTGGCGCCGACGCCGAGCCCCCGCAGGTCGAGTCCGGCGCCGTACTGATAGTTGGCGTCTATGCCGAGGTCCTCGCGAGGTCCGTTGAGCGAGATGATGGGCTGGGAGTAGAGCGCATCCTCCACCGTCGAGTAGGCCGCCATGGCCATCTGCTCCGGCTTCAGATAGATGAGCGGAGCGACCGTGTCCTGCACGCCATGGATCAGGCTGCCGGTGACGTCGACCTGCTCGAGACGCCCGCCATACTCGTCGGCCGCGAACCTTCGCACCGGCGTGGTCCGGCGCGCGGAGGCGGCCGCCGATTTCTGACCGTCAGTTGGCTCCTCGATCGGTATGATGTCGACGGAGTTGTCGGTATCCAGCCGGTATGTGTAGCCGGTGCCCTTCAACATCAGGTCGAGCGCCGCGGAGCTCGACATCATTCCGGAAACGGGGTTGCTCTTCGCCTGGACCATCTGCGGGGTCGCGGCGAAGCCGGGCTGGACTCCCGACTGGTGATAGAAATCGATCAGGGCCTGCGGAAGCGGCTCGGCGGGCACGTTGAAACGCGCGACCGGATCGGCGGCGCGTGCGTCCGTCACGACCAACAGGGAGAGCGAGGCCGTATACGTGAAATACAGCAGCGCCTGCGCAGCGAGGGACCTGATCCTGACCATCTTCCGACTGATGCCGCCCCTGGTTAATCCTGCCCCTAAGTCATTGTAATTCGTAGCTCTCCAGCCTGCCGCACTGTACCAGAGCCCTGGGCGACGCGATACCAATCAACATCCGCTCGGGCGCCCCACACCGGCCCCCGAAAGGCTGCTTTCCCACATGGACGGCGCGCCCGGGCCGCGAGTCGTTGTGTCAGGTTTTCTTACAAAAGTCCAGGGGGCGCCGCGACGACGCCGACATGCCCGGACCGCCGTTCCAGCCCGTGGACGCTACTTCGGCGGAATCCGCCCCGCCAGGGCCGCGATTTTCCTGCACATTTCCGCCGTCGCATCTATGACACCGGGTCCCAGGCCGATCAGCCGCGGATCATCGAACGCCAGCAGCCGGCCGGTTTTCACGGCCCTGAGGGACGGAAAGCGCCGCCACTCCGCCAGCCATGCGGCGGCCTGCTCGGGCGGCGCAGTCGCGATGATCATGTCCGGATTACGTGCCAGCACCGCCTCGATGCCAACGGCGGGAGCGCGCTGCGGAAGATCCGCAAATGCATTGCGGGCACCGCAGACCCGCAGCGCATCGCTCATGAGCTCCTTGCCGCCGACCGTGTACAGGGGACGATCCCATACTTCCAGCAGAACCGAGGGCGCGCGGCCCGCGCTCGCGTATTCCTTCCTCAGAGCCGCGAGCTTGGCCGCAAGCGCGCGGGCCTTCCGATCCGCCACGGCGGCCGTCCCGGCCAACTCTCCCAGCCTGCGGACGGAGTCGGCGATGCCGTCCAGGGTGGTGGCCTCCTGACCGTAAACCGGAATCCCCAGACGCCCGATGGCCGCGATCTGTGCCGGGTTGTTGCCGTCGGGCCACACGACCACCACGTCCGGCTTCAAGGCGATCAGCCGCTCCATGTCGATCGCGTCCTGGCTGCCGATCTGCGGCAGTTTTTTCTCGGAGGCCGGCTGTCCGGAGTACTCGATCGTCCCAACGAGTTGGCTGCCCGCGCCGGCGGCCACCAGCGTCGCCGTCGCCCCGGGAGCGAGGGTTACGATCCGTAATGGTGGCTGGCTCACCGTGACCTCGTGCCCGAAGTCATCCGTCACGGTGATGTGCGCCGCCGCTTGCACGACGAACGTGCAGCTCAGTGCGATCAGCGCGAATGAGATCGCAAACCAACGCCGCCGTCCGCGCGTCATTCCACACCCGCGGTCTTCGCGGCCCATTGCACGATGGGCTGCAGCCTCGCGGCGGCCAGAGTGAACGCCTCATCGCGGTCGACCCAGCGCCACTCGTCGTGCTCCGGCCGTCCCAACTCCGGGCTGACCGGCAAAGTGATCTTCTCCACGCGCGTCACCGCCAGGTAATACCTGGCGATCTTGCGGTTGGCGTACGGAGCGGTCTCCAGATACGCCTGTCCCCATTCAAACTCCAGGTCTTCGATCAGCGTTTCCTCGCGCACCTCGCGGCGCGCGGCCGCCAACGGCTCCTCGCCCGGCTCCACCGCGCCCTTGGGGAAGTCCCAGTTCCGGTACGCCCGCAGCATGAGGAACAGCCAGCCTGCGGGACTGCGGCGCAAGACAACTACCCCGGCGGAAAGGCGATACCCTCTGCTCGTGGCCTGCGCGCCCCGGCTCTCGATCACACCCGCTCCGGTTCCGCATCCAACACGCTCGCCGCTCCCTCTTCGACGACCTTCGCCAGGCCCAGCGCCTGCGGCAACACCACGCGGGCATGGAAGTGCGCGCTCTGTATCTTTGACCGATAGAAGTCCTTCCCTGCCGCCCCCTGGCCGGCGGCGGCGAGCGTCGCCGACCTGGCGAGCAGCCAGCCGCCCAGCACCAGCCCGCAGAGTTTGAGGTACGGGACCGCCACCGCCAGAGCGCGCTCCGGCGCGGCGGCCATGTTGCTGAGGAGATAGCGGGTGGCCGACTCGAGGAGCGCGACCCCCTGCAGCGCGGCATCGCGAGTCTCTCGCGCCGGATCCGCGCGCGGCTGCAGCGCCTGCAGCTCACGCCGCATGTCGGCGATGAGGGCGTCCATCGCCGCGCCGCCGTCACGGCCGATCTTGCGGCCGATCAGGTCATTGGCCTGGATGCCCGTCGTCCCCTCGTAGATGGTGGTGATGCGTACGTCGCGCACGTACTGCGCCGCGCCCGTCTCCTCCACGAAGCCCATGCCGCCGTGAACCTGTACGCCGATGGCAGCGACTTCGTTGGCGGTCTCGGTGCTCCAGCCCTTGACGATCGGAATCAGCAGATCGCCGCGCGCTTGAGCGGCGGCGCGCACGGCGGCGTCGGGATGGTAAGCGGCGAGATCGAGCTGCTGGCCGGCATAGAAGGCGACGGCTCGCGACGCCTCCGTGCAGGACTTCATGGTGAGCAGCATGCGCCGCACGTCCGGGTGATGGATGATGGACAGCCGGTCCGCGTCAGCCGCGCGGGACGGCTTGCCCTGCAGGCGCGTGCGCGCGTACTGCGCCGCCTGTTGGAAAGCGCGGTCGCCGACGGCGTAGCTCTGCACACCCACGCCGAGGCGCGCCGTGTTCATCATGATGAACATGTACTCGAGGCCGCGATTCGGCTGCCCGACGAGGTAGGCGGCCGCGCCGCGCTCGTGGCCGAACTGCATGACGCAGGTCGGGCTGGCGTGGATGCCGAGCTTGTGCTCGATCGACACGCAGCGGACCTCGTTGCGCTCGCCGAGCGAGCCGTCGGCGTTGACCAACACCTTGGGCACGATGAAGAGCGAGATTCCCTTGACGCCCGCGGGCGCGCCGTCGATGCGCCCGAGCACCATGTGGATGATGTTGTCGGTGTAGTCGTGCTCGCCCCAGGTGATGAAGATCTTCTGGCCGAAGAGCCGGTAATGATCGCCCTCCGGCACCGCGCGGGTGCGCACCAGGCCGAGATCGGAGCCGGCCTGCGGCTCCGTCAGCACCATGGTGCCGGTCCACTCGCCGCTCGCCATCTTCGGCAGGAAGAGGCGCTGCTGCGCCTCCGACCCGCAGAGCTCGAGCGCGTGCACGGCGCCGTGAGTCAGCATCGGACAGAGCTCGAAGGAGAGGTTCGAAGCGCCCCAGAGCTCCTGCACGGCGCTGCTCAGGGGCAGCGGCACGCGCTGGCCGCCGAAGCGCGGATCGGTGCCGAGCTGCTGCCAGCCGCCGCTGACGAACTGCTGGTACGCCTCCTTGAAGCCTTTCGGCGTCGACACACCGTCCGGCGTCCAGTGGGCGCCCTCGCGGTCGCCGGGGCGGTTGAGAGGTTCGAGCACCGTCTCGGCGAAACGGGCGGCTTCCTGCAGGATCGATGCGCCGACCTCGTCGCTGTAGTCGGCGAGGGCGGGACAGGCGGCGAGCTGTCCGGTGCCGAGCAGCTCCTCGAGCACGAAACGCAGTTCCTCGAGCGGCGCGCGATACATGAGTCATCTCCGAAGAGGCGATGGGGGCCGTTCGGCGGGCCCGATGGCAAGCTAGTGTAGCGGCCGCTGCGGCGCAATCCTACTGGCGGGTAACCTGTCTGCCGGCGGGTAGGATTTCAGGGCGCCGCCAGCGCCGGTATGACGCTCGCCGCCAGAAACTCGACGAAGTGCCGCACCCGCGAATCGGCCTCGAGGGCCGCGGGATAAAGAGCGTGCAGCGCGGCGGCGGGCGGCGCGGTCCACTCCGGCAGCACGGCCTTCAGCCGGCCGGTGGCGAGTCCCTGGCGGCAGAGGAACGCGGGCAGCAGCCCGATCCCGAGTCCCGCGGCGGCGGCCGCGTGCAGCACGGCCGGGTCGCCGACCGCGAGCTTGGGCGATACCGCGACTTCGGCCCGCTGCGCGCCGCGGCTGAGGAGGAGGCGAAATTCCGGCAGCTCGGTGGGCTCCGGTGTCAGCAGGTCATGGCCGCGCAGATCCTCGGGTTTGGCGGGGATGCCGCGGCGCTCCAGGTAGGCCGGTGTCGCGCACAGCACCGCGGGCGGCGTGCCGAGACTGCGATGGGCGATCGCCGGATCGTCCGCAGGCCGCGCGCGGATCGCGACGTCCCAGCCGCCTTCGGCGCCAACATCATCGAGCGCCACCTCCAGCGGAATATCGGGGAAACTCTCGAGAAAGCGCGGCACGAGCGGGGTCAGCAGCAGGCGGCCATAGATCGGATCCGAAGCGATGCGCAGCGGCCCGGTCGCAGGCGTGTGCAGCTTCGCGATCGCCGCGCGCGCCGCGTCGCACTCCTCGCTCACGCGCTTGGCATGCGGATAAAGCAGCCGCCCCGCCGCGGTCAGCGACAGGCGCCGCGTGGTGCGCTCCAGCAGGCGGGTACCGAGCGCCTGCTCGAGGTCGGCGATCGCCCGGCTCACCGCTGCCTTGGGCACGCCGAGCGAGCGCGCCGCCGAAGAAAAGCCGTTCAAATCCACGACTTTGGCCAGGACGGCCAGCTGTGCGGGTGCCCAGAGCCGACTCACGCCGGGTGCAATCCCTCTAAAGCGGGAGCCTATTGTTTCACCCGAGGGGCACGCACGCCAGCGTTTCGGGCGATTAAGATGCGGCGCTCAGGCCCAGTCATCCACGCCACCGCCCCGGGGGAAGCCCATGAAGATCTCCGTTCACGCCGTCTCGGTAGACTTGCTCTCCAACAGCCTCGCGAATCTCTCCCACGTGCTCAAGAAGGGCCACGCGCACGCCGTCGCCCGCAAGTACGAGCCCGCTCTGCTCCTCGCCGCGCGCCTCACGCCCGACATGCTGCCCTTGACACGCCAGGTGCAGATTGCATCCGACGGGACCAAATTCGGCGTCGCGCGTCTCGCGGGGGTCGAGGCTCCGAAGTTCGAGGACAACGAGCAGACGTTCGATGAGCTGTACGCGCGCATCGCGCGCACGATCGATTTCATCAAGGGCGTGCCGGCCGGCTCGCTCGAGGGATCGGAAGACCGCACCATCAAGGTACCGGTGCGCGATCGCTCGCTGGAGTTCAAGGGCCTCGACTATCTCATCCGCTGGGTCATTCCCAACGCGCTCTTCCACGTCACGACCGCTTACGCAATCCTGCGCCAGGCCGGCGTGGAGATCGGCAAGACGGACTACCTCGTAGGCAGCGGACCCGCATTTAGTCAAAGCGCCTGAGACGGCTTTCTTCGGGCATCGCAATTATGTACGGGGTTCGCCGCGGCGAACCCCGTATGTGCACGCGCGCAGCGCGCGAACAAGACCCACTTCACGGCGGTGCCGGGAGTATGCTGTCACCCTAATCGCACACCGACGAACATGGAAACGAAGTCCGCGATGGGGAAGGTCTTGCAGCAGCCACACAATGCGCTCCCGGCGCGCTCACCCACCGGCGCACAGGCTTCGAGCGCCGAGCCGACCACCGCAGAGGCACTGGGCTGGCAGTTGCGCGCGGCACTGCCGCCGATGCGGCTGCACTCAGTCTCGATTTATGACAGTCAGGCCAATGTCCTCTGGCTGAGCGAGGGCGCCCTCGGCCCCGACGAGCATTCGCTGGTCCTCGATGCGCTCGAGACGCTGAACGCCGATAGCAGCAAGATCTGCTGCGAGAACAAACTCGAGGACGCGCGCATCGCAGCGTTCCTGGCCGTGCGCGCGCCGCAGGGCCATCTGGTGGGCCTCGCCATGGTCCTTGCCGAGCTCAAGTCGGCCGGCGAAGGCCTGGTGGAGCGCATCCTCTCGGCGTCCACGCGCACCATCATGCAGAAGCTCGCGGTTCTTCTGCGGCCCGCGGGCCCTCGGAGGCCCGACGCTGATCCCACTGCGCTCGTCCTTTCTCTTGCGGCCGCGGATATGCCGGCCACAACAGGCACCACGCCGGCGCTGGTCGCCGCCACGGCTCCGGTGCCGCCGCAGGCACAGGCAGCGCACAAGAGCGCGGCCGCCCGCACGCGGGAAGATGAGCTCACTGCGCGAGCGGTCAACGACATACTGGAATTCGAGTTGACCGACGCGCCGCTCGGCGTGCCGGCTCGCGCCGCCTCTTCGCCGGCCGATTCAGGTACCTCGCGGACGCTCGGTCCTCCCGCGGCGGCCGATAGCGCCGGCGCCAGCCTGCGGGCGCCGATTCTTTCCCCGCCCACCGATACGACCAGCGCGCGGTTGCCCAAGCCCGCCGCGCCCGCGACCGATTCGTCGATCTCCAGAACCTCCAGGACTCTCACCAGCCCCGCGATCACCGGCTCGGCGCGCGCGCTCACGCTCGACCCCGCCCTCGTCACGCTCGAGATGCTGCCCTTCGTGAAGCTTCGCTCCGGCGGAAGCACGCGGCGTTTCGAGGTGCTGCCGACCGGCACGGCGCGCGAGCTGCGCGATCCCGCGGTGCTCGACTGCCTGACCCTGCAGCGCCTGCTCGCGTGGCTCGGCTCGCACCGGGCCGCCTGGACGGTCGAGCCGGCGAGTTTCACGGTCAATCTCTCCATCGCGACCCTCGAGGATGAAGGCTTCCTCAAGCAGGTGGCGGCCGGGCTGCAGAGCAACGGCATCGCGCCCGATGCGGTGGGCTTCGAGATCGCGGAGCCGCTCTGCACCCAGCGGCGCGCCCAGGTGGAGCGCTTCATGGCGGGGTGCGACCAGCTCGGCTGCTTCGTCGTCATCGACGACTTCTCCTTCGATTCCGCGGTGGTGCCGCTGCTGCGCTCCAAGGCGCTGCGGCTGGTGAAGATCGATGCCCGGCTGACGGGCGGCGCCCTGCGCGACAAGCTCTCCCAGGCGATGGTCGTGGCGGTCGTGCAGGCCGTGAAGGTGCTGGGCATGCACTGCGCGGCGCAGCAGGTGGACTCGCAGGCCTCGCTGCAGTGGCTGAGCGCGGTCGGGTGCGACTTCGCCCAGGGCCCGATGCTGGCGCGGCAGCAGCCGCTGGAAACGCTCCTGGGGATGGCTTCCTAGCCCTCCAGGCGGCCCTCCAGGCGGCATTTTCCCGGGCCGTTCCCGGGGGTTTTCCCTGGGAATTCATCCTGCGTATGATGTCCCCGGGGGAAGACCCTAATTATGCTTACGCTTTCGCAATTGCGGTCCAGCCGCAAC
>Ga0335075_10012627_pt1 | contig 12754 bp, 11 predicted proteins | sample Lox_Sample_24_FD_206723 | JGI IMG/M metagenome (GOLD analysis project Ga0335075, IMG submission 206723) | Soil microbial communities from Loxahatchee National Wildlife Refuge, Florida, United States - Lox_Sample_2.4 | ecosystem: Environmental > Terrestrial > Soil > Wetlands | place: USA... | reverse complement strand
GTGACCGCTCAGCTGATCGAGGCGTGCACGGCCGCGCAGCGGGTGCGCATCGGGTACCGCCTGCGTGCCGATGACCGGATGATGGACATCGATCCTTGGGCGGTCGTGCTCCGGCACAGCCGGTGGTACCTGCTGGGCTGGTCGCACAGCGCGCAGGCACGTCGCGTGCTGCGGGTCGACCGGATCGTCTCGGTCAGTGGTCTGCCGCAGACGTTTACGCCGCCGCGCGACCTCGACGCACTGCGCGCCCTGGAGGATCACCTGTCGGAGGGATGGACTCATCCGGTCGATGTGCTGGTCGATGCCAGCATCGAGGAGACATCGCGCTGGCTGCCCAGAAGCCTCGGCCGACTTGAGCCGGAAGCCGAGGGCCGCACCCGCATCCGCGCGACGACATCTGAGCCGGAGTGGTACGCCCGGCAGCTTGCTGCTCTCCCGGCGCCGTTCCGGGTCATCGAGTCACCCGAGCTCCGGCGGGCTACTGCGGCTTTGGCTCAGCGACTGATCTACGCCAGCGGTGCCGAGCTGCCCGGCTGAGCGACGACTTCCCGCGGGACCATTACCGGGGAGCTTCCTTGGGTGAGGGTACCTGGCCAGCGTCGATTGCTGCTCGCTCCGCGTCGGTCAGTCCGGCGGCCGCGAGGATGCGTTGAACTATCGTGTTCTTTGCCCGGCCGTACTCGTCGATGTCTGCAGCGGTAGCCCCGGCCTGCCGCTTCACGGCGGCGTACTGCTCTCGCAGTTCCGGGTCCGTCCGCAGGATGTCGCGCACCGCCAGGTGGTTGCGCAGCGACAGCGAATCCTGCACGACGACGTACGTGTTTGTCCTTCTCAGTCGCTCTGGCTCCGTGAAGGCCCATCGCAGCGGGATGCCGAGATCGCCTTCCGGCGTGAACCCCAGCCCGATCAGAACCTTGGATACCGCGGCCACGTCCTCCTCGGCGACCACGATGTCGCAGTCGATCACCGGCTTGGCAGCCAGGCCAGGCACCGAAGTGCTGCCCACGTGCTCGATGGCCACCACTGGCACCCCTGCGGCAGTCATAGCCGCGGCGTACTCACGCCGCAACTCCTCAAATCGGCGCGGCCAATTCTGGTCGTACTCAGCCACCACGATCACGCCTGAAATCTACCCACGGCAATGCCGTCGGCGGAACGGTACGGATCAGGCGGGGAGGAATGCGCGGATGGCGGCGGCGATATCCGTGGCGTGCGTCTCGAGCGCGAAGTGGCCCGTGTCGAGCAGCCGGACATCGGCGTCGGGGATGTCACGTTTGAAGGCTTCGGCGCCAGCGGGCAGGAAGAACGGGTCGTTGCGGCCCCAGACGGCGAGCAGCGGCGGTCGGCTGGTCCGGAAGAACTCCTGGAAGGCCGGATAGAGTTCGACGTTGCTCGCGTAGTCGAGAAAGAGATCGAGCTGAATCTCGTCCGCACCCGGCCGGGCGAGGTAGTAGTTGTCGAGCGTGTAGCCGTCGGGCGAGACCTCTGACGGGTCGGCGACTCCGTGCGTGTATTGCCAGACCGTCGTTTCCGGCTGGACCAGGGTGCGAATCCCATCGCGGTTGGCCTGCGTTGGATCCCTCCAGTACGCACGGATGGGGTTCCATCCGTCACTAAGCCCGTCGGTGTAGGCGTTGCCGTTCTGCGAGATGATCGCAGTGATCCGCTCCGGCCGCCGGACAGCAAGCCGGAAGCCAACCGGGGCGCCATAGTCGAACGCGTAGAGCGCGTACCGATCGAAGCCCACCTTGTCGGTAAAGCCCTCGATGACGTCCGTGAGTGCCTCGAAGGTGTAGGTGAAGCTGCCACGGTCCGGCATAGCGGATTGCCCGAAGCTGGGCATGTCGGGTGCTATGAGGTGGAAGCGATCGGCCAGCTGCGGGATCAGGTCCCGGAACATGTGCCCGGCGCTGGGGTAGCCGTGCATCAGCAGCAGCTTGGGGGCGCCGGGCGGACCTGCCTCGCGGTAGAAGACACTCAGCCCGTTCACGTCGGTGCTGCGGTACGCAATAGCCGTCATCGTGCTTCTCCTGCGCTGCTCAAGCGGTCGTTTCCACATCGTGCACGGCGTCGAGGATGATGTCGACGACTTCCCCGGGCGCGGTGACCATAGGTGCGTGATCGACGGGGCGCTGGCGGGCGTTGGCGCCCATCCGCGTGGCCATGAACCGGTGCGTATCCGGAGCGATCATGCGGTCGTCCTCGGCGATGAGGAACCAGCTCGGGCGGTCTTTCCACAACGGACGATCGACCGGGACGCCGATACTTCTCGCCCCGAGCGGGCGCTGCACGGCGGCCAGGACTTCCTGCTCGGCCGGGGAAGCATTCGGCGCGAAGGCATCGGCGAAGGCATTGCGGGGCAGCCACACCAGCCCGTGGGGGTCGGGCTCAAGCTTCGGCGCCTTCGGGTGCGGCTTACCTCGGTAGAAAACGTCGCTAACGGTCTCGCCTTCGTCTGGCGCAAGCGCCGCGATGTAGACCAGCGAGGCGACCTTCGGGCTGCGTGTCTCGGCGATGACCGCGCCGGCATAGGCGTGGCCGGCCAGTACGACCGGACCATCGACCCGGTCCAGGACATGGTCAACGGCCGCGACGTCGTCGGCCAGGGAGGTCAGTGGCAACGGCGCCGCGACGACGTTGACCCCCTCAGCCTCCAGCGGGCCGATCACCTTGCTCCAGCTCGATCCGTCGGCCCAAGCGCCATGAACGAGCACCACGTCAGTGTGGTTGGCTGGCATAGTTCCCCCGAGCTTCGCCGTGCTTCCCCACCAGACACCCTAAAGTCAGCGGCTGCGGTAGCGTCAGCCGGGGAGGTTTCGCCGTGACCGACGTGCTATGCGAGATTCGTGGCCTAGTCGCGGTCCTCACGCTTAACCGGCCGGAGCGGCGCAATGCGCTATCCGCTGCGCTGCTGGCTAGCCTGCGGGCTTCGCTCGCTGAGCTCGGCGCTGACACGGCGGTCCGGGCGATCGTGCTGACCGGCGCTGACCCGGCTTTTTGCGCCGGCCTTGACCTGACCGAGCTCGGCCAGCCGGGTGGGCCGCTGTCATCTGCCGCGTCCGGACCTGCGCTGCCACCGTTGTCGAAGCCGCTGATCGGAGCCGTCAACGGGGCCGCCATCACCGGTGGCCTCGAATTGGCGCTGGCATGCGACTTCCTGATCGCGTCGGACCGCGCGAGATTCGCCGACACTCATGCGCGGATCGGGATCATGCCCGGCTGGGGTCTCACCGTTCAGCTGCCTGCGGCTGTCGGGCTGCGCCGCGCCCGGGAGATGAGTGCTACCGGGAACTTTGTGGACGCCTGGACTGCGCTGGAGTGGGGCCTGGTCAACCACGTGGTTCCGCATCCAGAGCTGCTTGACTTCACGGTGGCGCTGGCGGCAGATGCCGCCTCCAGCGACCCGGCGGCAGTGCAGGCGATCTTCGCAACTTACCGCGAGGGCTCGCGGATGACCGGCAGCGAGGCCGCGGAGGTCGAGGCGGCCGCACACGCGCGCTGGCACGCGGCTGGCATCGACAGCGGTGAGGTTGCCCGCCGGCGGGGAGCCATCATCGAGCGCGGCCGTTCGCAAGCCGGGACATCCCGGTAGGGCCCCCGGCCTGGTATCGCGCGCGGAGGGGCGGCGACGCCTGCGGGCGGGCACCTGGGTCATGATGGATGAGAAACCGCTGATCAGGCTGAACCTGCGCAGCTTCGAACTGTGTCTGCGGGAGCTGGTGGCGATATGCATGCTTTGCGTTTCGATCACTTCGGCAGCCCCGACGTGCTGGATGTCGCGGATATGCCGGATGCCGCGGCGGGACGCGGCGAGGCTGTGATCGCCGTGAAGTCCTCCTCGGTGAACCCATCGGACCTGAACAACGTGGCCGGCCGGTTCCGGCAAACGACCCTTCCCCGCGTTCCGGGGCGCGATTTCGCCGGCGTTGTTGTCGACGGGCCGGGCGACTGGATCGGCGCTGAGGTCTGGGGCACAGGTGGTGATGTCGGTTTTACCCGCGACGGGCCGCATGCGGAGAAGCTCACTATTCCGGCCGCCTCCCTGGCCCGCAAGCCCGAACGGCTGAGCTTCGAGGAGGCCTCGGCCGTGGGGGTCAACTTCCTTACCGGCTGGCTCGGCGTCGTCGAGACCGCTCAGCTGGCTCAAGGCGAGACCATCGCGGTGTTCGGCGTCTCCGGCGGTGTGGGAGGCGCCGTGGCGCAGATAGCCCACGCCGTGGGCAGCCAGGTCATCGGCGCGGATCGGGTGCACCCCGCCGAGGGCACGCCAGCGGCGTCGGTCATCAATGACTTCGTCCCGCTCGAAGGCCGCGCGGAGGACGTCGGCTCCCAGATCAAGCGGCTCACCGGCGGAAGGGGCGCGGACGTGGTGTTCGACGCGGTCGGCGGTGTCACCACGCCGGCCGCGCTCGCCTCGCTGGCTCCCAGGGGCCGGCTCGTGGTCATCAGCGCGGTCGGCGCGCAGACCGTGGAAATCGACCTGGTCGGCCTGTACCGCAACGAGACCCGGATCCTGGGCTGCAATAGCGGGAACTACGACGTGGTCGAGTCGGGGGCACTGCTCCAGCGGCTCACGCCGTTCTTCGACTCCGGGCAGTTTCGTCCGTTGCCCATTACCCGCCGTTACAGCCTCGCGGACGGCAAGGATGCCTACCTGGCGGTGGAACACAAGACACGGGGCCGGGTCGTCATCTGCCCTTGACCTCCGGTTGCGGCACCGTACGGAGACCTCGGCGAAGTCAGCGCTAAGCCCGCCTGACGGGGTGTCCGGTCAATTGACCGGAGCGACAGTGTCCTTCCGATCAGGACCTCAACCGGTCCTGGCAAAGCCCCAGTTCAGCACTCTCGCGGCTGCCGTGAATCGCATCGTGGTGTCGGTGCTGGTGCTGTCGAGCACCACGCCGATCAGCGTCGTGCCGTGGCGCCGCGCCTCGAACAGCAAGCAGTAGCCAGCCGCCGAGGTGAAGCCTGTCTTGATTCCGATAGCGCCGCGATACCGGCGCAGCAGCAGATCGGTGTTCGCCCAGTAGTACTTGTGGTGCTCGCGAGTCGCCGCGAGGCGACGACCGCGCTCGCCCACGATCTTCCGGAAGGTTGCGTTCTTCATTGCCGCCTCGCCCATCACGATCACATCGCGCGGAGTCGAGTACGTCGACGTTTCCGTCGGCCACGGCAGGCCGTCGAAGTTCGCGAAATGCGTATGGGTCATGCCGAGCCGCCTGGCCTCGGCATTCATCTTCCGCACGAACTTGCGCCAGCCGGGCCCGTAGGACCTGGCCAGCAGGTACGCGGCATCAGCGCCGGAGGGCAGCAGCATTGCCTGCAGCAGTTGCGACGCGGTCAGCACGTCGCCGGCAATCAGCCCGGCGCTACCGGCGTCGTTGTCCAGTGCGTAGTTAACGGCGGCCTGAGTGACCCTGATCCTACGGTTGAGGTCGCCCGATGACAGCACGACCATGGCCGTCATCACCTTGGTAATGCTGGCGATCGGCAACTCGGCTCGCACGTCCCGGCTCCACAGCCGCTTGCCTGTCGTCACGTCGAGGAGTTCGCCAGCCTTCGCGACGACACCAGCCGGACGGGCCGCAGCTGCGTGTGCGGCCGGGTCAGCAAGCGCTGGTTGCGCAGCAGCAACAGTTGCGACGCAAGTACAAGCAGTGGCGACAATGGCGAGACGGGGCGCAATCCATATTGACACGTGACATAACGGTAGACCATGATCGCGAAGGATTTCCGTCGCCGGCGACAGTTTCTTTACGTGCTAATGGGCTAGGTGCCGATCCCGCCGCTCACCAGCCAGCAGGCAGCGGCATTCCCTCCGCGTAGCCGGCCGCGCTCTGGATGCCTACCACAGCGTGCTCGTGCAGGCTTTCGATGCTCTCCGCCCCGGCGTACGTGCACGCGCTGCGCAGCCCGGCGGTGATCGAGTCGAGCAAGTCCTCGACACCCGGACGCACCGGGTCCAGGTACATCCGGGACGAGGAGATACCCTCCTCGAACAGTTCCTTGCGAGCCCGCTCGAACGGCGAGTCGGCCGCGGCGCGCAGTCGCACCGCCCGTGCGGACGCCATTCCGAAGCTTTCCTTATACAGCCGGCCGTCCGCGTCCCGGAAAACGTCACCGGGAGACTCGCAGGTGCCCGCGAACCAGGAGCCGATCATGACGTTGGACGCTCCGGCTGCGAGCGCCAGCGCGACGTCGCGCGGGTACCGGACGCCGCCGTCAGCCCAGATGTGACGGCCGAGCCGCCGGGCCTCCGCCGCGCACTCCAGCACGGCGCTGAACTGAGGACGCCCCACCGCGGTCATCATCCGCGTGGTGCACATCGCGCCGGGTCCCACGCCGACCTTGACGATGTCCGCGCCGGCCGCGACCAGGTCGGCGACACCGGCGGCGGTAACCACGTTCCCGGCCACGATCGGAACCGCGGGACTCAGCTCGCGAACCGATCGCAGCGCCTGCACCATCTTGTCCTGGTGCCCGTGCGCGGTGTCGACGACCAGCAGGTCGGCGCCCGCGTCGAGCAGGAGCTTGGCCTTGCCCGGCACGTCGCCGTTGACGCCGAGCGCGGCGGCGATCCGCAGCCGCCCGCGCCGGTCGAGCGCGGGCTGGTAGAGCGTGGCGCGCAGCGCGCCGGTCTTGGTCAGGATGCCCACGCAGCGGCCATCGGCATCGACGACGGGCGCGACCCGGTGGCGTCCGTCGTGCAGCAGGCCGAACGCCCGCTCCGGGTCGGTCCCGGCGGGCAGCGTCAGCATTTCGGCCGACATCACCTGCCCGAGCTGGGTGAACCGGTCGACGCCGGTGCAGTCTGCTTCGGTAACGACGCCAACCGGCCGGCCGTCGTCCGCCACCACGACGATCGCGCCGTGGGCGCGCTTGGGCAGCAGGCTGAGCGCATGCCCGGTGGTGTCGGTGGGCTTCAGGGTGAGCGGCGTGTCATGCACCAGATCGCGGGACTTAACCCAGGAAATGACTTCAGCGACGACTTCGACGGGAATGTCCTGCGGCAGTACCGCGATGCCGCCGCGCCGCGCGATGGTCTCGGCCATGCGGCGGCCTGCCACGGCGGTCATGTTGGCCACGACGACAGGGATGGTTGCCCCGCTGCCGTCCTTGGTGGTCAGGTCGACGTCGAGCCTGGAGCCGACGTCGGACCGGCTAGGCACGAGGAAAACGTCACTGTAAGTAAGGTCGTGAACTGGCTGACTCAGGAATCGCACGTACTCCATTGTCCCCCAGGACCGGGGGTGCCAGTGATTCCGCGCCGCCCCTGGCGCGACACCTCGCAGCCGGATAATCCAGCCGGGAACGGGTTATTTCCGGCCGGTCACTGTGGCTAGCCGGTCACTGGGGCTAGGAGCCGAGTACCTGGCGCAGGTACCCGTTAGTGAACCTGCGGTCGGGATCGACCAGGTCGCGCAGCGCGATGAACTCCGACAGCCGCGGATAGGCGCCGGCCAGGTAGTCGGCGTCCCGGGTGTGCATTTTGCCCCAGTGCGGCCGGCCGCCGGCCGAGGTCATGACGGCCTCGACGTCGGTGAAGTACTCCTCGTGCGGCGAGGAGTGAAAGACGTGGATCGCGATATAAGCGCTGTCACGGCCGTATGCGGTGGACAGCCAGACGTCGTCGGACGGAGTAACCCGTACCTCGATCGGGAAGCTGATCCGCCAGTCGCGACGGCGGAACAGGGAGCGCACCTCAACCAGCACGTCCGGCAGCGCCGCGCGCGGTATCGCGTACTCCTCTTCTTTGAAGCGCACCCGCCGCGGGCTGGTGAACACCTTGTAAGCGGCATCAACGTACGTGCGGGCACCGAGTGCCTTCGCCGAGGCTGAGTTGATCGCCGGGATGGCGGCCGGGACCGCTCGGCCGAGCTGGTTGGTCAGGCCGAAGACCGAGTTCGCGAGGAACTCGTCGTCCAGCAGGTACCGCCAGCGGGGGAGTGGCCTGGCCGGGCCGTCGCTCCGGTTGTTGCGCTTAGTCGAGCAGCCCTCGCTGTGCGGGAACCAGTAAAACTCGAAATGCTCGTTGTCGGCGGTGAACTCGTCCAGGTGGCTCATGACCGCCGACCAGGTCATCGGCTCCTCGCGGGCCTCCAGCAGGAAGGCAGGGACCACCCGGAAGGTAATGGCGGTGACGATACCGAGTGCGCCCAGGCCGACCCGGGCGGCGTCGAACAGGTTCGGCGCGGTGCCGTCGGGGAACGTGAGGCCGCCGCTCGGCGAATCGGCAGAGCAGGTCACGACGCTGCCGTCGGCCAGCGCCAGCTCGAGGCCGGCGATCTGAGCCGCCATGCCGCCTACGTCCCGGCCGGTGCCGTGGGTGCCGGTCTGGGTTGCGCCAGCCACCGTCTGGACCTGGATGTCGCCCATGTTGGCGAGCGACAGGCCGCGTGCGAGGAGTTCTGCGTTGAGCACGTGCAGCGGACAGCCTGCCTCGACGGTCACAGTCCCCGCGGCGGGATCGACAGAGCGGATCGCGGTCAGATTGCCGGGCCGCAGCTGCACGCCGTCGGCGACCGCCACAGGCGTGAACGAGTGGCCGCTGCCGGTCATCCGCACTGTCATTCCGTCGGCTGCGGCCCGGCTGATCTCTGCCGCTACCTGAGCTGCCGAGCCGGGCGAGACGACCCGGCTGGGGCTGGCGGTTACGTTGCCAGCCCAGTTATGCCACGCTGCGGCCGACCGGCCGCCACCCCGGTTACGCATCGACCCATTGTGCAGTGTCGGCCTCAGGTGTTGCACGCAATCTCCCCCGTCCCAGCAGACACGTCGTGACCGCGATGACACCCACGGTTGCCGCGAAGCCGTACCCCCAGCGCGGTCCCGCGGTGTCGATGATCCGCCCGCAGATCGATGAGCCAGTTGCCACCCCGACCGCGATAGTAGATGACAGCCAGGTCATCGCCTCGGTCCGGCGCGCGGGCGGCGCCTGGCGCTCGATCAGTCCGTAGCCGGCGATGAGCGTGGGAGAGATGGTCAGCCCGGCGACGAGCATGCCGGCGTCCAGCGAGATCAGGCTCGGCTGCGTCCAGAACGTGGCCACGCCCGCCACCGTCAGCACCAGCGTCAGCGTGAATCGCCGGTCAAGCGGAGCGCGCCAGGCGCGCGAGCCGTACCACAGCCCGCCGATTCCGCTGCCGAGCGCGTAGGTCCCGAGAATGAAGCCCGCCAGCGGCTTGTGCCCTTCTCGCTGCGCGAAATCGACGGTGCTCAAGTCGATCGACGCGAACATCGTGCCGAGGAAGAGATAAAGCGGCGCCATCGTCAGCAGGCCGGGCGCGGGCAGCCGGCCGGCCCGCCGCCGCGCACTGGCGGGCTCGCCGTCGCTGGCTGTTCCGCCGGCCCGGGGTTCGCCTGCCTCGGGTTCGCGGGAGTGCGCCCTGACGGGTGGCTCGGTCTGCCGCTGGGCTGCGAAGAACAGCGTGCCGCCTACCGAGAGCACCATGCACAGCAAGACACCGGACGGTGGCACCGCGGTTGCCAGCACCGTCACCAGCGCCGGACCGATCACGAACGTCATCTCGTCGATAACCGACTCGAGCGCGAAAGCCGCGTGAATGGCCGCTGGATCCCGCAGCAACACGCTCCATCTCGCCCGGACCATCGAACCCAGCGACGGCATCGACGAGCCCGCCAGACAGCCGGTGATCATCAGGATCCAGATCGGCGCCTTCAGCTCGGCGCAGGTGACGAAGACGACGCAAGCGACTCCGAAGACAGCGATCAGCGGCCTGAGTACGCGGTGCTGGCCGAATCTGTCAGCCAGCCGGGCAACCTGCGGCGCGGAGGCGGCGTACCCGATCGAGCCCGCGCCAGATACCAGGCCGGCTACGGCGTAGTGTCCGGTGCTCGCAGCTATCAGCAGCACGGTGCCGAGCCCGAACATGGACATCGGCGCCCGGCCGATCATCGCGCTAACGCAAAACCGGGCCGCCCCCGGCGTGCGGAACAGCGCGCGGTAGCCGCCGACTCCGTGCTGGCCGGCCGTGTCTTTATCGGCACTGTTTTTGTCGGCACTCTGTTGCCCGCCGCCGGGCTCTGGCTCGCGAGGCTCTAGCTGACCAGCGTCGAGCCCGGCAGGGACTTGCGTCATTTGCTGCGGAACCTCCGCTCCGACCGTACCTGGACGGTCTGAGCGGTGCTGATCCTGGCTGCCGTGTAGCGGACCTATCCGCGTCTGAAGCACGGCCTGGTTTGTTGGCCGGATGTTAGCCAGGCCACCCTGCCGTGCAGCGGGCTCGGCAGTTATCGTAGGTGCGTCATGGGACAATTCCTGCGGCGTGCTCAGGGGAGAGACACTGCCGCCAGCCCGCGGGCTGGCGTAAGCCTGCCCGGTGAGCCTGGCAGCCCGGACGTCAAGAGCAGCCCGCAGGTCACCGGCAGTGCACGCGCATGGCGACCACGCATGAAGGTCAACGCCGGCCGCGTCGACGGCCGCAGGATTGCCTTGTTCGGCGCCGTCGCGGTCCTGGGACTGGCGCTGCACACCGGCGATCCCGCTCAGGCGATCCGGATGTTCAGCAACCGGGCCAGCACGCCACATGCCACGCTCGTGGTGGATTCGGGCCTGGCCGCGGCGGCGAATTCTGCTGCAGGTGCCATGGTTGCGCCGGTGGGCAGCGGCGAGCGGGCGCAAGTCGGCCAGGCCGACAGTGCCGCGAGCCAGCATAAGAGCGCCGCGGCCAGTACGTTCCGCCAGATCACCCTGCCCGACCTGCTCATCGTGGCGCCCAAGGGCCTGACCGCGCGGCAGGTTGCCAGGATCCGCAAGATCCACGGCCTGCGCAGCATGATCACATTCGATGGCGCAGAGATCACCGCTGACGGCCGCTCGGTGAGCGTGATCGGCGTGAACCCGGCCACGTTCAGGTCCTGGGTGCCGCTCAGCACCGCATCCGATCAGGCCTTCTGGACCGCACTGGCCAGCGGTGACTTCGTCGCGGACCCGGCGGCCAGCAAGGCGCTGAAGCTGACGGTGGGCGACTCCTACAAGCTGACCGGCTCGTCAGCGCAAGTCGTGAAGTTCGGCATGGCGGCCAAGCTCGATCTGGCCGGCGTGGACCTGATGGTGAATCAGGCGACATCCGCCAGGCTCGGCCTTGTGCACCAGGTCGCCGGGCTGATCAGTGCGCCAGGTACCCGACTGACCGCGCTGACCAGGAAGGTCACGAGGATCCTCGGCACCGGCGGGCGTATCGAGCAGCTTCGCGGAGGCCAGCTGCCGTCGGGCTCGGTGTATGCCGGGACCCGGCCGACGACCTATATCCAGCTGTTCCAGGCCTCTGCCGCGCGGTACTGTCCCGGCCTGTCGTGGACGGTGCTCGCTGCCATCGGCCAGATTGAGAGCGGGGACGGCACCAATGTCGGCCCTTCCACGGCGGGTGCGCTCGGGCCGATGCAGTTCCTGCCATCGACCTGGGCGCTCTGGGGTATCGACGCATTCGGGCAGACCGGGCCGCCGAACGTGATGAACCCCTACGACGCGGTGCCATCGGCCGCCAGGTTGCTCTGCGCCGATGGCGCGGCGGCCGGAGGCAGTTCGCTCTCGCACGCGATCTTCGATTACAACCATGCGAACTGGTACGTCAGCGAAGTGCTCTCGCTGGCGGCCGAGTACGCGTCCGACTACCGCTAGTCCAGCCAGAACTAGCTAGCACCTCCAGAGCGACCACTGCGCCCTGGTTGGATAGGAACCATGGCTGGCTACGACGCGTTCCTGCTCGTCTCTTTCGGCGGTCCGGAGGGACCCGCTGACGTCATCCCGTTCCTGCGGAACGTCACCGCCGGCCGCAACGTGCCGCTGGACCGGTTGGAGCAGGTGGCTGAGCACTACCATCGGTTCGGCGGCGTCAGCCCGATCAACCAGCAGTGCCGGGAGCTGATCGCGGCGGTCGAGAAGGACTTCGCCGGACGCGGCATAGCCCTGCCGGTGTACTGGGGCAACCGCAACTGGGACCCCTATCTGGCTGGCACGCTAGCCGAGATGGCGGATGCCGGAATCGGCCGCGCGCTGGCGTTCGTGACCTCGCCCTACAGCTCGTTCTCCAGTTGCCGTCAGTACCTGGGCGACATTGAGGCGGCACGCCGGCATGTCGGACAGCGCGCCCCGCAGGTGGACAAGATCCGGCAGTACTTCAACCATCCGGGATTCATCTCGTCGTTCGCGGCGGCAGCCGCGCAGGCGGCCGACTCGCTGCCGGGCGACGACTTCGACTTGATCTTCACCGCGCACAGCATTCCGGTCAGCATGGCCGAGGCGAGCGGCCCGGCCGGCGGCGCGTACCAGGCTCAGCTCGCGGAGGCGGCTCGGCTCGTCGCGGCTGAGATCGGCTATCAGCGGCCCTGGTACCTGGCCTACTCAAGCCGGAGTGGGCCGCCAGCCCAGCCATGGCTGGAGCCGGACGTCAACGACTTGCTGGCCGAACGCGCAGCCGCAGGCTCCCGTTCGGTGCTGATCGTGCCGATCGGGTTCGTCAGCGACCACATGGAGGTCAAGTTCGACTTGGACGTTGAGGCGGCTCAGACAGCTGACCGGCTGGGCCTGAAACTCGCCCGGGCGGCGACGCCGGGCACCGACCACAGGTTCGTATCGATGATCACCGACCTGGTCTGCGAGCGGCTCGACGGAACGGCACCGCTGACGGTCGGCGTGCTCGGCGCTGGCCCCGATACATGCCCGGCCGGCTGCTGCGGCGGCGCTGCGGTGCGGCCGGCCGCCCGATGAGCCAGCCCGTCCCCGCGGACCTGG
>Ga0335075_10012625_pt1 | contig 12754 bp, 7 predicted proteins | sample Lox_Sample_24_FD_206723 | JGI IMG/M metagenome (GOLD analysis project Ga0335075, IMG submission 206723) | Soil microbial communities from Loxahatchee National Wildlife Refuge, Florida, United States - Lox_Sample_2.4 | ecosystem: Environmental > Terrestrial > Soil > Wetlands | place: USA: Florida... | reverse complement strand
CCCAGGTGATAGTCGTGTCTCACTGCTTAGATCTCTTTCAGATATAGCTCTCGGCTAGCCACCAGAATTCGCCGCCCCCGGTGGTACCTTGCTGAAAATGTCACATCCAGTTACGAGAAGTGGCGGGGAGAAATGACGGTGGCCAGCGGCGACCACCTCGGGCTGCTCGACCAGCTCGCCGATTCCGTCCTCGTGGTCGCGCCGATCGCCGGCGCCGACCCCGACGCGCACGCCCGCGCCCACGCCGGGAACGCCCCGGCCGATTTCGACATCGTCCACCTCAGCCCCGGCTACATCGACCCGGCGGGCCGGGCCCCGCACGACATCGCCGGAAAGACCCTGCTCGAGGCGTACCCGGACTGCGCGTCGGGCGACGGGCTGGCCGCCCGGGCGGCCCGGGTGCTGGCCGACGGCGCCCCGCAGTACGCGCCCGGCCTGGTCGGCCCGCTCACCGGGGTCGGCCCGGCCGACCCGGTGCCGGTGATGGACCTGCGCGCCGCCCGCTACGACGGCGGCGTGGTCTTTACCTGGCGGGGGCGGGTCGGCGATGAGGGCCGCCTGGGCGAGGCGTTCGAGCACGGGCGCACCCGGGTGGCGCTGGCCGCCGCCCGCGACCTGCTGGCCGACAGCGAGCAGCGGGCGGCCGAGCAGGAGGAGCTCGCACTCCGGCTGCAGCGCGCGATGATGCCCGCCGACGTACGCCTGATGGAGACCTGCGGGGTGGACATCGCCGTCCGCTGCCGGCCCGCCAAGGCGGGCTACCTGGTCGCGGGCGACTGGTACGACGCGCTCCAGCTGCCCGGCGGCGAGCTGCTGTTCGTGGTCGGGGACATCGCCGGGCATGGGATCGACGCGGTCACCGGCATGGTCGCCGCCCGCAACACGCTGCGCGGGCTGGCCGCGACCGGGGCGGACCCGGATGAGCTGCTGAGCAGGCTGAACTACGCGGCCTGCGCGTTCACCGAGGGCGTCACCGGAACCGTGATCTGCGGCCGTTACGACCCGAAGACCCAGCTGCTGCGCTGGGCGCGGGCCGGGCACCTGCCGCCGGTCCTGGTCCGCGGCCACCTCGCCGCGGTCCAGCCGCTGCCCGAGGGCCTGCTGCTCGGCATGGAGCTCGACGCCGAGTACGACCAGGTCACGCTTCAGCTCATGACCGGCGACACGCTGCTCTTCTATACCGACGGGCTGATCGAGCGGCGGGCCGAATCCATCAGCGACGCGCTGGCCGAGTTCGCGGCGGCCGCCGTCCCCGACGACCCCGACGCGGACATCGACAGCCACGTCGCCCAGATCCTGGCCAACGCCGCCTCCGACACCGGCGACGACGCCTGCCTGCTCGCCGTCCGCATCCGCTAGCCGCCCGGTTACCTGACTGGTTGCCTCCCGGGTCGCCGGCGCATGCGCAGGGCGGCCAGGGTGAGCGCGCCAAGGAACACGACGATCCCGATGATCAGCAGGAACAGCAGGCCCTTGGCGACCACGCCGACGATGCCGAGGGCGATCGCCACGATCACCAGCAGCAGGAACAGTGCAAGCATGAATCCTCCGTTTCGTGCGGTCGCTCAGCGCAGGGCGAGCCGTCGCTCGCCACTCCAACATCGGTGAACTGACCACAGGGCTGCCGGGGTCCAGGACAGCACCGCTAAATCTCGCCGGGCTCCTACCCGGTCACGGCCGGATATGCACGATTACCTGGCCGAACTCGCCAGGCCGCCATCGGCTGCGGCGCCCAGCCCTGCCCCTCGCGAGGTGTCCGGGTGCTTCGGGTCAGGTCACAGGTTTCCGGTGAGGACCGCGGAGAACGTGTGATCGCCCGGTCCGCACGTCTTCGGGGTCCCGCCAGGCAGGGTTATCCGGGCATGGGTGCCCGGGGCGACCTGAACGTCGAGCGTGAAGGTTCGATCCTCGATCCGCCAGGCGGCCCCGACCGGACCGTAGGGGGTGTCCAGGCGTGCCTGCGCCGAGGTGATCCCGCCGCCGGGGCACGGCCGGACCTCGAACTCCCGCCAGGCCGGGACGTCCGGCACCGGCCTGAGCCCGGCCACATGCGTGTGCAGGAACGAGATCACCGCTCCCTTGCTGTGGTGGTTGAGCGATCCCTTGCCGTCGGCGTCCAGTCCCTCCCAGTTCTCCCAGACGGTGGTGGCGCCCGATTCGATCATGTGCAGCCAGGACGGCGGGGAGGTCTGCAGCAGCAGGTCGTAGGCGACGTCGAGGTGGCCGTGGTCGGCCAGCGCCGGCAGCAGGAACGGGGTCGCGAGGAACCCGGTGCCGAGGTGGTCACCGGCGGCGCGGACCAGTTCGGCCAGATCGGCGGCGACCCGTTGCCTGTCCCGGTCGTTCACCAGCCCGAACGCCAGCGCCCGAGCCAGGTTGGCCTGGCTGGCGGGGGTCACCGCGCCGTCCGGGGCGACGAACTCCGACTGCCACGCGTCCCGCACCCGCGCGGCGATCATGCGGTAGTGGGTACTGTGCGCGCTCTTGCCGAGCAGCCCGGCGACCTCGGCCAGCGTCGCCACCGACCGGTACAGGTACGCGGTGGCGACGTCAGCCTTGTCTAGCTCGGGCTGGAGCGAGGCGACGATGTCGGCCCCCGGCTCGAGCCATTCGCCCCAGTGGAAGCCGGTATCCCACAAGTAACGCTCATGTGCGGCCGGCTGGGGCCGGGCGGCCGTGCGGGACGGGTGCCGCCCGCCGGCCGCGCGCCGCAGCGCGAAGTGCACCCAGGCCCGCATCGAGTCGAACTGGCGGGCCAGAATCTGGGTGTCGCCGTAGGACTGCCAGATCTGGTAGGGGACGTGCACCGCGGCGTCCCCCCATCCGGCCGACCCGGTTATCTCGCCGAGCCGGCCGTTCCGCCGCTGGTACATGTTGTCCGGGATCCAGCTGGGAACACGGCCGTCCTCCCACTGGTCGGCCGCGAGATCACGCAGCCACCGGTCGCTGAACCCGGCCACGTCGTACAGGAACGCCGCGGTGGGGACGAACAGCTGCCAGTCGCCGGTCCACCCGGCCCGCTCCCTGGTCGGGCAGTCGGTCGGGATATCGCACGCGTTGCCGCGGAACGACAGCACCGTCGCCTCGTGCAGCGCGTTCAGCCGCGCGTCGCTGCACGAGAACCAGCCGGTCCGCCGCAAGTCCGTGTGCACCATCATCCCGGTCACGTCGTCGGTGCTCAGGTCGCGTGCTCCGCTGATGCTCACGAACTGGAAGCCGTGGGTGGTGTGCCGCGGCTCGAAGTCCGGCGCCCCCGGGCCTGCGCTGACCACCTCATCGACCATCCCCACCGGCACCAGGCCGAGGCCGGGAACGTCCGCCCCCAGGTGCCCGGCGTCCACGTCACCGTCATCGCCCAGCCGTTCGCCGTGGCGCAGCTTGACCCGGTTCCCGACCTGGCCGAGCGCGGCGCCGGACAGCCTGACCCAGCCGTTGATGTTGGCGCCCAGGTCGACCACCTGAGCGCCCGAATCCAGCCGGGTGACCGACACCGGACGGTACTCCTGCACGCGGCGGACCGGCGGCGCGGGCGACGCCGTCAGCTCCGGGCGGGGCGCCGTCACGATCGTGGCAGGCGTCCAGCCGTCGATCGAGGCGGTCTGGTCGACCCGTTCTCCCTCCATCAGGTCCGCCGCGCGGATCGGGCCGTCGGCGGATGCCTGCCACGATCCGTCGGACGGGATCACGATTCGCCCGCCGGGCTGCCCGGCGAACTCGATCTGCGCGAGCAGGGCCAGCGACGTGCCGTAGCAGCAGTCCATATGGACGGTGCCGGTCGCGCCGCGCCACCAGCCGTCGGTCACCGTGGCGACCAGCTCGTGCTCGCCCGGAGTCAGCAGTTCGCTGATGTCGTAGGCCTGGACCTCCAGATGCGACCGGTACGCGGTGAACCCGGGCGTTAGCTCCAGGTCACCGAGCCGGATGCCGTCCAGGTGGAGCTCGTAGATGCCGTGCGCGGTCGCGTAGACACGAGCCCAGGCGGGGGTCGGCGCGGGCACGGTGAACCGCCGCAGGAAGTACATCGCGCCGCGTTCGCCCCGCGGCGGCAGTGGCTTCGGGTCCGTGCCCGCGATGAACCGGCCCCGCCAGTCCGAGACCTCGAGCAGGCCGGTCTCGAACTCGGCCGCCGCCGACCACCCGCTCCAGCCCGCCTCCGAGCGGACCCGTACCCGCCACGACACCCGGGACCGCGATCCCAGCGGGGGAAACGGCCAGGGTCGGAGGAACGGCGCGTCGTGCTCGGCTGGCGCCGCGGTGCGCACGGCACCGTCGATGGTCGCCTCAACCTGGTAGGCGAGTTGCCCGGCGGGCGACTGCCACGACAGCCGAGGCTGGCTGACGCCGACTCCGAGCGGGCGCGGGCCGTGTTCTACGAGCAGGCGGGTGGGCGCGGCCGTCATTTCTCGACTCTCCTCACGATTAGTTATGGCCGTGGCGTCGTCGGCGCCACGTCAGGTCGGCGCAGGCCAGGTCAGGTCAGGTCAGGAACCCTGCTGGACAAATTGCGAGGTGGACGGGTCAAACGTGAAGAGGACGTCGGAGAAGCCGCCGTACGGCGTTGACGGCGTGAAGTTCGCGTCATCGGTGTAATACGGGATGTGGACCTTGCCGAGCGAGACGCCGGCCTGCTGGAACGTGCCGTAGTTGAGGTCGCTGCCTGCCTTGCCGGCGATGGCGGTGAACAGGCCGAGCTCGGTGCAGGCGCCATCGACCGAGGTGGCTAGGGTCGGGGAGCCGGATTTGACCAGGCTGGGGTTGACCAGCTTCCCCTTCAGGCTCGGGTAGGCCGCCTCCATGGTCTGGATGCAGGCCTGGTTGGCCGGGTCGTTGAAGTCGGTCGCGACGTCGGCCGCGAGCGCGTTCTTGAACACGGCCGGGTCCGCCTTGCTGCTGACGGTCCCGGCGGTGGCGTCACTGGCGGAGGTGAACATGAGCTCGGGCCGGTACGTGGTCCGGGCCTCGATCGGCGGGTACTCGGTCGCGAGACCGCCGACGATGATCACGACGTTGGCGCCGGACGCCTGGAACTTCTGGACCGCGACCGCGACCTGGGTTCCCAGGGCGGTCGAGTCGCTGGTCGAGGCGGTGATCACCGCGGTCGCCACGGGGGTGATCCCGATGGCCTTGAGCGCCGGCACCGCCGAGGAGTCCATCGAGACCTCGTCCTGCTGCAGCGCGATGACGGCGACCTTCTTGCCCGCCAGTCGGCCGCCGGCCGACAGGGCGCTGATCGCGGACGCCGCGTCGTCGCTGCCGTGATCGAGGGCGAACCAGGGTGCCTGTGCCAGCGCGTAGTCGGCGTTCGAGATCGCGCTGCCCACGACGGCGGTCTTGTGGGTCTGGGTGTAGCACAGCGCCTGGGTGTCGGTCTCGAACGTGCCGAGGACGGCGAAGACGCCGTCGTCAGCGGTGAGCTGCACGCACGTCTGGGTTGACGCCGCGGGGCTGAGCAGGCTGTACTCCCCGTATACGGGGACGATCTTGCGCCCGTCCACGCCGCCGGCGGCGTTGACCTTGGCGATCAGCGCGCCGTAGGCGTCGGGGAAGCTGCCCTGGTTGATGTTGAGGCCGTACTGCGCGAGCGCGGCGTAGTCGGGGTAGACAATGCCGATCTTGATCGTGCTCGCGGTGACTCCGGGGGCGGCGTCACCGAATCGCGACGTAGCCGTCGCGGACGGAGCCGGCGTGCCGGTCGTGGCGCTCGCTCCGCCGGCCGCGGTGCTTGACTGGACCGAGCAGCCGGCCAGCGCGGCCGCGGCCGCGACCGCGGCGGCCGCGCGGGTGAGGGTTCTGTGTGACGTCATGGGAGTTGAGGTCCTTTCTTCGGGGATGCGGTGGTTGCGGCAGGCGCGGCGGCGCCGCTCCTGGCGATGGCGCGTTCGTCGGTGCCGAGATAGCTGGCGATGACCTTGGGGTCGGCGCGGACGGCGGTCGGGATGCCCTCGGCGATGACCCGCCCCGTTTCGAGGCAGTAGACCCGGTCGCTGATGCTCATGATCAGCGGCATGTCGTGCTCGATGACGAGCATGGCCGCGCCAAGCTCGCGGCGGATCGCGGTGATGAGCGGGCCGAATGCCTCGGTCTCGCGCTGGGCGACGCCAGCCGTGGGCTCGTCCAGGCACAGCACCCGCGCGTCGAGGGCGAGCAGCCCGGCGAGTTCGACGATGCGCCGGGTGCCGGTGGACAGGTCGCTGATCAGGCTGTCGGCGTAGCGGCCGAGCCCGAGGAAATCGATCAGGTCGGCGGCGGCGGCGCGTTTGGCTCGCTCGCCCCGCACCGACCTGGGCAGGTGCAGGGCGGTGGACAGCAGCCCCGTGCGGCCGCGGGCCTCCAGCGCGATCTGTACGGTCTCGGTGACGGTGAGATCGGGGAACAGGGTGGCGGCCTGGAAGGTACGGCCCAGGCCGGCCGCGGCCCGCTTGTGGGCCGGCAGGCGGCTCACGTCACGGCCGAGCAGCATGACCTCGCCCTGGGCGGGGAGATAGCCGCCGATGGCGTTCATCAGGGTGGACTTGCCGGCGCCGTTGGCGCCGATCAGCCCGACGACCTCGCCCGCCCGCACCTCGATCGACACCCCGTCGACCGCGGCGACCCCGCCGAACCTTACCCGGATCTGCCCGCTGGCCAGGACGGGCTGGTCGTCGGCCAGCGGCTCGCGCGCCGTCGCGGTCAGCGCGGCGGGCGGCGCCGTGCTCGCCTTGGCCGGGGCCGGCCCGAGCCGCCTGTCCGCCCAGCCGAGCAGGGCGTCGCGAGCGGAGTAGCCGATCTGGACCAGGCCGCCGGGGAAGTAAAGCAGCATGATCAGCAGGCCGAGGCTCGAGGTGAGCAGCGGGACGGCGTCGTTGCCGGGGAAGAAGGCGGGCAGCCCGACGACCCACAGCGCGCCGATCACCGGCCCGGACACCGAGCTGAGTCCGCCGATGACGACGAGCGCGACCAGCGAGAGCGAGTCGTCGGGCAGGAAGTAAGAGCTGCCGTAGGGGACCGTCTGGAGCGCCCCGGCCAGCAGCGCGCCGCCCAGGCCGGCGATCCCGCCCGCCAGGGCGAAGGCCCGCAGCTTGGCCCGCGTCGCGCCGACCGTGTAAGCGGCCGCCGCGTCCGCGTTCTCCCGTACCCCGATGGTGGTCCGGCCGATCCCGCTGCGGCGCAGCCGGCCGGCCAGGATCATCACCGCGATCAGAACGGCGAGGACCACGTAGTAGTAGGCCCGCTGCGAGCTGATGTTCAGGCCGAACAAGGTGCCGACGGGGAACGACGCGGTGGTCGACTGCGGGCTGTCCATGAAGAACGGGCGCGCGTAGAGGTAGTTCTCGCAGGCGACGCCGAACGCGAACGTGGTGACCGCGAGCAGCAGCCCCCGGACCCGCAGCGCGCCGAGGCCGAGCAGGGCGGCGAGCGCGGCGGCGATCAGCGCGGCGATGGCGACCGCGGCCGGGAAGGGCAGCGGGCGCACGACCAGGATGCCGCCGCCGAAGCCGAGGTCCATGCCCCGGGCGAGCAGCGCCGCGGTGAGCGCGCCGATGCCCGCGAAGGCCATCTGTCCCAACGACAGCTGCCCGGCCCAGCCGGTCAAGATGGTGACCGACACCGCGCAGATCGCGTACGCCAGGATGATCGTGTACAGCAGCTGCCGGGACGGCAGGGTGACCACGAGCGGCACGAAGATCGCCGCGACGGCCAGCACACCCAGCGTGATCCGCTCGATGTTGCGGGCCCACCAGATCTCGCGCAGCCGCTGGGGCACCGGCCGGATGTTGGGCGCGAACGAGAACGAGCCGCGTTCGGCGTTGCCGGTCCGGCTGGTGAAGAACAGCGCGACGACGATCAGCAGAAGGATCAGCGCGTCGCTCAGCCCGCCCTGGCTGAGCCAGTTGAACTCGACGATGTCCTGCAGCAGGCCTAGGGCGATCCCGGCCAGCAGCGCGACCCGGAAGGACACCATCCGTGCGAGGACCGCGGCGGCGAGCGCGGCCGCCAGCGTCTCCGGCCCGACCGCGGAGAGCTGGTCGAGCTGCTGGTTCTCCCCGCAGATGAGGATCAGGCAGATCGAGGAGACCAGCCCCGCGCCGGCCCAGACCGCCGCCGACACCGCCTTCGGGCTGATCCCGTGCAGCCGGGCCAGGGCCGGGTTGTCGGCCGAGGCCAGCACCGCCTTGCCGAGCACGGTGCGGTTCAGCAGCAGCGACAGCGCCAGCGCGATGACCGGGACCACCACCACGATCGCGATCTGGGTACCGGTGATCTGGACGGTGGCGGACGGCCGCCAGACGCCGGCCGAGACGACCGGGTAGGTCGCGGCCAGGTTGCCGACCTTGGGCAGCAGCGCCGCCACCGTCTCCGCCAGCTGCGCGATGCCGATGGTCGCGACCAGCACGATGACACGGGGGGCGTAGAACAGCCGCCGGATGACGATCCGGTCCGCCAGCAGCCCGAATACCGTGCCGGCGGCGAGCGCGATCGGCAGCGCCGCGAAGAACGGCATCCCGTAGTCGAGCACCAGGTCGGCCAGCAGCCCCGACCCGACCAGGCCCATGGTGGCCACCGCGAAGTTAATGACCTTGGTGGTCCGGTGGATCAGCACGATGCCCATCGCGAGCACGCCGATGATCAGGCCATCGGTCACGCCGTTGAGCAGCAGCTGCGGGGTGATGAAGGTCATCGGTCAGCCTCCGTCCCGGCCGAGGAAGACCGCGCGGGCCAGGTCGTCTCGCTCGGCGAGCTCCCGGGCGGGGCCGGTGAACCGGACCTGGCCCTTCTCGAGGAAGACCGCACGGTCCGCGACCGCGAGCGCGACGTTCAGCGACTGCTCGACGATGATCATCGTCAGGCCATCGGCCTTCAGCCGCTCGATCACCGTCAGCAGCCCGGCCACCGCGGTTGGGGCCAGTCCCAGGGACAGCTCGTCGATCAGCAGCACCTCGGGCTCGTGCAGCAGCACCATCGCCAGCGCCAGCAGCTGCTGCTGGCCACCCGACAGAGACCCGGCTCGCTGGTTCATCCGCCCGGCCAGGTCGGGGAACAGGCCGAGCACGTAACGGAACCGCTCCTCCCGGGCTGCGCGGTCGCCGCGCAGCACGAACGCGGCCATCTCCAGGTTGTCGCGCACCGGCATCGCCGGGAAGATGCCCGATCCGCCGGGCAGCAGGTGGATGCCGTACCGGCCGCGCCGCTCGGGCGCGACGAACGTCATCGTCGCCCCGTTCAGCCGGACCACCCCGCGCGACGGGGTGCCAAGCCCGCAGATGACCTTCAGGATCGTCGACTTGCCCGCCCCGTTGGTGCCGAGCAGGGCCAGCACTTCCCCCCGCTTGACCTCGAAGCCGACGTCGAACAGCACCTGCACGTGGCCGTACTCGAAGTCGACGTCCCTGACCTGCAGCACCGGAATGTCCTGCGGCGCCTGCTGCCGCCGGTCCCGCTCGTCGAGCTCTTCGCGCAGCTCGGCAACGACCAGCGACAGGTCGTTCCTGATGAACCCGGCGCCGCGGAACAGGAAGAACCCGCCGATCAGACCCGCGGGCACCCCGATCAGCAGCATCGCCGTCCGCGGGCCGTAGGCGTCGTCGAGCAGCGCGGACAGCACGGCGCCGCCGGTCGCGCCGATGAAGAACGTGTAGATGGCGCCGAGCGCGACGCCCATCGCGCGCAGCCGGTACGGCGAGACCGACTGGACCACGGGGCTGACCATCGTGAACGCGGCGAACAGCAGGACCTGCACCGGGATGCCGACCAGGGTGAAAGCCAGCGCGTCGGGCATCACCCACTGGACCGGCAGCAGCACGGCCGCCCCCAGGATCAGCACGGCGACCAGCGACAGCGCCCGGGCCGGGTTCTTGCGGTACAGCCGGTCGTAGTATGGCCCGAGAAACGGCAGCACGGCCACGACTCCGAGGCCGCCGACGGTGCCGAGGACGCCCCGCTCGAACGCGCCTGCGCGGAAGCGCTGATCGAGCCACAGGTTGGCCAGCACGCTCCCGGTGAACAGCGAGAAGCCAAGGGCGGAGAACGCGACGATCGCCGCCTTGAGCGTGCGGATGCGCAGCAGCCGGGCGAACGCCGCCTCGACCGAGATCGGCATCGGCTCGGCATCGTCGATCACCTCGCCAAGCACCGAGGTCATCTCCTGCTGGCCGCGCCTCGGCTCCGGCAGCCGGAACACGAATACCGCCACTACCGCGGCAGGCAGGCCCAGGACCAAGAACGGCACCCGCCAGCCGTTCGCCCCGCCCGCCAGCGTCGCGATCCCGCCTACCACCAGCGGGCTGAGCGCGCCGACGACGCTGGTCGCCATCATGCTGATACCGGACAGCCGGCCGCGCACCCCAATCGGATACGCGTCGGCGAGCATCGCCGGATGCACCGTCACCGTGCTCGACTGCGCCACCCCGGCGCCGAACCGCGCGAGGAACAGCAGGAACACGTTGGCCGCGAGCCCGGACAGGGTCGCCATGACCGCGAACACCAGCCCGGCGATGCCGGCGATCCGGCCGCGCCGGAACCGGTCAGCCAGCCAGCCCATCGGCAGCGCCCCGACGATGAGGAAGCCCGAGGACGCGCCGGAGATGAACACGATAACGCCGTTGCTGACGTGAAACGCGCTGCTGATGTTAGGCGCGAGAACGTTCAGCGTCGCGCCCTGGAGGTTGTCGAAGGAGCCCAGGACCGTGAGCATGAGCAGGGTCGCGACCCCGCCGGCCGCCAGCGCCTTGCGCAGCGGGACCGCCTCGCCGCCGACGCCCGGGAGCAGCTCGTCGGCGAACAGGACCTCGCGCTTCGCCTCCGCCTGGCGGGCCCGGCGCTCCGTCTCGGCCTCGATCAGCCCGGCGGCCAGCCCGGCGGCGGTCGCGCGCGGGCCGAGCAGCGGCGAGGGGCCGGCTTCTGGGTCGTCCGGTTCGGCGGCGGGCTGGGCGGCGCCTGATGAGACGGTCACGGATTGCACCTCCGAGAAGGTTGCGGTGCCTGAGCGGAGCGCAGGGCCGACGCCAGGGTTGTATCGATTCAAAGAGGCCGCGGCAGCGGCATCCGCATGCTCGGGCATGCGGCCCGGGCCTAGCAGTAGTTGTATTAAGTAAATAATGCGCATTACCAATGCGCATGAACACATCATGAGGTTCCCCCCTTGGGCTGGCAAGGGGCGTCAGGCAACAAGTACGTAACGGGCTTAACACCGCGTTCGATCGCCCGTAACGAGGCGGACTCCCGGCCCTCGGCTCAGGCGGAGGAGCGGCTGATGACCTTCCACTCTTCGGGCGCGGCGGCAAGGTCGGATTGTCCGCCCATCAGGCTGGCCACAATCCTCTCGGCGCGAGCCCGGCCCGCCTGGTGCAGGTCGAGGCCGACCGTCGTGAGCGGCGGGGCCGCGAGTCGTGCGGTGGCGATGTCATCGACTCCGATGACGGCGAGGCCCTCTGGGGCGGAGAGACCGTGTTCGCGCATGCCCGCGAGCACCGCGATCGCGGTCTCGTCGTTGAAGGCGCACACGGCTGTCACGGACCGGCTCGCCCATTGCCGCACCGCCGCGGCCGCGTCGGCGATCTCGAGGTTCACCCTGAGCACGACTGGCGGGTCGATGCCGGCCCCCGCGCACGCGTCCCTGGCGCCTTCGAGCCGGTCTTCGGCCATCTCCCGCAGGCCGGGGTGCGCGGGCATCGCGTAGCCGATGCGCCGGTGCCCGCGGCTGATCAGGTACTCGGCCTGCAGGCGGCCGACCGGATGGGCCGCATCCGTCTGGGTTACGCGGGTCGGGAGGATCGTGTCGGCCCCCGCCCGGTACAGGGCCTGCACGGTGTCATCGTCGAAGGACGTGAACCCGATCACCGCTGAGGCGTTGACCGCCGCGCAGACGTCAGCCAGGGGCCGCCCGTGGGCTCCGGCGAGGTGAGTGACCAGCGTCAGGCCGTGGTCGGCGAGGGCGGCGGCCAGTTCCTCGACGAAGCGGCTGATGGCGCCGCCGATGGGCAGGTCAGGGACGGAGAGCAGGACGACGTCGCTGCGCCCGGCGGCGAGGGCGCGGGCCGAGGCGTGCGGTCGGTAGTCCAGCTGCCGGGCGACCTCGAGGATGCGGAGCCGGGTCGCCTCGGGGATCGAGTGCCCGGGCTTGTCGTTGAGTACGAAGCTCACGGTGGTCTGGGAGACGCCGGCCGCGCGCGCGACGTCCGTGCTGGTGATGCGCTTCGCGGGTCGCGTCATGGCCCTCTCGTCAACCGGGGAACGCCGATCTTGTCGACTCTTCACAGGGTAATGCCTGCGGCGTTGCCGGTGCCGGTTGCGCACTCGTTGCGTGGGTTGTCTTGTCGCAGCCGGGCACGTCATGATAGGTAAAGCGCATTACTTACATCGAGTGGGCAAGGACGCGCGGCGCAGCGCTGATGCTCCAGAATGAGGATTCATGATCCGCGTGTCTTTCAACGACGACTGGGGGGTCCGGCCCAAGATCAGCTCCTTCGCGGAGCTTGGCCGCGGCGCGGCGCCCTACCAGCGGGTGACGCTGCCGCACGACGCGATGATCGGGCAGGAGCGCGTCCCGCCGGACGGCGAGACCCTGAAGGGCGGCGGGGCGGGAGCCTATTTTCCCGGCGGCGCCTTCGAGTATCGCAAGACCTTTTCCGTTCCCGAGGAGTACCAGGGCAGACGGATCTTCCTCGAGTTCGAGGGCGTCTACCGGGACGCGATGGTCTACATCAACGGCGACTACGCCGGGCAGCGTCCCTACGGGTACTCGCTTTTCCGCATCGACGCGGACCGGTTCCTGCGC
>Ga0335075_10012624_pt1 | contig 12754 bp, 10 predicted proteins | sample Lox_Sample_24_FD_206723 | JGI IMG/M metagenome (GOLD analysis project Ga0335075, IMG submission 206723) | Soil microbial communities from Loxahatchee National Wildlife Refuge, Florida, United States - Lox_Sample_2.4 | ecosystem: Environmental > Terrestrial > Soil > Wetlands | place: USA... | reverse complement strand
GCTGCTCCTACGCTTCGTCTTCGGGGGCGCGCTGGCGGGAATCGTGGGCCTGGCTCAGCTTCCGGTCGCGTTCGTGCGGTACCGCGTCGCAAGCGTGTACGATCTCACCTCCGAGCCCATCGTCGCATGGCTTCAAGATAGCCTGACGACGATCGTGCTCGACTCGCTCATCGCGGGGCTCGTCGTCGCTGCGGTGATGACCGCTGTTGCCAAGACGCGTCTCTGGTATCTCTACACGGCTGCCGGCATCGTTGTCTTCTCGTTCGGGTTGAATTTCATCCAACCCGTGCTGATTGCGCCGTTGTACAACAGCTATCGCCCGCTTGCGGCCACCAGCTCCCTCTACCGTCCGATTCGCACGCTCGAGCAGCGCGCCGGCTTGGGCGACGCGCCAATCGTGATCGACAATCAATCGCGCCAGACCGACGTCATCAATGCGAACGTAGCGGGCTTCGGTTCCACCCGTCGCATCGTCGTCAGCGACAACCTCATCGAGAACGCCACGCCGCGCGAAATCTTCTTCATCCTCTCGCATGAGATGGGACACTCCGTGCACGGCGACATCCTGCGCCTCACCCTCGTCGGTACGGGACTTCTCTTGCTCGTCGCCACGATCGCCGTGACGATCGCCGACCGCATCGGGGTGCGCCGTGATGACGACCCCCTTTCGCGGCTGGCGCTCGTCGGTGCATTGCTCGGCATCGCGGCGCTGATCGCGTATCCGGTCTTCAATAGCTATTCGCGCAAGGTCGAAGCGCGAGCCGACGCGTTTGGCGTTGCGCTTACCGGCGATCGCGCTGCAGCCGTACGCACCTTCGTCCGTTTTGCCGACGAGGGGTTGGCACCGTATTGCCCGCCGGCGCTGGTTCGCGCCTATTTTTACGATCATCCGCCGGTGGGTTCACGTATCGCAGCGGCACTCGGCCGCCCCGACCCTTGTCCGTAGTCGTCCGGAGCAAGCGACGCTTACGCAGCGAAGAAGATGCTGCCGGTGACCTGTGTGCCGAGATGCTGGGTCGTGAGCAGCTCGACGATCGTTGCATGAGCGATGCGGCCGTCGACGATCTGCGCCGCTGCGACGCCGGCGCGCACGCCGAGGGCAGCGGCACGTATCGCCGTACGTAGGCTCGGATCGAGATTGCCGTGTTCGGCGAGCGTCAAGGCCTCGGCGGGGGTGAGTTCGCTCACGATTGCTTGCGTCTGCGGATCGACGACGCCGCCGGCTTCGTGAAAGAAGATCGCACGCGCGGCATCGGTCGCAGAGGCAATTGCGCTCGCAACGTCATCGGGTTCGACCGCGATCTCATCGCCGGAGAGGGCAAAGGCCGTCGGCTCGATCACCGGGACGTAGCCGGCGCTCGTCAGCGTCGCCAAGAGGCGCGTCTGCACCGTCCCGATCTGATCGGCGTGCGCCGCCGGAAGAAGGGCGGCGTCGGCTCCGGAGAGGCGCACCGCGACGTTCGCGTTGCGGTTGAGGGTACGCACCCAGCTCGAGGCGACCGCTCCGCTCGGGGCCACGACGATGGGGCGCACATGGTGCTCGGCGAGGAAGGCGATATCGGCAACGATCGTCGTCTGGGGCGCCTCGATGTCGGCCGCACCGACCCGCAGCACGAAGATGCGCCCAGCGAAATCCTCTCTCATCTCCCTACGTGAAATCCTTTCCCTCTTCCCTACAACGTACACCATCGGCGCAAGTGCCGCTCGCCCTAGGGTGCATGCGGGCCTGTCGGTTCACGCCACCCGTTGAGCTGTGGAACAGTCGCTTGCGTCCCATGGGCGAGCCAGTATTCTACCCCGTCGGCGGCCGCGGCGAGGATAGGTGCCAACCGCTGCCGCTCCGCCTCATCGAAGGGAGCGAGGACATGATCGATGGCTTCATGGCCGCGGCCGATGCCGATGCGCAGTCGCGCAAAGTCGTCATCTCCCAGCTCGGCGATGAGCGACTTCACGCCGTTGTGGCCGCCCGAGCTTCCGGCACCGCGCAGGCGCAGCCGCCCGAGCGGAAGGTCGAGATCGTCGTAGACGACCAAGATTCGCGGGCGCGGCGTCTTCCACCATGCCGCAATGGGAGCAACGGCTTCGCCGCTGGCGTTCATGAACGTCTGCGGCTTCACCAGGACGAGATTGCGGGCGGCGATATGCGCTTGCAGCGCCTGCGATTTACTCTTCCAGCTGCTGACGCCGAGGCGCCGCGCCACTTCGTCGACGACCATGAAACCGACGTTGTGGCGCGTCTGCTCGTACCGCGGACCGGGATTTCCGAGGCCGACGACGAGTTGCGGTGCGCCGTCTCTTACGACTCCGTCCCCTTGCTGCTCTCGGCGACCGTCGGCACTTCGGCTGGTGCAACGGCAGGGGCCGCCGCTTCGAGTTCGCCCGCGGTGCGCGAGGCTTCGATCGTCACGATGACGGTATCCGCCGGCGTGATCATCTTGAACGACGATGGAAGGGGAATCTGGCCGGCGGTGATGTGATCGTGAATTCCCAGCGACGAGACGTCGAGCTCGATCTTCTCGGGCAGCGCGTTTGCGGGGCCTTGTACTTCGACTTCGTGCGTGATGATGTCGAGCACGCCGCCCGAATTCTTCACGCCGTCGGCGACGCCGACCGTCGCGATGCGCAACGAAGCGAAGATCGATTCGGTCGCCGAGACGCGCTGCAGATCGGCATGGATCACGCGGCGGGTGACGGGATCGCGTTGCAAGTCGCGCAGCAGCGCCGTTTCGCTGGTGGTACCGTCGATGACGATCGAGAGGAGGCGCGTTTTGCCGCCCGCGAGGATGAGATCGTCGAGCGAGCGTGCGTCCACGCTGATCGGAAGCGGATCGCTGCCGTGTCCGAAGAGGATCCCCGGAACTCGACCGATACGGCGCAACGCATGCGCCGCCGTCGTGCCGGTAGCGGGCCGCGATTCGATCGAGAGCGTGTTGTTGGAAGAGGTTGCCATATACTCCGTGCTTACGTGGTTGCGGCGAGTTCTTGCAGCGAGAGCTCAGCCGGGGTGGTGAGGGGTGACGGTTCGCCGTCTTTGGGTGAGGGTTCGTCGTCTTTGGCGAAGAGTTCGGAGACCGAGCGATTTGCCGTGATGCGTTTGATCGCATCGGCCAGAATCTGCGCGATCGAGAGCACCTTGATCTTCGGGCCGTAGTCGAGCATTGGGATGGTGTTGGTGACCACCACGCGTTCGATGAGGGACTCGCTGAGCACGCGCACCGCATCGCCGGCGAATATCCCGTGCGTCGCGCAGCAGTAGACCTTGGTGGCACCGCGCGCCAGCAGCGCCTCTGCCGCTTTCGCCAGCGTCCCGCCGGTGGAGATCATGTCGTCGACGACGACGGCGACTTTGCCCTTGACGTCGCCGACGATGTCGGTCACCTCCGAGACGTCGGGTTCGGGGCGGCGCTTGAAGACGATCGCGAGCGTCGAGCGCAGGCGCTTGGCGAAGTTCTCGGCCCGCGCCACGCCGCCCGCATCGGGCGAGACGATGACCACGTTGTGTCCGTCGAGTCCTTGCGTCTTGAGATAGCCGCAGAGTGCGGGAGCGGCCATCAAATTGTCGACCGGGATGTCGAAAAAGCCTTGGATCTGCGCGGCGTGCAAGTCGAGGGTGACCAGTCGCTTGGCTCCCGCGGTCGCCAGCATGTTGGCGACGAGCTTTGCCGAGATCGGCTCGCGGCCTTTGGTCTTCTTGTCTTGTTTGGCGTAGCCGTAGTACGGTACGACCGCGGTGATCCGGCCGGCCGAGGCACGCGAGAGCGCGTCGATCATCAAGAGCAGCTCGACGAGCGAGTCGTTGACGCCGTTGCCGCTGATCGATTTGCAGATCGACTGCACGACGAAGACCTCGGAGCCCCGCACGTTCTCCTTGATCTCGATGCGGCACTCTTCGTTTTTGAACTTGTCGACGAGCGCGCTACCGACGCGCGTCTCCATCTTCTGGGCAATCTCTTTGGCCAGCTCGGGGTTCGAGTTCCCCGAGAAGAGCAGGGGCTTATTGTTCACGGCACGCTCCATTCCAGCGGGAGACCGAGGTCTCGCGACGAGGTGGGCGCGCTCGCACGCGCGCAGCCCCTCTCTTCCCCTTTCGCATGGTCAGGCCCCGCCCGGGAGGACCGTCAGGCCCCCGCCCGGTCAGCTGGAGTTGGTGATGTACCAGAGGCCCCAGGCGAAGGAGGCGAACCAGAAGAGGACCAGGACCGGGAGGGCGTAGGGCATCTGCTCCTGGTCGTCATCGAGGCCCGTGAAATCTGGGGCGTCTGCCGGTTCGAGGAGCGGAATCGAGGGTTCGTTCACCCACGTAGGGACGAAGAGTATCCAGGTATCGCGGCGGCTGTCGTGCAGGAGGAGCCAGTCGTTCGTGGTGTCGGTGTGCAGCAGTGGCTCCATCGTCCTTTACTCCATCGCCGGCTCGAGATAGGGCCGGGCGATCGCGGGGTGAGGCGCAGGCTCCGCCGGCTCCGGCCTCGGAACGCGCCGGAGCTGATTGGGAGCCACCCAAACGTAGACGATCGGTACGAGCAGGAGGGTGAGGATCAACGAGCTGACGACCCCGCCGATCACGACGATCCCCAGGCTCGAGCGGGCGCCTTGCCCCTGCTCCAGCGCCAGCGCCAGCGGCAGATTGCCGACAACCACCGAGAAGCTGGTCATCACGATCGGCCGGAACCGGGTAAACGCGCTCTCTTTGATGGCGGTCAGCTTGTCGCGCCCCCGCGCGCGCAGCGTGTTCGCATAGTCGACGAGCAAGATGCCGTTCTTGGTCGCGATACCGATCAACAGAATGATACCGATCAACGAATACAGGTTGAGCGTCTTGTGCGTAGCCATGAGCGAGCCGATCGCGCCCACGGCGGCGACCGGAACCGAGAAGAGGATGATGAACGGCGAGAGGTAGCTGTTGTAGAGCGCTACCATCAGCAAGAAGACCAAAATCACCGAAAGAATCATCGAGCCGCCCAGCCCCAGCAACGTTTGGTGCATGAAATCTTGTTGCCCCAAAGGAGCCGGGTAAACCAGGACGGTCGACGGAAGATGGATCGCGGCGAGCCGTTTTTGAAAGGCCGCCTGCACGGTCGATAGCGAGTACCCCGGTGCGATGTTGGCGTCGACGTGGATGACCGTGTTGCGGTTCGTGCGGGTGATCAGCGGCGAGGTCGGCGCGAGTGCAAAGGTGGTGAAGTCGCCGAGGTGCACGATCGAGCCGTTCTCCGAGCGAATCGGCATTGCGCTCAGCGAACTGAGTTCTTGCTGGTCGGCAAGGGGGTAGATGACCTGTACCGATTTGAGGCCTTGTGGCGTCTCGAACTGCGTCGCGACATCGCCGCCGAAGGCCGCGCCCGCCGCCTCCGCCGCATCTCCGATGTCGACATCGAGTGCCTGTGCCTTGGCGCGGTCGAAATTGACCTCGACTTGCGGAGCAAGCGAGGTTCCGCTGCTGTTCGCGCTGATTGCGCCGGGCGTCTGGCTCAACACGGCCAGCACGCGTTGCGCCGCGGCGGTCGGATCGGCTCCCGTTACGTCGGTGACGAGCTCGTCGATCGGCTGCGCGTTGCCGCCGCCGGTTCCGGTGACGGGGACGACGACGACTTGGGCGCCGGCGATCGCCTTGTGCGCGAGTCTTCGTAGCTGACCCACCCACCAGTCGGTCGGCTCTTTGCGGTCGTCGCGCAAGAAGACGTGTGTTTGGCCAACGTTGCCTTGTACGACGAAGCCGCCAAATGAGGCAGAGTAGGCGCCGGTGACCGTGAATTCGTTCAGGAGATCGGCTTGTTTGTCGACGAGGCGCTCGAATGCGAAGGTTGCGTCGCGCACCTGCGAGAGCGGCGTGCCCAGCGGGAAGGTGATCTGCACGAAAATCTCGCCACGGTCGGTTGCCGGAATGAACTCCTCGCCGACGACGCCGAGCGGTACCATCGCAATCGAGACGACGAACGAGAGCAGGCAGAGGGTGGCAACGAGCTTGTCGTTGCGCAGCGCCCATAGGAGCGCCTTATGGGCGTACCAGTCGCGCAGACGGTCGAAGCCGCGCGTGAAGGCGTCGACGATGCCGGGAGGCTTCCAGTGCGAACGCAGCGCCCACAACCCGGCCAAAGTCGGCGTGACGGTGAACGAGATGAAGAGCGAGGTCAACGTCGAGATCACGACGACGATCGCGAACTCGGCGAGCTCCTTTCCGACCTGGCTGCTGATGAATGCGATCGGTAAGAAGACGACGACGTCGACGAGCGTGATGACGACGGCGGCGGCACCGATCTCCTCGCGGCCTTGCACGGCCGCCTCTTCCGGCGGCTGGCCGAGTTCGGCATAGTGGCGTTCGATGTTCTCCAAGACGACGGTCGAGTCGTCGACGAGGATCCCGACCACGAGCGACATGCCGAGCAGCGAGATCGTGTCGAGGGTGAGACCCATGAGTTTCATCGCGGTGAGCGCGATCGCAAGCGACGTCGGGATCGCGACGCAGACGACGGCCGCGTTGCGCCACGAGCGCAGGAAGAAGATCATCGCGACGGCGGTGAGGAAGATGCCTTCGAGCAGCGTATGCGTCACGCTGTCGATCTGCTGCTCGGTGAAGCGCGACTGCACGTTGACGACTTTGAACTGCACGTCGGGAAAATGCCGCGAGAGCTGAGGGAGCGCCGCGATGACGTTGTCCGACGAGGTGACTTCGCTTGCGTCGGACGACTTTTGGACCTGTAGGAAAAGCCCGGGCTTTCCGTCGATCTGCGCGTACGTGCGGCGTGGCTCGTAGCCGTCGACGACGCTGGCAATATCCTCGATGCGCGGGACGGCGCTGCTCGCCGTCCACGGGTCGAGCGCACCGGCCGTCCCGCTGAGAGCGGTCGACGAACTCGAGCCGGAGGCAGTCACCGGAAGCAAGGCGATGGACGAAGGATCCTGCACGTCACCACGTATGTCGATGGTCGTCTCGCGATTCGGTTCGTAGGCGATGCCGCCGGGGACGCGCTGGTTGTCGTTGGCGACGACGTTCATCACGTCGTTGAGCGTGAGCCCATTGGCTTCGAGCTTCGCCGGATCGACGTTGACCTCGATTGCGGGCGTGACCGCGCCGCCGACGTTGACGTACGAGACACCCGGAATCTGTTGAATCTCCGGTGCGATGACGTTGTTGGCGTACAGCGAAAGCTGGCCCAGCGAGAGCTTCCGCGAGTAGAGCGCCAAGGTCACGACGGTCGACTCACTTGGGTCGCGAATGCTCACCGAGGGCGCGGTGATGCTCGTCGGAAGGGCCTTCTCCGACGCCGTTACGGCCTTCTGCACGTTGACCAAATCGGCCGCCGTATCGGAGGTGAGATAGAAGACCGCCGAGATCGAGGCTTGGCCTTGCTGCACGACCGAGTTGATCGTCTGCAGATCGGTCGTACCCGCGAGGTTCTGCTCGATCGGCTGCACGATGTTGTCGCGCATGACGGTCGTCGACGCGCCGGGATACTGCACGCTGATCGTGATCGTCGGCTGTGAGACGTTCGGGAAGAGCTGGCGAACGATCGTGGTGAGCGAGATGATGCCGAAGAACGACATCAAGGCGAGCAAGACGAAGACCAGCGTCGGGCGATGGATGAAGAGGCGCGTGAGGCTCACTGGAGCGCCACCTTCTCGCCATCGCCGATGCTCGTCTGGCCGTCGCTGATGACGCGCGCCCCTGGGCGCAAGCCGCTGACGACCGAGGTGGTCCCGTCACTGCTCACTTCGCTGACCTGCACCGTCTTCACGGTTCCTTTGTGCGTGACGATCATCACGGCGTCATGGCTGTCGTCGGTGAACGCGGTGACGGGGACGCGGATGCCGCTGGCCGAGGGGAGGGTGACGTTGGCCGTCACGACCATCCCTGGGCGCAGGCTCCCTCCGGGATTGCTCAAGAGCACTTTGACTTGAAAGTCGGTCGAGCCGGGGGTCACTTCGTTGAGGACGCCGACCACCCGGCCCGTGAACCGGTGCCGAAGATCGGAGGAGAGGACCGTCGCCGTTCCACCGGTGGCAATCTGCGCCACTTGCGAACCGGAGCCGCGCAAAACCGCATAGATGGGATCGACCTGCTGCAAGGTGAATATCTGCCGCGATCCCGGATATTCGCCGGGGTTGAGATTGCGGTTGACGACGACGCCGTCGATCGGTGAGAGGATGGCGGCCTTCTCGATGAGGACGCGCTCTTGTTGCGCGTTGGCGAGTGCAACTTGCTCGGTGGCCTGGGACTGAGCGACGCTTGAAGCTTGCAGACCGTTGGAGCCGAGGGTTCCGTTGGCGGTCACGTTCGAGCGCGCGCTCGCGAGGGCGGCTTGCGCGGCGCCCAGCGCTTGTTGATCGTCGCGCACGGTGGTCTCTTGCTGCTGTACCTGTTGCTCGGAGACGTAGCCGTTGGTGAGGAGCTGACGATAGCGCGTCAGGTCGGTCTGGTCACGGTTGAGGTTCGCCTGCGCTTGCCGCAGGGCGGTTTGGGCGCTGGTGACGGCGTCGAGGCCTTGCGAGATCGAAAGATCGCCGGCGTAGACGGTGTGCGTGGTGTTGGCCCGATCGCTTGCCGCCGTCGCCAAGTCTGCGGCGAGCGCCGCGCGCAAGTCGGCCGTGTCGAGTTGCGCGAGGAGCTCTCCCCGGTGGACGATGTCGCCTTCCTGCACGTTGACCTCGTCGGCAGGTTCGGTCAGCGTCGATTCGATCGCCACGTTCTGATAGGGAGCGACCAAGCCGGCAAGCTGCTCGCTGGGATGGATCGTCCCTGCCGTTGCGACGACAGTCTCGACGACGGGAGCTTGGGCGGTGTGCGGGGCGCTTCGTCCAGCGCAACCGCCGAGGGCGAGCACAATGCAGCCTGCGGCCACCATGCTCGCCGCACAAGGGCGACCGACAGGCCAATATGTCATGATAGCCCCAATGCTACCGAATACATGCTGAGACCAACCTTATACGGGAAGCCCGCAGCGTTTTCGCGGGCAACGGGTGTTATGCCTGAGGAATGAGTCAGAAATTCGAGCTCGTCGCTCCTTTCGAATTGGCCGGCGACCAGCCGGTCGCGACGGAGCGGCTTGCGCAAGGGGTTCTACGGGGCGACCGGGCGCAGACGCTCCTGGGAGTGACCGGGAGCGGGAAGACGATGGCGATGGCGCGGGTCTGCGAACTGGTGCAGAAGCCGACCTTAGTGCTTTGCCACAACAAGACGCTGGCGGCGCAGCTCTGTGCCGAGTTCCGCGACTTCTTTCCGAACAACGCCGTCGAATACTTCGTCTCCTACTTCGATTATTATCAGCCCGAAGCGTACGTCGCGCACACCGACACGTATATCGAGAAGGACAGCTCGATCAACGACGAGATCGAGCGCTTGCGGCACGCGGCCACGCAGTCGCTGCTCACGCGCCGCGACACGCTCATCGTCGCCTCCGTCTCGTGCATCTTCGGCCTGGGCTCACCCTCGGACTACATGGAGATGTCCGTGCGCATCCGGGTCGGCGACGAATTCGACCGCGACGCCTTCTTGCGCAAGCTGGTCGACATGCAGTACCGGCGCAACGACATCAATTTGGTGCGTGGGACCTTCCGGGTGCGCGGCGACACCCTCGAGTTCGTCGGCGTCGAAGAAGAGCTCGTGCACCGCATCGAGTTTTTCGGCGACCAGATCGAGGCGATCAACGTCGTGAACATGCTCACCGGCGAATACGTCGAGAGCAAGGACGAGTTGCACATCTTTCCGGCCAAACACTTCATCACGCCCGATGAGAAGCTGCGCCGCGCCATCACCGGCATCGAAGTCGAGCTCGAGGAGCGGCTGCGCGTCTTTCGCGACAGTGGGAAACTGCTCGAGGCGCAGCGCTTGGAGATGCGCACGCGCAACGATTTGGAGATGCTGCGCGAAGTCGGCTACTGCAACGGGATCGAGAACTATTCGCGCCATCTCACCGGGCGCGAAGCCGGCCAGACGCCGTCGTGTCTGCTCGATTTCTTCCCCAAGGATTGGCTGCTCTTCGTCGACGAGTCGCACGTCACGCTCCCGCAGGTGCACGGGATGCACGGCGGCGATCGTTCGCGCAAAGAAATTTTGGTCGAACACGGCTTCCGGCTGCCCTCGGCGCTCGACAACCGGCCGCTGACCTTCGATGAGTTTCAGGCGCATCTCAACCAGGCGATCTATGTCTCGGCGACGCCGGCGACGTGGGAGATCGGGAGATCTTCGCAAGTGGTCGAGATGATCATTCGGCCGACGGGTCTGGTAGATCCCGAAGTCGAGGTGCGGCCCACCAAGAATCAAGTCGACGACCTCATGGAGGAGGTGCGCGCGCGCGTGGCCCGCGACGAACGGGTGCTGGTGACGACGCTCACCAAGAAGATGGCCGAAGACCTCACCGATTTCCTGATCGAGACGGGTCTGCGCGTGCGTTATCTGCACAGCGAAGTCGATACGCTCGAACGGATCGCGATCTTGCGCGACCTGCGCCGTGGCGTCTTCGATGTGCTGGTCGGCATCAATCTGTTGCGTGAAGGGCTCGACTTGCCCGAAGTCTCGTTTGTCGGCATCCTCGACGCCGACAAAGAAGGCTACCTGCGCAGCGGCACCTCGCTCATTCAGACGATCGGCCGCGCAGCGCGCAACGTCGAAGGCAAGGTCGTGATGTATGCGGACGTGATCACCGAATCCATGGCACGCGCGATCGGCGAGACCAAGCGGCGCCGCGAACGGCAGATCGCATACAATCTCGAGCACGGCATCGAGCCGCGCTCGGTGCGCAAGGAAGTCCGCGACATTCTCGACCTGGTCTCGAGCCCCGTCCCCGGTCGCGTAGCGGCGATCAAAGGCGAGAATCTCCCGCGCGACGTCGCCCTCGCGATGGCAAACGAGATCGAGAAAAAGATGAAAGAGTTCGCCGGCAATCTCGAATTCGAGAAGGCCGCAGCCTTACGCGACGAGTTGCTCGAACTCCGCAAGCAAATCGGGGGCAACGAATCCGTGCTCTTCCAGGGCAAGGCGCCCAAGATATTTCAGCACGCGCTCAAGGAATTAATTGGGACCTGAAGCCGCAGGAGCCCCGGCCTCTGGCTAAAAATAGCTAGTCGAGCGCGAGCCACATGGGCGCGTGCTTTCTAGTGAGGGTGTCATCACATGATGCAGCGCAGGTGGCAGGCGCATCGCTCTTTTCGTTTGCTGTTGTCGGCCGGGACGCTCTGGGCGGCCTCCGGGTGCGTTCCCGTGGGGTGTGGGTCCGCCCACCGGTCCGCTAGCGGAGATCGTTGACGCCGGCGGAACCGTCGTGCAGGGCGTTTTGCAAGCGCCGTCCTCCGCTGTGCCCGGCCCCGTCCTGAGTCCCGGCCCGCTCCCCGGCGCCGCGCTTCCGGTGGCGGTCCTCTCCTACCCGACCCTTGCGGCGCAGACGACCTATACCGTCGAAGTTCAGTTCACGCTCGTCGGCGGTTGCCGTGAGGGGGTGCGCTGGATTCACGAGGGCTCGTTCACCACCGGTGGCTAGGCGCGTCGCCGAATTTTCAACACGCGCGAAAAACCGGGAGAGGGACGTTTAGCCCCAGGAACCGGTTTGCGCTAGCTAAAGAAAGCTAGCCAGGCGCGAGCGATCGGCGCGCGTCTCTGGTGAGGTGGTAGTAAGATGGCGAAGCGCATGCGGTTGTTGCGTCCCTCTTCTCGTCTGCTCGTCGCGATTGCGGTGCTGGGCGGGGCCGCTGGGTGCATCCCGGTCGGCGTATGGGTTCCACCGGCCGGTCCTACGCCGAGCCCCTCTGCGGCTCCGACCGCCTGTGCGCCGTTGTCGGAAGTCCCGAGCGCGCCGCTAGTGTTTCCGGTTCCTTCATCGACGAACGTGCCGACGACTGCGGGCAAGATCGTCGTGCAAACGAGCCCCGGCCCACTTGCCGAACTCGTTGACAACGGTACCGTCGTCGTCCAGGGCGCCTTGCAGGCGGACAGCTCGCCCGCACCGATTCCGACGACCAGCCCGGCGACGCTGCCCGGTGATGCGCTTCCGCTGGCCGAGCTTGCCTATCCGGCGCTTGCGCCGCAAACCACCTATACCGTTGAAGTGCAACTGACCCTGACGGACCTCTGCGCGGGTACGAGTCTGCAGTGGATTCCTGAAGGTTCGTTCACGACCGGCTCCTAGCACGGAGATCCTTCGTCACGCGAGGTCGCGCGGCAGGCAATAGCGTCTGACGGGTGCGATTAACTTCGCTGCGTATGCAACGCTTAGCCACGCGCGCGCGCTGACGATGGATCAGCGTGCGGTTGCAATTGAACTCAATGCGGCGATCATTGCGGTGACCGGTGATTCGCCTCGCGTCTTGGTCGTCGATACCAAAGATGGTGTGCCGGAGGCGGCGTTGCCGTTCGGGCCGTTCGATGCGGCGCGCGATCGCACGATGGAACGCGGACTGCGCCGCTGGGTGAGTGAGCAGACGCAACTCGAACTCGGGTACGTCGAACAACTCTACACGTTCGGCGACCAGTTCCGGCATCCGCAAGAGATTGCCGGCGGTCCGCGCATCGTCTCGGTCGGGTATCTGGCACTGACGCGCCAGACCGAACGCCCAAAAGATGTGCAGTCGCGCTGGAGCGATTGGTACGACTATTTTCCATGGGAAGATTGGCGCCAAGGAGCGCCGCGTCAAATCGAAGGAGAGCTGGTACCGCAGCTTCACGAGTGGGCGCGTGCGGTCGAGCAGCCGGCGCAGCGGCGCCGCCGTCGTGAGCGCGTCGATCTCGCTTTTGGTCTGGCCGGGAGCGGTTGGAACGACGAGTCGG
>Ga0335075_10012622_pt1 | contig 12757 bp, 8 predicted proteins | sample Lox_Sample_24_FD_206723 | JGI IMG/M metagenome (GOLD analysis project Ga0335075, IMG submission 206723) | Soil microbial communities from Loxahatchee National Wildlife Refuge, Florida, United States - Lox_Sample_2.4 | ecosystem: Environmental > Terrestrial > Soil > Wetlands | place: USA: Florida... | reverse complement strand
GGAGAAACAGGCGTGAGCGCGTTGTCGTCGTAGCCAACCTCGACTGAGCCATTCACATTCCAGTTACTCGCAGGGCGGACTGCGATATTCAGGACTCCAGCGTTCTCGTGAATCGTCACGGTGCCGCCGGTTACCGCGCCTACAGGCAGTGGGGCGTTATGCGGATCGCCCTCGGCAATGGCGTGGTCCTGATAGCGATAGGTGAAGGAAAATGTCGCCCGAGAGAACGCATCCCAACTCGCCGTGATGTTGTTGGTTAGATACATCTGGCCGGTATAGCCCGCCGCGGATGCACCGATAGCGGGACTGCCTTCAAACGTGGACGATCCAGCCGCGGCGCTGGTCGAAGTCAATGTCGGATAGTTGATGGTCTCGTTTGGATTTCCCGGCGTCGCCAGTGTCGTCCCGCTCGTGAAGAGGATCGCTCCCGGCTGGTGAAATGTCGAGTAGCTGATCTGCTCGGCCAGACTGAACCGGTCCGTCGTCTGCCAAAGAACTCCGTAGTCGGCAGCCAGCACTTCGCGCCTCGCTGTCGCATTGGCGAGATACGTCAGCGACCGGGTCGCACCGTTCAATCCCTGGTAGCTGTCGTAGTAATCGGGCAGATGCATGTGCGCGTTGGTAAAGCGCACATTGCCATTGATCGAGAAGTTTTTGAGGCTCGAGCTCTGCAGCCGCAGAACCTCTGTCGGAAACAAGACACGTGTCGGCTGCGAGCGCAAGTAGTTGGTTACAACAGCGCACGCCGGATTGATAACCGGAGGGCCACCGTTGCTGGATGCGGTGAGAATCGTATAAGTGGTAGAGTTCGTGTACGCGCTTCCCATGCTGCCTGTATTGCAGGCCCCTATACCATACGGGGTTAAGCTGTCGTAGTCATTGATGGCTACCCTTGTGCCATCCGCCTCCTGCAAGATCAGCGCACTGGGATTCAGGGTAAAGTATGAGTCGCCTTTGTAGTGGGTAATCTGTTCCTCATAGGTGAGCTTCGTGCCCTGGACCGGCTTCCAGTCGAGATCTGCGGTGATGTCGTCGGTACTGTTCCGCTGGTATTCCTCGAGCACTGCGTCGTATTTCGCGAACTGGTAACCGCTCGGGCTGAAGCTCGGTCCCTCCATCACGCTCTTTGCGTATGCCACGCGAAACGTCCAGGTCGAGAGCGGCAGCACGGTGAGGCTGGTATCCGTCATGCGCCGGACCGTGTTGAACAGGAAAGGCGACTGCAAAGCCTGCGGCCACGTAAATGCGCCGGTGGGCGCGTTGGAAGGCCCGACGGGGATCGATTGCCCACTGGGGATATTTGGATTGCCCAACAGGTCATAATCGAAATATTTGCGGTCGCGGCGGAACAAGGCCGAAAACTCGTAGAACCTGCTCTTCGAGAAATCCAGCTTGGCAACGCTCTCTGGGTCGCCGCCAAAGCCGCTGGCGAACGCCCTCAGATCATCGAGAGGAGCTGTCTTTTTGCCTGAAAGAGCATGCATCTCGAACGACTCGCTCAACAGGCGCGGCCCGGTATGCAGATTCAACAGAGAGTCGTACATGGGTCCGCTGCCCGCGGTGTCGTTCAGGCGTCCCCCCATATCCACGGCCTGGTGCATTGAATAGCCGCTCGGCACGCTCATAGGTGCATCAGGCGCGGCAGCCTGAGTGGCATTCTGGCTGTAGGCAGTTCCGCCCGCTGCCAGGCAAACAGCTAACTGTATGCCCAGGGCCACGCGCCGGACGGTTGAGGCCTCGGGGGGCAGAAGAGAGGGCGAAAAAGAACGGTACACGCGCAGGATGCGGGACCTCAGCTGCGGGTCCCTGCTGGAGCCTGGCCAGCGGGGGAGCCCATCGCGATCATTGCTGATTTGCCCCATTTGTCTTACCTCAAAAACGCAACATCGATGTTCGATCCGTGAATGTAAGTGTGACAACTTGTGCACGGCGTCAGTTCCGACGAGCCCGCGCCCATTCCATGAACGGTTGCCGCTGAAACTGGACTGTGGCACTGGTTGCACAGCGTATTGATGCTCGGCATATTCAGCATCCGGGCATTTTGCGACCCATGAGGATTGTGGCAGCCCATGCATCCTTCAGCCTTGATGGGCGTATGTTCGTACACAAAGGGTCCGCGCATCTCCGTGTGGCATTTCGTGCAGATCAGATTCGAATCGTTTCTCGATCGGAGGTTGCTTTTTTCAAACGTGCCGTGCACATCGTGGCAGTCGCTGCACTTGATGAGACCTTCGTTCACTTGGTGATGAAACGGCATATTGAAGGCGGCCTTCGTATCCGTGTGGCACTGGAAGCAGAGCGCAGGCTGCGACGTCTTAAGCAGTTGCTCCTTGTCTTGGCTCTTGTGAATGCTGTGGCAAGTCGTGCAGCCGACCCCGGCCTTGGCGTGCGGCGAGCGCTCGAAGTCGGGGTGCGCGCCCGCGTGGCAGGTGAGGCAGGTCGAGTCTACCTGCTTGGCCGAGCCCTTGCCGGGATTGAATATCTTGGAGGTATCGCCGGCGTTTTCGACGTGCGCTTTGCCCGGACCATGGCAGTTCTCGCACGTTACGCCATTGTTCCCGTGCATGAGAACCATCTTGCTGTGCGGATTCGTTGAAAAGCCTTTCGCCTCAGCTTCGTGGCATGTCGCACAGACATCAGCCCCAACAAAGTCATCGGGACTGATTGCTTTGGAATGCGAGTCAGCCGCGGCTTGAAACTTCGGCGTTCTCTGCGCGAGCGATAAGACGCCGGAGCCCGCCAGCATCAAGATCACTGCGTTTGTAAGCCATCGCCGCCCCACCGTTACCTCGATTCTTGCTCGATACCCGACAGTGCCGGATACAACCGATTGTTGAGCTGTTTAAGAGTCATCCTCGCTGAAAGCTCTAAAACGCGACGTGATTGGCGTCACAGATAGAGCAGAATTTGTCATTTCGATGGACTCGTCGCATTGAGCCGCCTGGCCGGATATCGGGTGACAAACCGGAATTTCGGCGGGTGCCGGGGAAAAACACAAAAGGCAGCCGCTTCGCAACACACACGAGAGTGTTGCGAGACAGCTCGGCGCGCGGGATCACGGATGCCGGTCCCGTTTTTGTTGAGATTTTGCATGAGTCTATTTCGGCTCCAATGCAGCGTCAATAGCATCCTGCGCAAATTTCAACGAATGGCGCGCTCACGATTCCCAATTTTGTTCGGTTCGTATGAGCAAAGCGGGTCGCTCGATAAGGGGTCGCCACTGAGCGCGAAAGCGCGCGAGCGGGAACCCCCGCATATCTGAGCGTATTCGCACTCTCCGCATTTTCCGTGGAAGCGGCCGGGAGTGTGCAGCGCGCAGAACAACGGGGAATGACGGTAGACGTCGACAAGATGATCGCTGCGCACATTTCCGGCTTGCAGAGGCAAAAAGCCGGCGGGGTAAATATAGCCCTGATTCGATACGAAAACCACACCGTGGCCGTCGCGGATTTGAAAGGAGCGATAGATGGAGCTTCTTTTGATTTCCTGCGCCACGCGGCCTTCCTGTTTCATCTTTTCGAGTGCGGACCGTCGATAGAACGGCGCCTCAGTCGTTTTAATCTGAAAGGGCGAGACTTTAGACAGGTCGTATATCCAGTCCAGGCATCTCTCCGCATCATCCGGACTAAGAGACTGGAGCACTTTTCCGCGCCCCACTGAAATCAGAAAGAAGAGGCTCCAACGGGCAATCGGCAGGGTCTTCAACAGTTCGTAAATTCTCGGCAGGTCGGTTGCAGTTTCTTCCGCGACCAGGGTATTGATCTGGACAGGAAGCCCCAATTTCCCGGCAGTTTCAATTGCTTGAACGGTCCGGTCGAAGCAGCCTGTGACTCCACGTATCGCGTCGTGATGTGCCGCGCTCGATCCATCGAGACTAAGCCCGAGGCCCTCGATTTCGTGATATCTCAGCCTCGTGAGAACGTCCGCTGTCAGTTTGGGTGTAGCGCTCGGAGTAATGGAGACGGTAAGCCGCAATCTTCGCGCTTCGTCGATCAGATCGTACAGATCGACGCGCTCAAGGGGATCTCCGCCGGTAAGAATAAGCTGGGGGAGGGGATCGTTGAATCCAGAGATCTGCAGGAGCAGGGATTTGCCTTCGGCGAAGGTTAATTCCCTCGCGTCAGGACCTGGCATGGCTTCAGCGCGGCAATGGCGGCACGCCAGCGAGCAAGCCCGCGTCATCTCCCAATAGACGACTGCGGGATTTAAACAGTAGTCGCGGCCAGAACAGGGGAATTCCGCCGTGCCGCGGCTGGGATCGAAGAGTTGATCGGCACCCGACACTACCGGCATACGCCCTCCGCTCGTACAATCGCTCCCGCACTCCAATGGCGATCGAATGTGAACTCTGCCACGTGATGTGTTGAAGGTAGACCGATCTCTTAACCGGCGACCGTGACCGGCATCACATTGCCGAGTTGCACGGACACCCACTGCAGATCTTAAGCGGCTTATCGGATCTCATCGCCGCCTGGCAGATGCGTGCAATCTGCCGCTCTTCTTCAGTGGGCACGACGATGACCTTCTCGCTTCCAATGCCTAAACCGAGAAAATCAAGGCCTGAGCAGATCAGGGCTCTGATTTCTGCACTGTTTTCGCCGATTCCGCCGGTGAAGACAAGCAGATCGACGCCGCCGAGCAATGCTGCATAGGCTCCGATTGCCTTACGAACGGCTGCCGTGTAAGAACCGACCGCGAGTTCGGCCGCCGCATCTCCCGCGCTGCGCATCTTTAGAAGCTGTCGCATGTCTGTTTCTCCGCCAGACAGGGCGCCCAGTCCCGCACGATGGTTGAGCAGCTCTTCCACGTCCGCTACGTTCTGACCCTCCGATCGCAGAAGGTAGAGCACAACTCCCGGATCGAGGTCCCCGCTGCGGGTTCCCGTCAGCACACCTCCGGTTGGCGTCATACCCATGGTTGTATCGACGGACGAGCCCGAGCGGACGGCGCAAAGGCTCGATCCGCTTCCGAGGTGTGCAAAGACCGCCCGTTCGGGCATGCGGTTCGCCAGGTGGTGCACGATCGATTCGTAGGAGATTCCGTGAAAACCGTAGCGGCGAATTCCATGGCGATCCAATTCAGCCGGCAGCGGAAGGCGTCTTGCGATCTCCGGCATGGTTCGATGGAACGCTGTGTCGAGACAGGCAATTTGCGGAATTCCTGCGAATATTCGTTGCGACGCCTGAATCAGGCCGATGGCCTGCGGCAGATGAAGCGGCGCGAAATGCTCCGCCGCGTGAAGTTTCCTCAGAACCGAGCACGTGATGACTTGATGATCCGCCAGTTCAGGGCCACCGTGGACAACTCGATGACCGACGACAGCAGGAGGTGCACCCACATAGCTGCGGCCAATCTCGACCAGTCGGAGCAAGGCCTGCTCCTGGGATTCGAAGGACGCGCTCTCCTCGATGAGGATGCGTCCGGCTGGGGTAATCATCCGCACATTGCCATCGCTGCGACCGATTCGATCAACGGAACCGCTCACTATTTCTGTGCAATCGGCACCGGAGATATCAAAGAAGCCCATCTTCAATGAAGACGAACCACTATTGATCGATATGGCGACTTGCCGCGAGTTGATTTGTATCTGCATTCGCTACTCCGGCCAGGTCCAATCGCGAATTTCATCTCGATCAATACCCTCGGCATGAGCGTATTGGATGCTTTCAACGATCTTGCTCTTAAGCTGTTCCTTGAGGTGACTGCCTCTCTTCTGCAGCCACGGCACCCGATCGATCACGTCGATGCTGAGGTTGTAACGATCCACTTGATTCAGGATGGCGAGCTCAAACGGCGTGTTGATGTTTCCCTTCTCCTTGTATCCGCGCACGTGAATATTCGAGTGGTTGGTCCGCCGATAGGTGAGTTTGTGAACCAGCGATGCGTAACTATGAAAGTTGAAGATGACCGGCTTGTCTTTGGTGAAGAGCGAATCGAAGTCCCTGTCGGCCAATCCGTGTGGATGCTCGGTGCCTGGCATCAGACGAAAGAGATCGACCACGTTGACGAAACGAATCTTCAACTCTGGAACATGCTGCTTGAGAATGGCAACGGCGGCAAGGCTTTCCATGGTTGCAATGTCGCCTGCACAAGCCAGAACCACATCGGGTTCCTCGCCGTTGTCTGTGCTGGCCCAGTCCCAGATGCCGATTCCCTTGGTGCAATGCTCGATGGCTGCCTGCATATCGAGATACTGAAGATGCGGCTGCTTGTCCGCCACGATCACGTTGACATATTGATGGCTGCGAAGACAATGGTCTGTCACACTCAGAAGACAGTTCGCATCTGGAGGAAGATAAATGCGGACAATGTCTGGGCTCTTGTTAGTCACCACGTCAAGAAAACCGGGATCCTGGTGCGTGAAGCCATTGTGATCCTGCCTCCAGACCAGCGATGTGATGAGAAGATTGATCGATGGCACGGGAGCGCGCCACGCGAGTTCGTTCTTGGCCTTTTCAAGCCATTTGGCGTGCTGGTTGAACATGGAATCGATTACGTGCACGAAAGCCTCATAGGTGGAGAAGAATCCATGACGGCCGGTGAGCACATATCCTTCGAACCAACCCTCGAGCGTATGCTCGCTGAGCATCTCCATTACACGGCCGTCCGGGGCAATGTCGGTGCCGTCTGCGTCTTCCGGCATGAACGCGCCCAGCCACGCCTTGGGCGAGGCTTCATAGATCGCGGTAAGACGATTGGAGGCTGTTTCATCGGGCCCGAAAACCCGGAAGCTCGTCATATTGCGCCGCATCACTTCCCGCAGAAACGTGCCAAGCACCTCTGTGGGGCTGACGTAGCTCTTCGCGGGATAAAGCACGGGCACTGCGTAGTCGTGAAACTCCGGCATATTCAGGCAGATTCGCAACTGTCCGCCGTTGGCGTGGGGATTGGCGCTGATGCGCCGCGCCCCTTGCGGCGCGAGCGCCTGCAGTTCGGGCATCAGTCGCCCGCTCTGGTCAAATAACCGTTCAGGATCGTAGCTGCGCAGCCAGTCTTCCAATTGCTTGAGGTGAGTCGGATTGCTTGCAGGATCGAGAATCGGCACCTGGTGAGCTCTCCAGAAGTTCTCCACCTTATGACCGTCCACTTCCTTCGGTCCTGTCCATCCCTTCGGGGAGCGAAGAATAATCATCGGCCACAGGGGCCGCTCCACCTTCCCCAGGTCTCGTGCCTCCCGCTGGATTGTATGAATCTCCTGGATGCAGTGTTCGAGCGTTCGAGCCATCGATTCGTGCATCGCCGCAGGGTCATCGCCTTCAACGAAATAAGGCGTATAACCGTATCCGGCGAAAAGTGAATTGAGCTCTCTATGAGAAATACGCGCCAGGATTGTGGGATTCGCGATCTTGTAGCCGTTCAAATGAAGAATCGGCAAAACCGCACCGTCGCGAGCGGGATTTAGAAACTTATTGGAATGCCAGGCAGTTGCCGCAGGGCCCGTCTCCGCTTCACCATCGCCCACCACCGCCGCAACAATCAGATCGGGATTGTCAAAGGCCGCGCCGAATGCATGCGAAAGCGAGTAGCCGAGCTCGCCGCCTTCGTGAATGGAGCCCGGTGTCTCGGGCGTGCAATGGCTACCAATGCCGCCAGGGAACGAAAACTGCCGGAAGAATTTGAGCATTCCGGCCTCATCCTGGCTCTTATCGGGGTAGATCTCAGAGTAATAGCCCTCGAGGTAGCTGTTGGCCAGTGTGGCCGGAGCGCCGTGGCCGGGCCCGGACACATAAAGAACGTTCAGGTCAAGCTTCTTAATGAGGCGGTTCAAATGTACCCAGATGAAAGACTGTCCCGGATCGGACCCCCAATGTCCAAGTAGACGCCGCTTGATGTGCTCAGGCTTAAGCGGTTCGCGCAGCAGGGGGTTGGAACGGAGATAGATCATGCCAGCAGCGAGATAGTTGCACGCGCTCCAGTACGAGTGCATGAGCTGGAGCTCCGTCGTGGTAAGCACAGGGGCTGCTTTCGATGCGGTAGCCATTGTTTCCTCAGTTTGAAATAGGAGATTCGCGTTCAGACTCTCTTAGAATCTGCCCGAGAGAGATTGCGCGCGGTGATCAGCATCACATCCATGCTGCTCGTCCCGCAGTGCGCACTCTCTGAATTTCCGATGAATGGGGGATGAATGTGACTGGAGTCACGGTGCAGATTTGTCCGCGTATCGGACAGTAAAGAGGCGGAGGTGGGAAATGACAAGCACCGGACATCGCTTTGAACTGAAGACCATCGTGATCGCCACCGATCTCACGCATTCCGGGTCATGCGCCCTCCAATATGCTGAGAAACTTGCAAAGCAATTTGGATCGAAGCTGGTGGTAATTCATGCCATTGATCCGGCAGGTTATGCGTTTCCGCAGGGCCTGCCGAAGCCGGTAGCCAGCGATCGAAAGGCGCGCAGAGCGCTGCGGCAAATTGAATTGCAGCTCAGCCATCAGGGCATTCCTATTCACTCTGTTGTTGAAACCGGCGTGATCTACGAACGAATTCTGCAAGCCGCGCTGGATCACAGCGCTGACCTGCTGGTGCTTGGGACCCGCGCTGTTGCCAAAGTGGGACGCGCTGCGTTAGGAACAGCCGCAAGGCGGTTGCTTGTTACCGCACCATGTCCCATCATGACAGTGCCGATGTCGGCTGATGCGGATTTGACTCATGCGGGCCATTGGCAAAATGTGCTCGTGGCCACAGATTTCTCTGAGGCTTCGCTGATAGGACTCGATCGGGCGCAATCAATCGTTAGCGGGCAGCTTGTTGTCGTCCATGTGGTTGGAGATCGAGCAGCCGAAAATCGAGAGCCGCACCTCGAACGCCTGCGCTTTCTGGCTCCGTTTAATGAATCGCACACGGTGCCCGTTGAACATGTTGTCGCTCCGGGTGAAGCGGGCGCTGTCATCGCCGAGCAGGCCGATCGCATGCATGCCGACCTGGTTGTTTTGGGCGCCCCGGTCGATGAACTTCAGGATGAGGACTTCGCAACGAGCACAGTATTACAAGTCGTAGCGAACGTTAATTGTCCAGTGCTGTGCGTACCCGCAACTCGCGTTGTTTCTGTTGCAGACGTGATGAATGAACTTGCTGTGTCCCATTGAACGCTCAGGATGCCGCGCGCCTCGCAGGAGCCGCGGTCGATCCGATTTCGAGGTGAGTTTTATGCAAGAGAGAATTGCCGTTGTCGACACAATTTCAGATTCAGCCAATTACCATGTCCTCTTCGAGCATTTGATCAGTAGCTGTGAGAACAAGAAAGCATTTCCGGTTGCAGTCTGCTGGCCGTGCAGTGCCGTGTCGCTTGCCGGAGCTATGGAGGCCGCAAGAGCAGGGATCATCCATCCATTGCTCGTGGGCCCGGAACGGGAACTGTCTGCGATTGCGAGGTCTCTTGATCTCGACTTGGGTTTATATGAGGTAATTCCTGCCGACACAGAAGAGATCGCCGCGGAGAAAGCGGTTACACTTTGCCTAAATGGACGCGCCTCCGCCCTGATGAAGGGAAGCCTGCATACAGACTTGTTGATGCGCGCCGCGCTCCAGAAGGAAGGCGGGCTGCGCACCTCGCGTCGCTTCAGCCATGTGTTTGTTTTGGAAGCGCCGCTTTACGAACGAGCGCTTTTCATCACGGATGCCGCAATCAATATCTATCCCGCGCTTGAAGAAAAAGTTGACATTTTGCAGAACGCAATTGACCTGGCCCATGTACTTGGCGTAACCGAACCGCGGGTGGCAATACTTTCTGCCGTGGAAACAGTCAGTCCCAAGATCGTCTCCACGATCGATGCAGCCGCGTTGTGCAAGATGGCGGACCGAGGTCAGATCACCGGGGCGGTATTGGACGGCCCCCTCGCGTTTGATACTGCGGTCAATGCCGAAGCAGCGCGAGTCAAGAATCTGAAATCTCCGGTGGCTGGCGAAGCCGACATTCTGCTCGTTCCCGATCTTGAATCTGGCAATATGCTCGCCAAGCAGCTTGAATATCTGGGCGGTGCGCGCCTTGCGGGCATCGTCCTGGGAGCCAAGGTGCCGATTATTCTGACCAGCCGTGCAGATTCGTCCGAATCACGAGTGGCCTCCTGTGCGATTGCGGCAGCGTTGATCGAACAGTCTGGAGCTTGAAGCTCCATTCGCTGCATTCGAAGACAGGGATTGCGGACGTGATTGGAGTCACGGTTCGCACAGTGGAGAAGAAATATTCTCGATTCGAACCTGCGGGTGGCCCTGAATTCTCTTATTCATTCAGAGCGCTACTGCACACATACTTGCCGGAAAAGCTCGGAGAGGGCATCCACGAATGACGAGTGAGTTGATTCATCGCCTGCAATTTGCTTTCACTGTCACGTTTCACTACCTGTTTCCACAACTGACGATGGGGCTGTCGTTGCTGATTGTTGTCGTGAAAACGATCGGCCTGAAGACTGGAGACGCCGATTGGGACCACGCGGCGCGCTTCTGGGGCCGCATCTTCGGAATCAACTTCATCATGGGCGTTGTCACGGGTATTCCGATGGAGTTCGAATTTGGCACCAACTGGGCGCGATTCTCGCGGCTTTCAGGCGGCGTGATCGGCCAGCCACTGGCGATGGAAGGCGTTTTCAGCTTCTTCCTGGAATCGGCCTTCCTCGGGTTGTTCCTCTATGGAGAGAAACGGCTTTCAAAGAAGTTGCATTGGTTCTCCGCTTTCATGGTCTTTGTTGGCTCATGGATCTCAGGTTTCTTCATCATCGTTACAGACGCATGGATGCAACATCCCGTTGCTTACGAGCGATTACCGGACGGTCAGTTTCAGGTGCTCAGCTTCTGGCAACTGTTGCTGAACCCATGGGGGCTACTCCAATACATGCACAACATGACGGGCGCAGTGATTACCGGAGCATTTGTCATGAGCGCGGTAGGCGCTTTCTATCTACTCGAAGGGCGTAAGCAAAATTATGGGCGCATCTTTTTGCGGGTAGGCGTCGTCGCCGGTGTTATTGCGTCTGCGCTCATTATTTTTCCCACGGGCGACCTGCATGGAAAATATGTGGCACGTAATCAGCCTGCTGCGATTGCGGCTATGGAGGGCCTATTCAAGACAGAAACCGGGGCGGGCATGGTACTCATTGGCCAGCCGAACGAGGAGACCGAAGAGATCGACAATCCGATTGTGGTTAACAACGTTCTGAGTTACTTGATTTATGGCACGACCAAAGCCGAGGTTCGCGGCCTCGACAGCATTCCGCGCGATCAGTGGCCGACGGCTTTGCCGCTGTTGTATTACGCCTACCATATCATGGCTGGCCTTGGTACCTGGTTCCTGCTGCTGATGACCGTGTCCGCGCTCTTCCTATGGCGCAAGCGGCTCTACACGACTCGCTGGCTGTTATGGGCGTTATTACTCAGTTTCCCGTTCCCCTACATTGCCAACATCGCCGGCTGGATGACGGCTGAGCTTGGCCGTCAGCCATGGATCATCTACGGACTGATGCGTACCAGCGATGGATATTCGAACACTGTCTCTGCCGGCAATGGATTGTTTACGCTGCTTGGCTTCATGGGGCTTTACACACTATTGGGCCTGTTGTTCACGGTGCTCGTATATCGCGAGATCAGCCAAGGCCCGGAGCCGCTGATGGTTGAACCTCAACTTGTCCACGCGGACTGACCAAAAAGCAGGTGAGAACAATGCAAGGAGTTTGGCGATGATGGGCTTTATCTGGTTCTGGCTCGTAGCGATCATGATTGTGGGCTATGTGGTGCTGGATGGATTCGATCTGGGTGTCGGCGTACTGCACTTGTTTTTAGTTCGCAGCGAGGCGGAGCGGCAGGCCACTTTACGCTCCATTGGGCCAGTGTGGGACGGAAACGAAGTGTGGCTGCTGGCTGGAGGCGGCACACTCTACTTTGCGTTTCCTCCGCTCTATGCCTCCGCATTCAGCGGCTTCTACCTGCCGCTCATGATCGTACTCTGGCTGCTGGTCCTGCGCGGGGTAAGTCTCGAGTTGCGTAATCACATCGACGTGGGCGTATGGCGCTCGCTGCTGGATGGAACGTTTGGACTTGCCAGCGCTCTGCTTATCATTTTCTATGGCGCCGCCCTCGCCAATGTGCTGCGCGGGGTGCCCCTGCAGACCGATGGCTATTTCTTTTTGCCCCTCTGGACAAACTGGCGTCCGGGTCCAACCCCCGGAATTCTTGACTGGTACACAGTGATCGGCGGATTGGTAGCGTTGGTTGCACTGACCCTTCACGGCGCGCTCTGGCTCACGATCAAGACTTCGGGCGACCTCGCGCGCAGAGCGAGACAAGTTATCAACCCGCTTTGGATTGCGCTGGCCATACTTACGGCAATCAGTCTGGCGGCGACCATTGCGGTGCGTCCTGGGACGCTCAACAATTACTTCGATTACCCGGTGACATTCGGCGTGCCCGTGGGAGTTGTGGCGTCGATGGTTGGAATTTGGATCTGGAATCGACGCGCTCAAGAGGTTAAGGCGTTTCTGGCATCCTGCACTTACCTGTTCTTTATGCTCGCCGGCGCATGCTGGGGAGTTTATCCTACGCTGCTCCCTGCGACCACCGGCGCCGATCGTGACATCACGTTGAGCCGCGCTCTCTCAGGGCAGCACACGCTCTATGTCGGGCTGATCTGGTGGGCGTTTGGCATGGCGCTGGCTATCGGGTACGTGATCTTTGCGTACAGTCGATTCCGCGGTAAGGTTGACCAGGCCGTGGAAGGTCACTGAAAAGCTCGAGAAAACTTCATCCGCAGTGTCGTGATCGTGGCTCA
>Ga0335075_10012621_pt1 | contig 12757 bp, 16 predicted proteins | sample Lox_Sample_24_FD_206723 | JGI IMG/M metagenome (GOLD analysis project Ga0335075, IMG submission 206723) | Soil microbial communities from Loxahatchee National Wildlife Refuge, Florida, United States - Lox_Sample_2.4 | ecosystem: Environmental > Terrestrial > Soil > Wetlands | place: USA... | reverse complement strand
TGCTACAGTGACGTCTGTCCACGTGACACCAGTGCAGCCTCGTAGGGAGTCAGGCCAGCAACGTGTCGTCTGACGCGACTACTGGCCGCACGACTCCACCCAAACCTACAGAGTGCTCGCAGACCAATATAGAAGCAGACATCAAAATAATCACTGCCCATCTAGTCAAAAAGAAAGCCTCAGCGACGGTGCCGACAGCGAATAGCTCTCTCTTCGACAGATAAACAGCGGCGAGGCTACTTGTTTAGTAATTGCAGGCTGCCTGTGATTTATTGTATAGTATAGCATCAAGCAGCGTAAGGATTTTCATCCTGCTATACGTACTAAGGTTTCTCAGCTTTAGACTTAGACAGGAGACCAGCATAGCTTTAGGCTCAAACGGTGTAAGATTAATAATAATAATTACTAAGAAAGTGGAATGTTAGCATCTACAAACCCTACAGGGCTAAATGCGGACTAGCTATAAGTAATTTTGTTAGACTAGCTGTAGTAAACGGCGTCGATCATTCGCGAGGTTGCGTACCGCATAAACTGGCGTACATCACCAGTCTTTATGAGAAGAACCCCTAGCGTAATAACCCTGTCCTCTCATTGGATGTTGGTGGCATAGGCGAACTGGCATATTTCAACATGTAGCTGAATTATACAGAAAGAGTAAATAATTATATTAGACAAGACATTTATGAATATAAGGTGTCAAGTTAAAAGAGGGAAAGAGAGTTCTGTCAATTTTGCCAAAGTCTAAGCCGTTTGAATTAAGTTCCAAGAATGTACGCATTGCTAATTATTTGCAAATAATAAAGCATAATGCCTACGATGTTGTTGGAATATCCGCTTCTCAGCCCCTTTATTACCTCACATGACGCTTCATTAGTATGAGCGAGTAGTCTTAAGAGCTCAATCCTGTTATTTAGAATTTATCTAGTCGTTAACTCTAACTATGCGTTGCAACAGATGTAAGCCTTCAAAATTCCATAGATGTGTTAGGGTGACAGAATCCGAGTTTCAGTTTTCAGACTGAGTTTTGGCCTAAATGTCGTTATCGGCCGCCATACAACTGCGCGTGCATCGCCAACCGTTCTTATTGTGCAGAAAAATGCCTCAACTAAAATCTTTGTCTCTAAGCATAACTGTCACAGTTGCAACTAAGAAGTTATGGATATGCCATGGATTGGCAAGACATTGGCAGTACGAGCAAGAACTACTCATAGGATGAACACTCGATGTTCAGATGACCCTGTAGACGAACTTTCGCCTTGAGGTTGCTCAATTGACATGTGAACTTCCTTCCCCTTCCGCTACATGCACAGCATCCCTTCCCATTTCCTCATGCGCCAAGCCGCTACTGGTAGTTTCTTCTCATGCTTAACAAAGAAAGACTCTCGGTAAGCAGATTGAGCGCGAAAGGAGGCAGAAATGATGATCAATACGAATCGAGGTTAGCTGACGCAACTCACAGCTTCGCAGAAAATGGGTGGGCGTCCTGCCAAGAGAGTTACACAATGCAATATACTAAACGCTAATTGTGTGGCTGCTTGTTGGGATGGCTCTTCGGCTCTCATTCGCTCGTCGGCTGAAAACACCATTTAAAGGTAATCTTGGAGTCTGCCTTGGTCTTCCGATACGAGTCGGCTGCCTGATTGTTTTGGAGAGGGAATATAGTACTTACAATATCATTTGGCGGAGGTGACCACCGAGTAACTGCCAAGCCAGTGGCCAAGACCCTACAGTAGGTCATCAGCTTACCGTACGTGCCGCTATTTACAGCGCTAGAGCCGGTTACAATTGTGGCTTGCGGGGATCCTGGAAGGTTTCCCGTAAGGCTGTGAGCCTATCTTCAAGAAGCCTGGCCCTCAACGCTTGCTCATGGCTATGGCCAAGAACGCCACATAAGCAGCATCTTCAAAGACCATCCGGGACACTTGCACACCTATTCGTCGCTCTTCTTCCAGGAGACAATCAGCTTCTTCACATGTTGCAAGTCATCAGCTTAAGTGCATTGTCAAACACCCCTGATACGCAGCTATCGACAGGGTTCGGTTAAGGCTTGCGTTGGCAAAAGCTCCGGCTGGCTGAATCCTTATCATTTTGTCAATCCACGAGGCTTGAATGCGAACAGCTCCGCAGCTCAGAGGAAGCTGAAACCCCACGTGTTGCGGAGTCCTTCCTCACCGCTTTACTCCAGCTGAAAGAGCTCCCAAGACACAGCTGCCTACAGCTGCAGCTGACCATATTGCGTGAAAAGACACAATACATAAATAACCGCTCGTATCCCCTCGTTCCTCGACCCCCCGCTCTCGTAGTATTCATGTTCAGCAGAAACGTCGCACGGCGCCTACAATTAACCAAATCCCACTTCACCCCAAACCCAGCACTCTCCACCCGCGCCTTCACCATGTCGCATCATCACCAAGAACACCACCACCAACAGCCCATCTCCGCGGCCCCCACCCGCCGCATCGCCCGCTACGGCTGGAAGCCCGACCTCCCAGACGCGCGCGACTTTATGTTCGTGGCGCCCAAGCCCATAACCGACAACCTGCCGCCCAGCACCGATCTCCGCCCTCACTGCCCCGCCGTCTACGACCAGGGGCAGATCGGCTCCTGCACGGCCAACGCCATAGCGGGGGCCTTCGAGTTCGAGCTGCTGAAGCAGCACCTGGGGGACTTCATGCCCTCGCGCCTCTTCATCTACTACAACGAGCGCAAGATCGAGGGCAGCACGGCGTCCGACAGCGGCGCGCAGATCCGCGACGGCATCACCACTATCCACAAGCAGGGCGTCTGCTCCGAGACTGAGTGGCCCTATGACCCCACCCCGGCGGGGCCGGACGGCACGTGGCCGCCCAACTCGCCGGCGCGCGAGCAGCCACCAGCGAAGCTGTACACGGACGCGCTGAAGAACAAGGCGATTACATACCACCGGATCACGCAGGAGGAGACGATCATGAAGAGCTGTCTGGCGCAGGGATACCCGTTCGTCGGGGGGTTCACGGTGTATGAGAGCTTTGAGAGCGCGGAGGTGGCCAAGACGGGGGTGGTGCCTATGCCTATGCCGAACGAGAAGACGGTCGGGGGCCATGCCATTATGATTGTGGGGTATGATGACAGTAAGAGCGCGTGGTTGGTGAGGAACTCGTGGGGCACTACTTGGGGTATTGGGGGATATTTCTGGATGCCGTATCAGTATTTTACGGATCGCAAGCTGGCGAGTGATTTTTGGACGCTGAGGATTGTGTCTTAAGGCGTGGGCTGTGAATCTACGTTCTAGAGTCCTCATGCTGGTTTTCGACCTATTATATAAACTCTATACGAGCTGAGCATAACAAAAGTAATTGAATACTCTTCAGTTCAATGAAGTTTACGGTTGACAATTAGGTCACGAAGTCTCTTAGGAGTTACTAAATTGGGGAAGCCAGGGGTCTAGTCGCTAATACAAGTAATTAGGGACGGGGTCGCTAGAAAATAGCGCCCGTTGCGGATTTCAGGGTTTTGACTACAGACCAATTAAAGCTAATCTTCGGCATTCGGAAATGTCCCGTCATGGGTATTCTCTTTCGTAGGAATCATTTACGAGTGAACGAGCAATTATTAATTCGAGCAGACTTGTTACTATCCTTCACCTTTGACTAATGCCTTTTCAATCCTTAGGGTTCAAGAGGAAAGAGAGGAGATTCGGGAGTTCCGTCGCGGCGATAGCTACCATGGAATGTAGTCTAGCTTGTCCACCAATGTAGACATTAGTCGCATTTCCAAGTTCTTTAAGCTTCTATTAAACTCAGACTAATAGGGGCTCAAGGGATATACAGACATCCTTCCTAACCGGCGTGTATTATTTTAACAACTCGTTTACGCGCCCGGCCAGGTCCTTGTGCACCCAGCAAAGTCCTCTCCGCACAGGCCCCTCCTTCACTTTCCGACTTAAGATAAGGACCCCAACTGGGGGAAAGCCGGGGAAACTAGACAAAACAGGCAAAATTGCCCAATCTGGCATCTTGCATGCGGCAAGATTGCCCCATTGGAGACATGACGTAAGAAGCTGCAATGCCCGACAGTTGCCGACTCCGCTTCCCCACCTCCAAATAAATTTTTAAAGACTCGATCGACATGGATTCAATGCATCTTTTACGAACAAATAATGCAAAGGAACTTGGCGGGGCTCCGCGTGCGCGTGAGACAAAAGTTACTACATTGAGGAAGATCGGCGCGGAGCCGTGGAGTAGCGGGGTCCAACCCAGGTATTTCGTTCCCGGAGGGGAGAACATATAAGGAGCAGCAAGAGCCCACTTTGCACTGTGCAGGAATCCCATCCCCACCATCCTCCTCCCCCATCTCTCCCAAGACAAACCTCCTCCTCCAGCCCCATCTCGCACCACCAAACCTCCAAGTACCAGATCCCACCTTCCTCCTTCACCCAGCCCAAGTTACCCCACCTCCGCCAGGAAACCACACCCCGCAAAGCATGGCGGCGAACAAGGACGCCCCGGCCGCCGATACAGCTGTGCCGCTGCATTTTGCGGCCGAGGACCACCTCGCGCCTACCAAGTCGACGCGGCAGCTCACGCACAACGCTAAGGCGGCGACGGACAAGGAACACAAGATGACCCTGCTGCAGGGCATCCGGCTCTACCCGAAAGCGATCGCGTGGAGCGTGCTGATCTCGACGTGTATTTGCATGGAGGGGTATGACGTGTGTTTGCTGAGTAGCTTTTGTGAGTTCTCCCCCCTCACCCAGCTGGAGGTGAGAGGAGTTTGTGCTGGTTTTTGAAAGGGCCTTGAGGAGGAATTTTTGGTGGAGACGCGCTGATTGTGGGGATGTGGCAGATGCGTTTCCGGTGTTTAATCAGAAATACGGGCAGGAGTTGCCGGGTGGCACGTATCAGGTTCCGGCGCCGTGGCAGTCGGGGTTGAGTAATGTATGTCTTTGCAAGCCCTCATGGCTCTAGGATGGGTGTGGTACTTGTGTTTTGCACAGGAGTCAGGCTAATCTCGTATTGCAGGGTGCCAACGTTGGCGAAATAATCGGTCTGTTTATCAATGGGTGGGTATCGGAGCGTTTTGGGTACCGTTATACGGTCATGACGTGCTTGGTGCTCATAATTGGGTTCACGGCGATCTTCTTCACTGCGCAGTCGGTTATTGCGTTGCAGGTTGCTGAGATTCTATGCGGAATTGTAAGCATCATCCTATCCTCCATCATTGTTTGGTCTGAGACTAACCTTTTGTGCAGCCGTGGGGAGTGTTCCAAACACGTAAGTCCTACCTACATGGTTTGATGGAGCAGGCGTAGCTTTCCTGTTCTGCTATGAGCTCGAGATGTATATCCACGATAAGTTAACTAACCTCATATTTTCTCCCAGTCACCATCACCTACGCCTCAGAAGTCTGCCCCGTTGCCCTCCGCGGCTACCTCACCACCTACGTCAACTTCTGCTGGGGCCTCGGCCAAGTAATCGGCATCGGCGTGATCAAATCCATGCTCGGCCGCACTGATCAATGGGCCTACCGCATCCCCTACGCCCTGCAATGGATGTGGCCTGTCCCTCTCCTCATCGGCATTGCCCTTGCACCCGAATCGCCCTGGTGGCTCGTCCGGAGAGGCAGGATCGCTGATGCCAAGCGCGCGCTGCTTCGCTTGACGAGCTTGAATCGGGAGACAGACTTCGACGCTGATGAGACGATTGCGATGATGCAGCATACGACAGCGCTGGAGGAGAAGATTACCTATGGAGCAACGTATCTTGATTGCTTTAGAGGTACGGATAGGCGGAGGACGGAGATTATTTGTATGGTTTGGGCCATTCAGAATCTGAGTGGAAACTCGTTTTCGGGATACTCGACTTACTTTCTTGAACGAGCTGGGCTAGATCCTGCAGACGCGTTCGATTTCGCTCTTGGTCAGTACGGTATCAATATGGTTGGTGTCTTCGGCGCTTGGTTCCTTATGACTCTTGGTATTGGTCGAAGGTCTCTTTATCTCTATGGCCTCTGCGGTCTCTGCACTATGCTTTTGATCCTTGGCTTCCTTGGACTCGTGCCATCCGAGCACAAGAGCGAGGCATCACTGGCGACAGGCAGCATCATGTTGGTATGGGCGTTATGCTACCAGTTATCGGTTGGCACGGTGTGTTACTCGTTGGTCGGGGAGATTTCGACACGGCGACTGCAAATCAAGACGGTCGTGCTGGGCCGGAACTTATAGTATGTTTGACATCTCTTCTCCCCACTTCCAATAGCCTGCCTTTGAATTTGCTGTCCTGTGGTTGCTAACTCAGTCTCTTCTCTTTGTAGCAATATCGTGGGCATAATCTGCAGCGTTCTCACGCCCTACATGCTCAATCCCGGTGCGTGGAACTGGGGTAACTTCGCTGGTTTCTTCTGGGTAAGTATTCACTACCCAACCAGCTCCCACATACTCTGACATCTGCGCAGGCCGGCATCTGCTTCCTTTGCATTATATACACTTACTTCCGTGTGCCCGAGCCCCAAGGCCGTTCCTTTGCCGAGCTGGATCTGCTGTTCGAGCGCGGCGTGAGCGCGAGGAAGTTTGCTTCTACTAATGTCGATGTCTTTGATGAGACGGTTGACGGTGTGACGAATAATTATGATGAGAAGGAAGATGCCACGCACTCTCACAACGAGAAGGTGGTAGGTTCTTGAGAGCTCTGAAATCTAGCCTTACCAATGATGTCTCCCGTTCCTCTGTAGGCGTTGAAATTAGGTATTCCCCAAAGCATCTGTAGAGAGATGCTTACGTCCGCAATAGCATGATCGACAACATCTTTAAATAAACATCCACGTCAGGCTCCGCTCCACTTGGTCCTATGGTGAAAGCGAATGTGCTGCTCATCTTTCAGATTGTGGGGTGTGGGGTGACGGTCGGCCGTGTTTACGTCCGTGAACTGGCTACCCCTGCAGCAGGCCGAGCCAATCGGAAGATCATTGACCCGACCATTTGTATGCTTATTTGATCCACTAGAATCAATCAGGCTCTAGTTGCGCTCTTCAAGGGTTAGCGCCACTGAGCGAATGCACTGGAGTGTTGGTCTTACGTGCGAAGAAATGGTGGGATGATGGGATCCTTCATCTCCTCCACTGCTCAATTCACTGATGCATTGGGCATTTTACAGGTGAACTCGCTCTCTTCATGACGTGGTTCATCGGACTGCGGGATATCTACCATTGAAGCCTTTTTTTTATTTCGTCTTGCATCTATATATCTCCATTGCCTTCCTTCATCAACAATGCCACCATAGCTTAGCCATCTAGAATTTTTATAACCGGCTCTGAAACCTTAATATTCGCCTTCTCTCCTCTTGGCTATTACCTTGAACGCCACCAAACCATTACAAGGTCTCACAAGTCATATTGAGCAATGTCTTCCTCGCCCGACTTCTCGAACTGGAACAGGACCTCCTGGGTCACTTATGGCCCCAACGAGAACTGCACTCTCGCACTCTGCCCCGTCCAAGCCTCAATCTTCGAATACCGACCCTCTCGCGTCGCCAACGCCATTTTCATCGCGCTCTTCGGCATCACTCTGATCATCCACCTGATCCAAGGCTTCAGATGGCGGACATGGTTTTTCTCGACGGCGGTTTTCTTGGGCTGCGTCACAGAAATGATCGGCTATGGAGGTAGGATTATCATGTGGCAGAATCCATTTAGTTTCCCAGGGTTTATAACGCAGATTGGTGAGTTGGTATCCTCTTCTCTTCTTCCCCATCGTACGACCCTTTTAGAATCGAGATCAGATCACATGACTCACGATCACGCCACAGTATGCATAACCATTGGCCCCGCCTTCTACTCCGCCGCCATCTACTTCACACTCAACCAAATGTCCGTCCTCCTCCCCGCTCCCCCACCCCCTCTTTTCTCCACACAACCAGCTAACTCACTCCCCCCAGCGTCTCCTACCTCGGCACCCAATACTCCCGCATCCCTCCCCCGGCCTACTACTACATCTTCATCACCTGCGACATCATCTCGCTGACCCTACAGGCCACCGGCGGCGGCATGTCCTCCACCAGCAGCGGTAATTCCTATGTCGGCGTCGACATCGCTCTGGCCGGCCTCTCCTTCCAGGTCTTCACTTTGACCCTCTTCATCTGCCTCGCGGCCGATTACGCCATCCGCTACTGGCGCGGACGGAGCGACGCCAAGGAGGGCGAGTGGACAGAGCTGAATGCACGGTTCAAGGTGTTTGCGGGGTTTTTGAGCATCGCAATTGTGTTGATTTTAATAAGATGTGCGTACAGGATTGATGAGTTGAATGATGGGTATGATGGGTCGTTGATTCATAATCAGTGGATGTTTACTGGGCTTGAGGGAGTGTGAGTTGTTTCCTTTCCTTGGCATTCTCGGTTTCTTGTGGTTGAGAAGCAGAGGAATTGTCGCTGACTGTCTGACTCAGGATGATTATCGTGGCTGCGTTTGCACTTAATGTCGCTCACCCCGGGCCGGTGTTTATAGGGCAGAGGAAACGGGCGGCGGGTATGGCGGATCCGGAAGTTGAGGCTGTGCGTGCAGGGGAAGGAAAGTGAGAATCTACTTTGATAAAGTCTGTGTCATTGTAAGATAGAGCATTTTGATGGATTGAGAGACTTCATTTAGTGTACTGATGTTGGGATGGTGTTCGGTGTGTATTCGCCGACGCAAGGACGGTGTTTTTGTAGATATAGAGGATTTCAAATCAAATACAACCCGCTGCGAGGAGCATTTCTTCAACGCAAGTCTCGAATACCGTAAGAGAGATAGATTCAGGCCACGACATTGAAGTAGACCGTTTATTACATAGGGAAATCTGCCATTGTTTTTTAACCTGTTGCACGAGGCCTCACTACTGCTCCTATTTGATGTGTCACTGATGTGATGATCGAGCGAATGGGGAATGAACGCTTCAGCGCTAAAGTAAGGCTGGTTATGGCCTTCTAAACGTAGAAAGGATTTTCGGTCGCCGTACTAAGAGAGTGGTTGCTGCCCTTATATTATTCATCTCTAAACTGTATTAATTTTGGAAACATTTCAACATAAATAGTTGATCATATTTAAGAGACGTGAGAAATGTTGTCTGCCCGGGTAGAGATGAATGCATTAGAAGGTAGGTAGAATAACAGTTGAAAAACCTCTGTTATGATGAAAAGCCGGGCAACTGAATAAAGGAACCCAATCACAAAAGCAGCCAGCCATATAAAAACATATAGCAACCTTGAAGATTACCCCAACGCCAAGCAATGTCAACAAGTATTGCAGAAGCGGTCGTTGTCAAGACCGAGACAGTTCTCCAGAGCAACAGCTCTTGCACTGTGGGGAACGCAAAAAACCAGTCGCAGCAATGCGCCGCTCCAAAGCAGGTGCCTCCGGGGAGTGCGCCAATGTACTTGGTATAGAGGGTTTCAGATCTGTTGTCAGAGTTGGATATTTCTAAATCCACTCCACCATGAAGGAAGTATGATCTGGCCTTAAGGGAGCCGAAAAGAGAACCCGGGCGCTCAGGAACACAAATCTTATAAGCTTCATCAAATGAGAGATCTCTATCATTGTTACAGAGGATTCTGATTGCTTACACGCCCTTAGGCTGGTATAGCGTTGAGATATAAGTAATCATCGCACAGACTGAGAAAGCGGTAACGGCGAGCTCGAGTTGTGAGATTGCCAGGTTCCTGCTCCGACGGATAACTACTTGTACGATAAAGGAGAAGACTTGGACTGCCGTGACGAGCTTAGTGAAAATGTCACTCTTGCTTTGGTTATTTATTTCCTCCTTGGTTATTTGCGGAAGGCGTTTTATGTGGCCATCCTCGCAGACTGTCTTCCATGAGATGAAAATCACCATCTGTTACGGAACTTGTTTTGGATCTTCAGACGCTGCATCTGGGAGAGGAATAGATTCTATTTCATAAATGCAAGTTAGTGGGCTAATCAATAAGTGTACTATTCCGTTCTTCATTCTTGGAGGCTGCTTACCTGAAGTTGCATGTGTGACAGTACTTGGCTGCGAGGTCTCTCCACCAGCCTGTGAAAGTTCAATTCCGTCGAGATTTTTGGGGTCGTCTGGCGTTATTCCTCGAGAATGAGCGGGATCCAAGGTTGCAACTTTAGATATTGCCGATGGTGGCATGGGATGCTTGCCACAGTCACCAACCATTTTATTATCCCAATTCTCCAAAGTTCGAGCCTTTTGTGAAGGTAAATTGACCTTTATCGCAAACGCTCCGATGTTAGCATAAAATCCATGCTCCAAAGTCCATTCAATGTTATCAACAGCAGGTAAATTTTCGAATTTCTTTTGGGATTTCAAAGCGCTATCTAGACGCGTTCCTGCATACATTAGGGTCAGTTCTGGCGCAACAATAGTAACCATCATCCACAATACGCTTTTGCGCACTCGTTTAAGTGTCCATTTGAGGTCTGTCCATTCCTCTGCTCTGGAACATTGAGGTGTAGAACAGTCCAAGTGCAGGCGATGATGTCAAGATTTGCAGGCGGAGCACATGAACATGAGGGTAATTGATTGTATTGATTGCTATATTCTCATGGAAGAGGGACCAGCCCATAGACTTATAGTGGTGCTCCACCCCCTCGGTGCAGACCAGGGGTAAGCCAGCTATCAAACAACCTCTTAACAGGGTTATATCGTGACACCTTCTCCAATTGTATCATGCCACTGGCCTCGCCCTCCTCCCTTTGTGCTTCCGTCGCCCCATCCTTATGGTCCGCCATGCTGTATTGATGTGACTCGCAGGGCTAAGGTGGCGGCAAGATCGTATGCATTAACACCGCATTCCGCACTTCGAAAATCGAAACTTGCCAGTCATTCGGATCCAGCCCAGCATTGTGCTTTCTATACCAAGTGGTTGGGCTAAGGCATATGTTGTTTAATCAAGACGCTGTAGCTGAGGCAAAGCCGTAGTTCACATGATTGAGGCGATAGAATTTTGGGATAATGTCTTGACGAGATGGATTTACGGCGGGGCATGGGTCCCCCTACCACCAACCCCCCCATACACGTGGTGGTTAGGACTGGAACTGGGAATCGAGTTTCAGGCCCGACACGACCTCACTATATTCGATCTAGATTGGTCTTAGTTATATGGGTAATCTAGAGATATGTGTATTATAAAAGTAGTATTAAAATAAGCATTTCTATCTAGTATGGTGAGTAAGTTACTTTCCTTATGATTTTACTTAGTGTTCTCTTCTCTGTGGGTTCCAGTGACCATTATATCGAAGCTGAAGAAAAATGGCTTTCCAATCAATATCCTCGATTCAGCTGTGTAAAACACATCCGGTAGAGACCGAAAAACTGTGGAAATAGACGGGAGTTTTACTAAATTTGTCGCTCTTTCATAGCGAATAGTAATGTGGGACCACCTTACGAAGTTTGACCTTGGGCTACCATGGCCTGAGGATCTCGAAGTGAATTCTTTGAAAATGCATTTGGAAACTGCAGGTATGCTGATACAATCAATTATAGATCAATGGCAACGTTATCTTCCTAGGAATGGGCTGCTCAATAGCGGCTGTCAAAGCCATTAAACAAATTGCCGACCCTGAATAGATAATTACCGCTAATAGGTTACAAGGTTTCACATATAATACGACTTTTCTGATTACGAACAAACTTGAGGGGATTAAGTATATCTTTATCTATATGAAAGACGGTTGAAACCAGCGCATAAGCTTCATCACTCTTGAGAGAGTTTCGGATTTTATTCCTATGGCCTTGAAGATCGGAAATGGACAAAATATTGCTCTGGACTTTGCGCGGGCAGAACAGCGAGGTCGGCGATGATCGAGAAGCCACAGCTGAAATTATAGCAGACAGGGAGACGACTGCTGTAGCGGAATCCGTATGTCACGGCGCTTTCAGCACCGCAATGACTTATCATGGAGGGGACTAGATTGGGATATCTTGGGGTCCTCTTTTCCGCAGCGTATCAGAAATGAGGCTTGGAAACAAATTTAGCAAATCTATGTGCAGAGTTATGTTGCATTTGCAACTAGCTTGGGCTGTTCTTAGGAACAGACTCATCAATTTTATTGCTGCGGCTATTGTATGTGTAGAGATTGTAGTGGGACCACAGGTCCCTTATATATACAACACAGTTTGGCGTTCCCGACGCCATTGATTATTGCAGCTGAACCAATTTGCCATGTGGCAAGTTGCCACTTATATAAAGCTGAGAACTCAGCTGGGTTGACAAACTGTTAGTGAATCCAACAATATGAGAGGACAAATGAAAGGGCAAATGAGAGAAATGGAACGTTATACTCAACAAGTTACCACCCCCTGATGTTACCGCGTCAATGGTGGGTAGGCTTCTCTAGCCGCATACCCTACAAACAGCAACATTCATGGTGTGAGTGGCTAGCCCGCAGCCATTCAATAGAATAGTAGCCGAATAGCTTAGTTTAAATCCTTTTACTGCGGAAAGCTGGTTAAAATGTCTTCCGATCCCTCCAAGCTAGATTTCAACTCGTAGGAGATTCAAGTCTGTTGCAAGTGCAACCAGGTTTGGCCGTTCTTTGGAATAGACTCATCAATCAAATTGTATGGAACGAAAGCATAGGAAGTAGAGCCTGCGCCTAGACTAGGCACGAACGAGATCCCGGATATGAGAAGACAAATGAAAGAAAGGGAACGCCATATTCATATTCAACAAAGTTTATATTATCTTGAACTCTGTCTGCATCAGATTCCTGATACCCAAGTTCAATAAAAATGATTATCCCAACCCTCCAGAGACTCTCC
>Ga0335075_10012620_pt1 | contig 12758 bp, 11 predicted proteins | sample Lox_Sample_24_FD_206723 | JGI IMG/M metagenome (GOLD analysis project Ga0335075, IMG submission 206723) | Soil microbial communities from Loxahatchee National Wildlife Refuge, Florida, United States - Lox_Sample_2.4 | ecosystem: Environmental > Terrestrial > Soil > Wetlands | place: USA... | reverse complement strand
ACCTGCGCGGCAACCCGCTTACCTCCCTGCCCGAAGCGATCGCCTCGCTGCCAAAGCTCGAAAAGCTGGACCTCCGCTGGGTTACCTCCCTGCCCTGGCCGGTCTGGATTGACGATCTCGAAGCGAGAGGGTGCGTCGTCTATCGCTGAGGACGGAAGCTGGCCGCGCGAATATGCGAGGCTATAGAAATGGCCTCGAGCGCCGAACAAACATCCGCTCCATCCAGAACGGCTCTGGGCTACGGAGCCTGTGCGCTGGCGGGAACCTTGTGGGGCACAGGCTTCTACTTCGGCAAGATCGCGCTCACTGAGCTGAGCGTAGGGCACATGGTGCTCTACCGGTTTCTCTTCGCCTGTCTCGGGCTGCTCCCGGTGCTGCGTCCTGCGAAGCTCAACCGGCACGAGTGGATGCTGCTGCTGACTGCGTCGTTTCTGGGGATTCCGGTGCAGTACATGCTGCAATTCTATGCACTATCACTCACGACGGTGAGCCACGCCGCGCTGATGGTGGGCACGATGCCGGTGATCCTGGCCATCGGCGCGACCATCTTCACGCATGAGCGGCTGGGCTGGACGGGATGGCTGGCGCTCGCGGGATCGACCTGCGGCGTTACGCTGATTACGCTGAGCAGCAGGCATGTGCAGGTCGGGCCTGGAGGGCCGTCGCTCAAGGGCGATCTGCTGGTTGTCGTGTCGCTGATAATTGCGCTGGGCTGGATCCTGCTGAACCGGCACCTGATGCAAGGGCATTCTCCGCTAGTGGTGACGGCTTACGGCGTCCTGAGTGGAACCGTCATGCTGATCGCATGGGTGCTGGCGACCAGCGGCCCTCCTCCGGTGCATGGCCTGAGCACGCGGGTGTGGATGGCGTCGGCCGCCAGCGGCCTGCTATGCACGGCTTCGACGATGTTCCTGTGGAACTGGGGCATTCACCATGTGCCGGCTTCGCGGGCAGGCGTGTTTCTGAATATCGAACCGGCGATGGGCTCGCTTCTCGGCGTGGTGCTTCTTGGCGACCGGCTCGGGCCGGATGCATGGCTGGGCGGCGCGTTGATTATCGCCGCCGCCATTGTGCTCACCACGACGGGAAAGACAGAAGCGGAAGTGGTGATGGAATGAGGGGGACTGGATCAGCGGTTAGTGACCAAACGCCGGCACGAGTTCTCGATTCTTTAGAGCTGCAGCCGTGGAGGAAGAACTGACACCCGCCGGAGAGGCTGGCTGAGGCTCCAATTCAGCGTTCAGATGAACGCCCGAACCTGACACCATCACCATGCGCGACCAGTCCTCATAGCCCTTTTTCTTCACCGTAATCTGGTGCTTTCCGGGAGCAAGTGACAATTGCGATGGCGTGTTTCCGACAAAGCTCCCATCGACCTCGATATCGCAATTCGGCTGGTTTGCGTCAACGGCAACCATTGATAGCGCGGCGACAGTTTCAGGTGTCCCGGTTGCTGGGCGAAATTTAGCCATATCGAGCGTCATGTCACCGTTCACGTACGCGGTAACCTCGGTTCCCTTTGGGATGGTGATGTCCTTCCCATGGACGAACAGGAAAAGAGGAGCGGCGGGGAAGAAGACAATGCTGGTTGCAACCATCGCTCCGGTCATAGCCCCGACATGACCACCTCCTTTTCCGCCTTCAGTCGCTGTTAGAGCTGCCTTCTCCTGGTCTACGAGACGCACACTATCGATGTTGACGTTGAGTTTCCCCGCACGGCCCATGCTCTTCTTATGCTCTGCATCCGTGATCGTTGCCATCGCCAACGCGCCTTTGGCGATGACGACTGTGTCATTGACTTTGACATCTTCCAAAACTTCGAAATCGACCTCATCGCCAACCTTCGCTTCTGCCGAAGATATTGTGCGTCCAAGGCGAAGCTTTATCGGAGTACCGTCCAGCAGAGTATTAGGTTTCGGGGGCTGCAATGCCTGAGGCGGTACATGTTGCGACGTGGCTTGGCTTAGTGCAGGTGCGGAGGGCTGCGCTGGTGCAGATAAAACCTGTTGCGCGCCAGAGGACGCAGGTCCGCAAATCAGGAACACAGCAGTTCCTGACGTAATGAGTCTTCTAAACACGGCTACCTTCTTGACAACTGGAATAGGGGGTGTGATGCGAAGCTACAGGAAGACAACCTACCGGTAAATGGCACCTAAGTAACAGGACAAATTGAACTGTCTTCAGCCGAAGCGAGCGTTCCTGGCGCGCTGACGGAAGTCTGCTCCGCGCATCTCGATTACGATGCACATTTCGGCTAGGCGAGAGCGCATGCGTTCGCCGATGCGGTCGCCGAGAGTCTCCTCGCGCATGGCGCGCTGGGCTGTGCTCACTTGGCCGCCGCCGGGAGGCTGGTCGGAATAGTTCGTGGTGATGATCGTTGTCAGCTTGTCGTTGTAACGGGTGTTGAGGATATGGGCAACGGTATCCCAGACCCACTCGGTGGGTTTGGAGGCGCCGAGCTCATCGAGGACCAGAACCTCGGCCTCGAAGACCGGACGCAGGATGTCGAGTTCGGTGGTGAGCACCTGCGGATTGTAGGAGTGCTGGATCTCCTTGAGCAGCTCGCGGTAGTCGCAGAAGAGTCCGCGCACCCCTTTTTCGACGATGAGCGACTGCAGGATGCCGACGGCGAGATGGGTTTTGCCGACTCCGATCGATCCGGTAAAAAGGAGACCTTTTCCCTGCGTAGTGACCGGGTATCCATCCACGAAGCTCCGCGCCATAAAATGGGCCTTCCCAAGTGATGGATCAGCGTCGGCAAAATTCGTCGTATATGCATCAGTCCTGTAGTTATCAAACGTGCAGTCCTGATAGCGCTTTGGAATCGCTGCGCGCTGCACGAACGCGGCGATGCGCTGCTCAAAGCGGCACTCGCAGGGCTCGGCAACTTGCGTGCCATCGGGACGGCGGATCACGCGCATCCCCATTCCGTCACATCTCGGGCAGGGTTGAGGCATGAGGTTAGAGTATGGCAGGCGACTGGCTGTGTATATCGGGGTGTACCTTGCGTAAAACTGGCAGCTATTTCCCGAGCTTTGTATCGAAGAACTTCGCCATGATGCCGTAGGCCTCGCGCGATTCGGGAAGATTGACGTCGTTCCAGAAGGCGTGCGGTAAAGCCTCAAATACAACGAGTTGAGCGTCGACTCCGGCACCGAGGAAGTGGCGATGCAGAATAGTGGTGCCGCTGAGCAGAAGGTCGCGGCCGCTGGTGATGAAGAGCGTTGGCGGAAATCCCTTCACGTCAGCAAAGAGCGGCGAGAGTACAGGATCCTTCAGGTCCGTGGAGCCGACGTAGCTGGTGTCGTGAGCCTTCGGATTTGGCGGGTCGAGATGGCCGGAGAGACCGTTGAGGGCGTACATGGCCCAGGAATCGCCAAGGCGGCTGAAGTCACCAGTCCCGGAGAAGACGCCCAGCGCCCCAGGCAGCGGCAGGCCAAGCTGCCTGAGTTTCACGGCCGTCTCCGCGGTGAGAATTGCTCCGGCGGAGGTGCCGTAGAGCGCGATGTTCTGCGGCTTGTGGGTTTTCAGCAGCTCTTTGTAGACGGCGACGGCATCTTCGACATCTGCCGGAAAGGGATGCTCGGGCGCGAGGCGATAGAGCACGGAGACGACCTTGGTCTGCGTAAGATTTGCGATCGGAATGCTTTCCGTGAGCGAACCGGAGTCGGAGTTGAATCCGCCACCGTGCACGCAGATGAGGACGCGATCGCTCTTGCCCGGTCCAATGGTGAGCGGCGTCACGATCAGCACCGGGACGCCGGCGATTTTGTCGTCGGCAATATTGACCGGGTACACGGCCTTGGAGGCGGCACCGGCGCGGGCTTGCCAGGCGTCGGTGTGAGCGCGGCGTTCGGCGAGGCTTTCAGGATGGACGGCATCGGAGGCAGGTCGTGCGAGCATGGCTCGCGCCTGGGGGCTGACCGTATCAGGCACCGGGATGATGCGGGTGATGTGCGCGGTGCCGTTGGAGTCGATGTAGCTGGTGTCGGTCTGGGGAGCGGTTTGGGCGGTGGTTTGAGCGAGGGCGATGGAGGCAATGAGACAGACAGCGAAAGCAACTCCAGAACGAATCATTTAGCGTTTTCCCGGCATCAGATTGCAGTGCGATTCCACTAAAACATGGCTCGCGGAGGATGTCGAGCGACGGCCTCCGGCGCATTGCAAAATGCGGCAAATCCGCTTAAAATTAAGGGATTGCAGGAAAGGTTCGACACCAGCTATGCCTAAGACAGGGATTCATCCAAACTACAACGAAATCAGGGTTATGTGCGCCTGTGGCTCGAGCTTTGCCACGCGCTCGACCCACAAGGGCGACATCCACACGGAAATCTGCTCGAGCTGTCACCCGTTCTTCACCGGCAAGCAGAAGCTTATTGACACGGCCGGACGCGTTGAGCGTTTCCGCCGCAAGTACGCGAAGACGGAGACGGCAGCCAAGTAACTGCCGGTCAGATCAGAAGCCCGATCGACGAAGCCTCCGCGATGCGGGGGCTTTCGTTTTGGAGACGGCACCCGAAGCTCAATGAAGAAGAACTGGGACAATCCGATTGAGCATGTGATGCCCGAGGCCGCACGGGTTCCGGCATCGGTCGTGATCGGCGGCGTGACGGTCGCTCCGGCAACGGTGCTCGCCCCGATGGCCGGCGTGACGGATACCGTCTTCCGGCGCTTCATCCGCAACGCCAGCGTCTTTCTTTCCAACCCCGCCGCAGGCGCCAGTGCCCAGGCTGACGCCGACTCATCAGTCGAGTCCGAGGTTACCAATCAGCAGTCCGGGTGCGGACTCATCATGACGGAGTTCACCTCCGCCGACGGACTGGCGCGCATGCGGGAGTCGAAACGCAAGCGCTATCTCACCTTCTACGACGACGAGCACCCAATCTCGGCCCAGTTGTTCGGGTCAAATCCGACGACACTTGCCGATGCGGCGAAGATCGTCGAGGACACCGGCTTCGATATGGTCGACCTGAACCTCGGCTGCCCGGCGAAGCGGGTGGTGTCGTGCAATGGCGGCAGCGGTCTGCTGCGCGATCTGCCATTGATCGGAAAGATTTTCGAAGCGGTGCGCACTGCGGTGCGGATTCCCTTCACGGTGAAGTTTCGCCTGGGCTGGAACGACAGCCAGATCGTCTGCGTCGATTTGGCGCGGCTCGCCGAGGAGTCCGGACTGAACGCCGTCTCGCTGCACGCGCGGACGCGCGAGCAGGGCTATTCGGGGCAGGCGCGCTGGGAGTGGATCGCCGCAGTCAAGGACGCGGTGACGATCCCCGTGATCGGCAATGGCGATGTGCGCACGCCTGAGGACGCCTGTGCGCTGGTCGCCGAGACCGGGTGCGATGCGGTAATGATCGGGCGCGCAGCTCCGGCCAATCCGTGGATTTTCCGCCAGATCGCTCAGTACACCGCAACGGGCCGCTACGATCAGCCGACCGATCTAGACCGCTATCGCATGATCCGGAAGTATTTCGAGATGCTGATCGAGGCGGAATATCCCGAGGCACAGGGAAAGATGAAGCAGTTCGCATCGTGGTTCACACACGGCGTGCCGGGCGGTGCGGCGTTGCGCAAGTCGATCTACGAGTCGAAGACCGGCGGGGCGGTGCTGGCTGCAGTTGAGCGGTTCTTTGAGGCGGGACCGATCGGGCCGAGCGCTTCGGTTGAAGATCACTTCGATTCCAACGACGAACTACTACTGGCCTGCGATTGAATAAAGATAGCGCGCATTCGAAGCTCACCCGGGCGGCCAAGTTCAAGTCAAACCTTTGCGGCAAGATGAAAAACCTGGCAACGGTTTGTCTCTTCACTCGGTATCGCTGAAAATGGCGACAACAGGTCTTCTCCCGTGCTCATTTCGCTGATCCGGAGTCGGACGCCACGTGCCTTCCTGCCAGGTTGCACGCTAGGGCTCATTGCTCTGATGTTCGTCGCCAGACCGTCTGCCGCACAGGAGACTTCAGACGACGCTGCTTCTCTCTATCCAGTCAAGGGAGTTGTTCTGAACAGCGTTACCCGCCAGCCGATTGCGCGGGCGCTGGTGGACGTGCAGGACAATGCTGTCCTGACAGACAATGACGGCAACTTCGAATTCAACCTGCCAGAAGGTCTGGTGCAGATCTCGGTGAAGCGGCCGGGATACGGCGGTCGCGGGCGAGCCTCGAACCATGCGGTTCGCGTCGGCCCAAACATGCCGTCGCTTACCTTCACCCTGACTCCCGCGGTGCTGATTACCGGTCAGGTGACGCTGTCGACATCGGATCAGGCGGATGGCATCCGGGTAATGGCCTACCGCCGGCGAGTGATCAACGGACATCAGCAGTGGATGATGGAGAATACCGCAAGAACAAACAGCGAAGGCGTCTTCCGCATCGCCGGGCTGCAGGCGGGAGACTATCTCGTGTATACACAGCCGACGAGAGACAGCGAAGGGCCTCAGGCTCGCGGCGGGGCGATCTATGGCTATCCTGCTGTTTACTATCCTGGAGTTGCGGACATCGCATCGGCGGGCGTGCTGACATTAGCCGCGGGGCAGCAGGGCCGGGCCGATTTTGTGCTCACCCGGCAGCAGTTTTATCAGGTAACTGTGGCGACTGCAGATCGCGAGGGCGGACTGAACCTGCAGGTTCACGACCGAAGCGGACGCCAGATGGGGCTTCCGGTGCATTGGAATGTGGAGCAGGGGACCGCAGAGGTCAATCTGCCCAACGGGAGCTATTTCATCGAGGGACGCAGGAGGAGAGCGTCAGAACTCTATGGCAGAGTCGATTTCACCGTCGCCGGAGCGCCGGTGTCGGGACTGACCATGACACTAGCCCCCCTGCACGCAATTCCGGTGACCGTGCGAAAAGCGTTCACGGCGAACACCAACGGCGGCGGCCTGGTCGCCGCAGACAGCACGCCCGAGAACAGCCCGCCGAGCGCAGGGTTGAATATATCGCTGATTCCGGTGGACGAGTTTTTCGGGCAGATGGGGGCGCTGGGAGGACTGCGTCCAGCAGATGGCGCGAACGATGGAAGCTCCTTCGAGATAGACGATGTGACTCCGGGACGGTATTGGGTGGAAGCCTCTCCGTTTGAGGGATACGTGAGCTCGATCACCAGCGGCGGTGTCGACCTTGCGCGTGAACCTCTGTCGGTGGGGACGGGCGGAAGCTCCGCTCCTATCGAAGTTACTCTGCGCGACGATGCGGGGACCATTTCGGCGCAGCTGGTTCGAGACCCGGCAGCCGGCACTCCGGCTCCTGCTGACGTTGGCGAGCAGCAACCGACCTTCGTGTACGCTATACCGCTGTTTGCTTCCTCGGGATCAATCCGAATGAGCGGCATGCAGGGATCGGGGCAGGTTATGCTCCCGGGCCTTGCGCCGGGATCGTATCGCGTCGTCGCCTTCGACTCACCCCAGGAGATCGACTTCCACACGCCGGAAGGGCTGGCAAAGTATGCCGGCATGGGAGCGACCACCACAGTGGAAGCAGGCGGAACAGCCAACGTGCAGGTTGAAGTGATCCATACCGGCACCACGGACGCTGAGTGATGAAAAAGCTGCTGCTTTTACTCGCACTGATCGCGGCCCCGCTGGCGGGCGGGCAGAGGCCGGCACTGTCCGCTCCGCAACATTCAGGCCAATACACGATAAGCGGCGTCGTAGTGAATGCCGTCACTGGCCAACCCGTGGACCGGGCAGATGTCAGCCTGCACCTCGCTGTGCAGGATACGCTCGTAGCGGAAACCGCGACCGGCGAAGACGGGCACTTTGCCTTTGATCATATGGCGAAGGGGAAGTACTCTCTGACGGCGTCACGCCACGGCTATATCGCAGCCGCTTACGACGAGCACGAGGGATACTCGACGGCGATCGTCACCGGGGAAGGGCTGACGAGCGACGGAATTGTCTTTCGGCTCCCTCCGCGGGCGGTCATCCGCGGTGCTGTCACCGACGAAAACGGCGATCCGGTGCAGCAGGCAAGGGTATCGCTATATCGACAGAGTCTTCGAACCGGGCTGGGAAACATTGTTCGCGCTGGAGTGACGATGACCGACGATACGGGAGCCTACGAGTTTGCCCGGCTGGAGGCCGGAAACTACTACGTCGCCGTCAATGCGAAGCCGTGGTATGCAACGCCTCCTCAACCGAGACGCGACGCGCAGGGAAATGTAGTTGCCGATGACCAGCATGCGTCCCTCGACGTCGCCTACCCAACTACCTTCTATGCCGATGTGACGGACTCGGATTCGGCGACGCCGATCCCGGTGAAAGCCGGCGACCAGGTAAGCGTGAACTTCAATCTGCATGCGGTGCCCGCTGTTCATCTCTCGGTGCAGGTGCCTTCTCCCGAGGGTCGCGGCTTTGCCATGCCTCTGCTCTCTCAGGACGTCTTCGGCCTGAACGAACCGGCGCAGCCTTCCATGTCCTATAGCTGGCGCGGCCAAGAGCGTTCCAATGACGGGCAGACGACGATGGAATTCAACGGCGTCGCCCCAGGAAACTATTCGGTCGAGATGCGCGGCGGCGGCGACTCAAGCCGCTCGGCCAGCATTGACGCATCGAGCGACGCGAAGATCGATCTTTCGCAGTCGACCGGCATGGCGGATGTGTCCGGCAAAGTCGCGATGGCCGGGGGGGTAGAGATGCCCGACCGCCTCACGGTTTCGCTGCGCACTTCCGAGGGACGGACTGCCGGGGACGATCGAGTAGGTCCGGATGGAACCTTCTCGATGCACGGCCTGCCTCCAGGCAATTACGAAGTATGGGTGGGCGCCGCAGAAACATCGCTCGCGGTGACGCATCTAACCGCAACGGGCGCGGCCACGGAAGGCAACGTCATCAAAGTAGGCAGCGCGCCGGTCGCGATCTCGGCGATACTGGCCGATGGCTCGGCGACAGTTACGGGATTTGCCATGCGCGACACCAAACCCGCGGCGGGAGTGATGGTTCTGCTGGTGCCGAGGAATCCGGCGGTCGAACGCGAGATGTTTCGCCGCGACCAGAGCGATTCGGACGGCAGTTTCCAATTCAACCGCGTGGTCCCCGGACAATACACCTTGGTGGCTATCGAAGATGGCTGGACGCTTGATTGGGCGCATGCGGACGTGATCGCCCACTATTTGCCCGGAGGGGAAAAAGTTATTGTACCGGCGCATACCAAGGACTTCGCAATCAGGGATCCTGTAGCCGTCCAGCCAAAATAAGCTCCTGTGCAGTTACAAATCTAATCCACGGTGACGACGATCAGAGACGCGTCGTCCTGGAAATGATTCCCACAGAAAGCAGTGACGTCGGAAAGGATTCGCTGGCGGATGGCATGGACGCCTTGGCCGCGCTTGGCCTCGACTGAGGCGATCAGACGTTGGTATCCGAATTCTTCTTCCTTGTCATTCCACGCCTCGAGCACCCCATCCGTCATCAGCAGGAGCACGTCTCCGGACGCCAGCTGTACCTCGCGATCGCTGTAAGTCCAATGCGAGAAGAGGCCCAACACACCGCTGTAGGCGGCGGGAAAATCGATTGAACCGTTGGCGTGAACCAGCAGCGGCAGGCAGTGGCCGGCATTCTCGTACTTGAAGGCATGAGTGTGGCTGTCGAGGATTCCGTAGAAGAAAGTCACGAATCGGCCAGGCGCGATGTTATTGGAGAGCGCGGTGTTGAGCTTGGCGCACAGCTCCGCGGGCGACTCGATAGACAGGTTGCCCCCATCCTGCGTGAAGGCTTTGACCGAAGCCTGCAGGTTGGCCATCAGCAGCGCGGCTGCCATACCTTTTCCGGAGACATCAGCGATGCAAAGGCCCAGCTTGCCCTTCCCCAGCTCGAGAACGTCGAAGTAATCGCCGCTGACGCTGCGCGCCGGCTGCCACGCGCATGCGATCTGATAACCGGGGATCTGGGGCGTCTCGCGCGGCAGCAGATGCACTTGGATATCGTGAGCCTGCTGTAGGTCGGACTGGTGCGTTTGCCGTTCCATGAGGCCAAGCTGGACCTGGCTCTGAAGCTGGCTATTGCGTGCCAGTAGACTAGAGCGCGACTGATTAAAGGCAAAATAGATGATTCCGACTATCAAAGTGACGACGATTCCGAAAGGCTCATCAAGCAGAACGGAACGGAAGTACGTAGTTGAGTGATGGCCGAAGAGTAAAAAGGCGGGGATTTCTGCTGCGGCGCTCGCGAGCAATCCGATGCAAAGCAGCGTTGGAATGTAACCAATCCAGTTCCACGGTGGCTGGCGACCCACGAACAGCGGGCGGCTGAGAAGGATCAGACAAATAGCCACGTTGCCCGTTACGAAGGTATTAACCAATGTCGCCAGGATGTTCGTGGGCACATGCAATATCCGCATCACGACGTCCACGCACACCGTAACAGCCAGCAGAACGAGCTGGAAGTGCAATAAGTTAAAGTTAAGCAGAAATCTGTGGTGAGGTTTGGGGTGGGACATAGCCGATAGCCGCGGGGGTAGGCCTTAAGATAGCAGGACAGCGAAAACGGAGCCAGCAAAAGAAATGGGCGCAACCCTAAAGGGATGCGCCCGATCTGTTGAAAGGGAGGGGAGGCTACGCCTTGGGCTCTTCGCCGCCCTCGGCCGATTCCTGCTCGGCAAGCTGCTTCTGCAACTCCTCGCGACGCTTGGCGCGAGCATCGGCACGCTTCTGGCGCTTCTCGTCGAGGACCTGCTCGGCTCCGAGCAGCTCGATGAAGGCCTTTTCGGCTCCGTCGCCCTTCTGGAAGCCGGTGCGGACGATGCGGAGATATCCTCCGTTGCGGTCGCCGTAGCGGGGCGCGACGGTGTCAAAGAGCCGAGTCACGGCTTCGCGCGTCTGCAGGAAAGCAAGCGCCTGACGGCGTGAGTGGACGTCGCCCTTCTTGCCCAGCGTGATCAGCTTTTCGACGTGCGGACGCACGGCCTTGGCCTTGGTAACGGTCGTGTGGACGCGGTCCTCGAGGAAAATCGAGGTGACCAGGTTGCGCAGCAGAGCGCGGCGATGGCTGGTGTTGCGTCCGAGTTTGTATCCTGCATTGCGATGACGCATAGCAAATCTCTCTATCTGAATTTTTCGGAGGGAGGCTGGGATCAGGTTGTCTAACCCCTGATCCCTGTGCCCTGATCCCTGCCGTTAAAAGTTCTCGGTCTCGTTCTGCAGCGCGAGGTCGTCGAGCTCGTCGTCTTCCTCGTCGTCGAAAGAGCCATAGCTCTGCGCCAGGGCTGCTGCCGGAAGTATGCTGGTCGGTCCGGGAACGGCATTGCCGTGCTCGTCGATCTTCATGCCCAGCGACAGTCCCATCTGCGCGAGGATTTCCTTGATCTCGTTCAGCGACTTGCGGCCGAAGTTCTTGGTCTTGAGCATCTCGGCTTCGGTCTTCTGCACCAACTCGCCGATGGTTTGGATATTCGCGTTCTTCAGGCAGTTGTAGCTGCGCACGCTGAGCTCCAGCTCTTCGACCGAGCGGTTCAGGTTCTCGTTGCGCAACTGCATGCGGCCTTCTTCGGTGTGACTCTCGGCTTCGATCTCTTCCTCGAAGTTGATGAAGATGCTCATGTGATCCTTGAGCAGCTTGGCCGCGAGGCCAACCGCGTCGGCGGGAAGCACCGAACCGTTGGTCCAGACTTCCAGCGTCAGCCGGTCGTAGTCGGTGATCTGACCGAGACGAGCTGCGTCGACGGTGTAGTTCACCTTGCGTACAGGCGAGTGGACCGAGTCGACGGGAATGAAGCCGATGCCCAGGTCGGAGTCAAAGTTCTTGTCAGCGGAGATGTAGCCACGGCCGCGCTTGAGGCGCATTTCCATGTCCAGCTTGCCGCCTTCGCTGACGGTGGCGATGTAGATGTCCTTGTCGAGAATTTCCACGTCTCCATCGGCTTCGATCATGCCCGAAGTGACGATCCCCGGCTGGTCGGCGCGCAGATACAGCGCCTTGGGGCCCTCGCCGTTCAACTTGAAGGGAATCTGCTTCAGGTTGAGGATGATGTCGGTCGCGTCCTCGACGACTCCAGTGATGGACTGGAATTCGTGCAGAACGCCTTCGATCTTGACCGCAGTGACCGCCGCGCCTTCAATCGAAGACAGCAGCGTGCGCCGCAGCGCGTTGCCAATGGTGGTTCCGAAGCCGCGCTCAAAGGGCTGAGCGCTGAACTTCCCGTACTTCTCAGTGAGCGTCTCCGCATCTACTGCCAGACGCTTGGGTTTTTGAAATCCTCTCCAAAGCATATCGATTCGCCTCTCATGCGCAGCGAACGCCGCGAAGCATTCTGCAACGGCTGCGCTGTTTGCTCCATTCGTTGAAATTAACTGCCTTCTTACTACTTGAGATTGCAGCATCCGAAAACTCCGGAATCTCAAACTTGCACCGTCCGGCGCGAAGCGCGATTGCCTGGACGGCTAGTCCTATTTGCTGTACAACTCGACGATCAGCTGCTCGTTGACCGGCAGGTTGACATCTTCGCGCTTCGGCAGCGCCAGCACCTTACCGCTGTGGTTCGCGTGATCGACCGAAAGCCACGCCGGAGCCGGCTGATGGCTCGCAAACTCGCTCGCAGACTCAACCACTGTGAGCTTCTGGCTGTTGGGACGAACCTTGATCTCGTCACCGATGCTGATCTGGTAGGAGGGTATATTCACCTTGCGGCCGTTCACCTCGACGTGGCCATGGCGGACAATCTGGCGGGCCTGGCGGCGCGAGCCGGCAAAGCCGAGCCGGAAGGCAACGTTGTCCAGACGGCACTCGAGCTGCTGCAGTAGACGCAGACCGGTTACGCCCTTGGAGCGCG
>Ga0335075_10012619_pt1 | contig 12758 bp, 11 predicted proteins | sample Lox_Sample_24_FD_206723 | JGI IMG/M metagenome (GOLD analysis project Ga0335075, IMG submission 206723) | Soil microbial communities from Loxahatchee National Wildlife Refuge, Florida, United States - Lox_Sample_2.4 | ecosystem: Environmental > Terrestrial > Soil > Wetlands | place: USA... | reverse complement strand
AATGGCCGAAGGCAAGACTCGCCGCGAGGCGATCCGCTGTCTCAAGCGCTACATCGCACGCGAGATCTTCCGCCTGCTACCACCCGCTGCCCCACCGCCGGCCACTTGACATCCATAGGGGCATCGGTCTCTTGCAGCGCGCCCGATAGTGCATGCAGCCGCCGCGGGCTCAGCCGGTCCACATGCCGGATAACCAGCGTGCCAGAATCACCGGCCAGCTCGGTCCGGGCGCTGGTGAGCCAGTCCGCATCCGCCGCCTCTGCCGCGTCGATGACGTGGAACCAGCCCGCGGGATTGCGCCGCTGATGCACGGCTCTCAGCACGGCCAGCTTGCCAGCTCCAGGCTCACCGCTGAGTGCCAGCCATTCCGCCGAGGCGTAGGCGGCCTCGACCTGGTCGCAGCCCCGGAGCCACAGCGGGCCGGCGCCAATGAGGCCCGGCAGGTACATCCGGGCGTGCGGGACCGGGTCCGCGCTCGCCCGGCTATCGCGACCCGCCAGCCGGACGTGCACGACGCCGGCGCGCGGCATCGCGGCCCCCTCCAGCGGCCGGCAGTACAGCCGCACCGTCACCCCAGTCGGCAGGACGACCTGGACCGGGCTGTGCTGGCCAGCGGCCAGCGCTTCGGCCGCCTGCCCGAGCAGGACCGACTGATCCGCCGGATCGAGCACCTGCCGGGCGTAGTCGTTCAGCATCACGGTGTCCCGGCTGAGCGCAACTACCATGCCGCTGGTCCGCTTGCAGGTGCGCAGGTACTCCTGCAGGAGCTGCACCTCCTGCGCGCTGGTGTCCTGTAGCAGGGCCTGCGTAATCTGGTCCGCCGTCGTCTTGGCCAGCGCGATCAGGAGCGGGTCGGCATCTTTGCGCCAGCAGGTCAGGTCGACCGCGCCGATGGTGCGGCCGGACACCGGATGCCGGATCGGGACGCCAGCACAGGCCAGGTCCTCCAGGTGCTCGGCATAGTGCTCGTGCCCGAACACGTGCATCGGCCGACCGCCTTCCAGAGCGGTACCGATGCCGTTAGTGCCGACGAATTCCTCGGCATAGCTGAATCCAGGCGCCAGCCGGACGCCGTCCAGGTGCCGGTCCAGCTCGTTATCCGCCGCCAGCCTGGACAGCACTAACCCTTCGGCGTCGGTCAGGATGACGCTGATCGGCTGCCCGTCCAGCGCATCCCGGAGGCTTCGCAGCACGGGCATCGCGCTGCGGCTCAGCGGCGTGTCGAGGTCCGGGTCGCGAATGTAACTCAGGTCGATCCGGTCGGCGGCCACCCGTGACCGTCGTGACCGCCACCATGAGGCCAGGATTGTGTCGCGCACGTGGTACGGCTCAACCGACTCGGCCGTCAGGAACTGCTCGCGAGCTCTGGCCAGCCTCTTGTCGTCGCCGGAAGCCGACGGCTGCGATGGCGCGGGTCGCATCAGCCGCCTCCTGCCTTAGCCGACTGTGATAGTCCTTGGCTACCGCGGGCTTGAGGGGTCCGCCCGCCGCATTTGAGGTTGCGCTTGCCTTCAAGGTAAGCACGCTTTGAGCCCTACCTGTCTCAAGTTGAGACCTCCCACCTCTTGCGCGCGGCTTTGTATGCCCTTTGTTCGCGGCCTAAACCGGGCAAGCAATCAGCCGGAGGGTTCCGATGGCGCAGCCAGGTCCAGCGACGGGCGGCCAGCCGGCCGATCAGGAGCAGGAGACCTACAACCCGTGGACCATCGTTAACCTGGTTTTTCACCACCTGGCCGACCGCGGCTTGCACCCAGTACTGGGCGAATCGGGCGATCCTGGGGAGCCTGCGGCTGACCTGCTCAGGGCCTTCGGGATCACACCAGCTGCGGAGGGCAGCAGGCAGCTCGCCGAGAACGTCCGCAGTGAGCTTGAGCAACTCAGGAACGCGGTGTTCGGCGCCGAATGACGGGTTCCCGCACGCCTGTCTCATGTTGAGAGCTCTCCGCGCTCGCCGGCGATGTGTGATCGGCACCGACAGGACTCGCGCGCCACTGATCCGCGTCTGCCGCCGTGGCGTGACGCCGGTTGTGGCGCCTGGCTCCGGGCCGCAAGCTGGGCCGTCTCGGGTCGGCCGGACCACGGAAAGGGGTGACCATGAGTCGCCAGAGCGTCGCCAAAGCTCACCAGAAGATTCAGGAACTCGCCTGGGAACCGCTGTACCACGAGCCGGTGTCGCAGTACGGCACCGACTACACCTTCGCTAAGGCACAGAAGAAGGACCCGCTCAAGCAGGTGCTTCGCTCGTACTTCCCGATGCAGGAAGAGAAGGACAACCGCGTCTACGGCGCCCAGGATGGCGCCATTCGCGGCAACATGTTCCGGCAGGTCCAGGAGCGCTGGCTGGAGTGGCAGAAGCTGTTCCTGTCGATCATCCCGCTGCCAGAGATCTCGGCCGCGCGGGCGATGCCGCTGCTGTTCAGGACAGTACCGAACCCGGAACTGCACAATGGCCAGGCGATCCAGATGATCGACGAGGTCCGGCACTCGACGATCCAGCAGAACCTCAAGCGCCTGTACATGAACAACTACATCGACCCGGCCGGCTTCAACTCAAGCCTCCGCAACTTCCAGAACGACTACTGCGGCACCATCGGACGGCAGTTCGCCGAGGGCTTCATCACCGGTGACGCCATTACCGCGGCGAGCATCTACCTGACCATCGTGGCTGAGACGGCATTCACGAACACCCTGTTCGTGGCCATGCCGGCCGAGGCCGCAGCGAACGGCGACTACCTGCTGCCGACGGTGTTCCACTCGGTGCAGTCCGACGAGTCGCGGCACATCAGCAACGGATATGCCACCTTGCTGATGGCGCTCGCCGACGAGAGCAACCACCAGCTGCTCCAGCGCGACCTGCGCTACGCGTGGTGGAACAACCACCGCGTGGTGGACGCGGCCATCGGCACGTTCATCGAGTACGGCACCAAGGACCGGCGCAAGGACCGCGAGTCGTACGCCGAGATGTGGCGGCGGTGGATCTACGACGACTACTACCGCAGCTACCTGGTTCCGCTGGAGAAGTACGGCCTGGTCATCCCGCACGACCTCATCGAGGAGGCGTGGAACCAGATCTGGAACAAGGGCTACGTGCACGAAGTCGCCCAGTTCTTCGCCACCGGCTGGCTGGCGAACTACTGGCGGATCGACCCGATGACCGACAAGGACTTCGAGTGGTTCGAGTACAAGTACCCCGGCTGGTACAACAGGTACGGCAAGTGGTGGGAGAACTACAACCGCCTGTCCATGCCGAACGGTCACCACCCGATCGTCGCCGAGGACGTCGACTACCAGTACCCGCACCGGTGCTGGACCTGCATGGTCCCGTGCCTGGTCCGCGAGGACATGGTCGTCGACCAGGTCGACGGCCAGTGGCGGACGTACTGCCACGAAGAGTGCCGGTGGACGGACGCCGTCGCTTTCCGGCCCACCTACCAGGGCCGTCAGACGCCGAACATGGGCCAGCTCATCGGCAAGCGCGAGTGGGAGACCCTCTACCACGGCTGGAACTGGGCCGACGTCGTCTCCGACATGGGCTATGTCCGCGACGACGGCAAGACGATGGTCGCCCAGCCGCACCTGAACCTCGACCCCAAGAAGATGTGGACGCTGGACCACCTGCGCAGGATGCCGCCGGTCCTCAGCCCGAACGTGCTGCTGAACGAGATGACCGACGAGGAGCGCTCAGCGTTCCACGCTGACTACATCAAAGGTGGCCCGGCCGGACGTCCGGCTCCGGCAACCGCCTAGGGCTGTCCGTCACGCGCGCGGTGGGGGCAGCCCGGCCTCTGGCCGGGCACCTCCGCCCAGCGTGGCGCCTCCGCCCCAGCTGCTCAAGCCAGGCCTCGCTCGCGCAGCGCATCCAGCTATCAGCCCAGGTAACCCGCGAGGGGGTTATGTCCGACAAGCACGTCGTCCGCTTCGAGCCGGTGGGCATCGAGATCGAAGTCGGCGAGGAGCAGACCATCCTGCGTGCCGCAGCAGAGCAGGGCATCATGCTCATGCACGGCTGCAAAGAAGGTCAGTGCGCGTCCTGCAAGTCGTTCATCCTCGATGGCGACGACGTTGAGCACGACAAGTACTCGACGTTCGCGTTGCCCGATTACGAGCTCGAGGAAGGCTACACGCTGCTGTGCCGGGCGCATGCCTACGAGGACGTCACGATCGAGCTGCTCAACTACGACGAGGACATGATCCGCTCCGGCCTGCCGATCCAGCAGGGCGTCGCGGAAGTGGTTTCCAAGGACGCGGTTACGCACGACATGCGGCACCTGGTGCTGCGGCTCATCGAGCCGGATGAGATCAAGTACTTTCCCGGCCAGTACATGGACATTTCCATTCCGGGAACGGGGATCGTCCGGTCATTCTCGATGGCGAACACTTCCAGCCGTGATGGCGGACTGCTGGAGTTCATCATCAAGATCTATCCCGATGGCCAGTTCTCCCGGTTCCTGGCGGAAGAGCTAGCCGAGGGTGACCGCCTTGACCTGACGGGCCCGTTCGGCGTCTTCACTCTTCGTGAAGGCGACAACGACCTGATATTCATCGGCGGCGGGGCGGGCCTGGCGCCCATCCTCGCCTTGCTGCGGACAATGGCCGAGCGCGGCATCCAGCGCAAGGCCACCTTCTTCTATGGCGCGCGGACCCGGGCAGACCTCTGCTTCGAGGCCGAGTTGCGCGAGCTTGAGCGCACGCTGCCGAACTTCGGTTACCTGCCGGCCCTGTCCGAGGCAGGCGGCGACGGCGAGTGGCACGGCGAGACCGGCTTGATAACCGACGTCGTGAAGCGTCACGCCAGCAACCTGGCTGGCGCGCACGCCTACGTCTGCGGGCCGCCGCCAATGGTCGAGGCGGCACTGCCGCTGCTGGCCACCCTCGGCGTCGAGGAGAAGCGCACCTACTACGACAAGTTCACCTTCACCGGTAACCCGGAAGACTGAAAGAAGGGACCCATGAGCGAGACGACTGTCGAACCCAGTGCTGGCGAGCGCAGTGTTCCCAAGCCCGTCTTCACCGACGCGGAGGCCGGGGCCAAGACGTTCCCTGACTCCACGGCGCGGCGTTTCAACTACTTCAACCCGGCCAAGCGCAAGCAGTCCCACTACGAGGATGTCACCGTCGAGGTTCAGCCCGACCCGCGTCACTACCTGTCGCAGGGCTGGCTGTATGGCTTTTCCGACGGTCGCGGCGGCTACCCACTGAACTGGACCGCGCTCAAGGCATGGGGCTCGGACCGGCCTGAGCCCGAGCGCTACCCAGGCTCAGGCGGCAAGGGCTACGACTGGCCGGCCACCGGCTGGCATGAGTTCCGCGACCCGAACGAGGAATGGGAACTGACCCTCTACCGGTACAACTCCAACGTTGTCCGGCAGGTCAATCAGAACGTCGAGAACGCCCGCCAGGCCAAGGCCTTCGACCAGTGGAACAGGAACTGGGTACGTTTCGTAGAGCGCAACGTCGGCGCGTGGATGCACGTGGACCACGGCCTGGGCCTGTATCTGTACGCCAACGCCAACCGGCGAGCGCCCACCAACATGCACAACAACGCGATTTCCGTCAACAGCATGCACCGGATCAGGGCAGCCCAGGACTTGGCCCTGTACAACCTGACCCTGACCGAGCAGGTGGATGGGTTCGACGGCGGCGCGCATCTGGAGGCGTGGAATTCCGACCCGGCCTGGCAGGGCGTGCGGGAGGTCGCTGAGCAGCTCACCGCGATCGACGACTGGTGCGAGGCGATCTTCGCTGCCAACGTCGTGTTCGAGCCGCTGGTCGGCGAGCTGTTCCGCAGCCACCTCGTCATGCACGCCGCGCCGCGCAACGGCGACTACGTGACGCCGACGATTGTCGGCGCGGCCGAGTACGACTTCGCCGAGCGGGACCTGCGGTACACCGTTGCGATGTTCGAGCTGCTTACCGCGGACCGGGAGTTCGCCAGTCACAACAAGACCCTGATGGAGCAGTGGCTGGCGACCTGGGTGCCGCGCGCCATCACGGCTGCTCGCACCCTGCAGCCCGTGTGGTCGCAGCCAGACGCCAAGCCGCCGAGGTTTGAAGACGGCCTCGATGCCGTAAAGAGCCGCTTCACCTCAGTCCTGTCGGAGCTTAGCCTCGAAGTACCAAAGGAGTTGGCGCAGTGACCACGTTCGCCCCGGCCGAGAGCCCGTTCAAGTCCGACAACACCGCGTCGAATATGTGCGGTTTCACGCTGATGAACAACCAGGTCGGTGCTGTGGTCGCGGCCTACTGCGACACCAAGCCGAACGTGACGGTCACTCCGCTGCCGTCGATGATCCGGGTCGACGGCGTCGGCCGGTTCGACGTCATCTACGACGAGGTATCCGAGGCGCTCGGCGAAGAGCCCGGGTTCTTCGACGCGGCCGAGTTCGAAGAGAACATGTCAACCCACTATGGCCGGATGATCCACTTGGATGACCGGACCATCATGGTCGCCAACCCGGAGGACGCTGCCGAGTACCTCGGCTTCGACCTGACGCCGGTTTCGGCGTAGTCAACGGACGGAGTTAAAACCCGGAAGCACCCGACCCAGCCCGCAAGGAGGCACGGTGTACGAGAAGGACGGCGAGAAGTATTTCGTGGTGGACAGCCACATGCACTACTGGAACGCGGCGCCGGACAACTGGGTACCCGGTGCCGAGCAATACGCCAAGGGCTGGATCGAGTGCTTCCACGCCTACCAGGGGCTCGGACCAGCAGAGACGCACTGGAGCATCGAGCACTTCGAGAAGTACTCCGAGGACGACCTGATGAAGGACGTCTTCGAGGACGGCCATGTAGACGTGGCCATCTTCCAGCCGACGTACCTGAAGGAGTGGTACATCGAGGGCTTCAACACCACTGAGCGCAACGCGCTCATGGGCGAGAAGCATCCGGGCAAGTTCGTCTACAACACCCGGTTCGATCCGCGCGACGGCGATGACGGACTCGAGCACCTGAAGCACAACGTCGAGCGATTCGGCTCGAACGGCGTCAAGCTGTACACGGCCGAGTGGAACGCAGGCTCGCGCGGCTACAAGCTGACTGACCCGGCGGCGTACCGCTACCTGGAGAAGGCACAGGAACTCGGAATCAAGAACATCCACGTGCACAAGGGCCCGACGATCTGGCCGCTGGATAAGGACGCCTTCGATGTGTCCGACGTCGACCACGCAGCCACTGACTTCCCGGACCTGAACTTCATCGTGGAGCACGTCGGCCTACCGCGGATCGAGGACTTCTGCTTCATGGCGACGCAGGAGCCCAACGTCTACGCGGGCCTCGCGGTCGTCATCGGCGGCCTCATGCACGCAAGGCCGAGGTTCTTCGCGAAGGTCATGGGCGAGCTGCTGTTCTGGGTCGGCGAGGACAAGATGACCTTCGGCAGCGACTACGCCATCTGGGAGCCCAGGTGGCAGGTCGAGGGCTTCGTCGACTGGGAGATGCCCGACAGCGAGGAGTTCTCGGACTACCCGCGGCTCGGCATCGCCGGCAAGAAGAAGATCCTCGGGCTCAACGCCGCGAAGCTGTACGGCATCGAGGTGCCAGCCGAGTGCCAGCTCGGCGCCGAGGCCGGAGCGCCCGCGGCCCGAGACGACGCTCAGCTGGTCGACTAGGCAGATGACCACGACCGCAGTTCCCCTGCTGGCTGCGCTCGCCACGGTACGCGACCCGGAGCTGGACGAGCCCATTACCTCGCTCGGCTTCGTGGCCGCGTGCGCCATCTCGCCGGACGGGGAGGCAGAAGTCCGGCTCCGCCTGCCCACCTATTTCTGCGCACCCAATTTCGCCTACCTCATGGTGGCTGACGCTTACGACGCGGTGACCGCGCTGCCCGGTGTCCGGACCGCGCACATCCTGCTGGAAGACCACTTCGCCGCCGACGCGATCAACGGCGGCGTGGCAGCGCAGGCCGGGTTTGCCCAGTCATTCGATGGCGAGGCGGTCGGGGAGCTGGACGATCTGCGCCGGGACTTTCTCCGCAAGGCAGTGCTGGCCGGCACCGACCAGGTCTGCCGAGCGCTCCGGGCCGATGGCGGCGAGGTGGCCAGCGTCGACCGGCTGCGCCAGCTCACGCTCGGCCAGGTGCCGCCATCGCGCGCGCTGGCCCGGTTGCGTGAGCGCCGCGCCGAGCTTGGCCTGCCCGCTGGTGACGACGCTCCGCTGCTGATCGACCCGGCAACCGGCGGACCGGTCAGCGCCGAGGGCGTGCCGCTGCATTTGCGGCGGGCTCGCGTCACCGCCATCAACATGGAGGCGAACGGCAGCATCTGCCGTGGCATGCTGCGGCATCGATACCAGACCGCCGGCCAGGGCCAGTCGGTTTCAGGCGAGCCGGCTTCAAGCGAGTCAGGCGAAGGCGAGGAGAAGCAATGAAGGCTGTCCGGCTGCATGCGTTCCACCAGCAGCCCGTCGTCGACGAGGTGCCCGAGCCGAAGATCTCCGGGCCGCTCGATGTCATCGTCAAGGTCGGCGGCGCCGGAGTTTGCCGTACTGACCTGCACATCATCGAGGGCCAGTGGGACGCCGCGATGGGCACGCCGTTGCCCTACATTCTCGGTCACGAGAACGCGGGCTGGGTGCACGAGATCGGCTCCGCGGTCACCAGCGTCGCCGCCGGCGACACCGTTATCCTCCACCCCACGCCCACCTGCGGGCTGTGTCGCGCCTGCCGGGCCGGCCAGGACATGCATTGCAGCAACAGCACCTTCCCCGGTCTGTCGACCGACGGCGGCATGGCCGAGTACCTGCTGACGTCCGCCCGTGCGTGCGTGAAGCTCGACCCGAGCACGCAGCCGCAGGATGTCGCCGCGCTCGCGGACGCCGGGATCACCGCCTACCACGCGGTACGCAAGGCGCTGCCGCTGCTCTACCCGGGAACGAGCTGCGTGGTCATCGGCGCCGGCGGTCTCGGCCACATCGGCATCCAGTGCCTGGCGGCGCTGACAGCGGCAAAGATCATCGTGGTCGATCGGAACCCGGACGCACTCAAGCTGGCCGAGCAGCTTGGCGCGCAGCACACCGTGGTCGCCGACGGCAGCCAGGTCGAGTCCGTCATGGACCTGACCGATGGCGCCGGCGCGGAGGTCGTGCTGGACTTCGTTGCCGAGCAGGGCGCCGAGCAGGACGGCTGGGCGATGACCGGCCGGGCCGGCTCGTACTACGTCATCGGCTACGGCGGCACCGTGACCGTGCCGACCCTCGACATCATCTCGACCGAGCGCAACATCATCGGCAACATCGTCGGCACCTACAACGAGCTGGCCGAACTGATGGTGCTGGCGCAAACGGGCAAGGTCACGCTGCACACCAGGACCTACCCGCTGGATCAGGCAGTCGAGGCCATCGCCGATTTGGATGCAGGCCGGGTGCGCGGCCGGGCGATCCTCGTGCCCTAGACGGACTACCCCGTTCCCGCCCAGAAGACGACAGACCACAGCACCGCGCACGCTCAGGGAGGACGCATGGCCAAGGAGCTCCGATTCGGAGCGGAAGCCCGCAGCCTGCTGCTAGCCGGCGTCGACCAGCTGGCCGAAGCCGTCAAGTCGACGCTCGGGCCTAAGGGCCGGAACGTGATCCTGGAAAAGGTCACCGGTTCGCCGGTGGTGACCAACGACGGCGTCACGATCGCGCGCGAGATCCACCTGAAGGACCAGTTCCAGAACATGGGCGCGCAGCTGGTCAAGGAAGCCGCGATCAAAACCAACGACATCGTCGGTGACGGCACCACCACCGCAACCGTCCTCGCCCAGGCGGTCGTGCGCGAGGGCATGCGCGCGATCGGCGACGGAGCCAACCCGGTGCTGGTTAAGCGCGGCATCGACATCGCCGTCGGCCGCCTGGTCGAGCACCTGCAGCAGGCCGCCCACCCTGTCTCCAGCGAGGCGGACTTCGCGCGGGTCGCCGCCATCTCGGCCAACGACGACGACTATGTCGGCGCTGTCATCGCCAAGGCGCTGCACACGGTAGGTGATGGCGGCATCGTCACCGTCGAGGAATCGGCCGTGATCGGGATGTCGGTTGACTTCGTCGAGGGCTTCGAGTTCGACAACGGCTACTTGTCCCCTTACCTGGTGACCAACCCGGCCAGCCTGGAAGCCGTGCTCGATGATCCGTACATCGTGCTGTGCAGCGAGAAAATCACCAAGGTCCAGCAGCTCATGCCATTGCTTGACAAGATCATGCGGGCGCCGCGGCCACTGGTGATCATCGCAGAGAACGTCGAAGGAACTGCCCTGTCGATGCTGGTGCATAACCATGTCAACGGCGTGTTCCGGTGCTGCGTGGTGCGCGCGCCCGGATTCGGCGACCGGCGACTGCACAAGCTAGAGGACATCGCGGCTATCACTGGCGGTGCGGTGTACAGCAAGCAGTCCGGCTTCAGCCTGGAGACCATGACAATCGAGCAGCTTGGCCGAGCCGCGCAGGTCCGCGTCACGGCCGAGCGAACCGCGATCATCGATGGCGGCGGGTCGCCGGACGCGGTGCAGTTCAGGCTCACCCAGCTGCGAGCCGAGCGCGATCGGGCCACATTCGGCATCGACGAGGACGTGCTGACCGAGCGGATCGGCGCCCTGTCCGGGAAGGTCGCGGTGATCCGGGTAGGCGCGGCGACCAACGCTGAGCTGAAGGAACTGCAGCACCGGGTGGAGGACGCGCTATCGGCGACCAGGGCAGCAATGGCCGAGGGCATCGTGGCCGGCGGCGGTGCCGCGCTGCTGCACGCGGGACCCGCGCTCGATGGCCTTGAGGTCTCTGGCGACTATGCCACCGGCGTCGGTATCGTGCGCAGCGTGCTCACTACGCCAACTTTCCTGATCGCCGCCAATGCGGGTCATGACGGGAACGAGGTGGTGGCGAGCCTGATGCCGCTCGGCCGGGACGAGGGGTTCGACGCGCTCGAGGGCCGGTACGGCAACATGATCGAGATGGGCATCATCGATCCGCTCCGGGTCGCCCGCGCCGCGCTCCAGAACGGCGCGTCGGTCGCCGGGCTGCTTCTTACCACGAACACGCTGGTCGCCGAGGAGCAGACCCCGTGGGGCGGCAGTCCGGCCCTGATGACCGAATTCGGGCCGCTAGACGAAGGACTCCACCAGCCCTCGCCCGACTCCAGTACGCCGCAGTCGCTCGGACTCGGCCCGTCCATCGGCTGAGTTCCGGCTTCATGCGGCCCTGTTGTGACGACCCAGCTGCGGACTTCCTGTTGCGATGGTGACGGCTTCCAGGGAGGTATCTGACCGGTCCGCCGGTGCGCAGCTTGCCCAGCTCCGCTCCCGCGGACGGCTGCGCGGCGTGGTTGCGCTGCTCGGGCCAGCTTTCGTGGCCGCGATTGCGTACGTTGATCCGGGTAACTTCGCCACGAACTTCTCCGCGGGAGCCGCCTTCGGCTACTCGCTGGCCTGGGTAATCGTCGCGGCGAACCTGATGGCGATGCTCGTGCAGTACCTGTCGGCCAAGGTTGGCGTTGCCACCGGCAAGGACCTGCCACAGCTATGCCGCGAGCAGTTGCCGCGCTGGGCATCCCGCGGCCTGTGGGCGCAGGCAGAACTCGTCGCGATGGCGACCGACGTGGCCGAGTTCGTCGGTGCTGCCATCGGGCTGAACTTGCTGTTCGGCACTCCGCTGCTGATCGCCGGGCTCATTACCGCGATCATCGCGTTCGGCATCCTGGCTCTAGACCAGCGTGGCTACCGCCGGTTCGAACTGGCCATCATCGGCTTGCTCGGCATCGTGCTGCTGGGTTTCGCCTACGACCTGATCGCAGTGCACCCGAGCGCCGGCGGCATCGCGAGCGGGCTGGTGCCGCACCTCGGCGGCTCGGCCGACCTGCTCCTTGCCGTCGGTATCGTCGGCGCGACCGTCATGCCGCATGTGGTGTACCTGCACTCAGCGCTGACCAAGTCCCGGGTGTCCTGCGCTGACGACGGCGAGCGCCGCCAGCTGCTGCGATTCCAGCGCCTCGACGTACTGGTGGCGCTTGGCACCGCGGGCGTGGTCAATCTCGCCATGTTGTTCGTCGCGGCAGGCCTGTTCGGGCACTCGGGCCGCGCCGTCCGGGCCGCGGCGGTGGCGGCCGGGTCGATCGAGGCTGCGCACGCCGATCTCGGCCGACTGGTCGGCGGCGGCGCCGCGCTCGCCTTCGCGGTCGCCCTGCTCGCTTCCGGGCTGTCATCCTCCAGCGTGGGCACCTATGCGGGTCAGGTAGTGATGCAGGGCTTCATCGGCCGAAGCGTGCCGCTGTTCGTCCGGCGCGGCCTGACGATGCTGCCAGCGCTCGTTGTGCTCGCGCTGAACCTGCCGCCAACTACCTGCCTGGTGATCTCCCAGGTGGTGCTCTCCTTTGGCATCCCGTTCGCGCTGGTGCCGCTGGTGGCGCTGACCCGCCGCGCCGACGTCATGGGGCCGCTGGTGAACCGCTGGGTGACCACGTGCGCGGCGGCGGCCACCGCAGCCGTGATCATCTGCATGAACATCTACCTGCTTGGCGTGACCTTCACCCACTGAGGCTGTCCATCACCTACTGAGCCGGTCTCCACCCGCTGAGCCGGTCTCCACCCGCTGAGCCGGTCTCCACCACCCGCTGAGGCCGCCTTCACTCCACTTTTCATGCAAGCGGCATAGTTTTGTGCCCGGTTCCTCCTGATACCGCCTCACCGCTTGCATGAAAAGATCTTTATTGCGGCTCTTCGGGCCGCCGCTGCCGTGGATGAGAATGGCGGTGCGCATGCTGCCCGCCGGCGCCGGCTCGACCTGGCTGTGTG
>Ga0335075_10012617_pt1 | contig 12759 bp, 11 predicted proteins | sample Lox_Sample_24_FD_206723 | JGI IMG/M metagenome (GOLD analysis project Ga0335075, IMG submission 206723) | Soil microbial communities from Loxahatchee National Wildlife Refuge, Florida, United States - Lox_Sample_2.4 | ecosystem: Environmental > Terrestrial > Soil > Wetlands | place: USA... | reverse complement strand
CCACGACTGAAGCTTCTCCACAAGACCCTTATTGCCAATGACAGCTTGCATAGTATCGGGAGCGTATTTGTCCGTCCAAAGCCGGCCGTCGATAGGCTTCGAGGAGTTTGATGGTTGAGAAGCTGACTTTGCCGCGCCTGCACTTGTCAAACTCGATTTCGCTTTGGCAGCAGCTTCTGCCAAAGCTATGTCCTTTTTCTCCATCTCTGCTGCAGCCTCTTCAATTTTCTTCTCTTCCTTTGCTTTCTTCTCTGCATGCTTCTCAGCAGCCAAGCCATCGCCACCGTTTGCTGGTAGCCGTTTGATCAATTCGAAAAGACCGTCTTCATTGATGGTCTTGAGCTTCAACTTTGCAATTGTCTCGAGCTTTTTCGGACCTGCCTCATTGCCGAGAACGACGTAGCTCGTTTTCGAGCTCGGACCTGTTGTTACTTTGCCACCGTATCTCTTTACGAGATTTTGACCTTCTTCGCGTCCAAGAGTATCCAAGACCCCCGTGAAGACGAAGGTCAGTCCAGCAAGGCAGTTCTCGGCCCCCACTGGAATATCTTTTGTACCAGCCCCTGCTGGCACGGCGGAAGTGTTGCCACCGCCATAGATAAACTTCTTCTTCTCGTCTCGAGGCGGTGGGGTGGGAGCACGAACGGTAGGTATCGTATCGAAGATAGCTTGAATTTCTTTGCTCTCTTCTTTGTCTTCCTTTTTCTTGGTCGCAGTCCGGGGTTTCTTGGCTGCTGGACTGGCGGTGCTCTTCTTGGCCTTCCTTTTTGGGCCGTCATCGTAATCTCCTTCGAAGTCGTCCTCCTCATCGTCCTCGACCGCCTTAGATTTTCGCTTCCTCTCAGGCTTAGGTGTCGAGCTTGTAATGCCTCGACTACGCTTTGAATCTCCTGGTCCATCAAAAGCGGCAACATCGGCCATGTCAACATCATTGTCATTAGACTTTGCCGTCGCTTTCTTCCCAGCAGGTTTTTTGGCTATTCTGGTAGACTTTGTGACGGGGTTCGGAACGCTGTCGTCACTACTTGTTTCTGCATAATCATCGCCAGCAAGTCTGCCGTTGGTCTTGAAATCTTGGGCATATATGTCGTCACCTCCCTCATCGTCATCTTTCATGATAGCAGCGACATCGTCACTATCTGTCTCCGCGTAACTCTTTGATGGCTTCTTTCGAGCCGATCTACGGCCACTTGACGGTGCAGAGCCATTGACAGCCTTTGTGGGAGTCTTGATAGATGTGCCGTTGGACGTTGCAGTGCTCTTAGGGCGAAGTGGAGTCGACCGTGAGGGCTTAGTTTTCCCGTTTGATGCAAAGTAGTCAGAGCTAGTTGTTTCCTCCACTTTCGGCTCAGAAATCTCTTTCTTGCGTTGGACCTCTTGCTTCGACGGCTTTTTGGACGTGGTCTCGACTTCGTCGTCGCTACTGTCAGACAGCACTTTCCGGCCTCGTTGTTTCTTTGCGGGCTTCGAGGTACCCTGGAAGAAGACTTCATGTTAGAACAATGTGAACCAAAGGGACGTTGAACAGTAGATGCAAGGATAAGTGTGCAAATGTTACGGACGGGAAAGAACAGTGGGGCGACATGATGCGGAAGTGTGGTAAGGTCCATGGCACCAATGTTTGAATAGAGAGTCAAATGCCTTAAGGGAGAGAAGTTTGTGAGGTATTTACCGTGCTCGTCTTCGCGGTGGCTTCGGTAGGTCTGGACCCCCCCCCGCCAAAGAAACTCCTGATGTCCGATGGCATGGCTGGAGCTTTCAATAGAGATTCAAGATGCACAAAAGATTGATGTTGGGAGCATCCTTAATGCAGCTCGTTGGGCGTTCTCGAAATGTCCTTTAACGATTCAATTCTGGAAATTTGTCGCATGGGATTCGTGACACTCCGCAGAAACCGCGTCGGGAGTGACGCGCACGGAAACCAGTTAGGGCGCTGCCAAGCCTCTAAGTACCAGGCACGAATTGCGATGCGACCACTCCCAAGCTCAGAAAGAGAACTTGAACCCGAGAACGTCAATGTGGTAAGAGAGATCAGAGTTCAGCAATGGCTACCGCCTTTCAGCCTGTTCTTAGACCTTGCAGTAGGAGATACTAGCACCACCAACTCATATTGATTGTCTTGACTAACAATGCTGCAGGCCGCAAGTGCTACCAAATCGCATCATCACCTCGGTCAGCATTGAGATCCTTCCCTTCAAAACAAAGTCTATCTTCTTGTCCAACATTTCCTCCATTTCACAACCCATGCTTTGGCCTCCAAGCCTCCCCAAGATGGACTCGCAACTTTTCCTCAACTTCGAGGCAGTCGAATTGGCTTATTCCGAAAAGGCCAGAGAAGAGCAAATCAACTGTCGGCAGACCACGGATGCCTACTGGTGGGTCAGTGCGTGGAACTACCATCGTCTGGGGAGACTACGGGCTTCGCATGCGAGATCATGACCGGAGAGTTTCGGCAATGCAGCTAAAGATTGGGGAAGAGACAATTCGGCGACGATTACGAGGCATGAACTACAAGCTTTACACTCGGGTTAGTGCGAACATTGGCGTCTACACCAAAGGAAACGAAGTTCGAATGGGAAAGGGAAAGGGCAAGTTCGACTATTGGGCATCAAGAATACCAGTCAGCAGGATAGTCTTCGAGCTCAAGGGCGACCTACATGAGAAAGTTGCGCGAGAAGCGTTCAGACTGGCAGGGCACAAATTGCCAGGCTTGTGGGAGTTTGTCAAAAAAGGGGACCCTCCTATTGTTGGCCTCACGAAATTGGAGCACGGTGTGACTTTGCCGAGCCTCAAAATGGCACGTCGAGAACCGTCTTCAAGGGAGAGCATGGGGACTTCGAGAATCCCTCCAAGCACAGATACGCCACCGATGACAGCATCACCTTCATTATGAGCTAATTCGATACAATAAGACACGTGAGAACTTTTCAGCCTCCTTCAGACCGATGCGTCTCATCCTCCGATGTTGGGCATTGGACCATGACCCTGCTCTCTGCGCGCATTCGTCAGCTCCCCCTCTTGGCCTCGAGCATCTGTACCGCCATATCCGCCTATACCTTGTCAGTTTAGAATTGCACCAGTGTCCATGGCGATCACCTACTCTGCTGTACTTCTCCTTCAACGTCCGTCGTCTTTCCACCCATTCCCGACTCGGAGATGTTCTGTCCGTATCTGATGTTCTCTGAAGGGTTTTCTTCCTTTTCAGGTTCTGCTGAAGCGGCGTGGTCGTCTGGCAGGCATTAGCATTTGCCATGACGTCTGGCAACTAGTAAAGACTGACCACCAAGTTGGCCCTCCTCCTTTTGCGTGGGTTTTGTGACGGTCTGAATGGATTCGTACCTGTCATGAATTGAGTCAAAAGTGTTGCAATTAGACTGTAAACCTACTGAGGCGTCTCTCCTCCCGGGACTGTATCCATAGTTTTCGTATAACCAAATCTTCAATACTTGTAGACTACTTGTAGATCGGTGTAATGGAAAGTAGAACCACTGCAGATGAGCGCCAGTGAAGTCATAGGTTGAGGTACGAGTCTTGTAGATTTGTTCGTTGAGTGACGTCGATCTCCATAATTTACTACGCAACGTCCCACACCACTTGGCGGAAACTCTGGCCGGTGCACCAGTCATACTCGCTCCATTACGTTCGAGTTTCGCAATACGGTAATTCAGTCGCTGAAATCCTCAATATTCTTGCATCAATCGTTGTACAGAGCAACTCCATTCCTCGTCTTTTCGCGCAAGTCCGACGCGACCCGCCCGGGACGGGCTCGATGTACTTCGCTCTCATTTGACGTTAGAAATATACCTTTCCCTTCAATACCTCCTCACCAGACTAAGAGCTAGTTATGTGGCTGTTGTTTGCCCAGACACTTCTCATGGCAGAACGGGGCAATTAGCCAATGGATCGGCTGATCAACGCAACAAGTCCTTAGCCAGGCAAGCGCAAACTGTTGTCGAAGGAACAACTTTGAAATAGATAGTAGAGCGGTCTACGATTCTCAACATGTCGCAACCATACATACACGTCCCTTTCAAGGGGTCATACTCTATCCGCGTGCTTTTCCTAGAACCCGAGCCAAACTACGATGCGCCCCTCCGTTGCAGCCTGGCGGAACTCCCGCTCGACCCAGCACCCGAATATTCCGCACTTTCCTATGCATGGGATGCACAGCACCCCTCATGTCCTGTCCAATGCAATAGCGGCGTGCTCAGAGTCACGCCCAACTGCGAATCCGCTCTTCGCCGGTTGCGGCACGGGCAGGACGTGCAAACGCTGTGGATTGACAGCATCTGCATCGACCAGACGTCGACCTCGGAGTGCAGCCAGCAGGTCGCACTCATGGGCGAAATCTACAAGCGCGCCCAGCAGGTCGTTGTCTGGCTGGGCGAAGGTGATAGCAGGACGGAGCTGGCGATGCAGCGGCTCTTGGACATTGGGCAGGTCGGGAGCAAGCAGGACAAGGCACATACGACGAGCACATTGAGCCTGATATTCGGCACGGGCGTGCGCAACTCGTCAGAGGATTCCCTCGGGCCCGTCTTCGAGAGATCCTGGTTTTACCGCGTGTGGACGGTGCAGGAAGTGACGTTGCCGTTAGTCGAAAACATCGTCGTGCGCTGTGGTAGTATTGTGTTCCCGTGGATCTTTCTTCTCATGGCGGTGAATTATCTCAAGATAACAAAGTACCGGTGGGGCAAGTGGAACGAGGCCACGCACCTGCAGAAGTACATTAGCGGTTTCCTGATGGACAAAAGGCAAGATGGGTTTCGTGGAATCTTCGACTACGAGCCGAACAACGTTAATTCGTATCAGGGTATTCTCCAGATTTTGGCGTCTGCGAGGGCTAAAGAGGCTACGAAGCCAGAGGACAAGATTTTTGCGCTCTTCGGCGTGATGAAGGAGTTAGAGGTAGATTTGCCTCTGCCAGATTATCAAAAACCGCTGGAACAGGTTTACACCGAGGCCGCCGTCGCTTGCATTAATCACGACAGATGTCTGCACATACTGTTCGAAGCGCCCTCGGATAACCGCTACTCAAAGCTGCCTTCCTGGGTGCCTGATTGGAGTGATGCCGGATGGAGATCCTCAGACCCGAGGAAGGCTCAGGTCAGAAAAGGCTTTCAGGCCGCTGGGTCAACAAGCCCGCTATGGAGGTTTTCGCCCGATCAACGGCGTCTGCTGCTGTCGGGAAGACTGGTCGATTCTATCCACCATCGTGGTGCTCCCCTCGAACTCGACAGCGAGTTTGACCTCGGCTTTCTGCTCATTGCAAGCGGTAAATTGGAGTTTCCCGAATTTCTTCGCAAGATTCATCCCACCTTTGGCGTTTTGAGAAGCTGGGTCGACATCAGCTCGCAGTACAAGGAATATCCCACCGGAGAGACCGTACAGATAGCGCTTCGACACACTCTAGTGGATGGTGAGGTGAGGCAGGCGTCCAACTCACCAACCGAAAGCGCATTCGATGCCTGGCACAACGTCATGACTAGCAGCGACGTGGATGGCTTATCCCCGCTGGTTGCCAAACTCCAGGCTGTTCCGCCCCGCTCTATGGAAAGGCCCAATATCAGCGATACGGACAGAAGAACGCAACTGGGGCAGTTTCCAGCAGAATGGCGATCCTTCCTTTCACTAGCTACTAGCCCAGCGACCGAGTATCACTTCGAGGTCCTAAGGCATGCCCTCAGGAAGTGCTTTTTCTCCACAGCGAATGGATACTTTGGAATGGCTGCAGGTCTTGTGGAGCAAGGAGACATGGTTGCGGTTCTTGCTGGTCTGGAGACGCCCATGGTTCTTCGTAAGGTTGATCAGGGGTACTACTTTATCACCCATGCTTATGTGCACGGTATCATGTACGGCGAGGCTTGGCCAGCAAATGCAGAAATCGGGGAGATTATCCTCGTTTGAAAAGATATCGCGGCGAAGTTTGCATTGATAAGACGAGTTTGTATGTCAGGGTCTTTGAGGTTCATGCAAAACGGAAGATATCTGAGAGGTTGGCCCTTGCAGTATAAAAAAGACGATAGAAGAAAGGAGCTGCTGAGGCTCGGTGAGTAGAGCGGAAACGATAGAGAGCTCACGTTGTTAGGTGTGGATGAATTAAGGTCCAGCAAAGGCGGAGAAGGGGGTGAGCAAAGCGACGAGGCAGGCTCTGTTCAACGCGTCACCCACCGCTTAATAAGCCAGGAAGCCAAACTGAATTGCTGGGCAACCAAAAATCCGCAGCAGAGAGTAGACAAGAGTCAAGAGACGTGATGAGCGCGTAGCCGGCTCTCTTGAAGATCTCTCACTATCGCTAGCAGGCTGGAGTCGGCGTCTAGAAGACACAAGCTAGCTGCTCTGGCTTGAAAACAGAAATCGAATCGTGCAGGTACTGCAATGCCAGGTGCCTCCTCATATTCCAGCCTCCCCTTCGGCGCTCTCTCATACGTAATACTTGTCCGACGTGGCCTCGTCCTATCTATTGTGATTCAAACCTTCTTTACAACCAAGAACGAATGTCGAAGTATCGGCCTGGTGGATTGAATTCATCCGGTCTGCCTTGGTGATACTTTCTAAGGATGGCCGCTACAAGACACACTACAAATTAGGCTGGGGGTGACTTTTTCCGCCATCTGGCTTGCAAAAGACAAAGGGTATGCTACGGTAAAACGTGAATGGCATTCTGCATTCTGCTAACAAACTAAAGGCGCGAACAATGGGTTTCGATCAAAATCATAACGGTCGATAGCTTGAAGCAATCTCGAGAGCTTCATAATATACTATCATTAGCGGCATTCCCAAGGAAACCTCTACTCCAAATATATCGTCCAGTTACTCGACAACTTCTTTCATCAGGGGCCTAATGGAACCCATCAGTGCCTGGTGTTTGAGTTACTTGGTCCTACTGTTGGTGCAGTCGTCGGAGATATCCATTATTGCGCGCAGCAGACAGGTATGCATATACTGGTTGTGGAAGCACTGCTTATTGCTATCTATTCTACCTGGGGACGAGCAAATACTTATACACATTGGAAACCCTGTCAGTCAAGAACCTGTCTCGTGCGAATAGCTGGTCCCTATCCAGCTGAGGTGTACGGCGCGGCCACCACCCACTCTAACCCCTTCGCCGACGACGACGTCACCCTCGTCAACCAGAAGGCCTCTCGCGACCCTGACGCCGAGTTCGATCACCCCCCAGAGGGCTGGAAGTTTAAGCTGAAGAACCGCAAAGCTTCCGCACCTGCTACCGATGTCGGCGAGTATGCACGGGCGTCTACCACCGACGAGCGGGACAGTTTCGCCGAGCTTATGGAGGAGACGAAGGACATGACGCCGGAGCAGGTTGCTGACTGGTTGAGAAAGAGGAAGCGGGTGGATGGTGAGAAGATCATGAATGGCAGAGAGGGCTCTGGCTATCAGGTGATGGCTGGGGCGTTCTCGGGGACTATGTAGGCCGAGGCAGCTGGCTATTGGTTTAAAGAGAGAGAGAGAGAGAGAGAGAGGGAGGGAGATGGCGTTCTACTATTAGGTTTTCAAAGGAACGGATGAGTTATGAACCGAATAATTTACTTTCTCCCGCATTCACAATCCGGGTGAAAAGGCTGGGGAAACCAGATCTAGTTGACGTGATACCAGTGTGTTGATGTCGAACCTATCTTCATTCTCGGCCGACCACATGCAGCGAAGAAGGTCGGCCACGTGCTGGCTTAGGGCGTATGACGTAATCACCTCATGGCTTGTCTTCCAAATGTCTGTCTTTGAAGCTTCCTTCATTCTGTTGGTTCTCGTGTGCTTAACGTGCCATTAGTATTTGTCTCGTCTAGGTTGATGTTTCATATCGCCTGATACGGTTTTGCATAGTCCAGTCAAGCATTTCATCATGGGCAACTATTTGAGCAAGGAAAACTCCAAGGAAAAACAGACCACCAATAACAACAATCCCAATGCCCAAATCCCACCCCAAAATCTGGATCGCCTAGACTTCACTAAAGACATCCCAACTGAGGAAAATATTCCGTACCCACCATTCATAAATGTCGAAGGTGTACCCAACTTCCGCGACATCGGCGGCTACTCCTGCCCAGCGCCTACCTCACCAATCCACTCAAATGGCCCAGAAGTGTCCAGCCTAAGCCCCTTCAGCGTCCGCCGCAACTTCGCCTTCCGCTGCTCCGAGCTCTCCCAGCTCACGCCACGTGGCAACGTTGTCATGAACACTGACCTGGGCATCAAAGTGCTTTTCGACCTTCGTAGTGAAGTCGAGGCGGCGCGTCCTTTTGGGAGACCAAAGCATGTCAAGATCGTTTCCACCCCCGTATTCCCCATTGCTGACATATACGCGCATCCGGAAATGGCGGCTCAGCAACTCAGATGGTACACTGCACCGGACACGCCGGCTGATGCGGGCTTCAGCCAAGGGTATGTAGACTGTTATCGCGATATCGCTTTGCACGGCGTCAAGGCGTTCCGGACGATATTCAAGCACATACGCGACCATCCTGAACAGCCATTCGTCTATCACTGTAACGCAGGAAAAGACCGGACTGGCGTCCTGACCGCTCTCATCCAGAAGATCTGTGGTGTAGATGATGAAGCGGTGGCTTGGGACTACTCCCTCACGGTGCCTGGAATGGGGAAGTGGGAGGAGAAAGTCGAAGCCGAGATGGTTGGAGATTCGATGACGCCGGTACGGCAGCATGGAGGGATGACAAGGGAAGAGGCCAAGAGAGTCTGTGGGTCAAGGAAGGAAAATATGAAGGCTTGGCTTGAGAAAGTGCTTGAGAAGGAATTTGGTGGGGCTGAAAGGTATTGTAAGGAGAAGTTGGGGTTCAAACAGAAAGACATCGAGAAGATTAGAGGCAACCTCATCGCACAAGCGCCACCAACGGTAGAGGTCAAGGACATCAAGGGGTGGGAGGACCACCCTCAGACTTGAGTGCGAAACTGTTGAGGATACTAATAGATACAAGGCCATGCACCAAAACCGGCCTTCTCCTTCCTAGTCAAAGTACATCAATAGTCATCCCTTGTGGTGGCCCAATTGTCTCTCTAGCCCAAGCAACAACGTTTACCACGACGTTCCCAGCACCGTCAGCAATCGAGTATACGTCATGTGAGTAGAAGTTCCGAGCCGTGTCCGTGCCAATTTCGGATAAGATAGCAGATCTTTGTCTACTGTAAGTGAAAAGGGAGCAGAAAACGACAAAGGGCACCCAAACCTGTTCCAGTTAAGCGCCAACCGCCCGCCACTTTTATTCGACAGGAACCTGCCGTTAGCCTGAGGGGAGGTTAGTGTTGCTGGCCAATTACCATGTTCCCAGTGGGGCTGAGTACACAAATGTGCACTCCGAGCGACTTGTAGGTGCCTCGCCGGTTTCCTCGACACAAATCTGCTTATGACTCCTAGGCACTTTCATGATGCATTTAAGTTCCTTCTCGCATCTACCTTTTTCCATTGTAACCTCGGTTTTACACAGCTTTCTTTACAGCCCTGCCAATTACAGAATTCTCCAAGAGAAGGCTTTATGGGCTCTGGAAAAGAGCCTAAAGCAGCTTCTTGGCCTTCTTGAACATTGAACTCAGGTACTCACAAGGACTGGAACGGAGCGAAGCAGTACACCGATCACGATGAACGGTCTTAGAAATGTCGTTAGGGAAGAAGAACTCCCTGGACTCGGCCAGTGCTACATCTACGACGATGGCTCACATTGTCCCAAACAGATCGATGGTGAACCAGTCAACCCAAAATGGGGTCTGACCAAAGCTGGCAGGCCACGGAAAAGAGCTCCTCCGAAGCCTAAAGCAGGGCCTCGCAATAACCGTCAATCCCCTGACCTAGATTCAGGTTATGGCAGTAGGTCGAGCCAAACGTGTCCAAGCAGCACAAGATCAAGCTTCTGGATGCCTATGTCGACCTCTTCCGGAGCCACCTCTTGTAATCTTTCCGAGGACTCCATGGGTGATATTACTGGCATTTCTGATGAGTCCCACGAATCACTCGACCCGCTCGAAACGATCTCCGGCTGGCTATACCTGCACCCTAGTAAACGTGCCAGATTCCGGCTCATGGATGCCAAGGTGCTTTCTGAATCACCATGTATCGCAATCAATGCCATTGACTCCACCCAGACAATCATCACCAAGGCAAAGACAAGTCTTGGCCTTCCACAGGTAGTGGAAATCGGCTTTGAGGATGAGACTGGGATGCCTATCTCTGTAACCTACGATAGTCTGGTCGACCTGGGAGTCATATATGTTCGCAAGTATTCGGACGTCCATCCACGCACACCGCAAGCTCCAGCTTACCCCGTGCGCCCCGCTTCCGCCCACGATGCAGATCTGCTGATCCTTGCACGAACTCCATTTCTCCAAAATTGCAGCAGTTCCGGACCCACGAAGAATTTGAATGTCAATCAGACCTTGGACTCTCCTACAGCAGTATCTGCTCACCATCCAAGTATCGCCGCCGAGATATGTAATGCGCCACGTGGTCCGTTAAACATCAACTCCAACTTATCAACCAGTGTGTTTGATCCGTATCTATCGCACAGAATGGAGGGTCAAGCAAGGCACCACGTTGCAAGCTCACTGGATAAGAGTCCCATTGTAGAACCTTGTCAAGCAGTGGAACACGGGTGGGATGCATCGAAGGTAGCCCCTGTCAGCGCAAGTCCGATACGTACGGCCAACAGTCTAGATCAAATATCTCCAGGAATTTGTCTCTCAACAACCCCGACCAAGAACCCCGCGCTCGGGAGTCTCGGGAAGGTGTATAATTCTCCCGACGGAACAGTGAGCCCAAGTGCTCACGCTTCGGTCACTTCGGAAGGAGAACTGTCATTTGTGGGCTCAGTGGACTCTGATGAGCTCGCCGAATCCTGGGAACTGGGACTTGACCCTGCAATCAGACTCATCCACGCAAAACTGGTTGATCAGCTAGTTTCCAGCTACGAAAGCGGTATTGCGGAACATGGCCAAGGTTCACAGCATGATGGCGATGATCCAAGTTCGAGCTCCCAAAAATCCTCCGATACCAACTCATCTTCTGGCGTCGGCACGAAGTCAAGCGCGACCTCTCTTGGGAAACATCCAAGAGCTACGGATGATGGCTTTGATGCGTCAAACGAAGATAGTCAAAGGCCTGTACTGAAGAGAAAGCGCAAAAACGCTCCAGCCATATCTCTCGACGGACGACTACTCGCTTGTCCCTATTGCAAGTACGACCCTTTAAGGTATTCGGAACGCAACCAGGAGGAGAAAGATTACCGACGATGCGCAAGTTCTTATCTGACGACAATATCCCGCCTGAAACAGCATCTCTACAGAGTTCACAAGCGTCCAGAACATCATTGTGTGAGCTGTTTCATGGTCTTCGTATCGAAAGAACTCCTGGATAGCCACACTCGGCAAAGGCCGTCATGTGAGCTTCGACCACCGCAATTTGAGGAGAAGATGACGTTCGAGCAGTTCACACAGATCAAGAGAAGAGCGTCAGCTCAGGATCCATCAGACACTTGGTTTGCCATTTTCAAGATTCTCTTCCCGGGTACGGCTCTACCACATTCGCCATACGTAGACAGCGTCTCGCCAGAAGTGATTCAAGACTTTCTGGATTACTTCTATCGTCAGGCGCAGTCAAGGCTTTCGGATCTGATTCGTATTGAACTGCAAGGCAGAATGCTCATGCAAGGTGACCAACAGAGAATTCTCGACAGCGCTCTCGAAAGTGCCATCGCCCAGCTAGTGTCACAGGGAGAAACAAGCGCCTCATTCACGGGCACTCAGTCCTCGTCCCAGGATGTTGCATCCAGTTTTCCTGAACCAGCGGATATTCCAAGTCAGACGACGGGTGCTAATGCAGAGTTGCACCATCAGATTACGGCGGAGGCTTCACTACCAATAGGAGCCGGACATGCAGGTCCACCGTGGACTGAAGTACAGTTCAATTATCTGGGAAATGGAGCTGAGGTCGAGAATTATCTGAATGCGGGCGTTTTTGAGATGCCGCCGGAACTTCCACCGGAAGATGCGTTTGATGGCAATATGTACACACGTTGGTGTCAGGATGGTTGATAGAAACAGCGAGATATGTGGAAGAAAGGGGGATGCCAACGCATTTCGTTGGTATTGGAGATTCATGGCCATTACAGAAAATGTGTCGGGGGGAGCAAGGACACACACCTTCACGCGGTGCTCCCTGTCAGTATCTCGCAGGTGGAGCGGATTCGCCTCGCTTGCTTCCTACGGGAGAAGCTGAGGTGTGTCCACTAGAGAGTTGCCAGCAGTCACTGCGGAGGAATGGCCGGACTCGTGAGCAGTTGCGGCGAGAATTTCGGAACGTCCACCAATACACAATTCAAGGCGCTCACCAAACACCGAGGAAGGAGCCTACGAGCACGGCGAAGCTACGAATAGACCTCGTCCACCTATCGAGCGATCCAAAGTACTCGAACGCCCTCCCTTCCTCACCTCTACGCTTACACGCAGCCTACGTTCCGCACGCGCTTCACCCGACAGACGAATTCGAACGCCCCCTCCGTCCGTAAAGACACGCAACCTGAGAACACAAGAGTGCAGCTACCACAAAGGGTCCCTACGTTCCACCTCGCGAATATCGAGCCTGCTCACAGTTGGCGACATACACAGTGCAAACGGGGGTACAAAAGCAAGAAGTCTGTTCTACGGTGCTTTCTAAAGTAGACAGCGTACATAGCGGGTGATCTTTTTCCCTTCCTGCGCGGAGGGATGGTTTCTCTGATTACCTTGCGCGGCGCAGGT
>Ga0335075_10012616_pt1 | contig 12759 bp, 14 predicted proteins | sample Lox_Sample_24_FD_206723 | JGI IMG/M metagenome (GOLD analysis project Ga0335075, IMG submission 206723) | Soil microbial communities from Loxahatchee National Wildlife Refuge, Florida, United States - Lox_Sample_2.4 | ecosystem: Environmental > Terrestrial > Soil > Wetlands | place: USA... | reverse complement strand
GGTTGGCCGCTGTCTGCGCATACGCATAGATAGACATGCGCGAACGGAGATGCCGGTCGTCAGCGTAGGCAGACCCGGTCAGCATCCGCCGGCCAGTCACGGGATCATCGTCGGACACGGTAACCAGGAAATCACATCATGCGTCAGCTATCGCGCGCGGCTCACCTGCTTAGTCCCGTTTTGCGTGATAGGCAAGGTTGCATGAAGGTTGTCGTCACTGCGCCCGCCGGGCGTGTCGGATCGCGAGTCGTCCGGCTGCTCATCCAGGCCGGGGTGCGGCCCACGCTGCTTGCCCGCAGCCCCGCTCGGCTGGACCCGGCCACGAGCGAGCGCGCGGACGTGGTTGAAGCAGATCTGGGTGACGCCGCAGCCGTCGTGCGTGCGACCCGCAACGCCGACGCGTTGTTCTGGCTGGAACCGTTCAGGGCTGGCCAGGACGGAGCAGCAGCTGGACGCGACCGGCGCGAGCGTGCTGCACCTGCGCTGCGGGTACTTTTTCACCAACTTGCTCGGGCAGCTCGACTCGATCCGCGAAGGCGTGCTGCGCGCGCCTATGCACCTCGACTACCCGCAGCCATGGGTCGATCCGCGCGACATCGGCGAGATCGCCGCAGCCCGGTTGCTGTCTGAGGGCTGGTCGGGCAGCCACGTTCAGGCTGTCCACGGACCTGAAGACCTCACACTCGCCAAGGTCGCCGCTATCATCGCCGAGGCCACCGACCGGACGGTCCGGGCCGAGACGATCTCGCAGGAGGCGCTTCGCAGCTCGCTGCGATCCGCGGGACTAGGCGAGAGGCAGGTCGAGGGCATGGCCGGGATGTCGTCAGTGATGCGCGAGGACTTCGTGGCCGACGACAAGCGCACTGTCATCACCACGACACCGACCACACTCGCGGCCTGGGCCTATGTCTACCTGCGGCCTCTGCTGGTCTGCTCTGCCCGTTGAATCTTCGGAACGGTGCATAATCAGCGGCATGACCGAGATGGCTTCCTTAGTCCTGTTCGCCGCCAGTCCCGCTGCGACGATGGCGTTCTATCGCGCTGTCGGTCTTGAGCTGGAGGCCGAGGATCACGGCGAGGGACCGGTGCACTTCGCTACCGAGCTGGGACCGGTGCACTTCGCGATCTACCCCGCCGAGGTGGCGGGCCGGGCCGGCGAACGCCGCTCCGGCGGCAGCCTGTTCCCCGGCTTCTACGTCGAATCCCTGGATCGTGCGACCGAGGCGCTGGCGCAGCAGGGCGCGCCGATGCTGACCGGTCACCAGGAGATGCCCTGGGGCTGCCGGGTCGTAGCCGAGGACCCCGACGGCCGTGCAGTGGAAATCAACCAGCGGGGACATTGCCCGAGCTCATGATCTTCCGCGTGGCCAGGCCGGCGCCGATCCGCCCAGAGTGCACTCGTCAGGCTGTGGCGGCGGGGGCACTGGCTCGGACGTTCTCGTCAGAGTGCGCGATGTTCAGGAGCGAGCGCCAGATCACAGCGAGGATGATGGCCGACCCCGCGAAGGCGAACCAGAACGGCGCCGTGACGCCCCAGACTGAGGCGACTAGTCCGCCGAGCAACGAGCCGATCACGATACCGCCGACCACACCGGTGAGGTAGACGCTGCCGACGCGACCCTGGAAGTGCGCGGGCACAGCTCGCTGCCGCACGCTTGTCGATGTTGTTCCCCAGATGAACGCGTGCGCGCCGAAGATCACAAAGACGATCAGCGCAAACCAGGGCCAGCGGGTCAGCGCGAGCGCAAGGTGGGTCAGCGTCTCGATGATCAGCCCGCCGCGCATGATGACGCCCAGTTTCAGGTGCCGCTCAAGCCAGCCGTAGGACGCGCCGCCCAGCAGGCCGCCCACCGCCATCGCCGTGGTGATCAGCCCGAATCCGAGTGCGCCCATGCCCAGCCGCTCGCGAGCGTAGAGGACCAGCACTGACCAGGCGGCGCCGAAGGTGACGTTAAAGGTGAAGATCGTGATCGCCAGCGTCCGCATCGCGGCGTGCTCCCACAGCCAGCGCAATCCCTCCCGGATGTCGTCGCGCAGCCGGCCGTGCTGGCCGACGGTGGTGTGCGCCGGCAGCCATACTTTCGAGATCAGCAGTACGCCGGCCAGCACGCACACGCTCTCGCTGACGAACGGCAGCGCCATCCCGGCCGCGAACAGGGCTGCGCCGACCGGCGGCCCGGCGAGCTGGTTCCACACGATCACGCCCGTGAGCGCACGTGAGTTCGCGATGCCCAGGTCGGGCTTGTCGACCAGCATCGGAAGCAGCGTGGTGGATGTGGTGTCGCCGAAGGTCTCGACTACCCCGAACAGGAACAGGGCGACCAGCACCACCGCGATGTCCACCCGGTGCGTGAGGATCGAGGACACCAGCAGCAGCAGGATCGCCAGCCTCACAAGGCCGGTCACGATCATGATGGCGCGCCGGTTGAGCCTGTCGGCGACCACGCCGGCGTACAGGCCGAACAACAGCCAGGGCAGGCGCAGCAGGAAAGCAGCCATCGCCACCGTCAGAGGGCTGCGCGTTTGCGACGCCACCAGCAGCGGGCCAGCGGCCAGCGTGATCCCGTCACCCAGATTCGTCACCCAGGACGACGCCAGCAGCCAGCGGAAACTGCGGCCAAGCCGAGGTGGAACGATGAGTTCGGCAAGCCACTGCACTACTGCGTATCCCCCTCGATCACATCCACATCATCGCGCGCCGGCGCGACGCCGTCGGCTGCGATCACGGCGTTCCCGCGGGAACGCCTTGTGCAGGATTTCACAAGCCGCTTCCGCGGGAACGCCCTAAGGCAGTGACTCCGCCATCGATCCGCACGGCGGCCGCCCCGGCGTCCGCGCATCGAGTTCCCTATGGCAGGTGGAACGCGCCCTGTATCGCTGCTGCTGCGAGTGATACTCCAACCTGATCGCGCGGTATTCGAGCTGGTCGGCGGGCACTTCCGGGCGCCATCGGCGGGCCGGGCGGACCAGCGTCGCCGCAAGCTGGGACGTTGCTTCGGCGGCGACGGCCGGGTTAGCTTAGCTGGGAATGAGGGATGCGACCCCGCAGTGGGCTTACGAGAAGGCCGAAGTTCGTCCCCATGATCCTTCGCTTATCGCCAGGGCAGCCCGCGAACGCGCTGGTCTGGCTGGGTTGCTCGAACCGTGGCTCGTTGACGGGGTGGAGCACGTCGGGTCGACGGCGGTTCCCGGGCTTGCCGCCAAGCCGATCATCGATCTCATGGCGTCGGTGGACGACCCGGACAACGTGGTCGCGGACGCGGGCGAAAAGCTGGCCGCGGATGGCTGGTGTTACGTCCCACCGGAGCTTGACCACCGGCCATGGCGGCGGTTCTTCGTAAAGCCGGATGCCACCGGCCAGCGACGGATCGCGCATCTACACGTGATCCAGGCAGGTCATCCGCGGTGGTCGGAGCAGATCACCTTCCGCGATGCCCTGCGCCACGACGATCAGCTGGCAAGTCGATACGGCGACCTGAAGCGCATGCTGGCAGCCCAGCATGCGGACGACCGCGAGGCCTATACCGATGCCAAGACGAAGTTCATCGCAGACACACTTGCGCATCGTGCCTGAGTCCGCATCGATCATTTGACCCGCCTGACTACGCCAGCCAGCGTCCGTACCACTCGAGCGTCCTTGCGGGTGCAAGTCTTAGGGTCAGAGCTATGGTGACCTCGCCCCGTTACACCCACGGTCATGCCGATAGCGTGCTGCGGTCGCACCGTACCCGGACCGCTGAGAACTCCGCCGCCTACCTCCTTCCCGAGCTGCGGCCAGGACTATCGCTGCTCGACGTCGGCAGCGGACCTGGCACGATCACCGCCGACCTGGCGGTGCGGGTGGCACCAGGCCGGGTGACCGCGCTGGAGACATCCGACACCGTGCTGCAGCACACCAGCACTGAGGTGGCCAGGCGCGGCGCTAGCAATGTCGACTTCTCCGTGGGTGACGTCCTCGCGCTTGATTTCCCGGCAGCGTCATTCGACGTGGTGCACGCTCACCAGGTGCTCCAGCATGTCGCGGATCCGGTCGCAGCACTGCGGGAGATGATCAGGGTCTGCCGGCCCGGCGGCGTAGTCGCGGCCAGGGACGGCGACTACGGCGGGTTCATCTGGTACCCCCGCGACCCGTGGCTGGACCGGTGGAATGAGCTGTACCACCGGGTCGCGCGAGCCAACGGCGGCGAGCCGGATGCCGGGCGATACCTGCTGGCCTGGGCACACGCCGCGGGCGGCCACGACGTTCGGGGCTCGTCGTCGACGTGGTGCTACTGCGATCCGGCGGACCGCGCGGAATGGGGCGGGACGTGGGCTGAGCGGATCGTCAGCTCCGATATCGCCGGGCAGCTGCTGAGTTCCGGAATGGCCACGGCAGCTGAGCTCCAGCACATCGCGGCGGCCTGGCGCGACTGGGCGGCAGAGCCAGACGGCTGGATCAGCGTGCTGCACGGCGAGATCCTCATCCGCGTCTGAGTTCAGGGCCGTCCAGGGCGGCTGACAGCCTCATCTGGCGGGCTCGTCGCCGGCACAATGCAGTGATGGAGCACTTCACAACGGCCAGGCTTCTGGCCAGGGACTGGACCGCCGACGACGTCGAAGCCGCCTTCGCCATTTACGGCCGGGACGAGGTGACGCGCTGGCTCGGCCCGCAGCCGCGGCAGCCAGTCCCGTCGCTAGCGCACATGGGGCAGGTCCTCGACCGGCGGATCGCCCGTAGCCGGGAGCAACCCGACTATGGCTTGTGGGCCCTCGAGCTCCGGGCCACTGGCCAGCTCGTCGGTGCTGTGCTGTTGTCGCCGCTGCCGGAGGACACCGCGGTGGAGATCGGCTGGCACCTCAATCCGGACTGCTGGGGCGCGGGCTATGCCACTGAGGCCGGCCGCGGCGCGATCGCCCTGGCCTTCGGCCTGGACCGGGTAGGCAGGGACCAGATCGAGCCCGGCCTGGCCAGCCGGTCAGCCAGGCCGGTGCTCGACAGGGTCCTGGCCCTCGTCGACCCGGACAACATCAGATCCCTCAGCGTGTGCCGTCGGTTAGGCATGCGGCACGTTGGCCAGACCGGTCGCTATTACGGCGTCACGCTCGAGCTGTTCGAGCTCACTCGCGCAGCGGCAAGCTGACTGCAGCGACCGCCATGCAGGTCCATCGCATCAGCTGTACTGGCGCAGCTGCGGCCACATCTGGCCCCAGGGGTAACGCGGGCCTGTGCACAGGTAAACGTGCCCGTGCCACTCCTGGTTGTGCAGGCCGTAGGGGTTGGACAGGGTGGCGACCGCTCGGACGCTGGTGAAGAACTCGCTGAGGTAAGCGCCATCTCCGCCGCCGTCCATGGGGCCGGGCATGACTGCCACGACGGTGGTTGCGCGCGGGTTGCCAGGTCCCCACCACCAGTAGGTGTTGTGCCCGCTGACCGCCTGAGGAAGGCCCGTTCCCTGGCCCAGTATGTTGATCGCACTGGCCTCGCCGTAGTTCGACGCGAAGATGACCGCGCTGGCGCGCTGCCTGGCCGGCAGCGAGAACCACACCGTGCGCACTGAGCTGACAAGCTGGGGCCAGCCAACGGATTCCGCGAGGACAGCGTTGATCTTCTCGGTGCCGTACAGGTCCCGCGCTGGCAGCACTGGCAGGACGAGCGGCACGGCGAGCGCGGTCGTGAGGGCCGTGGCCAGCAGCAGGTTGCGGAGCCGGGCCTTGCGTGCGGCCAGCCAGCCGTCGATCGCGACGGATCCGGCAGCGAGCAGGTAGATGTACGCGCCGGCCAGGTAGTAAATCTTCCCGCCGGTCGTAAGCGCGAAGAACACGAACAGGATCGCGTACGACCACGCGAGGGCCCGCCAGAGCGGCCGCCCGGACCGCCACAGGAAGCGCAGCCCGGCAGTCCAGACCACCACCATGGCCAGGGCAGTCATGAGCAGTTGCCCGATCACCCAGCTGGCGATGTTAGCGAGACCGCCGTTCTCCTGCGCGAGCGTGCGCGTCATCGCGATGGTGGCCCACTGGTGCTGTGCCTGCCACCAGATGTCGGGGATGGTGAAGGCGGCAGCGATCGCCGCGCCGGCCAGGAACCAGCGACTCAGCACCAGCCGGCGGCCACCGCTCAGCAGGACGCCAATGACCAGGGCGACAGCGAAGAGTCCGACGCTGTGCTTGTTCGCCAGCCCGAGACCAAGAACCAGGCCGCCGAGTAGCCACCACCGCGTGTCACCGGTACGCCCGATCCTGACGACGACCAGCGCGAGGCTGGCCCAGGCGAGCAAGTCGAACCCCGTCGGCCCGAAGAGGTGGTCACCGCCCAGCACCATGGGCGTGGTGGCGGTCGCCACCGCGGCCAGCAGTTGCGCCCGGCGGCCTCCGCCGAACTCGCGCGCGGTCAGCCCGGCAATCACCACGGTCGCCCATGCCGCGAGGGCTACCCACAACCGGAGGCCGAGCAGCGACACGCCGAACAGCTTCAGTGACACCCACGCGATGAGCGGTGTCAGCACTGGCTGATCGACGTAGCTGGCCTGCAGGTGACGAGCGCATTCCATGAAGTACAGCTCGTCGCGGTGGAAGCCGTACCGCGTCGCGAATGCCAGCAGAACGGCGAAGACCACAGCGCCGACTGCGATGACGCGGCGGTCGAAGGGAGCAATGCCACTGACTGCATCAGCGGCGTCCCGGCCCGCCTCGTCCGGGATATCCGATGATCGCGTTAGAAGATTCATGGCCGTTATGCTCGTCCGCCCGGGACCTTATCCGCATCGGCCGCAGTACCCGTTCTCCCGCCCATCCCGGGCGGGTAGAGCACCGAGATTCGGGCCACCCCGTTCCCTCTTTAGTAGGGGTTGGCACTTCAGCCGTGCGACGGATGGCCTGCCGATCGCGGCGGCCATTACGATCGGCTGGTGAAGAGGCTAGCTAGCTGGGCCACCGGCCTGCCGCCGCGCATGCAGGATCTTGCGCTCGCGGTGGCGCTAGCCATCTACAACGTCGGCTCGCTGATTCCGGAGACCAGGCAGCTTCAGCTGCCGTACGTCGCGTTCCTGCTGGTGGTGCTCCAGGCGCTGCCGCTTGCCTGGCGGCGGCGCTGGCCGGTTGTGGTGTTCTTCGCTGTCGGGATCCCGCGCACCATCTACGATCAGCTCGGCCTGAACTTCGCGCCGATTCCGCTCGGCCCGGCGATCGCCTACTACACGATCATGGATCGCTCGTCGACCAGGGTTCGGCTAGTGATCAATGCCGTGCTGATATACGGCATTGTCAGATCACAAATGCTGCCTGGCCACAACGAGCCCTATGACTTCTTCGTCGACGTGCTCCAGTTCGCGGTGGCAGGCACGCTCGGCATACTCAGCCGTACCCGGCGCGCCTACGTGCGGGAGGTCGAGGCTCGGGCCGAGCACGCCGAGGCCGAGCGGGCCAGGCAAGTGGCGCTGGCGGCCGCGGCGGAACGGGCCAGAATCGCCAGGGAACTGCACGACGTGGTGGCCCATCACGTCAGCCTCATGGCCGTTCAGTCGGAGGCCGCGGCGTCGCTGCTGCCCGGCCGGCCCGAAGAAGCAAGCAAGTCCGTCGAGGTCATTGGCCGGACGGCACGCGAGGCGCTGACCGAGCTTCGCCGCCTGCTTGGCGTGCTGCGCGGCCCGGCCGACGTCGACGGCCGGGCGACCACGGCACCGTCTCCGTCGATCAGCCAGCTCGACGATGTGCTCGGACAGGTCCGGCAGGCGGGAATCGCCATCGACCTGCGGGTCGAGGGCAGCCCGAGCAAACTGCCACCAGGCGTCGACCTGGCCGCGTTCCGCATCGTGCAAGAGGCGCTGACCAACACCGTCAAGCATTCCGGCGCCTGCGAGGCGGCGGTGACCGTCAGCTATGAGCCCGGCTACGTGACGGTGTCCGTGACAGATAGCGGGAACGGGGCTGACGCGATCACGGTGGACGGCCAGGCCAGTCGAGACCGCAGCCAGGTGACCGCCCGCGACGGCGGCGGTGTTAACGGCGGGAGGCAGCGCCTCCCGGATTCTGGCGGATTCGGCCTGGCGGGCATCGCCGAACGGGTCGCGTCCTGCGGTGGCAAGCTGACCGTCGGACCCGGCGATGCGGGCGGGTTCGCAGTCACGGCACGACTGCCAGCGCCATGACCGCCGGCGAAGCTATCCGGGTCATGGTGGCAGACGACCAGGAACTGGTCAGGACCGGATTCTGCGTCATACTCGAAGCGGCCGACGGGATCACGGTCGTCGCCGAGGCGGCAAACGGAGCCGAGGCAGTCCGTGCCGCGGCCGCGCACCACCCCGACGTGATCCTGATGGACGTCCGGATGCCGGAAATGGACGGCCTCGAGGCCACCAGGCTCATCACCGGCGGCGACCGGGCCGGTCCGCCGCGGGTCGTCATGCTGACGACTTTCGACCTGGACGACTACGTCTATGAGGCGCTGCGAGCGGGCGCCAGCGGGTTCCTGCTCAAGGACGCTCCGCGGCACGATCTCATCGCCGCCATCAAGATCGCCGCGGCGGGAAACGCGCTGCTGGCGCCCTCGGTGACGATGCGGCTGATTGACGCGTTCGCCCGCAGGCCCGCGCAGACATTGCCGGCACCGTCCCGGCTCGCGTCGCTGACCGTCCGGGAACGCGACATCCTCCTCCGGCTCGCCCGCGGCCTGACCAATGCGGAGATCGCGGCTGACCTGGTCGTGAGTGAGGCAACGGTGAAGTCGCACGTCGGGAACCTGCTGGCGAAACTCGGGCTGCGCGACCGGGTGCAGGCCGTGATCCTGGCCTACGAGACCGGCATCGTCCGGCCCGGCGACCCGGACGCCGGGCGCTAGCCTTCCGGGGCGAGGTCACGGGAGGTCGCGGCGCATGAGCCAGCGCGGCTTGCCGCCGCTGCGTCCTGCGGTCTGGCACACGCGCGTGAATCCGTGCGCCTCGAAGAGCGGGACGGTGCCCACGTAACCGGCGGTCTGGTCGACCCGGTCGCCGTCAACCTCGACCGGGTAGCCCTCCAGCGCGGGCGCGCCCATCGCGTGCGCATGCCCGACAGCGCCCTCGAGCAGATCGTGCATGAGGCCGCGGCGCCGGAACCCGGGCCGTATCACGAAGCACACCACCGACCACGCGTCCTCGTCCTGGGCATGCGGGATCGTGCGGGAGTTGACCAGGGCGCGGTATGTGGACTTCGGCGCGACCGAGCACCAGCCGACGGTGTCTTCGTCGACGTACGCCAGCACTCCCGGTCCTGGTTCGCGGGCGCACAGCGCGCGCATGTGGGCGATGCGTCCGGCCGTGTCGAGGCTGGAATTGCGGTACGCCATGCAGATGCATCCGCGCGGCACCATCAGCGATGCGAAGTCATCCCACCGCCCGGCGGCTGGCCGCACCTGGACTGTCATACGCCGAGGATAGGCCCGCGATAGGCCTGCAACAGGTCCGCAGAACCGGCCGCGAGGCCGTTCGTGACAGGTGGCAGGAAAGATGCTGTGCTAGGCGCGTGACTAGTGAGTCAGGCGCTGAGTTCGACGCACTTCCGGAAGACTGGGCGTCCGATCCCGGCCTGATCGCGGGGTTGCGGGTGGACGACGATGACGAACACGACGACCCGGTTCTGCGATGGCCGGACGGCCGGGTGGTGGACACCTGGCGCGAGGACTACCCGTACTCGGAGAAGATGACCCGCGACGAGTACGAGTTCCTTAAGCGCCCGCTGCAGATCGAGCTGGTCAAGCTGCAGAACTGGGTCAAGTCCGTGGGCGAGCGCATCGTGATCGTGTTCGAGGGCCGCGACGCGGCCGGCAAGGGCGGGACCATCAAGCGGTTCACCGAGCACCTGAATCCGCGCGGCGCCACCGTGGTCGCGCTCGCCAAACCCAGCCCGCGGGAACAGACCCAGTGGTACTTCCAGCGGTACGCACCGCACCTGCCCGCGGCAGGCGAGATCGTCATGTTCGACCGCTCCTGGTACAACCGGGCGGGCGTCGAGCGGGTGATGGGTTTCTGCACCGACGAGGAGTACTGGGAGTTCATGCGAGAGGCGCCGGAGTTCGAGCGCCTGCTGGTCCGTTCCGGGCTGCACCTCACCAAGTTCTGGTTCTCGGTGACGCGCCTGGAGCAGCGCACCCGGTTCATCATCCGCCGGGTCGATCCGGTCCGGCAGTGGAAGCTGAGCCCGATGGACATCGAGTCGCTGGACAAGTGGGAGGGCTACACCGATGCCAAGGAGGCGATGTTCCACTACACCGACAGCGAGCACGCGCCATGGACGGTGATCAAAAGTAACGACAAGAAGCGGGCCAGGCTCGAAGCGATCAAGCACGTACTGATGAAGTTCGATTACGACGGCAAGAACCCCGACGTCATCGGGGACCCGGATAAGACCCTCATCGGGCCGCCGTCAGAACTGTCCGAGCACAACCCCGGCATCTCTTTCCCCAGCCTGTAAACCCGCTAGTTTGGGAGCAGGAGGCCGCGGCTCCGAACCCCGCCGTCCCGACTGTTCAGAGCAATTTCTCGAGTGTGTTGCCCAACTTGGGGCTTAACTGTCGCAGCCGGCGCAAGGCGTCTCAGGTAGCTGGGTGGCTGTGCAGGTTGGCACCCGCCTCTTACGGCGATACAACGTCGCGCAGCTGGTCGAACTTCAGTTCACTCGATCATCACCCGTTCGCCGCCAACCAGTCTGCCGTGGCGCGGAGGTGCGAGTGAGCCGTTTCAGTCGAACACCCAGAGCGGGGTCTATTGGAGCACAACCTATCCTCGGCCTGCCTGGGCCGCCGTTTCACTGTCATGCCGAATAGCGCGCGTTGAATGAGCGCATGCTCATGCGAGCATATGCATAGCTATTGCTCGTCGCTAGCCAGGCCGAGAAGAAGGCCCGCGCGCTGTCGCGGAAGATCTTGTGCTCGGAATCGAACAGGATACATGGATGGGCGCCTCAGTTTGCCGCCTCAAAGGAAGCAGCCGCCAGCGCAGATGAGGGTCTGCGCGCTGACGTAGTCGGATTCGGGGATGCACAACAGGTATACGGCGCCGGCTGCCTCGGCGGGGGTGCCGGCCCGGCCGAGCGGGATCATCTGTTCCATAGTGGCGAGCAGCTGCGGGTTTACTCCGACCTTGATCTGCCTGCCCTGCACGGCGATCGTGGCGCCACCGTCGGCTGGCGCGTGGGTGAGCCGGGTCTTGATCAGCCCGAACGCGACGGTGTTGACCGTGACGTTGTAGCGTCCCCATTCCTTTGCGAGCGTCTTGGTCAGGCCGGTGATCCCGGCCTTGGCCGCGGCGTAGTTGGCCTGGCCCGTGTTGCCGCCGAGTGCAGCGATAGACGAGATGTTCACGACTTTGCGGCACGGCACCGGCTGGCCGCTGGAGGCCGCGCGCTTGACGAGCCCGGAGATGACCGGCTGGGCGGCGCGCAGGATCCGGAACGGCGCCTTCAGGTGCACATCGAGGATGGCGTCCCACTGCTCGTCGGTCATCTTCTGGATGACCGAGTCCCACGTGTACCCGGCATTGTTGACAATGATGTCCAGCCCGCCGAACGAATCGACGGCAGTCTGGATGAACTGCTCGGCGAAGCCGGCCTCGGTGACGCTGCCCGGACAGACGACCGCCTTGCCGTCGGCATTCTCGATTGCGGCCACTGTCTCCGCGGCCGGCTGCTCGTCCAGGTCGTTGACCACGACGGCGGCGCCATCGGCGGCGAGCTTGACTGCGATCTCGGCTCCAATGCCCCGGCCGGAGCCCGTGACGATGGCCACCTTGCCGTCCAGTTTCCCCATGGTGCGCTGCTGCCTTTCAGGTGAGGTCGACGACGGCGTCACCGGTGAGGGTGACGGTCCCGTCGGGGAGGGTGACTTCGAGTTCCAGCGCCGCCAGGCCATCTGTGACGGACAGCACTCGGCCGGTGCAGGTTGGCCGGGCGTGCACGGGTGTGACCGCAGCGAACCGGACCCTCCAGGATCGCAGCCGCTCCTGCGGGACCCAGGAGGTTAGCAGCCTGCCTAGGTAGGCCATGGACAGCATGCCTGGGGCGAATACATCGCCGAAGCCTGCGGACTGGGCCGCGTCGAGATCGATGTGGATCGGGTTGTGGTCGCCAGAAGCGCCCGCGAACAGCGCCAGGTTGGCGCGCGAGATAGGATCGATGGTGAGCGGCCGCAGTTCGGTGCCGGCTTCGATAGGGGGCAGCGCGTTCACATTCGGCCCTCCGGGTGGCGCACGACGATCACGGTGACGGCCTCTGCGATCGGCTGCCCATCGCGCGTCACGCTGGTCTGTTTGGTCAGCAACTCGAGCGCGCCGCCGTTCTTCACAGCCACTTCCGTAACGCGCGAGCGCAGCATGAGGGAGTCCCGGGCGTGGGCAATCTGGTGATAAGTGAACGACTGCTCGCCGTGCAGCACTCGCCGCAGGTCGATGCCGAGCGCGGTCAGCCAGCCGAGTGGATCGGGGCGCTGCAGTTCCAGGCTGAAGTAGAAGCTCGGTGGTATGGGCAGGTCGGGATGCCCGGCGGCCCTGGCCGCGTCCAGATTGCTGTAGACGGGGTCGGGCTGCCCGGTGGCCTGGGCGAAGAACGCCAGCATGCCCCGCTCGGCGGTGACCATCAGCGGCTCGAACCTGTAGGCCAGTGCCTTGCACACGTCGACGCTCACTCTCAGCCGACCTTCTCGTACAGGGTGACCACGGCCGCGCCGCCCAGGCCGATGTTGTGCTGGAGCGCCACCGCGGCGCCTTCAACCTGCCGGGGGCCCGCCGCGCCACGCAGTTGCCAGACAAGCTC
>Ga0335075_10012615_pt1 | contig 12760 bp, 15 predicted proteins | sample Lox_Sample_24_FD_206723 | JGI IMG/M metagenome (GOLD analysis project Ga0335075, IMG submission 206723) | Soil microbial communities from Loxahatchee National Wildlife Refuge, Florida, United States - Lox_Sample_2.4 | ecosystem: Environmental > Terrestrial > Soil > Wetlands | place: USA... | reverse complement strand
TAAATGCCGCGATCCATCATCGCCCAGAAAAAGCGGGCGAACCGCGCCGCGTCCGCCTGCTTGGCCGATTCGTAGTCGATCACGGGACCATCCCGGAAAAACAAGGTCCACATGCTGCCGGCGCGCTGGAGGCAGTGCATCAAGCCGGCGGTGCGGGCGGCTTCGTGCAAACCATTGGCCAGCCGTTCGCCGAGCTGTTCCAGACGAGCGTAGGGCGGATGATCGCGCAGCTCCTGCAAGGTGGCGATGCCGGCCGTCATCGCCAACGGATTGCCCGACAGAGTGCCGGCCTGGAACACCGGGCCGGCCGGCAGAACGTGCTTCATCACGTCCGCTCGGCCACCGAAAACGCCGACCGGCAGACCGCCGCCGACAATCTTGCCCAGCACCGTCAAGTCCGGCATCTGGTGATACAACTGCTGCGCCCCGCCATAGGACAGACGGAAGCCGGTCATGACTTCATCGTAGATCAAGAGAGCGCCGTGTTTGCCGGTGAGGTGGCGCAGCTCGTTGAGGAACTCGGCGGAGGGACGCACCAGGCCCATGTTGCCGACGACGGGTTCGACGATGACGCCGGCAATGCGCTCGCCGTGAGCGGCGAAGGCATCGGCCAATCCCTGCACGTCGTTGTAGCGCAGCACCAGCGTATCGGCGGTGCAGCCGGCCGGCACGCCGGGACTGTTGGGCACGCCGAGCGTGGTGGCGCTGGAGCCGGCCTGCACCAGCAAGCTATCAACGTGGCCGTGATAGCAACCGGCGAACTTGATAATCACGTCGCGGCAAGTGAATCCGCGCGCCAGGCGAATGGCGCTCATCGACGCCTCGGTGCCGGAGCTGACCATGCGGACCATCTCCATTGACGGCACCGCATCGATAATCAGCTCGGCAAGCTGCGATTCCGCCTCGGTCGGCGCACCGAAGCTGGCGCCGCGCCGAGCCGCATCCTCAATGGCGCGGACGACGCGCGGATGTGCATGCCCCAGGATGAGCGGCCCCCAGGAGCCGACGTAATCGAGGTATTGATTGCCGTCGAGATCGTAGAGGTATGGCCCCTCGCCGCGGGCGATGAACAGCGGCTGTCCGCCGACGGCGCCGAAGGCGCGGGCCGGACTGTTGACGCCGCCGGGAATGAGACGGCAGGCTCGTTCAAACGCATCTCGACTGCGGACACGCGACGCCGGCATGATTGTTCCTCAAGAAATCAAGCACATTCGCATTTACCGTTGCGGTTAGCGACGCTTCGCAGAAGCGTCGGGGCCGCAACGACGCTTCTGCGAAGCGTCGCTAACCGCTACACGATCTGTTTGGAGAAATTGGAACCGCGGTGATGGCGGACGAAGCGAAGGACGTTACCACAAGCGGCACGCGAAGGCCGCCTGCCGTGACGGAAGTCCACATCCTCTGGCTGACGGCTGGCCTCGGCTGTGACGGCGACACCATCGCCCTCACCGCCGCCAGCCAGCCGAGTATCGAGGATTTGCTCCAGGGCGCTCTGCCGGGATTGCCGCGTGTTCGCCTGCACAACCCGTTTCTGGCTTATGAAGTCGGCGACGACTTCCTTGCGGATTGGCATCGGGCGGCGGAAGGGGAGCTTGGGCCTTTCATCCTGGTGGTCGAAGGCTCGATTCCCGATGAGGGCAACAAGAGCGCGGGCTATTGGGCTGCCCTGGGCACCGACAAAAAAACCGGCCAGCCGATCCTCACTTGTACGTGGATCGATCGGCTGGCGCCGCGAGCATGGGCGGTAGTGACGGCGGGCACCTGCGCCGCTTATGGCGGCATTCACGCCATGAGCGGCAATCCCACCGGCGCGATGGGATTGGCCGACTATCTCGGCTGGAGCTGGCGCTCCAGGGCGGGCCTGCCGATCGTCAACGTGCCCGGCTGTCCGGTGCAGCCGGACAACATGACGGAAACGCTCCTGCATCTGCTCTACCAGGCAGTGGGGTTGGCGCCCGTCATTCCGCTGGACGAACAGCTCCGGCCCCGATGGTTGTTCGGCCAGACGGTTCACGAAGGGTGCGACCGAGGCGGTTACTACGAACAGGGCGAGTTCGCGGCGGCATACGGTTCGCCCTTGTGCATCGTCAAGCTGGGTTGTTGGGGGCCGGTGGTCCAATGCAACGTCGGCAAACGAGGCTGGATGACGGGCATCGGCGGCTGCCCCAGCGTAGGCGGCATCTGCATCGGCTGTACCATGCCCGGCTTTCCCGACAAGTTCATGCCATTCATGGACGAGCCGCCCGGAGCGCGCTTGTCGTCGGGAGCCGTTGCACTGTATGGCCGCACGATTCGGGCTTTACGCAGCTTCACTCGTGCGTCTCTCAACGAGGAGCCCGAATGGCGGCGGAGGCGCGGGCCAGGGGAACATTCGGAAACGGCGAGCGGAGGAACGACCTGACCATGACCGAGGCGAAACGGGAATTCGGCAAGCCTCCGCGTTCGAGCGAAGGTCCCAGCGGCGAGCGCGACCGGCAGCTCGGCCTCAGCCGCGAGGAAGCCGAAGCCATCCTGACGGCCATGGCCCGCGCATTTACGACCAGGAGCCAGGGGCCGGCGCTCCTCCCGTCCCTGTCGATGTCCCAGGGCAACGTCGGCGAGGGAGCGCCAGCCGCGAGGGATGTTCAGGACCTCTTGCACAAGGCCCAGCTTCGCTACCGCACGCTGGTTGAACAGCTGCCGGCCGTCACCTTCATGGCCGCCCTCGACGAGGATCTGCACGAGCTGTACGTCAGCCCGCAGATCGAGACGCTTCTGGGCTTCTCGCAACAGGAATGGTTGGCAAACCCGGTTCTGTGGTACACGCAGCTGCATCCGGACGACCGCGAGCGCTGGCAGGAGCAATTCGCCCTGACCTGTAACAGCGGCGTGCATTTTCGTTCCGAATATCGCTTCCTGGCGCGCGACGGCCGAGTCGTCTGGGTCCACGGCGAATGCCAGCTAGTCCGCGACGATCAGGGCCGGCCTCTGTTCCTTCAAGGCATCGCCTACGACATTACCGAGCGCAAGCAGGCCGAGGAAGCTCTGCGGCAGATGCAGCACGACCTGGAAGCTCTGGTCGAGAAACGCACGGCCGAGCTGGCCCAGGTCAATGAGGCGCTGCGCCGCGAGATCGCCGAACGGCAGCAGCTGGAGCTGCTCATTCGCCAACGGGCCGAGCAGCTGGCCGAGGAGAATCGCCGCAAGGATCATTTCCTGGCGGTGCTGGCGCACGAGCTGCGCAATCCGCTGGCGCCCATGCACACCTCACTGGAGATCCTCCGCCGGCCCGGCACCAGTCGGGAAGTCAGCGAGTGGGCCTACGGTGTCCTGGAACGGCAGACGCGCCACATGCGCCGCCTGATCGACGACTTGCTCGACGTGTCGCGCATCAACCAGGGCAAGATCCATCTCAACAAGGAAACCGTGAACCTGGCGGCCGTCATCCTGCGGGCCGTGGAAGTCACCGGCCCTCTGCTGGAGGAGCGCCGCCATGAGCTAAAGCTGTCATTGCCGCCGCAGCCGCTGCGGATACAAGCGGATGTGGCACGGCTGGACCAGGTCGCGGTCAACCTGCTGACCAACGCCGCCAAGTATACCGAGCCGGGAGGCCGCATCTGGGTGACGGCGGAGCAGGAGGGAGCCGAGGCGGTGTTGCGCGTCCGCGACAACGGCGTCGGCATTCCCCCGGAGATGCTGGAGAGCATCTTCGACATGTTCATGCAGGTGGACCGTTCGCTGGGACGGACGCGCCAATGGGGACTCGGCGTGGGGCTGGCACTGGTGCGCCGACTGCTGGAGCTGCACGGCGGCAGCATCAAGGCCTTCAGCGCTGGCCCCGACCAGGGCAGCGAGTTCGTAGCTCGGCTGCCATTGCTCCGCGAGCCGATCGAGGCCAACGACGCAGCCGGACCGACCACGACTGCGCCTCCGAGCGTGGAGCACGAAGCACGGCGGCGCGTGCTGGTGGTCGAGGACCACCCTGAGTTCGCCGAGGGCATGGCCTTCTTGCTGCGCTCCTGGGGACACGAGGTCGAGGTAGCGTCGGACGGCCCGTCGGCGCTGCGCGCCGTGCAGCGTACCGTTCCCGACGCAGTGTTCCTGGACGTGGGCTTGCCGGGGATGAGCGGCTACGAGGTTGCTCGGCAGCTACGGCAACGCACGGAGCTGGAACGGACGCTTCTGGTGGCGGTGACGGGCTACGGCCGCGAGGAGGACCGCCGCCGCGCTCGCGAAGTCGGTTTTGACGAGCATCTGATCAAGCCGGTGGAGGCCAACGTCTTGCGCGAGCTGCTGGCCAGGCGCACGGCCCGCGCAGCAGCCCCGCCCGAACGGGCATCGTTCACTTCTCCGGCGGAACATCAACAACACGGGAGCCGCTGATGGTCCCTATCGCTGATACGCGCGAATTCCATGCCCAAATGCAGCGGCTTGAGAAGCTGCTCCAGGAGGCCGAACAGGCCGCGCCTCTCGCCGCACGCGAGCGCACCCGAGAGATCGTGCAGACCCTCCTGGATATTCATGCGGCTGGGCTAGAGAAGATCCTGGAAGGCATCGCGGCCATCGGAAAGGAGGGGTTGACCGTCATCGATGCGCTGGCGCGCGACGACCTGGTCGGCAGCTTGCTCCTGCTGCACGGCCTGCATCCGCTCGATCTGGAGGCGCGCGTGCGGCAGGCGCTGGATCAAGTGCGTCCCGCGCTGCGAGGGCATGGCGGCGATGTCGAGCTGCTCGAGGTGCGCGACGGCGTTGTCCGTCTGCGTCTGCAAGGCAATTGTCATGGCTGTCCCTCGTCGTCGGCCACGATGCGGCAGACCGTCGAGGAAGCGATCGTCGGCAAGGCCCCCGATGCGATCGCGGTGGAAGTCGAGGGATTGGTGGAGGAGACAGCGCCGGCGAAAGAGCGACCGTTGCTCGCTTTGCCGATGGTGTGAGCTGGAACATCACGAACAGGAGATTTCACCATGTTCCGAGATGAAGTGACTCCCGATCTGCCCGCGCACACGCCGGGCACGCCGAAGGGTGAGGAATGCGTTCGTCTGCACGGGCGCGAGCCGGGACGCGGCGATCCCAAGGCCCATCGCACGGCCCGCGATTCGACCAGTATCAATCCCGAAGCGTCCGGCCCCATCGATCCGCGCATGCCGCAGATGCCGCCGGCATGAACGGCTCCATCGAGAAAAGGAGCCGTGTACGATGAGTGCCGATTCTCCGGACACGCCTCGGCTATCCGCCCTGGCTTCACTGCGCCGCTTTGCCCGGCGGCGTCCCAAGCGCGAACGCTGCGATCTTTGCGACGCCGAGTTGGCGGACGAGCATGCGCACTTGTTAGAGCTGTCGAGCCGGCGTTTGGTCTGTGCTTGCGATGCCTGCGCCATCCTGTTCGATAATCCCGGCGCGGGCAAGTATCGACGTGTGCCGCGGAACAGGCAGCGGCTGCGCGACTTTCGTTTGTCCGACGAAGCCTGGGCGGCCTTGCAGCTGCCGATCGATCTGGCGTTCTTTCTGCACAGCACGGCGGCGGGGCGTGTCATCGCCTTCTATCCCAGTCCGGCGGGAGCGACGGAAGCACTGGTGCCGGTCGAAGCCTGGCAGACGCTAACGGAAGATAATCCCGTCCTGCGCGATCTGACGCCGGACGTGGAGGCGCTGCTGGTGAACCGCATCCAGCAAAACCGCGAGCATTACCGCGCCGGCATCGATAAATGTTACGAGCTGGTCGGGCTGCTGCGCATGCATTGGCGCGGCCTATCCGGAGGGCCGGCAGTCTGGGAGGCGATTGGCCGCTTTTTCGCGGAGCTGCGAGGAGATGTCTCTGGTGCCTGAGCTGAATTTCTACATCGACGGCGCCGCGCCGCAACGCTTCGCGGCCTCGCCGCACCTGCTCTTTGCTCTTCGCATCACGGAAGCCGTGACGCCAGGGGAGGAGCCAACGCCGATTCATGCCGTGGCGCTACGCTGTCAGGTGCGCATCGAGCCGGCCCGTCGTCGCTACAACACGGCGGAACAAGATCGACTGTTCGATCTTTTCGGCACGCCGGAGCGCTGGGGCCAAACGCTGCGTCCTCTGCTGTGGACGCACGTCAGCGCCGTCGTGCCGCCGTTTACCGGCAGCCAGGCCGTCGATTTGCCGGTGCCGAGCAGCTTCGATTTCAGCCTGGCCGCGACCAAGTATTTCGACGCCCTGGAGGAAGACGGCATGCCGCTATGTTTCCTTTTCAGCGGCACCATCTTCCACCAGACGGCAGACGAAGTTTGGCAAGTGGCGCAGATTTCGTGGGAGAAAGAGGCGTCTTTCCGCTTGCCGGCGGCGACGTGGCGCGGATTGATGGATCTGTATTACCCCAACAGTGCCTGGCTTTGTCTGCGGAAGGACGTGTTCGATGCACTCAATCACTATCGCAGCCGTCAAGGCTTGCCGACCTGGGAACAGGCACTGGAACGGCTGCTGAGTCTCCCCTCTCCCCCGCTTCGGGGGAGAGGGGTTGGGGGTGAGGGGGCAAAGGAGCCGGTGAAGCCATGAACCGAAAGCTCGTGGATCGCATCGCGAACGCCGTCTTGTATGAGGGATATATACTCTATCCCTATCGCCCATCGATTAAAAATCGGCAGCGCTGGACCTTTGGCGGCCTGTATCCCGAAGGCTACTGTCAGACGGGTAACGGCGAAGCGTTCAATAACCAGACGGAATGTCTGGTGCAAGGCAGCTCGGCGACAACCGTCGAGATCGTCGTTCGCTTTCTGCACCTGATCGAGCGTCGGTCCGACGAGCAGGGAGTCCACTCCTGGCAGGAGGCGGAGGAACGCGAGGTCCGGCTCGACTGCGTGACACTCGGCGAGCTGGCGTCCGGCCCGCGAAGTGTTGACTTCGCGTTTCCGGGGGGGCGGCGCTCGGAGCCGCTGCCTGGGACGGCCGGCGAGCTGGTCCGCGAGCAGCAAGACATTCAAGGCAGCGTGGAAGTGAAGGCGAGCCAGGTTGCCGAGGAGCTGTTTCGTGTGACGGTGCGTGTCATCAATCGCGCCCCTTTGGAAGAGGGATTTCGTGCCAACCGCGATGCAGCCCTGCTGCGTACCCTGGTTTCGGCACATTCTCTCCTCGGCGTCCAGAACGGCGCGTTCGTGTCGTTGCTCGATCCGCCCGACTGCTGGCGCGAGGCCGCTGCCGCTTGTCGCAACATCGGCGTCTGGCCGGTCCTCGTCGGCGTAGAGGGGCAGACGGATGCCATGCTCGCCTCGCCCATCATTCTCTACGATTATCCGCAGATAGCGCCCGAAAGTCCCGGCGACTTCTTCGACGGCACCGAAATCGACGAGATGTTGACCCTGCGCATTCTGACGCTGACGGACGACGAGAAACGCGCCATGGCCGCGGTGGACGAACGGGCGCGCGGCCTGCTGGAGCGCACCGAATCGCTGGCGCGCGAGCAAATGCTCCGGCTTCACGGTACGATGCGCACCGCAGAGGAGAGCACGCATGGATAGCTGGAATCCCGAAGCCGACCGTCGCCGCCTGGAGTGCGTCCATGTTGGCCCCTGTGAAATTCGCCAGGGCGACCGCGTCCGTCTTCGGCCGCGCGGCCGGGCCGATATTCTCGACCTGGCCCTGATGGACAAGACCGCGACCGTCGAGGCGATCGAGCAAGACTTCGATGGGCGCGTTTACCTGGCTGTGCTCGTGGATGACGATCCCGGCAAGGACCTCGGTGCCCTGCGTCAACCGGGACATCGCTTTTTCTTCCAGCCGGAGGAGATTGAACCATTAGGTTAGCGACGCTTCGCAGAAGCGTCGCGAGGGAACGACGCTTCTGCGAAGCGTCGCTAATCGACAATCTCATTTGGAGCGACCATGAATCGGCCGCGTATCCTCATCGCCGGCATCGGCAATATTTTCCTCGGCGATGACGCGTTCGGCGTCGAGGTCGTTCAGCGTCTGGCCCAGCGCGCGGTTCCGGACGAGGTGCGCGTCGTCGATTTCGGCATTCGGGGACTCGATCTGACCTACGCCCTCCTCGATGGCTACGAAACCGTCATCCTCGTGGACGCCGTCCCGCGCGGCGGAGCGCCTGGCACGCTTTACGTCCTGGAGCCTACCAGGGGGGAGAACCTCCCCGCGTCGATCGCCACGCACGGGATGGATCCGGTCCAGGTGCTGCGACTGGCCGAGGCGATGGGTGGAAAGATCGAGCAGCTGTTGCTGGTCGGCTGCGAGCCGACACCGGTTGACGACTATGAAGAGATGCAGCCGGGCTTGAGTGTTCCCGTTCGCGCCGCGGTTGAAGAAGCGATTCCGCTGCTGGAGCTGCTGATCGCCCGGCTGCTTCGTGGGGAGCCTATTGGCTCCGGGTCCGATCCCATCATTCCTGAGAGGGAGGTTCCAACATGTCGAGAATGACATCCCCGTATCCGGAACGCGTTTATTCGTCGAGCGAGGAGGAGCGGCGGCGTCCTGCCGCGGAACGGCCGCGTTCGGCGGGCATATCCACGGGCTTGCTGTTCGCCGGCGTGGCAGCGCTCGGCCTGGGCGCCTGGGCGTGGTATCATTTTGCTCCCGACGTGCGACGCTACATCAAGATCCGCAATATGTGACGGCGCATCCACGAGGCGAGCATGCATGAATTGTCGATTGCCCTGGGCATCCTCGACATCGCCGAGGAAGAGGCTGGCGAGCGCGCTGCCCGCGTGGCGGCGGTGCATCTGAAGCTTGGCCCGCTTTCCGGCATCGTCAAGGAAGCGCTGCTATCGGCTTTCGAGATGGCTCGTGAAGGCACCGTGCTGGCGCAGGCGGAGCTGGTGATTGAGGAAATCCCGCTCGTCATCCACTGTCCCGCCTGCGCCGCCGATCGAACCCCGGCCTCGCTTTTCGAGCTGCGCTGTCCGGCTTGCGGCGCCCTGTCCGCTGACGTCGTTCGCGGAAGGGAGCTTGAAATCTCGGCCCTGGAGATTGAATCGTGAGCGATAGTCCTCGTCTGGTTCAGGTCCGGCAGCACGTCCTCAAGCGCAACGATGAGGCCGCCCGCGCGCTCCGCGCCCGTTTCCATGAGGCGGGCGTCTACGTCGTCAGCCTGGTGTCCAGTCCCGGCTCCGGCAAGACCGCGTTTTTGGAGAAGATGCTCACACTCCTCCGTGTCCATTACCGTGTCGCTGCTCTCGTCGGCGACCTGGCGACCGACAACGATGCCAGGCGCCTGGCCCGGGCCGAGGTGCCCGTCAAGCAGATCACCACCGGCACCGTCTGCCACCTGGAGGCCGACATGGTGGCGACCGCCCTGGAAGGCTGGCGGCTCGACGAGCTGGATTTCCTGTTTATCGAAAACGTCGGCAACCTGGTGTGTCCCTCGACCTTCGATCTGGGTGAGGATTTGCGCCTGGTCCTGTTCTCCGTGACCGAAGGGGAGGATAAACCCCTCAAATATCCAACGATTTTCAACACCGCGGACGTGGCGATCATCACCAAAATCGACCTGGCCACAGCCGTGGAATTCGACGCCGACGCCGCATCTCGCAGCATCCAGGCGGTTCGTCCCGGTATGGAAACCTTCACCGTGTCGGCGAAAACGGGTCAGGGCATGGAAGCGTGGCTGAGCTTCCTCCAGCTCCGCCGCGCCGCCGCTCAGCAGCTCCCGGACGCCGCCTCCGCTTGTTGAAAGACGGCCGGATTGGTAAAAACCAGGGGAGGGCCTATAGCTCAACGGCAGAGCACGGGACTCATAATCCCTTGGTTGCAGGTTCGAATCCTGCTGGGCCCACTCGACTTCTCGAGTCACTCCGTTTGTCCGCGCGGTATCCCTCTGCCCAATTGGCGGATGATCTAGGCGAAGGAAGCCGTGAACGCCTGACGCTGGAAGGCCGCACGTTTGCTGCTTTAGTTCCACGCAATCCGCCTCAGTCACATCGGCGCGTTTCGGACCCAAGCAGGTTAACCAGCTCGCCCGGCGTGGAGAGGATGTGCAAGCCAATGCAGGCCCGGCTGAATGCGGGGCTGCGGGGCAAGCGTCGGGAGAATTCGCTCGCAAGCGCCCGATGGTTCAGGTAAGCTCAACGTGTGCATTGACACTCTTCGCCCTTCGAGGACCATCCATGTCTCGGTCTGCACACAACGGATTTACCCGTACTGAATTACTCGTCATCATAGCCATCACTGCAATCTTGATCGCCCTTTTCCTCCCGGCGATTCGTCGAGTTCGTGAGCCTGCCGCACGTGCTCAGTGTCAGAACAATCTCAAGCAGCTCATGGTGGCAATGGACAACTTTGCGTCGACCGGGAGACCGGCAGCGTATCCGGCAACAGGTCACCCGGATTCATCCGCCGAACGGTTTTTCCCTCCGGGTTGTTTTGGGCCGGGCACAATGCCCGAGGAGCGACTCAGTTGGCTGGTTAAGCTATTGCTGAACCTGGAAGAGCAATCCTTGTATCTGCAATTCGACCTTGAAAAGGGATACGCGGGGAACCTCCCGGCAGCTCAAACGAGGATCAAGACGTTCCTCTGTCCCGCGTCGAAGGAAGCGGCGACGACAGACGCGGTGACTCATTACGTCGCGATGTCCGGCATCGGACGCGACGCCGCCGAGCAACCGGCGGGCGCTGCCGGTAACGGTTTCATGGGCTACGACCGCCTGACGTCGGTGTCGATGATCGAAGATGGCACCTCGAATACAATCGCCCTGATGGAAACTCGCGTCGGCCTCGGACCTTGGGCGCGCGGTGGCACATCGACTTTGCGAGGATTCGATCCTGCCGACGCGCCGCTGCACGGGGACAAACGGCCATTCGGCGGACATGCTGGCGGAATGCACGCCGCAATGGCCGACGGCTCCGTTCGATTCCTCCCCTCCTCGATCGACGCCAAGAGATTGGCCGCCGCGATCACTATCGCTGGCGGAGAAGCGGTCGATTTGGATTGAGTACCGCAGTGATGTCTCGAATGCTAACGACGATTCTGCGATGGCTCGTGGTCGTGCTGATTCTGCGGGTGCTGGCCGTCATTTTGACTAATTATCCCGATTACTTCCCGCCCAATTTCCACGCGCTCTTCCTGCAAGGCCGCCAGGTGATCTTCAGGGGCGCGTACCGGGCCGCCTTCTACATGCACATCCTTTCCGCTCCGCTCGTGCTGTTCAACGGGTTGATCCTGCTGAGCGCATACGTTCGCCGTCGTCACGGCGGCTGGCACCGCTGGTTGGGTCGCGTTCAAGTCGTCGTTTTACTGTTATTCGTGCTCCCGAGCAGCGTGGTGATGTCCCGGCGCGCTTTCGGCGGTTGGCCGGCGGGGCTGAGCTTTCTCTTGTTGTCGGCAGTGACCGCGAGCTGTGTAATCGTCGGCGTCGTTCACGCGTGCCGCCGCAGCTACGACCAGCACCGTCGATGGATGCTCCGCTCTTATGTCTTAATCTGTTCGGCGGTTGCCCTTCGACTGATCTCGGGGGCGGCAGGGCTGGTCGGAGTATCGAGTCCCGAGCACGCGTATATCTTTGCGTCCTGGTGCAGTTGGCTGTTCCCCCTGGCGGCCTGCGAGCTCGTCGAGCGCTTGCCAGCGCATCGCGGATCCCGACTCGCCGACTCGTGTTCGAGATGAGCGCGCTACGAAACCTTTCCTGCGCTTCTAACCTCTGACGAAAGTAATGTCCGCCTGTTATGGCATGGAGTCAGGAGACCGTGCCGCAACAGGGGAGCGATCCTGTGGAGCTGAGACGACGTGCAATCCCTGCATCGGTCTTATCGACCGATGCATCGAACCTCAGGCCGACAGGGGTTTAATGAGGAAGAGGCGCCTCTGACCGCACCGTATCCATGATAAATGTCCTTACTGTCTCGAAAAAGTCTGCCGTGTTGGGCGGTCCGTGTCCGTGGCCCTCCATGCGGACGAACTTCTTCGGCTCACCAGCCGCGGCGAACAGACGCTCACCCTGGCTGAAAGGGACGACGGTATCCGCTGTTCCGTGACTGATAAACACCGGACAGTGGATGTGACCGATCTTCGCCTCATTGTCCATACGGTTGTGGACAAGGTAACGCGAAGGATAGCAGGGAACTCGCACTTGCGCCATGTCGGGGAATGACGTAAATGCCCCGTGCAGGACCAGCAGCCCTATGACGTGGTGCGTCGCCAGCTCGGTGGCCACCGCGCCGCCCATGGATTCGCCGACAAGAATGACCTTGCTGGCCGGAACTCGCTCTTCCTCGACCAACCAGTGGAAGGCGGCCTCGCCGGCAGCATAGCAGGCTGCCTCGCTCGGCCGGCCGCTCGATTTGCCATAACCGGGATAGTCGTAGAGCAGGACGGCGCGTCCGAGCTGCTGACGCCATCGAAACGCCCGACCGCTAATGCGCGATAGGTTTCCACCGTTTCCATGAGAGAAGAGGATGGCCCCGCGCTTTGGCAGCCAACCCTCGGGAGCGGAAAACCAGGCGTGGATGCGTTCGCCGTGTGCGGAGCTGAGGATCAGCTCGCGAACCTGGAGGGTAGCCGGCGGCTTACGCCAGGGACGACCGAAGGTGGCACCGGGAAACAGAAAGCGGTCCTCCAGCGCCAGCAAGACGAGAAGCGTGCCGACGTAGAGGTAACAGGCGAGGACGAGGAACCGGGCGATGCGGCGCGTCCGCGAGCGCTCCCAGAAAGGGACACGGCACAGGAGCAGGATAGCCATCGTCTGTCTGAATCGCGAGCGCGGCGCTGCTTCGGTTGTCATAGCGGTCTCCGTGCCGCACAATGCTCGTACAATAACGCGGCCGGCCCGATGAGGCATGATTCCGCCGCCTTTGCTTTCGCGTTCATCAATACTA
>Ga0335075_10012613_pt1 | contig 12760 bp, 14 predicted proteins | sample Lox_Sample_24_FD_206723 | JGI IMG/M metagenome (GOLD analysis project Ga0335075, IMG submission 206723) | Soil microbial communities from Loxahatchee National Wildlife Refuge, Florida, United States - Lox_Sample_2.4 | ecosystem: Environmental > Terrestrial > Soil > Wetlands | place: USA... | reverse complement strand
GCGGGGCGGTGGGGGGCGGGGTGGGGGGGGGGTGGGCGCTAGTTGGCTCTTGTCGTCACCGCTACGCGGCCTGCGCCCGCGGTCGCGTCGATGTCGAACCCCGCCGCGCCTGGTGCCCAGCCCGGCGTGGTGAACACCGACCCGCCCGCCACGCCGACGTGATCGAGGCCGTCAAGCGATATCTCGCCCGCGCCCCCGGCGGCCGTCACCCGGGCCGGCACCCCGCCCGGCAGGCTGACCAGGAACTGGCTGGCGCCGCCCGCGAGCCGGACAAGCACGCCGCCGCGCGGCCGCGGCAGCGTCAGGCTGATGACGTCGGAGCCCGCGGTGAACCCAATGCCGGTCACCTGGCCGCCGCGCAGGTCGGCGGTCGTGCGCGTGGTGCCGCCGCCCAGGTTGAGCCCCCAGGTCGCGGCCGTGTTCAGCGTGACCGTGACCTCGGCCGCGCCGGGCGCGGACAGGTCGATCACGCTCCCGTCGGCGTTGCTTTCCCGCAGGCGCGGCGCCGGGGCGCCGGGTGGCGTGCTCACCCGCAGCAGCGCACCGCCGGCGCCGAAGTTCGCCATCCCGATCTTGAGGTCCGCGGTTCCGGTGAGCACGTTCAGCGTCGCGCTCGACCGTCCGTCGTCGGCCAGCGTCGCGATGTGCGGCCCGGGTGACGACGAGGAGCAGGCCGCGAGCGCCGCAGCGCCCATGACAACAGCGCCTATAACAACAGTGCTCCTGGCGGCAGTGCTCTTGGCGGCAGTGCCCCTGGCAACAGTGGCCGTGACGTCGGCCACGGGAAGCGAGCGCCTCATGCCCAGCCTCACTACCCGGGGCGGCGGGCGGCATTCCGCAGCCGCGAGCCGCTGTACTCGACGGTCGATGCGGTCACCCGCTCCCAGAACGGCCAGATGGACGGCGTGATGCGCAACTCGATGCCGGCTGCGGCATGTCGGCCGATCAGGTCGTCGATCGTCACGCGCTCGATCGCCTCCACCGGCCGGTCCGCGACCCAGTAGCCGCCCACCTCATGCGGCGAGAACGCGTCGGCGGGAAGCCGGTAGGCGTAGAGCCGGCAGGCCAGGACCCGCTCAAGCCAGCCGCCCTCGATCACGTGGACGCGGGCGCCGCCGCTCTGGCCGAAGAACCGTTCCCTGTCGTCGGCGGTGGTCGTCGACACCGGCCAGATACAGCCGCGCGGGCAGTCCCGCGGGAACCAGAACATGGGCGCGTGACGCGTGTCGACGGCCCACACAAGCGGCCGCTCGTCCGGCGCGGCCGCCGGGGGCCTCGGCGTAAATGAACCGAGCGAGTCGTCCTCGCTGAAGTGCCACAGGGCGAAGGGCCCCTCGCCCGCATGCGTCGGCGCGGGTTCGCGCGCCAGCAGGTGCGCCGGGTAGCCGTTCGACGCCGTCAGTCCCATCAGAGCCACCAGCCGCCCTTCGCCAGCACGTACCTGGCCGCGTAGTCACCGACCGTTCCCCGCCCCCGCATTACCGCCTTTTTACAGCAAATCGGGATTTACGACCGCACCGGGCCGCCCTGGCCGCCGGGGGCGGTCCTCGCGCGCGCCTGCGGGGACCGCAGTGCGGGGGGTCTGGCTGGACTGGACGTGAATGCGCGCAAGCGCCGCGCCGCACTCAAGCAGGCCGCGCCGCGCCGCGCTCAAGCAGGCCGCGCCGCGCCGCGCTCAAGCAGGCCGCGCCGCGTCCCCGGGCAATCCCCGTCGCGCCCTGAACCCGCCGCCCCCGCGCGGCGGGCAGCCGAGCCCCGCCCCTCCGCCGTTCCGGGGTCCGCCGTTCCCGCGCGGCGGGCAGGCGAGCCCCGTCCCCGAGAGTCCGCCGCCCCAGAATCCGCCGCTCCCGCGCGGCGGGCAGGCGAGCGCCGCCCCTCCGGCGTTCCGGGGGTCCGCCGCCCCGCGCCGCGGGCGGCCGAGCCCCGTCCCGGAGAGTCGCCGCCCCCGGAGTCCGCCGCCCCAGTCCGCCGCCCCGGAGTCCGCCGCCCCGCGCCGGGGCGACCGGGCCGCGCCCCGCCGCACCCGGCGCCGATCGCTCGGCCCGGCATGTCCGGCATGTTGCCATATCGTAGCCATGGATTAGCGTGTAAATTCTGTTCATGATGTAAATTTTGCACAAGGGGTAAATAAAGTACTCGTCACGCGAGCTTTTCCTTCACGATAAAAAAAGTCTTCACGTTGAACCGAATTTACAGGTTAACTGTCTGCGGGCAAAACGGGCGGAGCGCGACGTCCGTCACGTCCGTCACCTCCGCCAAGGTCTGCCTGGTTGGGCCGGGAAGATCCTGGCCTAACGTCGGGCCGCGGCCTGTGATCACGAAGGATTGCGCGTTGCCGGGAGTCATTCATGATCATGAAAACGAAAGGGCCGCTCAACCGTTGCTCAACCCGCGCTCAATAATGCGGGAGCAGGATCTCTAACCACTAACCACTAGGCGCGGGTCAATGGAACGGTGAGAAAGCCGGACCCCCTATGGGTTCGGCCTCCGCGCCGAAGCTAGCACGAGGGGGAGATGGCCATGCCACCAACACGAAGCGCGGGCCTGCGCGGGCGGCTGCCGAAGAAGCCGCCGGGGCAGCGGTTCAATATCCAGTACCTGTCCGCCTACCTGGCCTCGCCGCTGCCCGCGCCGGCATACCCGGTCGACGTCACCGGCGGGATCACCGACTGGGGAATGCTGGGCAACGGCCCCGACCCCACCTGCACCTCGCACCCCCAGGGGGTGGGGGACTGCACGTTCGCGGGCCGCCAGCACAACCGGATGGCGAAGGCGGCCGCCGGGGACGAGACCGAGACGTGGGAGTCATCCAACCAACTGGTCGCGGAGTACCTGAAGTACGACCACGGAAAGGACCAGGGGGCGAACATCGCCGACCTGCTCCTGTACTGGTACAAGGCGGGCACGATCCTCGCCTTCGCGCCGGTCGACCACACCAACCCGGCCGAGGTCGACGCGGCCATGGCCGCGTTCCACGGCACGTACGTCGGCGTGAACCTGACCGACGACGCCGACCAGCTATTCAACCAAAAGGAGCCGTGGACCACCGCGAACGGTGAGCAGCCCGACCCGCAAGACGGGCACTGCATCGTGAAGGTGAAGGCCGACGGCAGCCAGTACGACGGCTGGGTGACCTGGGGCGCCGTTCAGGAATCCACCCTGCCGTGGACGGCCGCCTGCCTCGACGAGGCGTGGGTGATCATCACCCAGGAGGACGCGGACTCGGCGAACGTCAACATCGCGGCCCTGCGCGCGGACATCGACGCGCTGCACGGCGACGGCGGCTGATCAGGCGTCACCGGAGACTTCGCCCGGTTCCTTGGAAGCCCGGGGGTTCCTGGGCTTCCAAGGAACCGCTCGTGCCGCCTCGGCGGCCGGCCGACCGAAGGTGACCGCTTTTTGCGCATGCCTGCCTTGAGCGCACACGCGTACGTCATAATCTTCGCCGGGGGGACGGACACATCGGATGTGTGGCCCCACCTCGGAGGTAGCAATGCGGGCGGTTCGTGTCGTTCCCGGGATGTCGGCGGTACTCGTATCGCTGGTCGCGATCGCAGTCGCCGGCTGCGGTCCCAACGCGTCGTCCAGTTCCGCGGCGACCGCTACCAGTCCGCCGGCCAGCACCGGGGCGTCGGCGTCGGCCGGGTCATCCGCGGCGCCAAGCGCCACGACGGCATCGTCTTCCGCCGCCGTCCAGAACCTCATCGCCACCGCCGCGGTTAAGAGCGCGCTGCTCACGGCCTGGGCGGCCGCCAAGGGCATCCCGGTCTCGGACGTGGCGGGCAGCCCTCCCGGCGGCGTCTATTACGCGTACGACCCGTCCACCGGGATTTACTGGGCGATGGCCGACTACGAGCCGGCGAGCACGGATTCCCTGAATGTCAAGGTGGGCTTCCAGGACGGCGGCTCCGGCGGCTTGTTCAAGAAGACGGGGAGCGGCCCGTGGCAGGTCACGTCCGAGGGCGAACCCGCCATCTGCGATGAGCTGAAGTTCTTCCCCGCGTCCGTGCTCGTCGCATGGAACCAGCCGACGACCGCGACCCCGGCGTCGATGTGCTGACCTGAGCGGTGGTCACGGCGGCGGCATGCCGGACCGCCACGCGTCGTAGCGGTCCCGGCAGCAGGTGGCGCACGGGCGGTAGCCGGCGGCGACGGCGGTCGCCTCGTCGGCGAAGAAGACCCGCTGCCGCGCGTACCCGCCGCGGGCGAGCGCGCGCAGCGCGGACGGGCAGTCGAGGCGGCCGTAGATCTTGGTGCCCCGGTGGCCGCCCCACTGCCCCTTCACGTCCGACGCCTGCGGCCAGCCGTCCGCGCCGAGCAGCGTGTAGCTCACGGCGCGTCGTGGAAGACGAGCCCGAGGGTGTGCCGCCGGCCCGACCTGATCACCGAGACGCCGTGCCTGACCGGGGCCGCGGACCAGCCGCGGGCCGAGCGGACGGGCCGGTCGCGGGTGGTGAACAGGTAGCCGTGGCCGTACGGCAGCAGCATGGCGGTGCCGCGGGACTGTGCCCGCGGCCGCTGCTCCATCAGCAGGAACTCGCCGCCGTCGTGGTCGACGCCTGGCTCATTGAGGTTGATGACGACTTGCAGGGGGAACACCAGGTCGCCGTACAGGTCGCGGTGCAGGGCGTTCCAGTCGCCGGCCTGGTAGCGGAGCAGTATCGCGGTCGGCTTGACCTGCCCGGCCTCGTGACACATCCGCAGCCACTCATCCAGCGTGTCCGGCCACGGCGCGGGACGGCCGAGCCTGGCCCACCAGTCGCGGGCGATCGGCAGCAGCCGCGGGTACAGCGCCTGCTTCAGCCGCTCTACGGGCTCCGGGTACGGCGTGGCGAAGTACCGGTACTCACCCTCGCCGAAGCGGTGCCTGCCCATGTTCACGGTGCTGCGGAAGCGGCCAGGCTCGTCGTACAGGCCGCGGATGTGCTTCGCTTCCTCCGGGGCGAGCAGCCGGGGCAAGAGCGCGCCGCCGTGCTCATCCAGCTCGGCCGCGATCGCGTCCCAGTCGCCGCCGTTCACGCGCCGGCCCCACGCGTCGTCCGCACCGCCGCGCGCGCTCACTCCGCCTCCAGGCTGAGCAGGGTCATCTTCGCCGCGGGCCCGCCGACGTAGCGGCCTGGTGTTCCGTCTGCCCGCAGCACCCGGTGACAGGGCACGACGACCGGCAACGGGTTGGTGGCGCAGGCGGTGCCGACCGCCCTGACCGCCTTGGGGTTCCCGACGAGGGCGGCGACCTGCCCGTACGTGCGGGTCTGCCCGTACCCGATCTCGGGCAGGTGCCGCTGCACCAGTTGGCGGAAGCCCTTGGACAGCGACCGGTCAAGAGGCAGGTCGAACACCTGGCGCCGCCCGCCGAAGTACTCCTCGAGTTCCCGCGCCGCCACGTCAAGTCGCTTCGGTGCCCGCAGCACCCGGGGGCTTAGCCGCTTGGCGAGGGTGTCGAGGACGCGGTCGTGGTCCTCGACGTCGTAGGCCACGCGCACCAGGCCCCGCGGCGTCGCCGCGAGCAGGAGCGGGCCGACGGGGGAGTCGACCGTGGTGTAGGCGATGTCGAGCAGCCCCTCGGCCTCGGCGGCCTGCGCCAGCCGCAGCCGCAGCCGTGCGAGTGTCACCGCGTCGGCGGTGGACGCGAAATTGCCGGTGGTCACGTTCATGACCGCGCTCCTTCCTTGGCCGCGCCTTGGTAGCTCTTGCGCAGGTTCTTGACGCCGTCGGCCGCGGCCCTGCGCGCCGCGTCGGTGGTGCCGCCGAGAATCACCGCGATCTCGGCGTAGGGGAGGCCGGCGACGTAGTGATAGGCCACGGCCTGCCGCTGCTTGTCCGGCAGCGCCGCGACGGCCCGCCAGAGGTCGGCGTCGTCGCCGCCGGGCACCCCGAGCGCGGTCGGCGCCTCGGGGACCTCCTCGACCGGCGCGGGCTGCCGTCGGCGGGCGCGGAGCACGTCGATGGCCTTGCGGTGCGCGATCGTTACCAGCCACGCCTCGGTGTTGGCGGTGTCCGGCAGGTCCGGGTACGCCCGCAACGCGGCGAGGAAGGTCTCGGACCACGCGTCCTCGGCGTCGTGGGCGCCGAGGAGCACTCGGCACACACGGAGCACCGTGCCCCCGTGCCGCGCGACGACCTTCTCGAATGGCTCCCTCATGCGCGGCCCATGTCAGAAGAGCCGCGCCGAGCGGCCGGCCACGTCCTGCTCGAGGTCAAGGAGGAACCGCTTGCGCCGCAGCCCGCCCGCGTAGCCGGTCAGCGCACCGCCGGCCCCCACCACCCGGTGGCAGGGGATGATGATGCTCACCGGGTTGCGGCCCACCGCGGCGCCCACCTCCTGGGCGGTGACACCGCCGCCAAGCTCCCCGGCCAACTCGCCGTAGCTCACGGTCGCGCCGTAGGGGATCTGGGCGATCAGGTGCCAGACCCGCTCATGGAACGGGCGGCCAGCGGCAGCGACCGGCAGGTCGAACTCGCGGCGCTCGCCGGCCAGGTACTCGCCGAGCTGCCGCCGCAGGTCATCGAGGCCGGCGTCACGGTGCTCGCCGAAGCTGGCCCGGTCGGGCAGGTGCCAGTGATGCGGGAAGTACAGCCCGGTAACGGACCCGCCCCGGGTGACGACCGTCAGGTCGCCAAGGCTGGTCCCGATCGTCGCGTGCGTCGCCGCGACAGTGCTGATCGTCGCGTTCTCCGTCGCGACAGTAGACGCCAGCGCCTCGCTCATCGTCGCCATGGTCATCTCCTCACGCTGTCCCTTTACCTAGCAGACGTCCACGGAGGCCGGAACGTGAGGTCGCGATTCGCCGCCCTGTTTACCTGGATGGGCACGGTTTTCGCTGGCCTCATTCTTCTTGTTAGGCGGCGCGCTGGGTCCGCGTCTACCGCGCCTACGCCGCGCCGGGCTAGGGGAGCCGGCCAGGGAGCGGTTTCCCGCGTGCGATCATGGGCCTGTGACGGCGTGGGGGGATGTCGAAAAAAAAGAGCCGGAGTTCGCGCGGCGCGTTCGGACACTGTTCGACGCGCACAGGCACAAGACGATCGCGACCATCCGGGCCGACGGGTCGCCGCGGATCTCCGGCATCGAGGCGGCCTTCGATGACGGTGAGCTGGCCTTCGGGTCGATGCCGGACGCGCGCAAGGGTGCCGATCTGCGCCGGGACCCGCGGTTCGCGCTGCACAGCGCCACGGTTGACCCCGTGGAAGGCGCCGAGGCGCAGTGGCCGGGCGAGGCGAAGATCTTCGGCCAGGCGGTCGCCGCCGGGCCGGTCGCCGGCGGACCGGACGGTGACCGCTTCCGCGCGGACATCACCGAGGTGGTGCACACCCGCCTCAACGAGGAGGCCACGATGCTCATCGTCGAGTGGTGGACGCCCGCGCACGGGCTGCGCCGGGTCGAGCGCGAGTGAGCTCACGGCCGCCGGGCCAGGCCGGCCTGGATCATCGGAACTCGGCCCGGATCGCGTCGGTGTGCTCGCCGAGGGCGGGCACCGCTCCCATGACGGGCGCGACACCGGACATCTCGACCGGCGGCAGCAGCGCCTCGATCGGGCCGCCGGGCGTCCCGACCGTGCGCCACCGGTCCCGCGCAAGCAGTTGCGGGTGCTCGGCCAGGTCGGCAGGCGCCCGCAGGCGCGCGTTCGCGATGCCCGCCGCCTCGAGGGCCTCGCTCACCTCGTCGGCGGTCCTGTCGGCGAACGACGACTCGATGATCGCGGTCAGCTCGTCGTGGTGGGCGACCCGGTCCGGGTTGCTCGCGAAGCGCGCGTCGGCGGCCAGCGCGGCCCGGCGCAGGACGTCGCGGCACAGCACCTGCCATTCCCGCTCGTTCTGGATGGCGAAGAAGACCGAGCCGTCCGATGCGAGGAACGGGCCGTACGGCGAGATCGACGGGTGCCGCGCCCCGGTCCGCAGTGGCGGCGACCCGCCGTAGCGGGAGAAGTAAACCGGCTGGGTCATCAGCTCGCCGAGCGCGTCGAGCAGCGAGACGCGCAGCGTCGCGCCGGCGCCCGTGCGCTCCCGGTCGTACAGGGCGGCGAGGATGCCGCTGTAGGCGTACACGCCGGTGGCGAGGTCGGCGACGGAGAACCCTGCCTTCGCCGGGGTGTCCGGGGTGCCGGTGGCGAGCACCAGCCCGGTCTCGCACTGGATGAGCAGGTCGTAGGCCTTCTTCGCGGCGTAGGGCCCGTCCTCGCCGTAGCCGGAGATCGAGCAGTGGATCAGGGCCGGGTGCGCCGCGCGCAGGGTGCCGGCGTCGAGCGCGAGCCGCGCGGCCGCGCCGGGTATCAGGTTCTGCACGAACACGTCGGCCTGGTCGATCATCGCGCCGAGCAGCGCGCGGTCGGCGGGGTCCTTGACGTCGAGCACCACCGACTCCTTGCCCCGGTTCAGCCAGACGAAGTACGACGACTGCCCGTGGACGGACCGGTCGTAAGCGCGGGCGAAGTCACCACCCGGCCGCTCGACCTTGATGACCCGCGCGCCCAGGTCGGCGAGCTGCCGCGTGGCGAACGGCGCGGCGACCGCCTGCTCAAGCGCGACGACGGTGATTCCTTCGAGCGGGAGGTGATTCATCCCGCTATCATCGCCGCCGACCGGGCCAAACGTGAACTCGGCCCCCCGCCGGCACGGCCCTGACCTGCACGCTTGCTAGGTTGATCTCGGGACGGCATACGGGGAGGTGCCGCCATGGCCAGGGCCGGGGGAGCATACGTCGTCCGGGACGACGGCGCGGGCGCGACGCAGGGGAACGTGGACAAGCTCTATCCGTACACGCTCAAGGGGCTGACCGACGCGCTCGAGGAAGCGCGGTTCCGCAGCTTCGCCGGGCCGCCGCAGGTTGTCGCGGTCATGGGGGAGGGCGGCCCGCGGATCATCCGCCGGTACGAGCACGGGCGGGAAAGCCCGCGCCAGGACGCGCCGCCTGGGTGAGATTCTAGAACCGCGAAATTCTAGAACCGGGAAATTCAAGAACATGAGTCTTCTGAACGGTTGCGGCTAACTCCAGAAGCCCCGATTGCCCCATAATGCCGGGCGGGGCCGTATGGTGGTGGTGGTCAGGAGGGGAGATCCAGGCGTGATCGAGGAGATCGTGCCGAAGTCTGCGGCGTCCGCGGAGTCTTTCGGCGGCTCGCTGGGCACTGGGCTGTTCGCCGAGGAGGCGGCCCTGGTGGCCAGGGCCACGGAGAAGCGGCGCCAGGAGTTCACCACCGGGCGCGAGTGCGCGCGCGCCGCCCTGACCGTCCTCGGCGTGGCCGCCGTGCCGATCCTGCGCGGCTACCGCGGCGCACCGCAGTGGCCGGCCGGCATCGTCGGCAGCATCACGCACTGCGCGGGCTACTGCGCCGCCGCCGTCGCGCGCGCCCAGGACCTGCTCACGGTCGGCCTGGACGCGGAACCCAACGCCCCGCTGCCCGGCGGCGTGCTCGAACTGGTCTCACTGCCCGCCGAGCGCGCCCGGCTGCGCGAGCTAGCGGCCGCGTCACCAGGGATAGCCTGGGACCGCCTGCTCTTCTGCGCCAAGGAGGCGGTCTACAAGGCCTGGTTCCCGCTGACCGGCCAGTGGCTCGGCTTCGCGGACGCGGACATCACGATCGACCAGAACGAGCGCACGTTCAGCGCCGCCCTCCAGGTCCCAGGGCCAACCGTCAACGGCGCGCCGCTCGCCGGCTTCACCGGCGGCTGGCTGGCCAGCGAGGACCTGATCGTCGCGGCGATCGCCGTCACGGCGTTACCCGGGCCCGCCGCCGCGCCCGGCGCGCTTCGGCTCGCGCCCGGGGTTCACCACCCCGCGCCCTTCTCCGATGGCGGTTGCGCGAGGGAGAATGCCGTTATCGGCCGAACCCATGCGTTAGGGGCAGGCGTGGCGGAGATTGTGATCGACCCGACGGTTCCCCCGGCGGCGCGACGAGAGCTTGAGCAGGCCTCGCTGAGCGCCCTGGTCGGCTTCAGCGACCCACTGCCAGGGCAGGAGGTGCCGGCCGAGCGGGAGGACGCGGGCCGCGCCAGGCTGGCCCGCCCGTACGGGGTGCGGGTCGCGGTCGGCTTCCTCGTGTCGGTGATGGCGACGCTGCTCGGCGTCGGCCTGTCAAGCGCGAGCCCGTTCGGCGGCGACCTGGCGTACCTGGCGGGGCTGATCATCTTCCTGTGCCTCGCGGTCGGCGGGCTGACCGTCATGGAGAAGGACAGGCGGACCACGGCCGAGGCGACGGGCAGGCCCTGGGCGCGCCGGGGCGCGGCGGTCAGCTACCGCCGCCGGTACGTCGTCCCCGAGCTTGACCTGCACGGGGAGAGCCTGGCCAGGTGGCAGCGCGCGAGCCAGGCGGCCAGGACGATCCAGGCCTCCGAGGCGGTGCGCCTCGGGCTCATCAACTCGGTCGAGGTGGCCGCCGTGCTGCCTTACCACCTGTGGGACGTCGCGGAACGCCTCGCGCTGCTCTCCGGGCCCGAGCGCCGCCAGGCCGCGATCCTGCGCGAGCTGGACTCGGGCGACCCCGATGTGCAGGTCGTCCTCGGTCCGCAGCGCAAGGCGCAGGAGCTTGCCCTCGCGGACATCGACCGCCGCATCGGCCGGCTCGAGGAGTTCGCCGACCTCGCGGCCAAGGCGGACGCCGCGCGCAAGCGCCGCGCCGCGCTTGAGGACCTCGCCCGGCTTAACGGGGACTACCAGGAACTGCTCGTGCGCCTGGGGGACGCGGACGACGCGCTCACCCCGGCCGGCCGTCCCGCCGGCGAACTGCGAGCCATGGCCGCGGAGGCGGACGACGCCGTGCGCCGGGCGAACGACGCGGGCCGGGCGCTGCTCATCCCGCGGGCCGGCCGCGACGAGCCGGCTTCTGGTGAGCCCCGCTGAGTCAGCCGAACCCGTTAAGAAGACTAAATGAAGGTTCCTGTCGCGGTCTGACGGCCGTACCGGTCACGGGCGGCGGTGACCGTCGCGCCGCCGCGGCCGGCGGCCGCGCCGACGATCAGGCCCTGGCCGTCGAACAGCGGCGAGATCAGCCGGTACTCGAACGACACGTCCCCGGTCGGGCCCGCCGCGCCGCGGGCCGCCCTGGCGGCCTCGGCCATGGCGATGGCCTGCAGCGGGCCGTGGGTGAGGAGGCCGGGGTAGCCCTCCACGTCGCGGCAGTAGTCCCGGTCGTAGTGGATGCGGTGCGCGTTGTAGGTGAGCGCGGAGAAGCGGAACAGGACGGTCGGTGAGATCTCGATCGCCCGTTCGCCGGGTCCTGGCGGGACCTCGGCCGGGGGTGCCGCGGCGGCGCGCGCCCCCGGCTCCGGGTCCGGCGCGGTCGCGGTGGCCGCGTCGCGGTAGACGATGTCCTGCTCCTCGTCCACGACGAGCGCGCCGTCCTGCCGGACCTGGACGCCGACCGTCACGAACGTCAGGCGGCCGCTGCGGCCCCGCTTCTCGGTCACCGCAAGCACGCGGGTCCGCTTGGTCGCGGGCTCGCCGCAGCGCAGCGACCCCAGCGCGTGCACCCGGCCGCCCGCCCACATGCGGCGGCGGCCGGGTCCCGGTGGAGCCGGCAGCGTGCCGCGGACCGGGTGCCCGTCCGGGCCGAGGTCGGCCTGCGCGGGCCGGTCGAGCAGGTAGACCCAGTGCCACAGCGGCGGCAGCCCCGCTTCCGGCGCGGGCACGCCGAGCAGGTCGGCGAGCGCGCGGGCGGGCTCGGGCTGCGGCACCTCGGTGCGCTCGATGAATGACTCGTCCATGTCAGATCCTCAGATCCGGTTGCGGGCGATGAGCTGCCTGGCGATGACCGAGCGCTGGATCTCGTTGGTGCCCTCGCCGACGATCATCAGCGGCGCGTCGCGGAAGTACCGCTCCACGTCGAACTCCGTCGAGTAACCGTACCCGCCGTGGATCCGCACGGCGTTGAGCGCGATCTCCATCGCGGTCTCCGAGGCGAACAGCTTGGCCATGCCGGCCTCCAGGTCGGCGCGCGCGCCCGAGTCGTACCGGCGCGCCGCGTGCAGCGTGAGCTGCCGCGCGGCCTCCAGCTTGGTGGCCATGTCGGCGAGGTAGTTGCCGACGGACTGGTGCTGCCAGATCGGCCGGCCGAACGCCTCGCGCTGCTGCGCGTAGCGCAGCGCGTCCTCGAGCGCGGCCCGGCCCACGCCGAGGGCGCGGCAGGCGACCTGGATGCGGCCGATCTCAAGGCCGCGCATCATCTGCGCGAACCCCTCGCCCTCGACGCCGCCGAGCAGCGCCGTTCCCGGCACGCGGAAGTCGTCGAAGACCAGCTCACAGCTCTCCACGCCCTTGTAGCCGAGCTTGGGCAGGTCCCGGCTGACGGTGAACCCAGGTCCGTGCTCCGCGAGCAGGATCGACATGCCCTTGTGGGCCGGCCTGGCGTCCGGGTCGGTCTTGCACAGCAGCGCGACGAGCTGGGAGCGGCGGGCGTTGGTGATCCAGGTCTTCGCGCCGTTCACCACGTAACCGTCGCCGCCTGGCCGCGCCACGGTGCGCATCGCCTGCAGGTCGGAGCCGCCGCCGGGCTCGGTCAGCGCCATCGTGGCGCGGACCTCGCCGGTGGCCATGCGCGGCAGGTAGTGGTCTTGCTGCTGCCTCGTGCCGAAGGCGACGAGCAGCTTGGCCACCACGGTGTGCCCGCCCATCGCGCCGGCCAGGCTCATCCAGCCGCGGGCGAGCTCCTCGGTCACGGCGGCGTAGCACTGCGCCGAGACGCTGGCCGCGCCCCACGGCTCGGGGATCGCCAGGCCGAAGACGCCGAGCTCCTTCATCTGCCCGATGAGCTGCTCCGGGTAGGCGTCG
>Ga0335075_10012612_pt1 | contig 12760 bp, 9 predicted proteins | sample Lox_Sample_24_FD_206723 | JGI IMG/M metagenome (GOLD analysis project Ga0335075, IMG submission 206723) | Soil microbial communities from Loxahatchee National Wildlife Refuge, Florida, United States - Lox_Sample_2.4 | ecosystem: Environmental > Terrestrial > Soil > Wetlands | place: USA: Florida... | reverse complement strand
CGATCTTCGACGCGGTCCAGGCCGCCGGTCTTACCTGGAAGGACTACTACTCGGCGGATGCAGACAACCCGTATCCGACCATCGCCCTGTACCCGAAGCTGTATCTGGAGAACGCCGGCACCAGGGCAGTGCCGATCGCTGATTTCTTCACCGACGCGGCGGCCGGGACGCTGCCGCAGGTAAGCCTCGTCGAGCCGAACTACGACTCCCAGTCAGAAGAGGACCCGCAGAATATCGCCGTCGGTGAGCAGTTCGCCGCATCGGTGATCAACGCGGTGATGTCCGGGCCCGATTGGCCCAGCACGCTACTGATCTGGACCTACGACGAGCACGGCGGCTACTACGACCACGTGCCGCCGCCGCCCGCGCTTGCGCCCGACGACATTCCGCCGGACGTCAGCGCGATCAGCAGCACCACCCTGCCTTACAACGGATTCCACCAGTACGGCTTCCGGGTGCCGATGGCGGTCATCTCGCCGTGGGCTCGCGAGCGCCATGTCTCGCACCAGGTCATGGATCACACCAGCATCTGCGCGCTGATCGAGGCGAAGTGGAACCTTCCCGCCATGACCTACCGCGACGCGAACGCGTGGCCGATGCTGGACATGCTCGACCTGCGCAGGCCGGCGTTCCTCACCCCGCCGCAGCTGGCCCAGCCGCTGCTCGACACCGACCCGAGCGCGCTCGCCTGCAACACGTCCGGGCCCGGCACCATACCCCCACCAGGCTCGATCACACCCGGCCGCCAGTAAGCCAGTCGTCAGCATGCAACGCCCGCCACTTACCTGGCGGACGTTGCGCCTGAGCCTGCGCCCGCGGCCGGCTGGTCGGCTCCGCAGTACTTGCACTTTGTCGCCGCCGCTGGCAGGTCGTCGGACAGGCAGTACGGGCAGGTCTTCACGGCCGACGGCTCGCCGAAGACGGTGACACCGCGCCGGGCCGACACCGCTTTGTACGGCACGACGATCACGAAGTACACGACGGCCATAAAGATGACAAAGTAGATCAGGGCTGAGATGAACGAGCCGACGTTCAGGAACGTGGCTGTATCGCCCTTGTTGCCGAGCTGCCATCCGAGCCCCACCGAATGGGGGCCTTGTGCGCGGGCGACCAGCGGGTTGATGACGCTGGTGGTGAAGGCGCTGATCAGAGTGCTGAATGCCAGTGCCACGATCAGGCCAACCGCGACCACGATGACGTCGCCGCGCAGCAAGAAGTTGCGGAAGCCCCTCATGCCTGCTCTCCGTTCTGCACTGCAGGTAGTTTGCCTTTAACGGAGTGTGCATACCCAGCTGCCGGACTGTCGCATCGGCTTATGATCCGGTCCAGGTAGCGGCCGCGGAGGGGATGGCAGATGGACGTTCGTGAGGCGCTGTACACGACCAGGGCAATGCGGCGAGTCAGGCCGGACCCGATTCCGCAAGACGTCCAGGCCCGCATCCTCGACGCGGCCATCAGGGCGCCGAACGGCGGCAACTCACAGAACTGGCGATTCCTGCTGATCGACGACCCGGATGTCAAAGGCAGGCTAGCGCCGCTCTACCGGGATGCAATGAGCACGCTGTGGGAGACCTTCTACCGCGAGCGGCTCGAGCACGCGAGGTCAGCGCCCGAAGACCCGCAGAGTGCCTCGCTGCTCCGGGTGCAGTCGTCGGCGCAGCATCTCGCCGACCACTTCGAGGACGTGCCGCTGTTCCTGGCGGCCTTCGCCCGCGGCGACAGCTCCGGGGGATCTATCTATCCCGCCGTGTGGAGCGCGCAGCTCGCCGCGAGGGCTGAGGGAGTCGGCAGCTCGCTGACGTCAGTACTGGGGGTATTCCACGCTCAGCAGACCATGGAGATCCTCGGCGTGCCAGCCGGCAAAGGCTGGACCATGGCCTGCCTGGTGTCGCTCGGCTACCCGACAGGGCGCTGGGGCGTCGCCCCGCGGCGGCCAGTACACGAAGTCGCCTACCGCAACAGCTGGGGCACGCCGGTCGGCTTCGAGGTCGCCGGGCCGCTGTGGGGACCTGAGGAGTAATAAAGCAGAGCGATGATGAGCTAATGGCATTAACCCCACCCGGCGGTCATCCACAGCAGCAGACCGTCGAGTACGCGGACTTCGGCAGCCCGCGGCGGCCCGGCCGCCGGCGGCTGTACTGGCTGCTGCTCGCCTGCCTGGTCATCGCCGCTACTGTGGTCGCCGTGCGGCATCCGGGCAGGCCGGGCCGGGCCGGGCAGCCGCCAGTATCGGTGACCGATTTCGGCCGCCAGCTGGTCGGAGTCACCCGCGGGTGGGAGCTGTTCGGGCTTGCTGCCGATAGCGTCGTCGCGATCCAGCTCGGACACGACCGGGTCATCCGGACGGCGCTGCCACCGGCTCTGGGGAGCGGGCCGGTGTCCTTTATCGTCGGGCCGCGCTCAGCGATCGTGCGGCCGCTAGACGACGTGCCCGGCTACCTCGTGCCCGATAGCCAGCCAGCTCAGCGCCTCACCGGGATACTGGCTCGCGGCGGCCAGCTGCTGCCAGGCCCTCGTCCCGGAGAAGAGTGGGACACCGCCGGCGGCGCCAACTCGCTTGTCCTGATCGGAGCGAACGGGCGCCCCACGCGCACGCGCATCACACTGCCGAACCGGAACTGGCCATCGGAGTCCGCTATGTCGGACGGACGCGGAGACGTTCTGGTGGCCAGCGACTCTTCCGGCACGCAGTACGACGCCGGCCCGCACTGGCTGCGCCCCGTCGCGGTCCTGCTGACAGCGGTCGGCCCGACCCGATGGCTCGGCATGACCTGCCACTCGGGCAAGTGCCAGAATGTCGTGCTCAACCCGGTGACCGGCGGCCAGCGCAAGCTGCCCGGAGCGCCGCTGGACCTGCGGACGTGGCCCTGGCCGGCCTTTCCCGGCTCGGTCGCACCGGACGGGCTGACCGCAGTCATCGTGGCCGCCAAGGGCACCGGGCAGGTCGCGCTTGAGCAGGTCAGCCTGGTCTCCGGTGCAGTCAGACCGATCGCCGTGCCGGTCAACCAGAATGCATCCAGCCAGACCATGGCCTGGTCGCCCAACAGCCAGTGGCTCTTCGTTCTCGCCGCGAGCGGCAAGCTGCTCGCAGTGAACAGCCGAACCGGCAAGGTGCTCAGCTTCCGAGTCCCGCTCCCCCGCCTCAGCCAGCTGACGATCCGCGCCTAGCGCGGCACGCGGACCAGCAGGGCGCCGGGCCTGACGGCCACGGTGAGCGACCGGCCGCTGGCGATGATCTCGCCATCGATCTGCCGTGGCAGGTCGGCATCGGCGCGTATCTCGACCGCGGCGGCCCGGTGGCGCTCCAGCTGACGACCGTCGACCCGGCTCTTCACCGCAACGCGCAAGCCGACCTCAAGCCAGCCAGCCAGGCCGGATGGCGCCAGGATCAGCACGTCGAGCACTCCGTCATCGACACGGGCGGCTGGCATGATCACGAATCCGCCCGGCAAGGCGCCCGAGTTCCCGACCGTAACCGACCTGGCACGCCTGATTAGCGGCTCGCCGCCATCGAGTGTCAGGGTAAACGTGGCGGGCCGGCGCAGCAGCTGGCCTACCGCCGCCCCAGCGTAGGCCGGCCAGCCGGCCAGCCGCTTGGCCGCATCCGGTGTCGCGCCTACGACGGCGGCGTCTATCCCGATCCCGGCCATGGCGGTGAACACGGCGCCGTCAGCCGTCGCCAGATCGATGCGCGCATCCCGGCCACCGAATCCGGTTGCGAGCGCGGCATCCAGTGCCGCGGGAACGCCCACTGCCCTGGCGGTCAGGTTGGCTGAGCCGACCGGCACGATCGCCAGCGGCACGTCGGTACCGGCCAGCGACTGCGCGCATTCGCGCACTGTGCCGTCACCGCCGACGCAGATGACAAGCTCGGCACCCGACTCGATCGCGCTCCGCGTCACCCCGGCACCGGCGTCGGCCTTCGAGGTCGCCGCGAAGCGCGGTGGCGCGAAGCCGTAGGCTGCCGCGGTCCGCTGGCACCGCTGCCGCAGCCGGTCCAGCTCGCGGACCCGGCTCGGGTTGACCACGACAGCTGCCACCTTCATCGCTCCCCCTCCCGGCTCGTCAATCGAATCATGGTCGCGCTCGCCGGTTCAGCCAGGCAGGATGATCACCATGGATAGTTACCCAAGGCCGGAGAAAACGGCTCAGATCACCCGGTTCGAGCCTGCCAGCGCGTCGGCAGCGGAGCTCAGCGAGTACGTACGGGTAGAGCTTGCAGCCAGCTCCGCCGACGAGCCGTACGAGCGCGCGCTGACCGCTGACTGGGCGCTCGGCAGGCTGACCAGGCCGACTTCTGAGTACCAGCGCCGGATCCACTGGGTCGCCCGCGTTCCGCAACTCGCCGGGCCCGTCGGCGTCGCCATGCTCGCGCTGTTCGGCGCAGCCGACAGCGACCTGGCCGCCATCAACATCGCCGTCCATCCCGGCCAGCGCCGGGGCGGTATCGGCACCGCGCTGCTCAGCGAGCTGGCAATGGCCGCCGGCAGCAGGAACACGCTGCTCATGGAGAACATCCGGCCGGGAACGCCCGCCCATGCCTTCGCCGACTATCACCAGTTCGCGGTCGTGCAGCGGACTGTGCAGCTGAGTCTGGATCTCGCCGTTGGCGACGGGGGGCGCTGGGAGGTCGAAGCCGCGCCCGGCTACCGGCTCGTGCGCTGGACGGGCGCTGCGCCGGAAGATCTGCTCGCCTCTTACGCCACCGCCAGGAACGCGATCAGGCAAGCGCCGCACGGTGACATGAGCTTCACCGAGCCGGAGTGGACACCGCAGCGCGTGCGGGACGAGGAGGCCATGATCCGCGGCCGCGACGGCGAGCTTCGTGTGGTGGCGGCGGTGCACGAGCAGACGGGCGAGGTGGCGGGGCTGACCTACCTCGTGATCTATCAGCACCGGCCAGAACTCGCTGACCAGGAGGACACCGCCGTGCTGGCGGCGCATCGCGGCAAGGGGCTTGGCGCCTGGATGAAGGCGGCTAACCTGCAGTGGCTCGCGGCCGACCGCCCTGTGGTCAAGCGCGTCCGCACCAGCAACGCCGCCGACAACGAGCACATGCTGCGCGTCAATCACCAGGTCGGCTTCCGCGTGGACGTGACCAGCGAGAACCGGGAGGCGAGAACAGCCGACCTCGTCCGCAGGCTTGCGCTCGGCAGTCCAGCCTCTGCACTGTAGCTGTTTGCCGGGCACGAATGCGACATATCGCCCCCAGGGGCCGGGAAGCGAGTCGGGGTCAGCTGAGCACGCCAGCCAGTAGCTGCTTCGCCTCGTTCTGGATCCGGGCAAGGTGGCCGGGCCCGCGGAAAGACTCGGCGTACAGCTTGTACACGTCCTCGGTGCCCGACGGCCGCGCGGCGAACCAGCCGGACTCGGTGACGACCTTGATGCCGCCGAGCGGCTCGCCGCTGCCCTGCGCGGTCGTCAGCCGCTCAAGCACTGGCTCTCCAGCCAGTTCGCGGGCAGGGAACTGGTCAGGCGACAGCTTCGCTAGTACCGCCTTCTGCTCCCGGCTCGCCGGCGCGTCGATCCGGGCGTAGGACGGGTCACCGAGCCGGTCGGCGATCGAGCGGTACAACACGCTCGGCGAACTGCCAGTCAGTGCGGTGATCTCGGAGGCGAGCAAGTCCAGGATGATCCCGTCCTTGTCCGTCGTCCACGGCCGGCCGTTCCGGCACAAGAACGAGGCGCCCGCGCTTTCCTCACCGCCGAACGCGACGCTCCCGTCCAGCAGGCCAGGCACGAACCACTTGAACCCGACCGGCACCTCTACCAGTCGCCGGCCGCATTCGTCGGCGACCCGGTCGATGATCGAGGAGCTGACCATGGTCTTGCCCACGCCAGCATCGGCGGGCCAGCCGTCCCTGTGGCGGTAGAGGTATTCGATCGCGGCAGCGAGGTAATGATTGGGATTCATCAGTCCCGCGTCAGGCGTGACAATGCCATGCCGGTCGGCGTCTGTGTCGTTGCCCGTCGCTATCGCGAAGTCGCCTCGCCGGCCGATCAGCGACGCCATCGCGCTCGGCGACGAGCAGTCCATCCTGATGCGGCCGTCCCAGTCCAGGGTCATGAACCTGAAGGTCGGATCGACGACCGGGTTCACCACCGTCAGCTCGAGCTCGTACCGCTCCGCGATCTCGCCCCAGTAAGCCACGCTGGCGCCGCCAAGCGGGTCCGCACCGATCCGCACGCGCGCGGCCCTGATCGCCGCCATGTCGATGACAAAGGGCAAGGCCGCCACGTACTCACCGAGGAAATCGAACCGGCCAGCGGCCTGCCGGGCCCTGGCCACGGGAACGCGCCGTACCTCACGCAGTCCGCCGGCCAGCAACTCGTTCGCGCGCGACTGGATGGCCGAAGTCATCTGCGCGCCGGCCGGGCCGCCGTCGGGCGGGTTGTACTTGAAGCCGCCGTCCTCGGGCGGGTTGTGCGATGGCGTGATGACGATGCCGTCCGCGAGGCCGGCCGTGCGGTCGTCGTTATAAGCGAGGATGGCGCGGGACAGCGCCGGAGTCGGGGTAAAGCCATCCCGGCTGTCGATGAGGAATTCGGCGCCGTTCGCCGCGAGCACTTCGAGCGCAGTGATCATGGCCGGCTCGGAGAGCGCGTGAGTGTCCCGGCCGACGAAGATCGGCCCGGAGACGCCCGCTGCCGCCCGGTACTCGCAGATCGCCTGGGTTGTGGCCGCGATGTGATCCTCATTGAACGACAGCCGCAGCGCGCTGCCCCGATGACCGGAGGTACCGAACGACACCCGTTGCGATGGCTCCGCCGGGTCCGGGTGCTCGGTGAAATAAGCGGTCACCAGCGCGGCCACGTCGACCAGGTCAGCGGCCGTGGCTGGCTGGCCGGCGCGCTCGTCCATCAGCGCGCGGCCTTCTCCTGCACCGGCATCACGTCCGGGAGCTCAAGTGCCTCAGCTGACAGCTCGTAACCGGCCCGCCCGGCAAGGTCGGAGTAGACGGCTGAGCAGTCTGCCTTCACCGCCGCCTCCAACTCCGCGAACCGCGCCGCGGCGCCGGGCCGCGGCGACTCGGCGTAGTCGAAGTAGTACTTCAGCTTGGCCTCAGTACCGGACGGGCGCACCACGATCCGGTAATGCTCGCTGATCAGCTCGAGCACGTTGCGGGATGCCTTCTCCCCCTCGGTGAGCGGCCCGGCGGTGCCATCGACGAGGAAATCATGCCGGGCTGTCACCGGCTCACTGCCAAGGCGCTCAAGCGGCTCCGCGCGCAGCGACCGCATGACGGCGCTGATCTTTTCCGCGCCATCGGCGCCGAGCAGCACGAGCGACCGGCCAAGCTCGATGTGGACGCCGGTGGCCGCGTAGACCTGCATCAGGTAGTCCCACAGGGTGCGCCCGCTGCTGCGCATGAGCGCGTGCAGGTGCGCGATGATGTATCCCCCGGAGGCGCCGTCCTTGTCCCGCAAGTCTGTCGTGGTCAGGTATCCGTGGCTCTCCTCAGAGGCCAGGACAAGCGGCACCGGCCCGGTCGCGGACTCCTCGAGCACGTCCAGCAGCTGGCCGACGAACTTGAAGCCGATCATGAGGTCGTCGGTGACATGAATCTTGGACCCGAGCGACCCGATCGTCCGTAGCACCCGGCTGGTCGCGACCGTGGTGATCAGTTCCCCGGACAGGCGCGGTCCGCCAGGGTCCGCGATCAGGAAGTAGGCGATGATCGCGCCGATCTGGTTCCCGGTCAGGTGGCGCCACGTCCCGTCCGCCAGTTTCACCTCGACACCGAGCCGGTCGGCGTCCGGGTCGCTGGACAGCACAAGCTCAGCGCCGACCGAGGCGGCGTACTCGACCGCCGGATCGGTGACGCCAGGGATCTCCGGGTTCGGCGAGCGCATCGGAATCGCCGCGAACGAGCCGTCCGGGTACTGGTCTGGCGGCGTGTGCAGCTGGTATCCGGCGCCGGTCAGGGACTCCCCCACGTTCGCCAGCCCGGTGCCGCCCATCGGCGTGTACACGATCGGCACGCCGGCGCGGACCTGCGCGGATGACGCGCAGATCACGGCGTCCCTGCTGACGTACATGTCGATGTACTTGCGGTGCACATCAGCGGGAATCTCAGCAGCGGCACCCACGTGCCGGGCGACAAGTTCCTCGATGCCCGGGTCGAGCTGGACCTGTTCCACTGCCCTGGACAGGGTCGAGTCATCAGGCGGGCAGTACTGGCCACCGGTCGGCGTGTACACCTTGAAGCCGTTGTCGTCGGGGTGGTTATGGGAGGCCGACACGTTCAGGCCGCCGGCCGCGTGCAGCGCCCTGATCGCATAAGACAGCTCAGGGGTCGGCATGAACGCGTCGTGGTCCTTCGGCGCGGTGAGGCAGGTCTCGAACCCGTAGACCGCGTAGAGCTGGCATGCCAGCAGGGCCAGGCTGCGCGAACTGGTGCCGAGCAGCGACCAGTCCTCCCCCATGAACGTGTGCAGCTGGTTGATGTCGCTAAATACCCTGGTGTCATTCGCGACTACGACAGTGCGGCCGGCCCCGCTATCGCCGCCCGATTGCCGGAGGAATTCGCAGTGACCGGCTACCGTCAGGGCGAGGGTTCGCGGATTAATCCGGTTCGGCCCGATGCCGACCCGCCCGCGCCTGCCGCCGGTACCGAACGGAATGTCGCATCTGAATGCGTCGACAAGCATCGCAACCGGCGCCCGTTCGGCAAATCGCCGCAGCTCAGTGCCGCTGACGAAGGGCTGATCGACCGACAGCCAGTGCTCGAGCGTCGCTGCCGCCGCGGCGCCTCCGTTGGGCTGCTCGGCTATTTCCTTCAGGCGCTGGCTGAGATCCGGACCGGTCATCTTTCTCCGCTATTCTGCGCGTGATCCGCTGATAGTTGGGAAACCACCCTATGCGGGAACGGCCGCGTTGCCACCGTCGGCCCCTTGACCGGCCGCGGCTCCGCGGCGTGGCACCGGTGATTAGCCGATGACCAGCGCGTTCCCGGCCTGTAGCGTTTCTTCCCGATGACTGATATTCAAGCGTTGCACGCTCCGGCAGTGCTCGCGGGAGATCTGAAGCTCTGCACGACATGGGGAGCGCCGGGCGTCGGCTACCTGCTCCTCATCAAGCCCGACGGGGGCGCTAGCGCGGCGCTGGCGGACCTGCAGCAGCAGGTGCTCGCCCTCGAGCCGGCACTTCTTCGCCAGCCTGAAGCTCAGTTGCACACGAGCGTTGCCTGGCTGCTGCCGGTCAGCCGGGAGTTCAGCCAGCCGAAGGACGCGCTCTGGGCCGCCCGCGGCGAGGGCTGGCTGAAGATCGTCGCGGCGATCACCGAGGGTGTGCCGCCGATGCGGCTGCGTTACCGGCGGCTGGTCGTCACCGATGCGGCCATCATCGCTGTGGCGGAGGAGCCGACGCCAGTTGGCGGACTCCGGCGCGAGCTGACCGCCGCCCTCGGGCTGCCGTGGCCGATCAGTTATAACTCCGTCGAGGTCGTGCACACCACGCTCTTCAGGTACCGCCAGCCGCTGTCCGACCCGGCGGCCCTGCTGCGCCGGCTCGAGGCCCTGCCGGTCGCGATCGAGACCACGGTCAGCGAGCTGCTCATGGTGCGGGAGTCGATGTACTTCACGTTCTGCTACGAGGTGCTGCGGCGGCTGCCGCTAGGGAAGGCGTAATGACCGGGCTGGACCTGATTACGTCTGGGGACAAGGTCTACTTCGCTGAGCGGGGTGAGACGAAGGCCGATCTGGCCGACCACTACCTGCGGGTCGCCGAGCCACTGCTGCGCGCCATGGGCGGGCGGCCGGTGCTGCTGCAGCGTTTCCCTGAGGGTGCGAGCGGACCCTCGTTCTTCCAGAAGCGGGTGCCGAAGAACAAGCCGTCCTGGCTGCAGACCACGACGGTGGCGACGCCCAACGGCACCACGTCCGAGGCACTGGTCGCTGCGGACATGGACCACGTGCTGTGGGCGGTAAACCTGGGCTGCCTGGGCTTTCACGTCTGGCCGTACCTGGCTGACGATCCGTCGCACACCGACGAGCTGCGGATCGACCTGGACCCTACGCCCGGTGTCGATTTCCGCCATATCCGGCTCGCGGCCCATGAGCTGCGGAGGCTGCTGGCCGAAAGCGGAGTGGCGGGGTACCCGAAGACGACCGGGAACCGCGGGCTGCATGTCTATATCCGGCTGCACCCGCGCTGGGACTCCTTTGAGGTGCGCAGCGCGGCGGTGGCGATCGCACGCGAACTGGAGCGGCGGCGGCCCGACTTGATCACGGCGGCGTGGTGGAAGGAAGAACGAGGCCAGCGCGTCTTCGTCGATTTCAACCAGAATGCGCCACATAAGACGGTTTTCGGAGCCTGGTCGGTGCGGGCGCGGCCGGGCGGGCAGGTTTCGACACCGGTGGCCTGGGACGAGATTGACGAGATCCATCCGGACCAGTTCACTATCGCCTCGCTGCCGGCACGGCTGGAGCGGACCGGCGATCCGTGGCTGGGCATGAACGATGTGCCGCAGTCCCTTGAGCCGTTCCTGGCGATGAACGAGCGCGACCTCGCGGCCGGCCTGATGGACGCTCCGTGGCCGCCGGTCTATCCGAAGCAGCCGGGCGAGCCGCCCCGTGTGGCGCCCAGCCGAGCCCGGAAGGCCGACTAACCGCGCAGCGTTGGGGCCAAACCTGCACAAAACGTCAGGCATCTGAGGCTTGCTGGCGACTTAGCACCCGGCACAGCCCTTAGCCTGCCCAGTTATCGGCTGTTATACCCGATTTCTTAGGGACCTACTGAGTGCTAAGTCGGTTCCATGGCGGCGCAAAACGGGCGAATCGCCAATGTCGCGGCGGCGCACCGCGAGCGACCTGTGCGATCCAGTCGCCTCTTATGCTCAACTGTGCGAAGGTCACGGATTGTCATCGCAGCAGTACTGACAGCAGTGGGCCTCGGAGCGTCGTTCCTGCTAGCGCTTGCGCCCTCCTCCCCTGCCGTCGCGGTGCCCACAGCCTGTCCATGGGTGGGCTCACCTGCGCCCATTCCGCAGCGGGTCGGCGAGCTACTCACCAGGATGACGGTGACCCAGAAGGTCTCCCTGCTCACCGGCGCATGGGGCCCGCCCTACGTCGGATACGTCCCGGCCATCGGGTCGTTGTGCATTCCGGCGCTGAAGCTGGAGGACGGCCCCGCGGGAGTCGGCGACCACATGACCGGCGTGACTCAGCTGCCGGCGCCAGTGGACGTCGCGTCAACCTGGGACACCTCGGCTGAGCAGACCTACGGCCACGTGATCGGTTCTGAGCAGGCCGCGAAAGGTACGACCATCGACCTCGGCCCGACCATCAATATCGTTCGGGACCCGCGCTGGGGGCGGGCGTTCGAGTCGATCGGCGAGGATCCTTACCTGAACGGGACGATGGGCGCCGCCGACATCCGCGGCGTGCAGTCCGCCGGCGTGATGGCGATGGCGAAGCACTTTGCCGTGTACAACCAGGAGACCTACCGCAACACGCCTGCGGACGACGCCGTCGTCAGCACGCAGGCCCTGCAGGAGATCTACCTGCCGGCCTTCAGGGCCGCCGTACAGCAAGGCGCCGCCTCCTCGCTGATGTGCTCTTACAGCTACGTCAACGGAACGGCCGCGTGTCAGAACCCGTACACGCTTAACACCGTGCTGCGGCACGAGTACCGCTTCGGCGGGTTCGTCACCTCCGACTGGGGCGCTACCCACTCCACCGCGGCGTCGGCCAACGCAGGCCTGGACATGGACATGCCCGGCAACGACCGCTACTTCGGGAGCGCGCTGCAATCCGCCGTCTCTTCCGGCTCGGTGAGCACAGCCAGGCTCAACTCCATGGTTTCCCGCGTGCTCACTGAGATGTTCGCCTTCGGTCTCTTCGACAAGCCGGCCGCCGGATCGCCGGCCGAGACCGCCACCAACGCCACCGATCGGGCCGACGCCACCGCGCTGGCGGAGGAGGGAACGGTGCTGCTGAAGAACAGCGGGAACGCCCTGCCTCTCAGCTCTGCGGACTCCTCGATAGCCGTGATCGGCGCGGATGCTTCACTCCGTCCGCGCACCGCAGGGGGCGGGAGCGCCCATGTCACCTCGAGCGGCACGGTCACCCCGCTGCAGGGCATCACCGCCGCAGCGCCGGCCGGGGTAGCCGTCAGGTACAACAGCGGCTCATCGGACAGCTCGGCCGCCGCCCTGGCCGCGTCCTGCAGCGTCGCGGTCGTGTTCGCCAGCTACCCGGAGGCAGAAGGCAGCGACCTGACCAGCATCGACCTGGGCAGCGCGCAAGACTCGCTGATCTCCGCGGTGGCAGCCGCCAATCCGCGCACGATCGTGGTACTGAACACCGGGTCGGCGGTCACGATGCCGTGGCTATCCTCGGTCGCCGGGGTGCTCGAGGCCTGGTATCCGGGCCAGGAGGATGGTACAGCCATCGGCTCGGTCCTGTTCGGCAACAGCAATCCGTCCGGTCACCTGCCGGTGACTTTTCCAGCCTCACTGTCCCAGGTACCTGCCAGCACTCCAGCGCACTGGCCTGGCACCGGGGGCACCGTGCAGTACTCCGAGGGCATCGACGTCGGCTACCGCTGGTATCAGGCCAACCACCTGACGCCGCTGTTCCCGTTCGGCTACGGCTTGTCCTACACCAGCTTCTCGTTCAGCAACCTGAAGGTCGGCTCGCTCTCGGCGGGCGGCGCTGCGCCGGTCACCGCGACCGTCACCAATACCGGCTCGCGGGCCGGCGCCGACGTGGCCCAGCTCTACGTCGGTGATCCGCCCGCCTCCGGGCAGCCTCCTGA
>Ga0335075_10012611_pt1 | contig 12761 bp, 12 predicted proteins | sample Lox_Sample_24_FD_206723 | JGI IMG/M metagenome (GOLD analysis project Ga0335075, IMG submission 206723) | Soil microbial communities from Loxahatchee National Wildlife Refuge, Florida, United States - Lox_Sample_2.4 | ecosystem: Environmental > Terrestrial > Soil > Wetlands | place: USA... | reverse complement strand
CTGTAATTTTGTAGGGCACAAAAGCCTTCACCGCGTATCCGCTCCGGTGCTCGATCTCGATCATGATGGCGTCGAGATAGCCCTCTTCGGAGGGCTTGGCCATGCTTACATTCGACGCCATCGCAGCTGCGGAGAGCCCTCCGCGCTGCGCTTTCTCGGCGAGCTGCTGACGCAGCAGGCCGAGCAGCAACGCGGCATCGGGCGGCATAGTCTGCTGTGCAATCCTCTCCATCACTACGTCGCCTTCCTGATTCAGCCGATAGCCGAAGGGGCCAAACTCTCCGTACTTGCGAAGCATACGCTTCGCGTAGGACACTCCGGCATTCAGCAGTTCGTTGGCATCATCCCGCACCAGTTCTTCAGTCTCTGCCATCGATATTCATTACACCTTTGCCCAGATCATTTCACGCGGATCATCCGGGTTTAGCTTGGCCAGCTCGCGCAGGATTTCCTTGGAGCGTTCGTCCTGAACCTTCGGCACCACGATCTCAATGGTGACAATCTCGTCTCCACGCTTGCCGTTGTGCACCGCCGAGTGGACGCCGCGCTCGCGCATGCGCAGCTTCTGGCCGCTCTGGGTTCCCGGCGGCACCTTCAACTGCGCGCGTCCGTCAATGGTCGGCACCTCGATCTTTGCTCCCAATGCGGCTTCGGCAACTGTAACCGGAACGGTTATATAAATGTCGTCGCCCTGACGGGTGAAGATGGGATGAGTACCAACGCGAATGTTGAGGAACAGATCGCCGGGCGCCCCGCCGTTCACTCCCGCGTTGCCTTTTCCGCCGAGACGGATGCGTTGTCCGTCGCGGGTGCCTGCCTTGATGCGAAACTCGATCGGTTCCGTGCGGGTGACGGTGCCTTCGCCGTGACAGGTGGGGCAAGCGTTCTGCACCTTGCCGGCGCCTCCGCAGCGCGGACACTGAATGTTGAATTTCATCCGGCCGCCCATCTGCGTTACCTGTCCGCTGCCGTGGCACTCCGGGCAGGTCTGCGCGCCGCCGGTCGACGCCTTGCCCTTGCAGGTCGGGCAGATTTCCTGGCGCTGAACCTGCAGGCGGGTGGTGCCTCCGCGGATCGCCGTCCAGAAATCCACCTGCACCTGATATTCAAGGTCGGTCCCGGGCTGCGGGCCCTCCTGCGCTTTTGCGCCCTGGTTGAAGATGCCGGAGAAGATATCGCGGAAGCCGCCCCATCCGGAGCTGCTGGTCTGCTGGCCCGAAGGGGCGCCGGATCCGGCTGAGGAGGCGAAATCGGAGAAATCAAACCCACCGAAATCGAAGGGGACTTCCTGGCTTGTGGTGCGGCCTGCGCCGGCCGGTCCGTAGCCGCCGCGCGCCGCTGCTTCGGCAGTGGCCGCATCGATCTGGTCAGAATAGAAGCCGAACTGGTCGAAGACCTTTCGCTTCTTCTCGTCACTCAGGATGTCGTTGGCCTCGGAGATTTCCTTGAAACGCTCCTCGGCCTTTTTGTCGCCGGGATTGACGTCGGGGTGATACTTCCGAGCCAGTTTGCGGAAGGCCTTACGGATCTCGTCCTGGGTCGCCGTTTTTTTCACGCCGAGAATGGCGTAGTAGTCTTTTTGCTGAGTCGATGGCATAGCGTCGTTCGTTTTTTAGAATTTCTGGCACTCGGGGCACCAGTACACGGTGCGCCCACCCATATCCTGCTTCTTGATTGTCGCACCACATGCGTAGCAGGGCTTTCCCTGCCGGCGATATACGTAGTGCACTTCCTGATCTTGCACCGCCCCGCGAGGGTGCGGCCTGTCTTTTGCGTTAGTGGTCACGATTCTGCGATCATGCATCGCCGCCAGCATGAGCTTTTTCGCATCGCGCCAGATTCCCCGCAGCGCCGGCGCGTCAATATCTTTTCCGGGGCGCTCCGGATTGATCCCGGCGCGATAAAGCAGCTCAGCCCGGAAAATGTTGCCGATACCGGCAACTACCGACTGATCCATCAGCAGAAGTCCGATCGGCGTGGTGCGTTTTTCAATCACTACAAATGCGGGCTTTGGATCGCTCTCCGTGCGGAGCGGATCCGGCCCCAAGCGATTGAGCAGCATCTGCCATTTCCTGCGGTCGAAAATGGAGCAGTCGGTTGCGCCGCGCAGCTCCACCCAGTCCGTCCTGGTCCACATCCTCAGCCGCAGCGCGCCTTTCTCCGGCGGCAGCGGCATCTTTCCCTCCCAGAAATCGCCAAACATGCCGAGATGAATATGTACGATCAGATCGCGTCCGAACTCATAGCCGAGATGCTTACCGTAGGCCTGGACCGATTTCAACGTGCGTCCGTTGAGGATCGACGCGTCGGGAAATGCTCCATTCGGTGAGTCCACGCGAAGGCGCTTGCCGGCCAGCGCCTCCGCGTGCCGTTGCGCAAACCGATGGATTTCATTTCCCTCCGGCATCCCTTAGTTCCAGACCATCCGGGCCTCGACCGGCTCGATGCGCCAAAAGAGATCTGGTTCCACCTTGCTCATCTGGGTCTTGAATTGCTCGGCTTCCTCCCTGGTGGCAAACATAACCTTGTTGTAGACCTTTCCGGCCCTCAACTGCTCGCACTTCCAAACTGTGTTCGTCATCCCTACTCCCATCCTTAAAGCGCGAGGGGCGCCCTTGACGAGCTGCCCCTCGGTCCTGCCCCACGCGGTTGCCTGCGTGTCTATCCCCTGTTTCCAGGGCCGTGCTTACTTCTTGTCGTCGACGTCGACATACTCCGCATCGATGACGCCTTCGTCTTTCTTGGCCTCTTCCGTGGTTCCGGAGGCAGCCGTCGCGCCATCTGTCGGAGCGCCCGCGGTGGCGTTGGCCTTGTACATGGCCTCAGCCAGCTTGTGCGAAGCCGCCGTCAGTTTCTCCCGTGATGCATTCAGGTCAGCCACACTCGGCTGTCCTTCCAGCGTCTTCTTTGCGTCAGCCAGGGCCGTTTCGACATCCAGCTTCTCCGCTCCGGACACCTTGTCGCCGTTGTCCTTGAGCATCTTCTCGATGTTGTAGACCAGGCCATCAAGGCTGTTGCGGGCCTCGATCTCCTCGCGCTTCGCCTTGTCTTCCGACGAGTGTGCTTCGGCTTCCTTGGCCATGCGCTCGACTTCTTCTTTGCTTAGACCCGAAGACGAAGTAATTGTTACTTTCTGATCCTTGCCCGTGGCGTTGTCCTTTGCGGTGACGTTCAGGATGCCGTTGGCGTCGATATCGAAAGTTACCTCAATCTGCGGAACGCCGCGCGGAGCCGGAGGAATGCCACTCAGCTTGAACTTGGCCAGGGTGCGATTCTGGCCTGCCATCGGGCGCTCGCCCTGCAGAACGTGTACTTCTACCTCGGTCTGGCTGTCGGCGGCCGTCGAGAACGTCTCCGTCTTTTTGGTCGGAATCGTCGTGTTGCGCGGAATCATCGGTGTTGCGACTCCACCCAGCGTTTCGATGGCCAGGGTCAGCGGGGTTACGTCGAGCAGCAGCAGATCCTTCACCTCGCCGGCAAGAACGCCGGCTTGCACCGCGGCTCCGATCGCGACCACTTCGTCAGGGTTCACGCCCTTGTGTGGCTCCTTGCCGAAGAGATCTTTGACGATCTGCTGGATGCGCGGCATGCGCGTCTGTCCGCCAACCAAAACCACCTCGTCGATCTTGCTGGCGTCGACTCCGGCATCGGCCATGGCCTTCTTCGAAGGCTCGATCGACCGCTGCAGAATGTCTTCCACCAGTGACTCGAGTTTGGCGCGGGTGAGCTTCTTGACCAGGTGCTTCGGTCCGCTTGCATCGGCGGTTACGAAGGGGAGATTGATCTCCGTTTCCAGGGCCGTCGACAGCTCGATCTTGGCGCGCTCGGCCGCGTCCTTCAAGCGCTGCAGGGCCATTTCGTTGCCCTTCGAGCTCAGGTCGAGGCCTTCATCCTTTTTGAACTCCTCAATCAGCCAATCCACGATCCGCTGGTCGATGTTGTCGCCACCCAGGTGGGTATCGCCGTTGGTCGACTTCACTTCGATGACGCCTTCGCCGACCTCGAGAATGGAAATGTCGAAGGTGCCTCCGCCGAAGTCGTAAACCGCGATGGTCTCTTCCTTCTTCTTGTCGAGGCCGTAAGCCAGCGCCGCTGCCGTAGGCTCGTTGACGATGCGCTTTACGTCGAGACCGGCAATCCGGCCGGCGTCTTTGGTCGCCTGGCGCTGGGCATCGTTGAAGTACGCGGGAACCGTGATGACCGCTTCGCTTACAGTGGTGCCCAGATAATCTTCCGCAGCCTTCTTCAGCTTCTGCAGGATCATCGCCGAGATCTCGGGCGGGGTGTAATCCTTCCCCTGCGCTTCGACAACAATGTGGTCGCCCTGCTGCTTCACCTTGTAGGGAACCATCTTCATTTCGTCGGTCACTTCGTTGAAGCGGCGGCCCATGAAGCGCTTGATGGAATAAATTGTGTTCTGCGGATTGGTAATGGCCTGACGCTTCGCCACTTGGCCAACCAGCCGCTCGCCGCTCTTTGTAAAGCCCACCACGGACGGCGTGGTGCGGCCGCCCTCTTCATTCGGGATAACCTTCGGCTCGCCGCCTTCCATCACCGCGACCACCGAGTTGGTCGTTCCCAAGTCAATACCAATAATCTTTGCCATTTAGGTGCTCCTGAAATCTGACGACTCTACTCCCGTACAAGCACCAGCTTCGCACTTGAGTGAGTTATTGTCAATGTATCTGATGCAATCAGTTGATGCCGGGATGCAAAGTTGTAAGCCGCATTTTTTCATTGGCTTACCGTCATCCACGAGGAGGCCGGGAAGCGGGCCGGGGAGGATCTTGCATCCCAATTCGGGGCTACGGTATCCAATTGATTTTCCAGACAATTACGGCCCGCTCTGATCTCCGCCGACCGTAAGTTTGCCTTCCATCTGATTTTCTAGCCAGAAGTGAGCCATGCCAGACGATAGCAACCAGCAGGCGCAGAACGCCGGGGTAAATCCCTGGCTCATTGCGATTTCGGTGATGCTCGCGACCTTCATGGAGGTCCTCGACACCGCCATCGCCTCGGTGGCGCTTCCTTATATTGCGGGCTCGCTCTCGGCCTCGAACGACGAAGCCACGTGGGTGCTGACCAGCTACCTGGTGGCGAATGCCGTCATTCTGCCGGCGAGCAACTGGTTTGCGCTGAAGTTCGGACGGAAGAACTTTTTGGTCAGCTGCGTGATCATCTTCACGATTTCTTCCTTCTTCTGCGGGGCGGCGCCCTCGCTGGCGCTTATGCTGATTGCCCGGGTCGTGCAGGGTGCCGGAGGGGGAGCGCTGCAGCCCTTGTCGCAGGCCATCCTGCTCGAGAGCTTCGCGCCGGAAAAGCGCGGCATCGCCATGGCGGTGTTCGCTTTTGGCGTGGTTGTGGCCCCGGTGCTGGGACCCACGCTGGGCGGCTGGCTTACCGATACCTATAGCTGGCGCTACGCCTTCTACATCAATATTCCGGTTGGAGCGCTGGCGGTGTTCATGATCAGCCGCTTTGTCAAGGACCCTCCGTACATCAAGAATGCAAAGGTAGGGAAGTTCGACAACCTGGGCTTCGGTCTGCTCGCCGTGTGGACCGGATGCTTGCAGGTCATCCTCGACAAGGGACAGGAGGACGGCTGGTTTGGAGCCATCTGGCTGCGCTGGGCAACCTTCTTCCTGGTCACGGGATTTGTCTGGTTCGTGATCCATTCCTGGCGCAAGAAGGAGCCGCTGGTCAATCTGCGCACGCTGAAGGACTGGAACTTCGCGGTCGGATGCACGCTGATTCTGATGTTCGGCGTCTGCATTTATTCGATGATCACGGTGCTCCCGCTCTTCTATCAGGAGCTGCTGGGATACACGGCATTCACGGCCGGACTCGTCGTGGGCCCGCGCGGCATCGGCTCGATTCTCGGGATGCCGATCATTGGCTGGCTGGGAGGCAAGGTCGACGCGCGCTACCTGCTGACGTTCGGCTTCATCGTCTTCGGCATCACCTCGCTCATGTTCGGGAACATCAACCTTGGCATCAGCCCGACGACCTTGCTCATGCCGATCATCGTCACCGGGTTCGCGCTCAGTTTTGTTTTTGTGCCCATCACGACCCAGGCGTATGGAACGCTTCCCAATCAACAGATCGGGAACGCCAGCGGCATCTTCAATCTGGTTCGCAATATCGGCGGATCGGTCGGGATTTCTGTTGCGCAGACTCTCCTCACTCGCCGCTCCGACCTGCACCAGAACGAAATCACGGGCTACGTTCCGCGCTCCGGATATTGGTTCGAGCAGCAAACGGCAAATCTCCGGAACTACCTCAGCCACCTCACCAACGCACCGAACGCGGCCGGCGCCGCCCTGGGGCAGCTCTATGGCGAGCTCGGACAGCAGGCCCTGCTATGGGCCTTTGTGGATGTATTCCGATGGATGGCGTTGCTCTGTTTCGCCTGTGTAGGTCTGGTGTGGCTCTTCCGGAAGGTGAAGCCGGGCAAAAAGGCGCCCGCGGGGGCGCATTAAGGGGCTAGTATTTGCGCAGAATTCCGACGACGCGGCCTTGAATCGCAACCTGATCGGCGGGAACGTAGATCGGTTCCATCTCCGAATTCGAGGGCTGCAGGCGCACCGTCGAGCCTTCGACGTAGTAACGCTTCAACGTCGTTTCCATTCCCCCGACCAGCGCGACGACAATCTCGCCTTCGGCCGCCGTGGGGGTCCGCTCCACGAACACGTAATCTCCATCGACAATGTGCTCTTCGCGCATGGATTCGCCGCGCACCTGCAGCGCGAATACCTCGCGGCTGCCAATGACGTCGCTCAACGAAATGGAGTCCTGGTTCTCGACGGCTTCGAGGGGAAGGCCGGCGGCGATGCGCCCCAGCAGCGGCAGACGTTCGCCGGGACGCGCCTTGGGCCGCGGAGGCAAAACGTCGATCGACCGGCTGCGGTTGTGCGCGCGCTGCAACAGGCCTTTGTTCTGCAGATTGGTGATGTGCTTGTGAACCGTTGCGAGCGAGCGCAGATCCAGGCCATGTGCGATCTCCTCAAAGGAGGGCGAGTATCCGTTGCGCTGAACGAAGCTGGAAATGAAATCCAGCACTTCCTTTTGCCGACGTGTCACAGCCATGCGCACATTATAGCGAATAAAAAGCGAACCGCGAGAACTATTTTGTGGAGCACGTTCCAGATTGGCAAGCTCCGGACATGCGGGCCGTGGTTCGAGCGTGCGCTCATCGCGCCGGTAAATTTTCGTTTCCAATCCTTCCCGTTTCGAACCGAGCCTCGAAATCCTTCCCACTTTTGTTCGGCCCCCGATTTTCGCGTAAAGCCTCTCTTGTGTCCGATTCGCGCACAGGAGATGGTGTCTGAGGAAAGGCACAGAAATGCGTTTTCTGATTGCGGACGACGACCGGGCGCTGGGGATGTTCCTGGCGCGTGCTGTGCAGGCAGAGGGTCACCAGGTGAGGCTGGCGGGAGATGGGCAGGCCATCATCGATAGCTTTGTTGAACAGATTCCGGATCTCACCATCCTGGATCTGGATCTCCCCCGGCGGGATGGGGTGGAGGTGCTGCGCTTTCTGCGCTCGCTCACCGCAGATTCCCCGATCCTGATTCTGACCGCGCGCGCCGATGTGGAGACCCGGGTGAAGTGTCTCGACCTGGGTGCCGATGATTACATGCTGAAACCCTTCGCGCTTGCCGAGTTGCGCGCGCGCTGCCGTGCCCTGTTGCGGCGCAGGCGGGATCCAAACCTAATCCTGCGCCAGAAGGATCTCGAGGTGAACCGGGTGGAGCGCAGCGTCAGCCGCGACGGCCAGCCGGTCGCACTTACCAATAAGGAGTTCGCGTTGCTCGAATATCTCCTGCTCAACCGCGGCCAGGCCGTCTCGCGTTCAGCCCTCCTCGAACATGTCTGGGAGATGCGGGCGACCAGTACCAATGTCGTCGACGTCTACGTGAACTACCTGCGCCGCAAGCTGGGTGATGCGGGGCCGGTGCCGCTGATTCAGACCGTTCGTGGCGAGGGTTATGCCATCGGTCTGCACAACTAACCATGCGAGAGCCAACGAACTACATGCGAGCAGACGAAAGCGCAAAAACGATCATCTCTACTGCCCGATCTTCGCCTCCGCCGCGTACCGCCGTTTTGACCAGTGCCGACCTCTCCTTTCGCCAGCGGGTGCGGGAGGCTCTGACCGGGCTGCGATGGCAGGTGCGCGAGGCGGCCGGCGGCGCTGAGGCTCTGGCCCACCTCGACGCCGCACCGGCGGAGACCCTGATCCTCGATTCCTGGCTGCCTGATCTCGAAATCAGCGAGTTCGTTACAGAGTTCGAGAAGCTGCATCCGGGCATCGATCTGGTGGCCATCGGCGATTTGACCGCCCACAGCAGCGCGCCGCGCAGCCCGCGCCGGAACGAGGTGTTGTTCGCACTGCGCCGCGGGCAGGATGGGGACGGAGCGGCGTGGAATACAGCCCCGGTTATCGAAAGGGAGCCCCGCCCCGCCCGGCCGCCCGGTATCTCTCATCCGGCTTCGTCCTCGTCTTTGGCGGCCGCGCGTCCGGCCCCCGCGGCGCCGCCCGTGCCGAGGCGGCTCGACGAACTTCCGGAGTTGCATGCGGAGGTGAATCCGTCCCTCAGGCTGCCGGAATTCCTCGGCGATCATCCGGCGATGCTCGAAGTAAGCCGGCGCATTCGCCTGGTTGCACCGCATTCGACTTCGGTGCTGGTCCAGGGACCGACCGGCACCGGAAAGGAGCTGGTAGCGCGAGCGGTGCACCGGCTCAGCCCTCGCTCTTCGCGTCCGTTTGTAGCCTTGAACTGCGCTGCCATTCCCGAAACCCTGCTCGAAGCCGAGCTCTTCGGGCATACGCGTGGCGCCTTCACCGGCGCTGTTCAGGGCCGCATGGGAAGGATTGAAGCCGCCAACGGCGGCACGCTCTTCCTGGACGAGATAGGCGAGATGCCGCTGGCCTTTCAGGCCAAGCTGCTGCGATTCATCGAGAGCGGCGAACTGCAGCGGGTAGGGGAAAATGAGACCATCAAGGTCGATGTCCGGTTGATCGCGGCAACGCATCGCTCGCTGGCACAACTCTCCGCGGAGGGTGGTTTCCGCGCTGACCTCTACTATCGCCTCTCCGTGTTTCTCATCAGGACCCCGCCGCTGGCCAGCCGCGGCAGTGACCTGCCGATGATGATCGCGCGCCTGCTCGAGCGCATGAGCCAGCGCTGTCCGGCGAAGACGGTCAGTCCGGAAGCCATGTGCCGGCTTCGGGCCCATGCCTGGCCGGGCAACGTCCGCGAGCTGGAGCATGTGCTCGAGCGGGCCTGGATCCTGGCTGAGGACCGGCCCGAAATTGGCGCCGCGGAGATCGAGTTTGGTGACGCGGATCTGTCCGCGTGAGGAGTTTCTAATCGCCGACGGCGAAAACTGGCCGGCTCAATGCAGCGCTTCGCTATGCCGGTGCTATGGCCCGGCTCGCGCGGGAGGAGAAAAAGCAATGCAGATTACCACGCCTTTGACTGATCAGCTGGTCCGGTACCTTGACCTGTCCAGCCTGGAGTTGAAGCTCACCGCCCAGAACATGGCCAACATTGACACGCCCGGGTATCGAACGGTGGGATTCGATTTTGCCGCGGAGATGGAGCGATCGATGGCCGAGGTCACAGCGGAGCGCAAGGCGGAGGTTAACGGCGCATCACGGCGTGGAGGCGTGGCCGGCGGGGTGACGGTGGAGCGCGTGGGCGGGCTGCTCGAGCGTCCGGATGGGAACAATGTATCGATGGATCGTGAGGGCCTGAAGATGGCCGAGGCGCAGCTGCAGTTTCGGGCCGGAATCGAACTGCTCAAGAACGAAGTGACCCGTGTGCTGGACGCGATTCACGCGGACGCGAAGTAGGAAAACAGGCGCGGCACAGTGAAGGCGCCGGATGGAGATGAGCCAATGAATCTGTTTGGAGTAATGGAAGTGAGCGGATCGGCCTTGAGCGCCGAAAGGCTTCGCGCGGAAGTGGTCGCGGCGAATATGGCGAATGCCGATACCACCCGGACGCCGGAGGGCGGTCCATATCGGCGCCAGCATGTGGTCTTTCAATCAGAGGCGCCCGGGATGTCGAGTTTTGCCGACCATTTCGCCTCCGAGGCCAGCGGCGACATAGGTGGCGTGAGCATCTCGGCCGTGGTCGCGGACAGGTCAGCGGGTTTGCGCCGTTACGATCCCCAGCACCCGGATGCGGACAAGAACGGATATGTGACCTATCCGGATATCAATCCTTTGACCGAGATGGTGGATCTGTTGGGCGCAACCCGTTCCTACGGCCTTAACAGCTCCGCGATTCAGGCGACGAAGGGCATGATCAGCTCGTCGCTCGACATATTGAAATAGGCGTGCTCGGGAAAGTGTCGCAGGCCGACCCAATCGCAGGGAAACCAACGGAGGCAGGCATCTATGCAACCCCATCTGATAACCAATACCGTCGCCGCTCTCACCAGCGCCGCCGGTCCCTCATCGTCATCCGTGATCTCGGGGAGTCTTACTTCAACAACTTTGGGCGCGGAGTCGTCCGCGCCGCCTTTCTCCGATTTATTGAAAAACGCCATTGGGAACGTCCAGAAGCTCGAGGACGACGCCGTGTCGGCGGTGCAGGGGCTGATGAGCGGGAGCGGTGTCGATGTGCATCGGGCCATGATTACAACCCAGAAGTCGGATATGGCCTTCGAGATGGCGCTGGCGGTACGCAACAAAGCCGTAGCCGCCTATCAGCAGGTTATGCAGATGCAGTTTTAACTCCTTGCAGCTAGCCGGCCCGGACAGAATCTCAAACCGACACGGAAAGACAAAACCAAGACGGGGACATGGACGACAATCGACAACCCGCCCCTGCGGCAGCCGCCAAGGGTCTCGAAGAGCGCGCAACGTCGCTGCTGTCGGGAGCCAGGGCGCGCCTCGGCCAGCTCGACCCAGCGCAACTCCGGTGGTTGGCAGGCGCCGCGGCATTTGCCGTTCTGTGCATCGCGGCCATCGCCTGGTATGCCACGCGGACGGATTGGCGTACGCTCTATGCCGGCCTCGAGCCCGAGGACGCACGCGAGATGGCCGCGGAGCTGACCGCGGCGTCCATCCCCTACGACGTGTCACCCGACGGCACCGCGCTGCGCGTGCCCGCCGAATCACTGGACAAGGCGCGCCTCACCACCACCGCGAAGGGCGGTCCGCGCAGCGGACGCATGGGCTTCGACCTCTTCGACAAGCCCAACTGGGTGGGCTCGGAGTTCGATGAAAAAGTGAACTACCAGCGCGCCCTTGAGGGCGAGCTCGAGCACACGATCGATACCTTATCCGATGTCGAGAGCTCGCGCGTGAACCTGGTAATGCCGCATGATTCCCTGTTCAACGAAGAACAGCGCGATGCCAAGGCGTCGGTGGTGCTCAAGCTGCGCCACAGAACCCTCTCCGATGAACAGGCGGACGCGGTGCGTAATCTGGTGGCCAGCGCTGTCGATGATCTGCATCCGGAAAATGTGGTGCTGGTGGATTCCGCCGGGCAGCAGCTGGGTCGGAAGAGCGGCAGCGCCGCGCTTGCGGCCTACGAGCAGCAGCTGGCGGACAAGCTGGTTGCAACCCTGGAGCCGGTGGCCGGTGCGGGCAACGTGCACGCGTCGGTCAATGTGGACTACGACACTTCGACGGCGGATGAAGTCGATGAGACCTACGACCCCAACAGCGTGATCACCCTCTCCATGCAACGCTCGGAGCAGACCGCTGGAGGCGCTGCTCCCTCCGGGGTGCCCGGCACTGCCAGCAATGCCCCCAACGTCCAGCCGCCCGTGTATCCGAAATCCGCAGCCGACAGCGAGAATGAGAAGCAGGAGAGCGGCACCTATGCGGCATCCAAAAAGACTCGCCACATCACCCAGGGCGCGGGGAAAGTGCGCCGGCTGACCGCCGCCGTATTGATCAATTACCAGAAGGTCGTCAACGGGAAGAAGGTAAGCTGGCAGGTCCGGCCCGCGGAAGAGATGAAACATCTCACCGAACTGGCGGAGGCCACCGTCGGTTACGATGCATCGCGGGGCGACGTGGTGAGCCTCGAGGACCTGCCTTTTGAAGATCAGACGCTTCCCGCGCCTCCCCTCGGAGAACGCCTCCTGAATACCGCTTTGGCCTCGCAGCCGCTGATGAAACTGGGGGTCATCCTGACCGGCATGCTGGTGGTGCTGATCTTCGTGGTCCGCCCCATGATGCGCAAAGTGCAGAGCATCGGAACGGCGGGCGCCCTGACCGCGCCTAAGAACGCGGCACTGGAGGCCGGTCAGCCCCAGCCCGCTCCGGACGTCGCGCAACTGACCGCCGAGAAGCAGCGCCTGGAGGCGCAGGTGATCTTCGATTCCGTTACCGACCACTTGCGCCGCGAACCGGCGCAGAGCACCCGCCTGCTGCAGAGCTGGATTCACACCGAATGAGCACTGAGCCCGTGACCGCAGAATCCAGCCCGGCGTCGGGAGCGCCGCCGTCAACCGCCTCGTCGACCAGCCTCATCGCGCCGAAGGCGGCGCCGCGGGCGAAGCTGACCGGCCTCTCCGGCGTCCGCAAGGCGGCCATCCTGATGGTGGCAATGGGCGACGAGCTGGGGAAGAAAATTCTTCTTAATCTCCCCGAAGCGGATGTGCAGCGGCTGACCGAGGAGCTCGCCCAGCTCAAGAACATTCCTCCCGACCTCTCCTTTGCCGTGGTCGAGGAGTTTCACGAGATGCTCGAGACCCAACAGTTCATGATGCATGGTGGTCTCGACTACGCGACC
>Ga0335075_10012610_pt1 | contig 12762 bp, 16 predicted proteins | sample Lox_Sample_24_FD_206723 | JGI IMG/M metagenome (GOLD analysis project Ga0335075, IMG submission 206723) | Soil microbial communities from Loxahatchee National Wildlife Refuge, Florida, United States - Lox_Sample_2.4 | ecosystem: Environmental > Terrestrial > Soil > Wetlands | place: USA... | reverse complement strand
AGACAAATCCTAACGAGATCAGAGATGGGGCTACAATCTTCACAAACCCTGTATCAGCATTAAATGGGCACCAGTCGGAAAGAAGTAACAATATCGATGCTGGCTCGTCATCCGCAATGCAATTGGAGCAATCTATAGATGCGGTTGAGCTCAAAACTGCGTCGGAAACCTTTGGTATACCGGTAGCGGTTTCAAGAAAACGAAAGGCGAGCGAGGAGGAAGAAGAGGATACAGGGTCATCAAAACGATTCAAGGAAGATGAAATTGATGTGGAGAGGAAAGTAATATCTATGGATATGACAGGATCCTTGGACAAACCCAGTTCATCAGAGATAAAAGTCAGACCAGCCTGCAAGTACGAGCAGCTCCCGCCAGCACCCGAAGGAACCGTATCACTCTTCTTCAAATCTGACTTCCGTGAACACCTTTGCCGCTGTTCAGACTGTTTTCCGAGAATGGCGAGGCATCCTCACCTGCTCGAAGAAGAGGAAACCTACGAACCGCCTGTGTCAGAAGGAGATGATGGGGAGGGCAGCACTGTGGGAAGTGGTAGCCTTCTCGACCGTGGTGAGCGGGCGCTCACTAACGTGGACCGGGTTAGAGCCATCGAAGGAGTCATGGCGTACAATCACCTCAAGGAGAAACTGAAGCCATTCTTCAAGGAGTTTGCAGAAAGCGGCAAGGCCATCAGTGCAGAAGATATCAAGGCCCACTTTGCTAAGATTCGGGGTGACGAGGAGGCTATCAAGCAGGCTGGTGAAGCAGTAGCAAATAGCGGGGACAACAGGAGGGAACAAAGCGGATACTAAACCTGGACGGGGTATTCATAGGCATAAAATGGGAATGGAGGATTCGTGAGGGCATGATAATTCAAGGCGTTGAGGTCGTACCAGGCAGGAATAGGATTCAGTAGCTGCATAGGAAGCATTTTGGGAACCAAGCTGTCGTACAGCATCAAAAGCTTCGGGGCTGAAAGATACCATGATGAGGGTGACATAAAGAAGAATATTCGACCAATTACGGTCCCATCCACAATTCCATCCCTGGGCCGTTTTCAAGCCCACGTCCTGGTTACTTCTTCTCATTTGTCAACGTGGTAGAGCGCACGAGACTGTTCACTGGATCTGCCATGCATCAGAGTGGCGACTATCTCTAAGGCTCCATCGCCAGCCAATCAGCCACAAGCCCACGGACCGAAGCCGACGGATCGACTTTCCCCGTACTGCTTAGCGGGAGATAGTCCTTATCAGCGAGGCTGATGGGGGGGCCCTTGCACCTGCACTTTTCCTTTGACCGTTTCTTCCGCCTACTTGCTGGCCCCACTGCCATACCATGCAGTTGTATCCATGGGGACCCATCACCACAATAAAAGGGTAGCCCGGGGCTGGCCGACCGGGCTGCCTGTTTTCTTGTCTTCAAACTCGTCATGGGTAGGTAGATTGTCATACAAAGTAAACAAATATATTTCACGTATATATAAACATACATCCTGCCACAGAGCAGCTTCATCACTAGCTATACGGAAATACTGCAAAGACGCGCTGCTACTGACCCATCTCTAACCATGGCGGAGTCAAGGCGAGCTTCGAATGCCGACATCGAGGCCATGGATGAGGAGGAATTGGCCCATTTTGGTTACAAACAAGAGTTGAAACGCGATTGGGGTCTGCTCCATAACTTTGGCGTCTCTTTCTCCATCATAGTTAGTTGCGCCTTGTTCTATGGCCGGAGAGCTATGCTAATCAGCTGCAATAGTCTGTCATCACTGGGATTACAACGCTGTTCTCTTATGGATTGAATACAGGCGGGCCAGGCGTCATGTCTGTGGGTGAGTGAGATTTGATTCCCGTTATTTCTCTATGCCTGCTAACGGCACGCATTATAGGTTGGATAGTGGTAGCGTTCTTCACATTCATCGTCGCACTGGGAATGGCAGAGATCGTATCGGCCATCCCAACTAGCGGTGGACCATACTTCTGGGCTGCAATGCTGGCACCCCCAAAACACGCCGCCTTTGCAGCTTGGATGACTGGATGGTTCAATCTACTGGGCCAAGTCGCCATTACAACAGGTGTCACCTTTGGCGAGGCAGGATTGATCTCCACTTTGGCAACAGTCAAGACAGACTATGTGCCGACTGCTGGGAGGACAATTGGGATTTACGCTGCGCTTTTGATATCTCATGGCACGGTCAACACCTTCGGCGTACACATTTTGAAATACCTCAACAACACGTCCATTCTTCTCCACTCTGCTGGTGTCACATCTATTGCTATTGCGTGTCTGGCGAAAGCCCCTACCCACCAGTCCGCCTCATTCGTCTTCTCCACATTCTATGATGGAACGGGTATGAATGGAGCAGAAGGTTGGAGTGTACGCGCATCTCCGGCATATCTTGCCTGCTGTGGTGCCTTGCTCAGTCAATACACCATGACGGGCTTTGATGCCTCTGCGCATCTGTCCGAAGAAACTCGAAAGGCATCATGGAGCGCTCCAATTGGAGTCATCAGCTCTGTGGGCTTCTCTGCATTTTTCGGCTTCTTCGTCATCCTGGCCTTCCTATTCTCCATCCAGAACTTTGACAACACTCTGAATTCCGCGTATGGCCAGCCCGTTTTGCAAATCTTCGTAGACGTATTTGGCGAAGATGGCGCGATTGTCCTCTTTACTTTGATCATCCTCTGTGTCTGGCATTGCGGGTTGTTCTCCATGACATCCAACAGCCGAATGATGTTCGGGTTCAGCCGCGACGGTGGTCTCGTAAGTCGCCTTCTTCATTCCCCTCCCCCTCCCCCCAAAAAAAACAAAAATCTCAACTAACACAACATTCCCCTCCCAGCCCTCATTCTTCCACTCCGTCGACTCCCGCTTCCGCTCCCCTATTCGCACCGTCTGGCTCGCTGCCTTCCTCGCCTTCCTCCTCGCCATTCCCTCCCTCGGTTCCAGCGTCGCCTTCGCAGCCGCAACCTCCATCGCCACCATCGGCTTGTACGTCTCCTACGGCCTCCCGATCCTCATCGGCCTCATCTACCACCGCGAGTTCACCGCCAAGAAAGGGCCTTTCAACCTAGGCGTCTTCTCTCGCCCAGTAGCTTTCGTGGGCTGCTGTTACGTCGGCTTCATCACGATCATTTTCTGCCTCCCGACTGCGAACCCGGTCAATTCCCAAACGCTCAACTATACCGTTGTCGCGGTCGGCATTGTTGGCTTCGGCGCCTTGGGCAGCTGGGTTTTCTGGGCGCATAAATGGTTTGTGGGGCCTGCGAGGGAGATTCAGGCGGAGAGGATGGGCATCGATATTGATGAGCCGGGGGCGTTGGAGCAGGCGGAGGCGGAGGGCAAGTTGACTTTTACACCCGGGGTTGAGAGTGTGGATAAGAGTGGGTAGTGTAATTGAGTGAAGAATGGAGGAGGGGATCTTGAGGTGGCAGATCTAATTTCGTAATCTTATGATGATGCTATACCCGGGGTGGTGCTAATTTGGTAGAGATAGATAAGGGTAATAAATTGGACAGAGTGTTTCCTTCCTAACTATGCTTTGCTTATGCGTATAAAGCGTGTTAAACCGGTGTTTCGTTGTCATGCAATGTTATGTCACTTTTATCTAAAGGCTGTATTTCCTCGTCCCAGCCTAAATGCCTCCCACGTCTGTTAACCCAATGCATCACAGCTTCTCTCCAGGCCCTTCCTTTTCCTTCAACTCACAAAACGCCTTGAACGTCGTAAACTCCTCCTCTTCACCCTCAGAGGTACTCTCCAAAACCAACTCCGCCATGGCGCCCACGAAAAACACATACCCCTCACTGATCTCCTCCGCTTTCGGCCCCACACTAATCCTCCCTCTCCCTTTGGTACAGATAACGATACTCGGCCCATCGATCATCTCGAACGTCGCTTTCGCGCCTTTGCGCTTCAAATCCGTCTTCACGACGCTGAATTCCTCGATTGGAGGGTCGTAGAGCGTTGCGCCAGAGGCGGACGAGTAAGCTGCGGCGTTGAAGGTTACGTAAGGGTAGTCGGTAGGGTGCATTTTCTGGGAGGAGATGGGCGCGTAGGAATAGGTGAGCATGGAGACGAGGGTGGCAACGTCTTTGAATTTGGGGGTGAAGCCGGCGCGGACCACGTTGTCGGAGGCGGCCATGCATTCGATTATGTCGCCGCTGAGGTAGGCGTGGATGTCATCGGCTTGGAGGAACATCGCTTCGCCGACTAGGTGTGGTTAGTTTGGGCTCTGGAGAGAGGGCGGCAATGAGGAAGGGAGTAAGAGAGAGACACACCCTCTAGCTTGACGTAGTTGAGGAAGAAGAGCACGAAGAGGCCGATGTCGTGTGGAAATTGGCTGTTAAGACGGAGGACGAGGTCAGAGAGCTCGCTGCCTGAGTTTGAGGGGCCACCGTCGCCGGCGAATGAGTGTTTCTCTCTTTCGGCACACTCGACTAATTCTTTGGCTGCTTCTTCTACAGCTTCCTTCTTTGCGTTCATTAATGCCCCAAAAACCTTTTGTAGAGCTTTCTTGTTCTGTTCCTCCTCCTCTGGCTTCTCGGTTTCGTGCTGTCCCTTCACCGCCGTTTGAAATTCTACTGCTTCTGATTCTCCCACTAACTTTCTCAGTGCTGGTACTTCGTCTAAAAAGTGCGAAATTTCTTTTAGAGGTCTGAAACCGCAAAATCCTTCGAATGGTGTAATTGCAATCGTCATCTCAGGCTTGTGATTATCATCGGGGTAATTCTTGCCATCTTTCTGGTGCAATTGTTCTGCAAGTTTCTTGTTTGGGTGTGCTTGAATACTAAGAGCCTTTCCTATCGAGAGTACTTTGAAGAGGAATGGCAGTTTCTGTTCGTAGCGTTGGCCGACTTCTTGTCCGAGGAGAGCTTGGTTGTCTTGGACGAGCTCGAGGAGGGTTCGTTTCGTAAGAACATCTTTAGAAGGGTTGGAGGGATGCGTGCCCATCCATAACTGTATCCAATGATTAGTTATTTTTAGATGTTGTAGAGCAAAAAATATACCTCTGCATATGGTTTGTTCTCCTGAATGGAGAAATCACTGGCTGTGGCAGCTGCAAATTTAGCAGCCGCTGACTCTTTACCGACTTTTCCCCAATCGTAGCTGTTGACTCCGCATTGGAGTCTGATCAATGGGACTTGCATAATATGGGATATATAGTATGGATTGGCAAGACGTTCAATGCTAAGAAAGGACAGCAGCTCGTTCAACACAGGTAAGCAAAGGGCTTCGGTGCCTGATGCATGAAAACATGCAGGCCGAGGGGTTGCTGCATCAAAACTATTCGCTTACCCCGCGCTAAATTGCGGGAGTCCGTGCGTTGTGCGAATTCTGAGTAAGGCTGAAGGTTCTGCCAGCCTTCAGAGCTTCCTTCGTCATATCTTCCTCAAATATCTTACCATTCATCGCATCGCTATTTCCAGCAATCGCTTGCAAAACTATAGCTATTAATAACATCTTCCAAGTATGTCTGCCCTGTCTTCCCTCTTAATTTCCCGTCCGCAGCCATCTCTGCAATCACCCGGCCGCCTTTTAGTATAGCTTAAAATTGCTAATATGGTTCCTCCAGCACAGCTCCGAACGCCTGCAAAAGTCCTCTGCTGAGATATAGCTCCGCCTCATAAACGCGAGAGTAGAAGCCCGGCAAAATTGAGGTCGTCTCCAGCTCCAATGTCGACTAACAGGAACCGAGTGGGTCGAGGCGCCGGCATCTCTCGAGGGAATGGCCAGGACTCCCTAGAGGAATTGGCCATGTGGAACAGTGCACAGGATGATGTTCGGAGTATAACTAGGCTTCTGGCTAGAGCAGAAGAATGCAGAGAGGAGATAGTAGAGCTAGAGGCAGATTTCAAAAATCGAGCTCCAGCTAGTACGAACTCCAATTAAATAAGCTCCTGCCGAGATGCTAACACGATGTAGAGCCATCAATCCCAGAATTAGATGCCTTATCTGCCCTTCATCGTGAACAAGTCAAGCTGTGCGAAGAGATTGGAAACATCGGCAAAGGCGACAGCCATCCTGATGCCGGTGTCCTCCAGAAGCTCGGCCTCCTAAAAGCAATGATCGTACATAATGAGGCCAGCGCAGTCGAAGTGCCTCGCCGTGGAGGTAGCTCACGAGACGGCGCCACACGCGCAAGTTCAGCAATGGAGATTGACGGCGCCGCTGATTCGCCTGCCCCCTCCCCAATGATGGACAAGCCACTACGAAAAGGAGAGCGTGGCAGCGCATCAAGAAATAGCCTGCCACCAAAGGACATACCCAAAGACGCACACGCCAAGCAGGAGAGTGTAGAATCCGTAGTGCCGACTCCGAGCGTCGAGGTCAACCCGAAAGGCAAGATCACTTTCGCAATGGGCGCCGAAGTCGCCTTCCGTCCTAAAGCAACCGGCGCCGAAGAACCCGAATGGATCCAAGGCGTTGTCGTCAAAATCATCGGCGAAGGCAAAAGCCGTCGCTACGACGTGCAGGACCCCGAGCCGGACGAAGTCACCAAGAAGCCCGGGCAGGTCTATCGCACTTCTGCGTCTTCGATGGTGACGATCCCGCCGCTGGGGCAGCCTTTGGCCGATTACCCGAAGGGAAAGGCTGTGCTGGCACGGTATCCTGATACAACCACCTTCTACCGTGCAGAGGTCGTGGGTATGAATGGCAGTATGGTCAATTTGAAATTTGAGGGCGAGGAGGACGCTCAAGTCACGATGGAGGTGGATAGGAGGTTCGTGCTTGATCATCGAGGATAGGAAGGGACTGTTGGTTCCTTGCTCCCCCTGTATTATCGGCCCCATCGGTCCTGTGTTAGGGATCATTGTATATAAGTAGGATAGCATCACGGCATGACCTTGGAATACCCAGCATAAGGCGTTTTGAAGGGTTGGATATGATGAAAAGCATGGTATCATTCGTTAGTCACAACAAAAGCATTCCCCTGTGTTTCAAAGTATTATTACAATGAATACTACCGGCTAGAATTACAATATAGTATTGAGTCTCAAGTAAACCCTAAAATGAACAAAAGACACAAGGAAGAATAAAGCATCTCATACGAGAGCTTGCTGGAGAAAGTGGTATCGTCGCCAACCAAGACAACATGACGCTTGCTTGTTTTGTAGTGGTGGTACATGAGATAAAAGAAATCGTGAATATTGTCATTCCGTTTTTTTCATGGCAGAAGGGTCAGGTCTCGTCTCGTCTCGCCTCGTCTATGTAGTCTATTTCTTGCTCTGTGCAGGAGGGGATTTCACGTTGTTGGAGAGCCATGCCTGCGAGGAAGTGGGGGTTAGACGCAGTTCCTAGCGCTAGATTTGGAGGAGAAAGTTGGATGGGGGACTCACCAAGCCTTCCAGGAGACCTTCGCCTGTAGTCGCGCAGCTAGGCACGACGTACCAGATCTTGTCTTTCAGCTGGTTGAGCTTCAGGGCGTCGGTGACTTCTTGGGGTTTCATTGCTGTGGGGGATCTCGTCAGCTTGTTGATTCTGGAACTCTAGTGGGGGAAAGGAGGGGTATAGGTTACCTCCTCCGACATCTTGCTTGTTTGCAAAGACTAGCAACAAGCTCTCTTTCATCTCCCGGTCGTTGATGATGCGATGTAGTTCCTGCCGAGCCTCCTCTATCCTATCCCGATCCGACGAGTCAATTACGAATATCAATCCTTGGGTACCTGTTCCGTCCCAGTCAGCATTAGCACGTACATTCAAATATCTCCTTCCCCTTCCCCTTCCTTCCATAGCCGGGAGAAGACCAGCGCGCCCGCTTACCAGAGAAATAATGCCTCCACAACGGCCTAATCTTATCCTGCCCACCCACATCCCACACATTAAACTTAACATTCTTATACGTGACCGTCTCAACATTAAACCCCACCGTCGGAATAGTCGTCACGTCCTGGTTGAGCTTCAGCTTGTAGAGGATTGTCGTCTTTCCGGCTGCGTCGAGTCCGAGCATCAGCAGGCGCATCTCTTTCGATCCGAAGATCTTGCCCATCATTTTGGAGATTTGGCCTCCCATTGTGATGGCGCCGGGGGAGGTCGAGAGCTAGTGGGCGGGAGTAGGACGGTATGCGCAGCGCTTCTCCTTTTGGGTTTCTGGATTTTGGAAACTGAGAAGGTCGGAGACGTGGAGGAATAGTGAGGGAGGATTCTTTTGTGGAAAATTGGTAGTGGGAGCTGTCGTGGGGTGATGTAAGGCTGAAACTTGCGCGTGCAGGCTCGCGTGCTCGGGCAGAAGAAAGCTCAAAGAAGCGACAGAAGCTTTAAGGATGAGTTGATTGAGACGGAAGCGGAGGTAGAAAGTTAATGTAGCTATAGAAAGGGCTGCTGAAATTTATTATTGGCAAGAAGAGCTTACTCTCGACATAATTTGCTATTGCTCTTGCGAGAGCCGGTCTCAGGGGCTCTTGGCTTTTCTCATGCGCTGAGGTCAAGAATAGGCGGGCCCTAATTCAGGGGCTACCCGTACCGCCGTTGCTGGTTGGTACAGGTTAATGCCTGAGGATGCCCGCTTATGTATGCTTACCTTATCATTTGCCCTTATGCAAGCAACGGCAATGGCATAATATCTAATTCTTTGTAGCCCGAGGTCGGTTGCTGATGTGATAATATTTCTCCGTCACTTCCCGCTCAAGATCAACTTCCCCATATTTAATCTCCACAATTGTACTATTATCTGCTCCCAATCTGTGTTCGCACAAATGTACATACAATGCCAGATCTACAGCTAGAAGAAGAAGAAGACACCTGGCACGACCATGCCCCCGCACACCATGGTCAATTACCACCCTTCTACTCCCCCCGGCCCGTCCCCGTCTCCCATGACATCTCCGACCTCGACCTCCACGCCAAAAGCCACCACCACACCTCTGCAATCCCCTCGCATCTAAGCCTCCTCTCCTCCTCCTCCCATGACGACCTCCCTGGCCTCATCAGCCCTTTCTTCACGCCGCCCAGCACGCCTGGCACCCAGACCCCCGCCCACCGCGAAGCGCGCAGCGTCCCTGTAGACAGCAGCATCCCCACCGGCGGCTGCGGCGACAAAAAACCCAAGTTGCTCGACGTCCTGCCCGAAGTGAACTGCGTTGTGCGTGCACGCATCCCCACCACGACCGGGACGGAGATGTTCCTACATCTGTACCAGAACAACGTCGATCAGAAAGAACATCTGGCCATTGTGTTTGGGAATAATATTCGCAGTCGCAGCTTGGATGCCCCGAGGCCGGGAGAGACGGAGATGGATAGGCTGATACGGGGCGCTTATACGGGGCGGTTGTATCCTGGGCGGACGACGAGCAGACTGCCGGATGCAGGGCGGGAGGAGGTAGTGCCGGGGAGGGTAGAGCCGCCGCTGGTGAGGATCCATTCGGAGTGTTATACGGGGGAGACGGTGTGGAGTGCGAGATGCGATTGTGGGGAGCAATTGGATGAAGCGGCGAGGTTGATGTCGTTGCCGGGTTCGAATGGGGGGATTATTATCTACTTGAGGCAAGAAGGGAGGGGGATTGGTTTGGGTGAGAAGCTGAAAGCGTATAATTTACAAGATCTTGGTTCGGATACGGTGGAGGCGAATCTATTACTGAGACATCCGGCTGATGCGAGGAGTTATGGACTAGCTACTGCGATGCTTATGGATTTGGGCCAAAAGGAGATCCGGCTATTGACTAATAATCCCGATAAGGTTCGAGCGGTGGAAGGCCCTGGCAGAGAGATCGTTGTTAAGGAGAGAGTTGCAATGATACCGCTGGCATGGAGAGGGAAGGGTGGAATTAGGAGTAAAGAGGTCGAGGGATATTTAAAGACAAAGGTCAGTAATGAAATATGTACTAGAAGGGTATTGCTAACGGGCTCAATGCAGATTGAGAAGATGAGCCATATGCTGCAGATGAACGAAAGTTCATGATACGAGATCACGGCAATCAATGACTGTAGCGTGAACAAACTCACAGCCCGGTGCCAAGGAAAGACCATATGTCTTTGTGAATCCCCGAGCGGGAGGTTCAGGAACCAGGACAGTGAACCGATACTGCTCCTGAGTGGAACATTTTACGATAAGGTTTCTATGGAAGAGACAGCTTCCAGAGTTACAGGTATCATGATTTGAGGAGTTAGAGGGGCTAACATCCGCATAAGAGGGCCAATTTATGGTAAAAGCATCACGGAGTTTCAGGAAATCCCCGCATGCATGAAACAACCATAGAAGCTATAGATTTTTACATATAAAATAAATAAAATTTACAATAATCAAGCCTAAAAGAACAGTCACAGCTCTTCTCATACCTCGCTCCTAGATTTCAGGCAGTCTTAACCGTTACTAGACCTCCCTGCGCAAGGCTTAGGCTTTAGGTCCCGCTATATAGAAGCAACGACAGCTAGAACACGTCGCGATGTGACGAGAACTTTATTTGTTCAGCAGCAACTCTACCCCCTGTCGTGTGTAAGTGCTTGTCGACGCATTACTACATTTCCAAACCCAGCCAGGTTAGAGAAACTTAGATATAAGACCCAGAGCCGGGCTCAAAAGTTCAGTGTCTAAAGCTGCACAGCACCACGCCCACTCTGCTCTGTGAACCCAGGGGCCTCTTTCTTAAATTTTTCGCAATTCTGAGCTGCGCAAATATAACTCGGTGCTCAGTTTAAGTACTGAAAACACTTTCGTTCGTTCGTTCGTTTCATTCTTGTATTTTTTCAAATCAGCGTTAAGCGTGAGCATAAACGGTGTCAAAATTTTGTCAATTTGTCATAAACCGATGGAAATAGTGCAGGGCGTTCTCAACTATCGATCAAAGATCATGGCTCACCAGGCCAAAAATCTCATCTGCCAACTCCCTCACTAGCTTCAACTTCGCGGTTTATATCCTCATGCCCGAGCGCATCCCTCCCCCTTGAATGGCTCGCAAACCCGCACTACGGATTACCGCCCAACCTCCTCAACGCCTCCTCCCTTGTCTCCCCACTTTCCCTCGCCACCAGATCTACAGAAGCAAAGACCTTGCTCTTCATCTCTTCCAAGTCCTCCAGCTGCGGAAACTTTGCTCAAGCCCAAAATGGCATTCTTGTGTTTCGGCAAGTGAACTAGGGGCTCGAAGCTAGCGTGTCGTATTCTAGGTAGTATGTGTCGACGTTGAGGTCTTGGAAGAGCTTGGTGGCGATGGCGTCGTAGCCGCCTTCAGAGAAGTGGCCGAGGCAGTGGTGCATCCCCACGGAAGGTCTGAGAGGCGCTCACTGAGGCAGGAGTTGTAGAGGGCGGTGCAGGAGGCCGTGGCATCTTCGTTGTTGTCTTTGAAGCCTTGGAGCATTTTCTCGGAGCAGAAATCTAGTGGTGTTAAGAATCATTTTGCGGTGTGAAGGGATGGGGACTTACAGGCTAGACTTGAGTAATCCATTTGTACGTTTCGCAGACCGGCCTTGCAGAAGATGTCAAGCTCCGTTCTGTATGCCTTCGCGATATCGACAAAGCATTCTGCATCGTTGGCATAGACTTCTTTTGGATACGCTTTGCCAGTGTTGTATCGAAGATGGTACCATTCTGGGGCTGCGAGAGTAAGCTTGGCCTCGCCGATACGTTCTTTTGGCAGTAGGCTCTTCAGATAATTCCATTGGTCAACATAAGTGCTTCCGACATGCTTGATCTTGCCCATGCAAATGACACTCTCTCCAGGCTTATGACCACTTTCCGTAAAGGCAGCAATGTCCAGGACTGTAGCAGGTTTGTATCAGTGCCGCATATGGCAAGAACCCAGCTGGTAACATACCATATATGCGGAAGATGTCCGTATCGGGATTTTGAATTTCTTCAAGTCATTCTAAGCCGGGAAAGAATGTACCCCTGCTTAAACCAGCTCACAGTGCTCCCATGTTGGATAATGATCATACCAGAACATATGCCGCCTATACTCGCCATCGGAGATAGGATGGAAGCCAAGGTCAATCTGGGTCTGCACTATCTGCTTGATATATTCATCCTCGACAGAGCCGAGCTCCTCCTGGGTAGCTTGTTTCTTGTCAACGCTGCTCTAGTCTCAAGTAGCTGAATGGGCCGAAGCAAGGAGCAAAGGTGTTCCACCGTGAGGAGGTCTCTGATACCATTTCGAAGCCATTATTTATCCCGAAACTTTTATGCAATGGTCGCTGCAAACGGACATTCAATAACTTGACGTGAAAGCTGAAAATATTGAAGGAATACAGGATTCAGAATTGAATATATGCACGTTGCGAACGTATTCCTTGACATGGGGTTACCCCACAATTTCTCCACCTTCTCTCCCCAAACGGAACGCAAATCCTAGAATCGACGTCGTCATATATAATGGCGCGCCGGTCATTTGCTGATTATGCATGTTTTAACTGTGGCCAGAAATTAATTATCAGTCGGAGCTGAACAAGTCTGCCTTCCTCCCTTCAGCTCCTCGGCAGCGTCCAGCCTTATGACGCGCGTAAATGCCAGGATCAAACGCCGCTGATCCTTACCCGCTTCAGCCTGCTTGAATCTGTAACTTGTAGAATGCCGCGAATTCAAGCCAGAGACTTGACACTGTAGATGCTTCATCTTCGTTTGGTTGAGATTAATTATCTTCAACCTCCTTGATATCGGAGAACATCAAATTGGAGTGGGGCAATTCCAAATGCTCAGCCAGCTCCTTGGTCAGCGCTCTGTCAGCATGTCAGGCTATCATGAGCCCAGCTTGTCTCACTTAACCCGATGCGGTGGCACCCCAACCTTAAAATTCCCTACCGCATAAGCATTCTTGCTTAGAAGACTGTTTGCTC
>Ga0335075_10012609_pt1 | contig 12762 bp, 10 predicted proteins | sample Lox_Sample_24_FD_206723 | JGI IMG/M metagenome (GOLD analysis project Ga0335075, IMG submission 206723) | Soil microbial communities from Loxahatchee National Wildlife Refuge, Florida, United States - Lox_Sample_2.4 | ecosystem: Environmental > Terrestrial > Soil > Wetlands | place: USA... | reverse complement strand
ATCAGGGCCACTCCAGTCGCATCCGGCCGCCCGGATGCGATCATTGCGGCATGCATGACGACGCGTATCCGGTCGAATGGGCGGGCGGTCAAGCGGTCGTCCAGCTCCCCGAGCATGTCGGCGCCGGCAATGCCGGTCAGCTCCGCGACCGGCTGCTGGCCGTCATCAACCGGGGCGCGGCGGCGGTCGTTCTCGACATGACCGGTACCGTGTCGTGCGACCACGCAGGCCTCGACGCCATCGCGCGCGCCTATCAGCGAGCCGCCGCCAACGGCATCCAGTTGCGGCTTGTCGTCTCCGAGCCTGTCGTCCGGCGGACTATCAGCATCGAGGGAATCGACCGAATCGTCGCTATTTTCCCGACTGTAGCGGGCGCGCTCGCGGCCGGGACACCCAGCGCGAGCGCTGCCGCCATCCTGACCGGAGCGGTGAAGGCCAACGGCAGCCGCCCGACCGCGCTGGCAGCCGAGGCTGCCGTCAGCGCAATCACTCCGGCCGTGCTGTGGCACCTCATCGACGCGCTCGGTGACGGGCTGGCGCTGAGCCGCGAGGACGGCGAGATCGTCCTGGCCAACAGCCGGTGCGCGGAGATGTTCGGTTATCAGCGGGACCAGCTGATCGGCCGGCGCGTCGAGTCGCTGGTCCCGCCTGACCTGCGTGCTGCCCACGAGGATTACCGAGCGGCCTATGCGCGGGCCCCGGCACTGCGGCCGATGGGTGAGCGAGCCCGCCTTGTCGGCATGCGCAGCGACGGGGCGACCATCCCGGTCGAGATCAGCCTCAGCCCGGTACCGACTGCCACTGGTCACTTCATCCTCACTGTGATCCGCGACGCCACGCAGGCCGGGCGCCGACAGGACCTGGCCGACATCGCCAGGGCGGCCGTTGCCGATCAGACCCGGCGCAGCCGGGAGCTACTCGACCGGATCGTGCGCGACCTGTTCCAGGTTGGGCTGAGTCTCCAGGAGTCCGCCGACCTGCCTGGCGACCTCGCCCGCGACCGTATCGCCGAGGCAGTAGCGCAGCTCGACGAGGCTATCCGCGAGATCCGCAGCTACCAGCTCGACTCGCTCCGCGACGAGTGAGCCGCGCAAACGGAGCTGACGAGCCGACGCACCATGATCGCCGGGCTGCCAGCCGGGCACCTCGGGCGCCGCGGCCGGGGCATGACTCGCGCTGCGATGATGAGCGGATGACGGATCTGATCCTGCGCAATGCCCGCATCGCCGGCCAGGAGTCCGACATCGCGATCACCGGCGGCGTCATCACCGCGATCGAGCCCCCGGCCCCGGGTAAGACTGCCGCGGCGGGCGACACCGAACCGGAGGTCATCGACCTGGCCGGGCGGCTGGTAACGCCGCCGCTGGTGGAACCGCACATCCACCTGGACGCGGTGCTGACGGTCGGTCAGCCGCGGCCGAACGTCTCCGGGTCGCTGTTCGAGGGCATCGCCGTCTGGGCCGAACGGCTCGCCAGCCTCAGCCACGACGACGTGCAGTCCAGGGTCCGGCAGATCCTGCGCTGGCAGCTGGCCTGCGGTGTGCAGCACGTCCGCAGCCACGTCGACGTCTGTGACCCGCAGCTCACGGCGCTCCGCGCCCTGATCGACCTGCGCGAGGAGACCCGCGGGCTGATCGACTTGCAGCTGGTGGCGTTCCCGCAGCAGGGCATCCTCGCCTTCGACGGCGGCCGCGAGCTCATCCGCAAAGCTGTCGAGCTGGGCGCGGACGTCGTCGGCGGCATCCCGCACTACGAGCTGACGCGCGAGGACGGCGTCGAGTCGGTGAAGTTCGCGATGGCGCTCGCCGACGAGCACGGCCTCGCCGTCGACATCCACTGCGACGAGACCGACGACGACCATTCCCGGTTCGTCGAGGTGATGGCCGCCGAGACGATCAGGCGCGGCATGTCCGGCCGGGTCACCGCCAGCCACACCACCGCCATGCACTCCTATAACGCCGCCTACGCCTACCGGCTGATCAGCAACATCGTCAGGGCCGGGCTGCACATGGTCACCAACCCGCTGGACAACTCAGTCCTCCAGGGCCGCTTCGACACCGGCCCGATCCGCCGCGGCCACACCCGGATCAAGCAGCTCGCGGCCGCCGGGGTCAATGTCTGCATCGGCCACGACTCGGTCATGGACCCGTGGTACCCGCTCGGCTACGGCGACCCGCTGCAGGCCGCGTTCGTGCTGGTGCACCTCGGCCAGATGTCCGGCGACGAGGAGCTGCGCCAGCTGATCCGGATGATCACCGTGAACCCGGCCGCCGCCCTGGCCATCCCGGACTACGGCCTGCGGGTTGGCGGGCCCGCCGACCTGGTGGTGTTCGACGCGCCGTCGGAGGCAGACGCCCTCCGCCTGATCGCGCCGCGCACGCTGGTGCTGCGCGGCGGCAAGGTGGTGGCCAGGGCGACGCCGGCGCAGCACACGGTCACCTGGCACGGCGCCGAGGAGCAGGTCACCTTCCTGCGCTCGTGACCACATCGGCGCCCGTGCGAAGTGCACGGGCGCCGACGGCCACGTTCCCGTCCTAGGCCGGAACTGGCGGGTCAGGCTGCGCTAACGCCAGCCGGTTCCTCCCCCGGCACCACCAGGGTCTCCTCCCGCGCGCTGTCGCGCTGGAACCGGAAGAAGATCGCGTACAGGACGGCCGAGAGGACAAACCCGACCTCGAAGGTGAGGTCGCCGAAGGCCGGCCAGTGCCTGGGCACGACCCCGACATAGTCGGTCTGGTTGGCGAACAGCCAGATCGACACGCCGATCCCGATCGCCATCGCGGCCACGCCAGCCCACGGGTTGTGCTTGCGGTCGAACAGGAAGCCGGCGACGTTCCTGCCGCGCCGCAGGAACTGGTCGGCGAAGAACACGCCCAGCCACGGGCCGATCCAGTAGGCGATGACCAGCAGGAAGTTGTTGTACTTCGTGCCCGCGTCGGACAGGCCGGACAGCGCCACGAAGAACCCGGCGACGCCGAACACGATCGCCACGATCGCCCGCCGGAGGGTGAGCGGCAGTTTGATGCCGAGGGCGAGGAACGACATCGAGCCGGAGTAGACGTTCAGCGCGTTCGCGCAGACCGCGCCGAGGGCGATCGCCAGCAGGGTGATGTCGCCGACCCAGACCGGCATGTTGCTGACGAAGCCCGCCGTCGGGTTGTTCGCGTACTTCGCCACGTCGGTGATGGTGGCAGCGGCAGCGCCGACCAGCTCAAGGACCAGGCAGGAGACGAACACGCCGAGGGCAGCCCACAGGCCGGCGGCCCTGCGGTTGGTGTTCTTCGGCAGGTAGCGGGTGTAGTCGGAGGCGTACGGGTTCCACCCGGCCGCGTAGCCGAACGCGGCACCGAACGTGATGAGCCAGCCGCCGAGCGAGCCGCCCGGGATCGGGGCGACGTGCGCGCCGTAGTGGGCCTTGCTGAAGATGACGCCAGCGGCGATCGCGAAGATCACCACGAGCACCGGGAACGCCCAGCGCTCGAAGGCATGCACCAGGTTGTGGCCGAAGAATGCCACGGCAAGCTGGAGCAGCACGATGATCAGCAGGCAGATCTTGGTGTTCCAGTGCAGCAGAGCGTTCAGCGCGAAGGCGCCACTGACGCTGTTCACGGCGAACCAGCCGACGCCCGCGACCAGCGCGTTGATGCCAGCGGGCAGGATGTTGCCGAGCCGGCCGAAGCCGATCCTGGACAGCACCATCTGCGGCACGCCGAAGAGCGGCCCGCGGGCCGCGAGGAAGCCCATCGACAGCGAGCCAAGCGCGGTGCCGAGCACGACCGCGAGCGCCGTCAGCCAGAAGTTCAGGCCGAAGAACCAGACGCCGATGATGCCGACGAAGACGGTCGCGAACTCCATGTTCGGCGACACCCAGGTCCAGAACTGCTGGAGCGGCTTGCCGTGCCGCTCGCTCAGCGGGATGTACTCAGCCCCGCCCGGCTCGATCGTGGCAACTTTGGCGCCGTAGGTTCCCTCCCGGACGTCAGCCTCGATCACAGCCGTGCCGCCCGCGCCCGCTACTGGGGTCTGCGTCACTTCTTGTCCAGCCTTCCTGGGCGTGTTTGCCCGGTATGGGAGCGCGCCGGAAGCCGGAGATCGGCCGGTGGCGAGCCGGTCGTTTGCGAAATGTTTGCAGTACCGCTACCTCGAACACGGCTCACCGCGGAACTCATTCCGCTGATCGCGGCGGCCGCTAGGGCCAGTGATCAAAACCACAACCCTCACGACCGGAACGCAGCGCCCGGACGCCCGTGCAGCCCGCAACTGCTCAGCCGTCCGCCGGGTTAGGATCCGGTCAGGGAGGATGCATGGCGGCCAGGAAAGCGCGCTGGGCTCAGCCAGCCTGCGACCCTGACCTGCCGGAGGCCCTCCGGCAGCTGGTGACCGAGCCGCTGGCGGGGCGCGAGCCGCGCCGCGAGCGCCGCAGGCTGTGGCGGCGCACCGGGCAGCGCGAGCTCGCCCGGCTGGACAGCCAGATCGTCTACCCGCACGACCTGCACGAGGACGACCGGATCGTGCTGGCCAGGGTGCAGCTCGCGATCGAGACCATCCTCACCTCGGAGGTTCTGGCCGAAGGACTGGTCACGGCGGAGGAGCCAGTGCTGCGCCGGCACGAGTGGGACGTCGCCGTCGCGCTGCGCGAGATCAGCGAGCTGCGGCGGCTGCACGCCACGCAGGACCCGGCCGGCCAGCTCACCGTCGCCGTGCTGGCGGCACAGCATCGGGCCATCTCGCTCGCGGCCGACGCGACGGGCGCCAGGGTGGCCGCGCTGGAGCGGTTCGCCGGCCAGGTGGCCGCCGCCGATGCAGCCCGGCGGGACTGGCGGGACGCGCTCGAGCTATCCGGCCTGAACGACCGCTACCTGGATCTGGTTGCCCGCACCGCAGCGGACCAGCTCGCGGTCGGCGAGCTCGACGACCTGACCGAGCAGGCGGCCCTCGCGGCGCGGGCGCTGCAGGACAGCCTGCGCGCAGCCGTCGAGACTGCCGAGCTGCTCGCCCTGCCGTAGCACCGGCGGGTTTTCATGACGCGGAGAGTTAGGTGCGCTATGACGCACCTAACTCTCCGCGATCATGACGGTCTGGCTACCGCACCCCGTAGAGGTACTCGAGAGCGAGCTGGTCCAGGTGCTCGAACGCCATCCCGCGCTCGCCGAGCGCGGTCGTGTCCGGGCTGAAGCCGCGGATGTCGCGCCAGGTTTCACCGTCCGCGAGCGTCGGCAGCGCGAGCTGGTCCACCCTGGCAGCCTGGAGCGCGGCGTGCACCTCCGGGTCAGCGCGGAAGGCCCTGACCTTCTCCCTCAGGATCAGGTAGTTGGTCATGCAGGCGGCCGCGCTGACCCAGACGCCGTTGTCGTCCTCGGTCCGCGGCGGCTTGAAGTCGAAGTGCAACGGCCCGTCATAGCCGCCCGCCTCGAGCGCGTCCACCACCCAGAACGCGCCGCGCGCGTTCCCGGCGCCGAACCTCAGGTCCTGGTCGTAGCGCGGGCCGTGCTGGCCGTTCAGGTCGATGTGGAAGAGCTTGCCGTGCCAGAGCGCCTGACTGATGGCGGACTGGGCGTAGTTGAGCCCGGCCATCTCCTCGTGGCCGACCTCCGGGTTGAGCCCGACGAGCTCGGGGTGCTCGAGCTCGTTGATGAACGCCAGCGCGTGCCCGGCCGTCGGCAGCAGGATGTCGCCCCGCGGCTCGTTGGGCTTCGGCTCGATCGCGAACCGGATGCTGTAGCCCTGGTCGAGCACGTAACCGGACAGCACGTCGAAGGCTTCCTTCAGCCGGTCCAGCGCGGCCCTGATGTCCTTCGACCCGCCAGACTCGGCGCCGTCGCGGCCGCCCCAGCAGACGTAGGTCTTGGCACCGAGCTCAGCCGCCAGGTCAAGGTTGCGCATGACCTTGGCCAGCGCGAACCTGCGCACGTCCCGGTCGTTGGAGGTGAACCCGCCATCCCGGAACATCGGGTGCGAGAACAGGTTCGTGGTCGCGGTGGTGACTACGAGCCCGGTCTCGTCCAGCGCCTTGCGGAACGCGATGATCAGGCTGTCCCGCTCGGTATCGCTGGCGTCGAACGGGAAGACGTCGTTGTCATGGAAGTTCACGCCGTAGGCGCCGATCTCGGCGAGCTTGCGCACGGCACGGTCAGCGGGCGTCGGCGGGCGGACAGCGGAGCCGAAGACGTCCACGCCCTGCCAGCCGACGGTCCAGATGCCGAAGGAGAAGTGGTCGTCCCTGGCGGGAACATAACGGTGGTCAGTCACGGCTGCTGCCTTCCTGGTGCGAGTGCCGCCCGGGCCAGCTTAGGCCCGGGCGGCACCAATGGATCCTTACTTACCGGCCGATCACGAATGTGGTCAGCGAGCTTGCCGGCAGCGTGTCGGTGAAGCTGCCGCCAGTTGCCGAGAGCGGAGCCTGGGCGGCGCAGTCGCTGCCAGTGTCGGTCAGATAGGGGGTCACGGTCGCGTGCTGGAAGCCGCCCGGCAGCCCGAGGTTCTGCAGGCTGAACGAGACCGTGTCTGGTGCGGTGCCGGTGTTCAGCACGACCACCGCGGTGGAGCCGTCACGGTTGCGGAAGGCATCGAGCTCCAGGTTGCCGTCCGCCGTGGTGGCGCCGATCCGCACGGCACCCGGCCGCACGAATCTCGAGTAGTTGGCGAACGCCCACAGCCGCCCGGACGGGATGACCGAGGTCCCGTTGATCTGGATGAGGCTCTCGTTGTCGCCGTTGAAGGTCGGCTCACTCGATCCCCACCAGTACAGGAACGCGTTCAGGTCGGCCGAGGTCAGCCCGGCGTAAATGTGCTCGGCCCACTGCATGCCGGAGGCGTCGGTGCCGTCGTTCCACGCCGTGTCGAAGCCCTCGAACGTGGACCACTCGGTCTCCCAGACCGGCTTGGTCCAGCCCGCGAGCGGGAATGTCGGCCACTCGGTGTAGCCGTGGCTGGTGAACGTGGAGACGTAGTGCTCGGCCGCCGGATCCGCCTCGATCGCGGCCGCGTAGCTCTGCGCGTAATCCCAGCCCTCGGTGGCGCAGCACTCCAGCCGGGTGTGCAGGCCGGAGAATTGCAGCGCCCGCCCGATGACCGGCGCGAACTGCGCCGTCTGGTCCGGCGACATCACCATGCCGTCGTAGCCGGGGGCGAGATTCGCCTCGTTCTCGAATCCGATGTAGCTGAGCGGCACGCCCGCGCGGGCGTAGTCACGGGCGTACTGGACCAGGAAGTTGGCGTATGCGCGCTCCCAGTTGCCGCTCGCGCAGGTGGCGCCGGTCACGCCGCAGAGCGTTCCGCCGTTCGAGGTGGAGTCGTTGGTCTTCATGTACGCCGGTGCGGTCCACGCATCCGCGAATACATCTCTGACTCCGAACTCGTGCCTGATCGTCTGGGCCAGCCAGAGCTGGCCCATGTCCTGGTCGATCGACTGCAGCGAGACGTAACTCGGCGGCGAGTCCGGGCTGGCTGGCGCGGTCGGCTCGATCGTGTTGCCGGGATCGGCGCCCACCTCGTTCCGCAGGATCGTGAGGCCCGCCCCGGTGGTCGGGCTGTACAGCAGGTTCAGCGCTTCCTGCTGCGTCGCCGCTGGCGCGTTCATGATGTCCTCAGCCTGGCCGAACGCTTCGGATGACCCGAAGCCTGCAATGGTCTGGTAGTGCACGCTGCCGTCGATGGTGGCAGTCGAGGCAGCCTCCGCGGAGCCTGGCGCGGCAACGGCGGTCAGGGCGCCCGCCGTGATGACCGCTAAGGCCGCCAGTGGCAGGCTGACCGGCCGCCGGGTTAACCGTCCGATGTTCATCGTGTCTCCTTGCTGTAGGAACGGTCCCCCCACGCTTGGCTGGCCGGCCCGCTAGCCGGGCGGGCGCGGCGGGTAGCTGATCAGCCGCCCGCACATGCCGTACGAGCGGCTGGCCGGCGGGGACAGCACCGTGAGCTGACCCTCTCTGAGGTAGTCATCACGCCCCTGCTCGAGCAGGTCGAGCTGCTCGCCGGTGCGCTCGGCGGCGGCGAGCGGACCAGCCGCCCAGATGGCGCGCCAGCCCGGCACCTGGTCACGGACCAGCGCCACGGCGGCCTCGTAGAAGTCGTCAAGTGCCGTCGGGCCCTCGCTGCGCACCTGGTCGCAGAGCGCCAGGAATCCCTCGACCGCGAGCTGCTGCCGGCGGCGCGCGAACGTGGCGGGCTCGGACGTCTCGGCCGGCGTGGCAACTGCGCGGTACGCATTGCGGGTGGCCAGGTAGTCGGGCGGGAAGGCGAGCACGCTGTCGCCGGCCTCTGGCAGCCCGGCGTTCTGCATCACGACCAGGATCTGCAGGTCGCCGTCGTTGATGAGGCGGTGCAGCACGCCGGGCGAGAACCAGGCCACCGTCATGGGCTCAAGCCGGGTCTCGGCGTAGCCGTCGCGGCTCAGGGTCTGCAGCCGCCCGGAGCCGCCGAGCACGACGTATCCCTCAGTGCACGCCAGGTGGACGTGAGCGGATCCGCCGACCAGCCCGTCTGGTGTAGTCCAGTCGTAGACCGCGAGGTGCGTGACCGCGGTCCCGGCCGGGAACAGCTGGCCGGTCCCGGTCACCCGACCGCCACCCCGGCCGCCGTGCTCGCCTGCGGCAGGTCCGCGACGAGGGCGGCACAGTCGCCGGCGGTCAGCGCGCCATCGGCGATGAAGACGTCGTAGCGCAGCGTCAGGGTCTCGCCGTCCGCAAGGTCGTACACCTCGCTGAAGAACGGGGCCGGGCAGACGCAGCCGTAAATGCTGGTCCGCACGAACCACTCGGTCGGAAAGCAGAAGTTCGCCGGGTTGTCGGCGAACAGCAGCGTTGAGGAGCGCCCGCTGCCGTCGTGCTGGCCGACGAAGCCGAGCCAGGGCCCGCGGCTGCCCATCAGCTCCTCGCCGGCGGGGCCGTCCTGAGTCAGTACCGTACCGCCGGAGAACGACCGCGGCCCGCGCCAGAACAGGCCGCTGTACCCGGCGTCCGGCCGGCCTTCGGTGGTCGGGCTGCCGATGGAAATGTCGCTGCCGCTGACGTTGCGCATCCGGGTGGCGAAGCTCAGCCGCCAGGCGGCCTGGTCCGGCCGCACCGATGCGGTGATGAGCCGCTGCTCGGAGATCCAGGCCTCGTCCTGCGGGGTGATCCAGGTCAGCCGCTCGTCGATGGTCAGCGCCTCGCCGCGGACGGTGACCGCCTCGAAGCCGTCGTGGCGCATCCGGCCATTGTTATCGAGCTGCAGATACCCCCGGTCGCGACGGTACGTCGGCCCGCCCCAGAAGTTCATCCCGCCGACTTCGCAGAGCGACCAGGCAATCCCCTTGTGCCAGACATGGTCGTGCGGCCGGTACAGGCTGACCAGGTGGCCGCGCAGGGTCCGCACCGGGTGGAAGTACGGCCGCGGTGACTCATAGGGCGGCTCGCCGGGCCGGTAGACGTACCGGAACAGGCGCTTGCCCCGCCAGCTGGCGCTGACGGAGGAATCCCGGTCACGGGTGATCGCCATCATCGGGCGGCTCCAGCCAGAGTCGTCAGCCCGGCGCCGTCGCCGTCCATCCGCTGATAGAACGGGGAGCCGGGCGAGAGGTCCTCCGGGCGGATCGGCTGCCGCCGGAAGCCCGAGGCGTAGATGCCCGCCACCAGCGACATCGTGCGCAGCGCGCTGTCGCTCGTCACCGGCGGCGGCCGGTGCTCCCGCAGCGCACTCAGCACCTCGGTGAACTGGGCGTGATGGCCGCTGCGCACACCGTGCGGCGCGGTGTTCCAGGCCGCGGCGACCTCGTCGCAGCCAGGCGCAGTGGTGAGCCGCCAGTCGTCGTCGCCGTATCCGTACAGGTGGGTCAGTTCCACTGTCGCCTTCTCGAAGTCGAACCGCAGGTAGCTTTCCTCGCGGGGCGACAGGACGCTGTTGATCACGCTGGCGACCGCCCCGCTGGCGAACGTCACGTGCGCCAGGGACAGGTCCTCGGTCTCCATCCGCCTGGCCTGGCGCCGGACGATCGCCGACACCTCCGTCCAGTCGCCGAGCAGGTAGGCGAGCAGGTCCATCTGGTGGATGCCGTGGCCCATGGTCGGGCCGCCGCCTTCGGTGTCCCAGCGGCCGCGCCATGGCACGTCGAAGTAGTCCTGGTTGCGGAACCAGGCAGTGCTGCAGACGGCAAGCAGCAGCCGGCCGAGGGTGCCCTCGTCGATCAGGCGCTTCAGCCGCTGGGCCCCGGAGCCGAACCGGTGCTGGAATACCGAGGCGAGCCAGGGGCCGCCGTCCGGCGCGGTTCGTCCGGTGGGTCCTTCGGTATTCTGCGCGGCCGCCATGGACTGGAACTCAGCCAGGCTGAGCGCGGGCGGCTTCTCGGCAAGCACCGATGAGCCCGCCTCCAGGCACGAGATGGCGACGCCCGCATGCGCGCCGGGCGGCGTGCAGACATGCACGAGCTCCGGCCGGGCGTCGGTCAGCAGCGCGGCCAGCGTGGGGTAACTGGGAATCTGGTAGCGAGCGCTGAACTCCGCGGACTTCGGCTCGTCGACATCGGTGACGCCCACGACGGTCGCCTGGTCACTGAGCGACTGAAGCGCCTCGATGTGTAGCCGAGCGATGCTGCCGGTGCCGACGATCGCGACGCTGATCGGTGTCATCTGGCGTGATGCTGCCTTCTATCCGGGGCCATCCGGGCTTGGACAGTTTCCGAAAGTTTCCGATAATCGTTGCGATATTAGGACGACCGTGGCGGGAGGTCAACCCCCCGGCTCACACGCGACATACCGCCGGTAGGAATCGATAATGGTCGCGATCGTCTGCGCGGCAGGAGCGGCCCACACGTCCGCGTTGAAGATCTCCACCTCGGTCCAGCCCTCGTAACCCGCTGCCCGGACGGCGGTGTCGAGCCGGCGGAAGTCGATGCACCCGGTCCCGATGTGACCTCGCCCTAGCAGCATGTCGGCTGGCAGCGGCAGTACCCAGTCCGATAGCTGGAAACCGCAGATCCGCGGCCCGGCCCGGCCGACAGCCGCATCGGCGTCCGGGTCCCACCAGATGTGATAGGCGTCGACCATCACGCCCACCTGCTCGGCCGGGAACATCTCGGCCAGGTCCAGCGCCTGCCCGAGGGTGCTGACCACCGAGCGGTCCGCGCAGAACATGGGGTGCAGCGGCTCGATCGCAAGCCGGACGTGTGCTGCGGCGGCGTCGCCGGCCAGTTCGGCGATCCCGTCCGCGACCATCGCGCGCGCGCCCGCCAGGTCGCGGCTGCCGGGCGGCATGCCACCGCAGACCAGCGCGAGCACCGGCGCGCCCAGCCGGGCGGCCTGCTCGATCGCCCGCCGGTTGTCGGCCACCGCAGCCGCCCGTCCGGCCGCCGTCGCTGCGGTCAGGAAGCCGCCCCGGCACAGGCTCGTGACCGTCAGCCCGGCCTGACTGACCAGCTCGGCGGTCCGGGCCGTCCCGAGCTCGTCCACCCGGTCGCGCCAGAGGCCGATCCCGCGAATGCCGGCCTGCGCGCAGCACCTGACTGCCTGCTCGACGGACAGCTGCCTGGTGGTCGCCTGGTTCAGTGACAGCCGCCAGTGCTGGTCGGCACGGGGCGGGTCGGCGGTCACCGGATCCCCAGGCTCGCCGCCCGCTGCGCGGCGAGATCGTGATCTGGCAGCACTCCGGCCGTCAGCGCGAGCCCGTACAGCCGTTTCAGGTGCCGGAGCGAGCGGGCGGTGTGCTGGCCGCCCAGCATCACGAAATGCTGCTGGTGACCGGCCAGCCAGGCCAGGAACGTGATCCCGGTCGGGTAGTTCGGCACCGGTGCCGCGAACAGGTGCCGGGCCAGCGGCAGCGTCGGCGCGAGCAGCTTGTCGTAGCGCGCGGTGTCGCCGGCTGCCAGCGCGCGCAGCGCTTCGGCGGCCGGCACCGCGATCGGGTCGAAGACCCCGAGCAGGGCGTCGCTGTGCCCGAACCGGTCGCCGCGGATGAGCCGCGGGTAATGGTAGTCGTCCCCGGTGTACAGGCGCACGCCAGGGGGCAGTGCCCGCCGGAGCCTGACCTCGCGGCTGGCGTCGAGCAGCGAGAGCTTGATCCCGGCCACCTTGTCCCGGTGCTCGGCCACGATCGACAGCAGTGCGGCGGCGGCTTCGTCCAGGTCGGGCGAGCCCCAGTAGGAGCTCAGCGACTCGTCGAACGCAGGGCCCAGCCAGTGCAGGATGGCGGGCTGGCTGAGCTGGCGCAGCAGCCAGCCGTAGACGGCGGCGTAGTCGGAGCTGTCGCGCGCTGTCGCAGCGAGCTCCCGGCTGGCAAAGATCACCACCTGCGCGCCAGCTTCCTCGACCACGGCGGCCTGCTCGGCATAGGCAGCGCGGATCGCGGCCAGGTCAGCGGGTCCCGGCGGGAGCTGGTCGGTGCCGGCCCCGCACGCGAGCAGGCCGCCGACCGCCGCGGCCTCCCGGCCCGACCGCTGGATCAGCTCCCTCGCAGCAGGCCAGTCCAGGCCGCGCCCGCGCTGGGCGGTGTCCATCGCGTCAGCGACGCCGAGTCCGAGCCGCCAGAGGTGGTGCCGGAAGGCGAGCGTCGCGTCCCAGTCGAGCCGCGCCGGACCATCAGCGGCTGCCGTCGGGTCGGCCACCACGTGCGCGGCCGCGAACGCGATGCGTGCGTCTTTGCCAGCCCGGCTGGGCGACCTCCCGGAGCCCCCCGCGATAAAAGCTCGTGGAGGGCTCATATCGTCAGTGGCGGCACCTCGAGCCGCCTGCCCTCGCGCCAGGATTGCATGCCGAGCTCGGCGAGCTGGACGCCCCTCGCGCCGTCGAGGAAGTC
>Ga0335075_10012608_pt1 | contig 12762 bp, 10 predicted proteins | sample Lox_Sample_24_FD_206723 | JGI IMG/M metagenome (GOLD analysis project Ga0335075, IMG submission 206723) | Soil microbial communities from Loxahatchee National Wildlife Refuge, Florida, United States - Lox_Sample_2.4 | ecosystem: Environmental > Terrestrial > Soil > Wetlands | place: USA... | reverse complement strand
GGGGTGAGGATCTGCGACCCGGCGCCGTCGATCACCGCGGCCGGCTCGGGGTTGGCGCCGTTACCGGCGTTACCCGCAGCGAAGATGGTGCCGTTCGGGCCGTCCTCGGGGTCGAGGACCGCGGACCGGCCGTTGTCGCCGCTGAAGGCGCTGGTCTCGGTGAACTGGAACTGGCCTCCGGCGTTCACCTGGGCCACGGCGCGGTAGACCGGCGTGGCCGAGTCGGAGATGGTCGGGTCGATCTCGCCGGGGGTGTTGGCGTTCGAGGCGTCGATGGTGCCGGGCGGAGCCACGTAGCCGACGAAGGTGTCGTACCGGCCGTCCGTCGACTGGTTGACGGCCAGCTCGGACTTTGACGAGAAGCTGGTGGTCAGATAGTCGCCATCGGCCGGGTTGTCCGGGACGGTCACCGCGTTGACCAGGCGGCCGTTGTACGGGTTGAGCTCGTCAAGGACGATCGGCTCGGTGACACCGAAGCTTCCGTCGGCGGCGTCGTTGTTGAACACGATCGGGTAGGTGCCCGGGGCGACCGCGGTCTCGCAGGTGACGTAAGCAGGGTTGGCGGTCGCGCAGTTGGGGGGCAGCTGGGTGGTGCCGGCGGTGATGTCGGCGTTGGTTGTCCAGACGCCCGTGGTCACCAGCAGGTTCCCGGGGATGAACCGGTCGGGTCCGTGCCCGGAAGCGGGGGTAGCGTCGGCGGCCGCGGACACGGCGAAGATCGAAACCGAGCCGGCCACGGTGGCCAGCGAGACGGCCAGTGCCATGCGGCGTCTGCGGACCGGAAGGCGGATAGCTTTCATGCTGCTCCTTGTTGTCTGACAGCCGGTGACTGACGGCTATCCGATGCTGGCGCTCAAAGGTTCGCCTGCCCACCATGGGCGGTGGCGGGCCAGCGAACAGTGGGTGAAGGCTAAGAGCCCAGCGGGCAGCGGAACATCGCACGGGCCGGCCGGACCGGCCCCGGTTCAGCCGGCCTTGCGCAGCGTCACGTCCATCGATGGGGTCCAGCTCACGCCGTCGGCGCTGGACTCATGCCGGCCGACCTGGGTCATGCCGTCGTCGACCATCGTGACCGTGCAGCGCGTCCGGTCTCCGAGCCACCTGAGCACGTTGCCCTCGATCTCCAGTCGCGAGCTGTGGACGTTTCCGAAGCTGTCGTAGAACGTGGAGCGGTACGCCTCGCCGTCAACGCCGATGATCTCGACTCCGCCGACGGTCGTTTCGCCGATCTTCCCGAAGGCCGAGTGGACGACGAAGAACCCGCCCGGTGCCCACTGGTAAACGTCGCTGGTCAGGATCGGAACCGACGGGATGTCCCCGCTCGCGATCGTGTGGCCTTCGTTGATCCAGTTGCCGATGAGGACCGCCAGCGCATGGTGACGGCGGTCGGGGACGGGCGCTGTCCGGTCGGTGTTCTCAACTCCGGCGGCGACGTTGACGACACGAGCGGACCCGGTGGTAGAACGCGACATCGGAACTCCTTCGGTGGCGTGGTCAGTAACGGTCCACCGTTGAGTCGGAGCCGTCGCGGCCGTTTCGACATCTAGCCAGAACGGGATGCCCGCGGCCCGTGTGGCAATCCGAATCGTGGCCGGGTCTTCGGCCAGCCGGACCGTCGGTACCCGCCGATACCTTGTCTGGCATGGCCGACTACTACCTTGTCATGCAGGCAAAAGGACCCGGCTGGGATCACGCCCGGCAGCGGCGCGAACAGGCTGGCTGGGACGAGCACGCCGCCTTCATGGATGCCCTTGCCGCCGAAGGCGTGGTGGTACTCGGCGGCCCGGTGGGGGAAGGAGACGGCGACGACGCCCTGCTCGTCGTGGACTTGCCCAGCGAGGCGGCCGTCCGCCAGCGGCTGGCCACCGATCCATGGCTGGAGAGCGTGCTGGTGATCACCAGCATCCGGCCATGGTCGGTCTGGCTGCGCGGCAGCGCCTAACTTCTCCGCTGACGCACGGGCGTGCTGTCGCGCCACCACATCTCTTGCCCGCGGGTGGCGCCGGGTCCGGGCACCACCTCGAGCTCCTCGGCGGGCGGCATGCCCGGGCCCTCGGCTACCAGGGCGGCCACGACCGGCTGGCTGTCACTCTGGCGGCGCAGCAGGGCGGGCGGCTTTGGGCTCAGGTACTTGTCCCCCCATGGAGCGGGCGCGGGAGCTCGGGTTCGCCCGGTCCATTGGCGTTTCGAACTTCGGCGTCAGCGAACTGGACGAAGTGATCGCGGCCGGCACCAGCAGGCCCGTGGTCAACCAGGTGCAGTTCAGTGCGCTTGAGTACCGGCGCCGGCTGCTCGAAGGCTGCGGTCAGCGGGGCATCGCACTCGAGGCGTACAGCTCGCTGGGCACCGCCCGGCACCTCTCGGATGGGACGGTGAGCCGGGTCGCTGAGCGTGCCGGGCGCACGCCAGCCCAGGTGCTGTTGCGCTGGTGCCTGCAGCACGACGTTCCGGTCATACCCAAGTCGACCCACCGCGACCGGATCGCTGAGAACGCGCAGCTCTTCGATTTCACCTTGTCGCAGCGGGACATGAGCGAGCTCGATGGGCTCGACCAGACCGGCGGCACCAACCGCGCCCTGGAAGACAGCTGGTGGTGAGCCCGGCGCCACCGATTTCGCTGACGACACAGGCCGAAGGTCAGTCCGGGCGGCAGCACGTGCGGGGCGAGCTTCACCGCGGTCAGGTCCAGCGCCAGTTTTGCGGGGCTGGCGGTTGCCCGGGACGCGTGGATCGTCAACAGGGTCATGCGCTTTGAGCGCCGGACAGTGAGCTGACGGCAAGCGTCCCGGTCCAGCGCTGCTCATCGGCCACGGCGGGTTCCTGCACCGAAGCGACTTCGCCTGCTTCGTGCACACCGGCACCAGCATCACCGACGGCGTCACCCGCCATGGCCACGATCGACTGGGACGCCGCCACCAGCGCCCTGCACACCGGGCAGCTGCCCGTCTGCGGCGGCGAACGGCGCATCCTCCAGCTCGCTGCCAGCATCGCCGCTGGCACCCCCGCAAGCCTGCGCGACACCATCCCGGCCTGGACAACCGCAACCTGCACCTCGTGATCGCCGCCATCCGGCACGCCGCGGGACAACGACCCCCGCACCGGTAACCAGCCACCCGGCATCAGCCAGCAGGCCCCGCCGGCCCACATCCCGGCGGGGCCTGCTCAACCGCCGCCAAGGTCCCCACAGGGCAACTGGCCAGCTTGGCGCGGACCTGGCCGGCGTCGGGGTGCTGCAGGTTCTCCAGGATGGCCAGCGCCTGCTGCCAGGCCTGCCGGGCCTGGGCCAGCTCGCCGGCGGCGTGGCGGGTCTCGCCAAGGTGGGTGAGGGTGTCCGCTTCATGGAAGCGGTCGCCGGATTCCCGGTGCAGGCCGAGCGCGCGCTGGTAGCAGGCGGCGGCTTCGGCGAGGTTGCCCAGGTGGTGCTCGGCGTACCCCAGGCTGTCCCAGGTCTGCCCCTCGAGCCAGCGGTAGCCGACTTCTGCGCTCAGGGTGAGTGCCTGCCGACAGAACGCCCGGGCTCGCGGGTAATCGCCGAGGATAGCGTGGTCCCAGCCAACGGCGTTGAGCGTTTCGGCCTCGGACGCCTTTTCGCCGATGGTCCGGTACAGGCGTAGTGCCTGCTCATCGTGTCCGAGCGCATCGGCGTAGCGGCCCTGGCCTTCGGCTAGCACGCCGAGACTCTGGTGGACCTTGGCCTCGCCGAGGCGGTTGCCCAGCTGCTGGTACAGGGTGAGGCTGCTGGCGAAGTGGCCGCGAGCCTGGTCGTGGTCGCCGAGGTTGTTGCAGGCGTTGGCCAGGAGGCGGCCGGAGAGGGCCTGCCCGGCGGTGTCGCCCAGGCGTGTCGCGGCGGCCAGCGCCGTGCGCTGGGTCGCGGCCCATTCCTGCCAGTGCCCACGAGATTGCAGGGAGGGGGTCATGGCCCAGGGGAGCTGCCAGGCGTGACTGTCGAACCCGGATCCGGCGGCAAGGGTCACGGCGGCGAGCAGGACCTGGTGCTCGGCTTCGAACCAGGCCAGGGCCTGCGAGTGATCGGCGGGCTGCCCGCCAGCAGCGCCGGGCCGGTGCGGGGCCAGGACGACCGGCTCCATTCCTGGGTTCAGCAGGCGGGCGGCGCAGGCGGCGGTGTGCAGGTAGTGGTCGAGGACCCGGGCGATGGCCTCGTAGCGCTCGGCCTCGGTGTCGGTGTCGCGGGCTTGCTCGGCAGCGTAGGCGCGCAGCAGGTCGTGGAGGACGTACCGGCCGGGGACGTGCTCGGCGATCAGATGGGCGCGGGTCAGCTCGCGCAGCAGGCGGCGGGCGGCGGCCTCGGCTGTGGCGGCCAGGCTGGCGGCGGCGGGGACGGACACGTCGGGGCCGGCGTGAATGCCCAGCAACCGGAACGTCCGCGCGGCATCGGCGCTGAGCTGCTGGTAGGACCAGGAGAACACGGCGCGGACCGCGGTGCGGGGGTCTCCGGCCGCATCGAGCAGGTCCAGTCGCTGCTGCTGGCCTGCCAGGTCGGCGACCAGATCGGCCAGCGGGACGGCGGGACGGGCGGTGGCCAGCTCGGCGGCCACGCGCAGCGCCAGGGGCAGCCGGGCGCACTGCCGGGCCAGCTCGGCCGCGGCGCTCGGGTCGGCCGCGGCCCGTTCACCGATCAGCTCCGTCAGCAAGGCGACCGCCTCCGGCAGCGGGAGCAGGCCCAGGTCCAGGCGGGCGGCGCCGTCACGGGCGACCAGGCCGGCCAGCGCGTCGCGGCTGGTCACCACTACGGCGCAACCAGGAGTGCCGGGTAGCAGAGGACGGACCTGTGCTACCGAACTGGCGTTGTCCAGCACGATCAGCATTCGCTGACCGGCCAGCAGGCTGCGGTACCGGGCGGCCCGCTGGTCTTCGCCGGGCGGGATGTCCGGGCCGGGCACGCCCAGCGCGCGCAGCAACCCAGCCAGCGCGTTGGCCGCGGTCACTGGCCCGGCCGGGTCATACCCGCGCAGGTTGACATGCAGCTGACCGTCCGGGAACCGGCCGGCGGCCCGGTGCGCCCAGCGGATGGCCAGCGCGGTCTTGCCCACCCCCGCGGTCCCCGATACCGCCGAGATCACCGCCGCGGGCGCCCGCCCCGGGCCGTCCTGACCGCCCGCAGCCCGGGCGTGGCCCATGCCGGGGCTGGCGGCGGCCGCGGGCGACCCGAGCAGCCGGTCGAGTTCGGCTAGCTCGGCCGCCCGGCCGGTGAACGCCGGCACGTCGGCGGGCAGTTCGCGGGGCACTAGCGTCGCGGCCTGCACCGCGGGCCGAGGCGCGGCCAGGGCCGGGTCGGCGCGCAGAATCTGCTGATGCAGGGCGGCCAGCGGTGGACTCGGGTCGGCGCCCAGCTCGTCAGCCAGGTACTGCCTGGTCTGCTCGAACCAGCCCAGTGCCTTGGCCTGCCGCCCGCACCGGTACAGCGCCAGCATCAGCTGGCCGATCAGCCGCTCATCGCCCGGCACCGCCGCCGCCTGCCCGGCCAGCTCGCCAGCCAGCGCGGCGTGCTCGCCACGGCGCAGCCGGATGTCGGCCAGATCCGCCGCCGCACCAGCCCGTTCCAGCTCCAGCGTGGCCCGCATCGCGTTCAGCCACGGGCTGTCCAGCCCGGCCAGCGCCGGGCCCCGCCACAACCCGGCCGCCTGGCCCAGCGCCGCCCCGGCCCGCTCGTCATCCCCGGCCGCGGCCGCCTCGGCGACCAGGCGGCGGAACCGCACCAGATCCACCTGATCCGGCCCGGCCCGCAGCAGGTAACCGCCCGGGCGGCGGGACAAGCTGACGCTGGCCTCCGCGCCTCCCCCGTGATGGCCGGCCGCATTCTGGGCGCTGGCGATCAGCGCCTTGAGCCGCCCCACGTACCCGTAGAGCACGTTGCGGACCGACCGCGGCGGGTCCTCGCCCCACACCCGGTCGATCAGCACGTTGGCAGGCACCACCCGGCCCGCATCCAGCAATAAAGCCGCCAGCACCGCCCGCTGCCGGGCGTGTCCCGCATCGATGGCCCGGCCCTCCACCCGGACCTCAACTGACCCTAAAACCCCGAACTCCATCACAGCCCCCGCAGACTGCGCGTCTATATGCCAATATCGACTATTGGCCCCCAGCCACAGATTATCGGCTTTGTCCATATTATTATGCCATTCCTGGCACCAGCTACCCAAGCGGTTCGCTTTGACCCCCGGACGGCTGCTGGCCCTCCGCACCGCCGCCTGGCTCACCGGGGCCCCAGCGGCGGTGCGCCCAGGCCCGGAGCCAGGCGTCGTGGAACCACCGCCCGAACAACTGGCCGCCATAGACGACCCAGCCGACGCCGATCAGCCATGACTGCACGATCAGGACGGTGCCCAGCGCGCCGTAGGTAACCGCGTTCCTGGCGATGAGCGGCTCGAAGACCAAGCTGGAAAAGACCCGCAGGCCACCCAGGCACACGATCGTGGCCACCGCGCCCGGCATCGCCGCCAGATAGCTCACCCGGCCGCCGACCAGAAAGCGAAGCCCCCACCAGAAGAACGCGACGCCGAGCACCACCGCCACCGACACCCGGCCCACCGTCTCGGCCAGCCCGCGGTGCGTCACCGTGCCCACTGTGACCTCCACATAGATGTAGGCGACGAGGGCGGCCAGCCACACCGCCTGACGCCAGATCTTGTGCCATGGCCCGGCGGGAAGACCCCAGATCCTCTCGAACCCGGCCTGCGCGCTGCCCGCGAACGTCACCCCGGCAACCCCCAGGAGCAGGGCGCTGAACACGCTCGTCGTGCCCAGCACCCGGGCGGGCGCCGAGAAGAGCCGGGTCACCGCGTCGGCCGAGGGACCGGTCAGGGCCATGCCGTAAACCACCCACACCCCGAGGCCGCCGCGCGGGGCAGGATTGGCGGCGGCGACGAGGATCAGCAGCGGGATCACGGTGAGGATGGCCAGGGCGGCAAAGCCGAATGCCCGGTGCATGAGTTCGAACTCCTTGCCGCTGCGCCAGAGGTCCTTGAACTGGAGGTCGTGCCAGACCCGCTCGGCGCCCCGGATCACCGCACGGCCCGGGCTCCCGCCCATCCGCTGGCGGTCAGGCCCACCGCGCCGCTGCCCCACCGCGCTACCGCTTGCTGGACAGCGCGGGGCTCGTGTGGCGGCAGATCAGCCAAATCTGCGAGCCCTGATAAAAGATCACTCGGACGGCCTTACCCAGCGCAGGCGGATATGGCACACCCCGAAACAGCCCCGGCGACGCCCGCACCGATGTCAGAGGACCTGAGGAACCGGCAGCCGTGGTTTACTAACCGGCAGCGTTAGCGGGGTTTGTACCTGTTGTGCACCGACAGGCCTGGGTTCGCGGAGGGCAGGATCGGTGGAGTCCGAGCGCGTGGATGGGGTGCCCGTCTTCTGGACCAAGTCCGGCGACGAAATGCTGGCTGGACTGATGTTCCGGAGGAGGCCGGCCGGCACTACAACGGCCAGCTTGACGCGGTGACCACGACGTTCATCAGGCGCGGCCGTCCCGAGGAGCTCGCCGAGTTCTTCCGGGCTGTGTGCGCGAACCCGCGCTAGCTGCCCACCGAGCGGCTGGAAAGCGAAAAGCAGGTGCTGCGCACCGAGGCCGACCGCCGGCCGACCCTCTCCGTCGCGGCCTGGAAGGAAGCCCTCTCGGCCGTGTCCGCGGTTCAGGCGCGCGAGGTGGGAAGGGAGGCGCTGGCCTCCTCGCTGTTCGTGCTTTTGCCGCGGAGCCTGCCGCACCGCCAGGTCACGTGGCTGAGCGGGTACTCGGATACCGCCGTGGCGGGCCGTGCGATCCGCAGTGCGGACAGCCCGCTGGATCCGGCACGCGCCTGGTCGTCGGCGCGGACGGGGTCAGCCTGGTTCGCGCGCGGGCGACCACCACGGTTCGCGCCGGGAAGTGCGCGGCGCTGCCGCAATGGCCCGACGGGGCACGCCAGTTCATCGGACGCGATGGTGCCACCATCCGCGTTGAGCCGACGTTGTGGCGGCTGAAGAACCAGGCCAGACAGCTGGACGTGATGGTGCCAGCCGACCGGCTGGTCACGATGCCGTACCACCCCGACGGGACCATAAGCGCGGCCCTGCTGATTTTCGGGCTGATCCTCGGAGCGTCGGCCGCCCAGTTCGCCCGGGCGCGCCTCTTGACCCGGGCCGCTCAGCAGAATGCCCGAAGATACTGAGCGAACCTCCTCCCCGGGCCGCCCGTCCCGGCTGCCGCCGGAAAAATGACTGGCCGGGGCAACGCGCGGCGGTTAGGTTCTCGGCTCGTGAAGGATCCAGACGGACATTTCGGGGAACGGGTCGCCGCGGGCTATGACGACCCGTCGGATCCCATCTTCGCGCCGCAGGCCGTCGACCCGGCGGTCGGCCTGCTCGCCGAGCTGGCGGGCAGCGGGCGGGCGCTGGAGCTGGCCATCGGTACCGGCCGCATCGGCCTGCCACTGTCGCTGCGCGGCGTGCCGGTGCACGGGATCGAGCTGTCCCGGGCGATGGCGGCCCGGCTGCGCGCCAAGCCGGGCGGCGAGGCGATCGCCGTGACGATCGGCGACATGGCCACGACCAGGGTCGAGGGCACCTTCACGGTGGCCTACCTGGTGTTCAACACGATCAACAACCTGACCACGCAGCAAGCGCAGGCGGCCTGCTTCCGCAATGTCGCCGGGCATCTCGCCCCTGGTGGCTGCTTCGTGATCGAGACCAGTGTCCCGCCCCTGCGCCAGCTGCCGCCCGGGCAGGACATTCTGGGTTACCGGGCCGGACCCGGCCGGATCGTTTCTTACAGCTTTGACCACGCCACCCAGCAGTACCGCGGCCATTACGTCGAGTTCGCCGACGGGACCGGGCAGTACCTGACGATCCCGTTCCGGTACGTGTGGCCGGCTGAGCTGGACCTGATGGCTCAGCTCGCGGGACTGCGGCTGCGTGATCGCTGGGCGGGCTGGAGCCGTGAGCCCTTCACCTCTGACAGCCGCTCGCACGTCTCGGTGTGGGAGAAGCCGGGCGCCTGATATGCGGCGGCGGCCGAGGACTGCTGCAATCTTCCCGGCGCGCTCAATTTGCCTCGGTTAGAGTTCAGCGCCCGGTTCCGGTAAAGGTGCGCGGCCGGGCGGACGACTATCGCACAGCACCTCGCCAACATTGTGCGTACCCGGCCGCCAGGGGCCCTAGCGCCGGGCGATCCGCGTGCGTAGGGTGCGGGTGGACAATTGGCGCGAGACGGGTGGACCCGATATGACTGTCGGCAGCCGGAAGGTTACAGGGCGGGTATCCACGTTCGGCGCGGTGGCTCTGCTCTGCGGGTTAATGTCCGCCGCGGTGCCCTCGCACAGCGCGGGGCCGCCGCACCTCGTTGGGTGGGAGAACCCGAGGGTGCTGCTGGTCGGCACGTTCGACGGCAAGGCAGGTCCCTACCGGACGATCCAGTCGGCCGTCGACGCCGCCAAGCCCGGAGACTGGATCCTGATCGGCCCCGGGGACTATCACGAGACCGCCGATGAGAGCGGCCGCTACATCAACCCCAAGGACGGGCAGATGGGCGGGGTCTACATCGACAAGTCCGGCATCACGCTGCGCGGCATGGACCGCAATTCGGTCATCGTCGACGGCACCAACCCCGGATCGTCGCCGTGCAGCTCCCAGCCGGGCGCCCAGAACTACGGGGCGCTCGGACCTGACGGCGTTCCCGTCGGGCGCAACGGGATCCTGGTCTGGAAGGCCAGCGACGTAAGCATCGAGAACCTCACGGTCTGCAACTTCCTGGCCGGCACCGGGGATTCGGGCAACGAGATCTGGTGGAACGGAGGGGACGGGTCAGGCAAGATCGGCCTGACCGGCTACTGGGGCAGCTACCTGACCGCCAGCTCGACGTTCTACCGCGGCGACGAGGCCACCGCCGCCGAGTACGGCATCTTCGCCAGCAACTCCGCAGGCCCGGCCAGCTGGAACGAGCTCTACGCCAGCAACATGAACGACTCGGGCACTTACGTGGGCGCCTGCCAGCAGCGGTGCGACGTGGTCATGAACCACATGTGGATGGAGAACAACGCCCTGGGTTACTCGGGCACCAACTCCGGCGGGACCGTGGTCATCGAGAACTCGCAGTTCGACGACAACCAGGACGGCCTGGACACCAACACCCAGGTCATCGGCGACCCGCCCGCCCCGCAGGACGGCCGGTGCCCGGACGGCGGGACCAGCCCGATCACGCACACCAACTCGTGCTGGGTGGTGATCCACAACTACCTGCACAACAACAACAATTCCACTGCCCCGGCGGCCGGCAGCGCGGCGGCCGGACCGGTCGGCACCGGGATGACGATCTCGGGCGGCCGCTTCGACACGGTGATGGACAACACCATCGCCAACAACGGGGCCTGGGGCATCCTGTTCGTCCCCTACGCGCAGGAGGGCACGCCCAGCCTGCACCAGACCTGCACCGGTGTGGGCGGCCACGAGCTCTCGGGCTTCGGCTGTGTCCTCGACCCCGAAGGTGACGCCTTGCTGGACAACTCGTTCAGCCACAACGGCTACTTCGGCAACCCGAGCAATTCTGACTACGGCCAGATCACGCTGTTCGGGGGCGAGCCGCAGAACTGCTTCCGGGGCAACAGCGCGCCCGACGGGAGCGACCCGGCCAACCTGGAGAAAATCCAGAGCAAGTGCGGTGTCACGACCAAGGCCGGCAACGCGGGGGGCGCGTTGTTCGCACAGGTGCTGTGTGACACCGGCCTGGCCGCCTGCCCGCCGGGGGCCAAGTACCCCAGGCCGAACGGCACCGTCCACCTGAAGGCGCTGCCGATCGGGCTCCCGACCATGCCGAACCCGTGCGCGGGCGTGCCGGCCAACCCGTGGTGCCCGAGCAAGGCGACGGCACACCGCGCCAGCGCTAACTAGCCGGGCGCCGCGTTCGCGCGGCGTCGATGTACCGGAAGGCATGCTATAACGTGCTCTCCGGTCTATCCATGCGGCTACGGTGCGGTGAGGGCGGCGGTCAGCGTGGCGGCGTGCCGGTCCAGCCAGGCTTCGCGGCGCTTGATCACGTCGCCCACACCCTCGTCCCACATCCGCTGCCAGCCGCCACCCAGCGTTTCCGCCCGCTGTTTCATCGTGTACCAGGCCCGCCGGGTGCGCAGCACGCCCACCTCCATGATCCGTTCCCGGTCGGTGCCGGGCAGGCCGTACTCGTCGGCCAGGATGCGGGACCGCCGGGGCACGTCGACGTCTCGCAGCAGCGGATCGGCGTCGAGCGGATCAGTAAGCGGCGCCCACCACATCATCGCGTTGAACATCTCGTCGGCCCGGGTGGCCAGCTTGGCCAGGTCAAAGTCGATCAGCGCGTAGGCCAGGCCGCCGCGGAAAACGACGTTCTCGGGCGTGAAGTCGAGGTGCCCGACCAGCTCCGGCGGATACGAAGGAGCGGCTGGGATCCCCGCCGGCTCGGCCGGCGGTGTGTCTGGCAGGGCGCCCGGCGCAGGAGTGAACAATGTGGCCGCGTCGTCGTAGGCGCGCACCAGCCGCCCGACCGACGCCAGCCGGGTCTCGTCGGCGATCCAGGGCGGGCGCGGCCGCCCGGCCACCTCGCCGTCGACGTAGCTGAGCACCTCACGTCCGGACCCGTCGATGCCGAGGAACCGGGGTGCCCCCTCGAAGCCGACCGATTCGAGGTGGGTCAGCAGCGCGTGTACCAGCGGGGAGTGCGGCCCGACCGGCCGGCGCACCGTGTCGCCGACCCGGACCAGGCCCTCGGTGACATCGCCCCCGGTCAGCGGTATCTCGGCTTGGTCCGCCTCGTCCACCCAGAACTCAGCCACCGCGCAATCGTAGCCGCGTCTGGCTAATCAAGCCGCCCACGAGACCGCTGGGTGCTCGTGATCATCCGGACGGCACACTCCGCCGTGCTCCTTCCGCGTCTCATCCGGTACCACGGACGCCGGCCCAAAGTGCTGGCCCGGCCGGCAGCTGGCAGGCCAAGGTCCGGGCTCGTGCCCTATCGTCAGCCTTATGACCTTTACTGGCTCCACAGCTGGCGGCCCCGGGCTGGCCCAAGAACGCCGCATTGTCACCGAGATCCCCGGTCCCGCGTCGCGGGAACTGCTTGAGCGACGCCAGCGCAGCGTGGCCCGCGGGCTCAGCCATGTCCTGCCGGTGTTCGTGACCGCCGCCGGCGGCGGCGTGGTCATCGATGCGGACGGCAACTCGCTGATCGACTTCGGCTCCGGGATAGCCGTGACCTCGGTGGGCAACAGCGCCGAGCTGGTCGTCGAGCGGGTCACCGAGCAGGTGGCGCGGTTCACGCACACCTGCTTCATGGTCGCGCCCTACCGCGGGTACGTGGAGGTGTGCGAGGATCTGAACCGGGTGACGCCGGGCGACCACGACAAGCGGTCCGCGCTGTTCAACTCGGGCGCCGAGGCGGTCGAGAACGCGGTCAAGATCGCGCGGCACGCGACCGGCCGGACCGCGGTCGTGGTGTTCGACCACGCCTACCACGGGCGGACCAACCTGACCATGGCCATGACGGCCAAGAACATGCCGTACAAGGACGGCTTCGGGCCGTTCGCCTCCGACGTCTACCGGGTGCCCATGGCCTACCCGTTCCGCTGGCCCGGAGGCCCGGCCGCCTGCCAGGCGCGCGCCCTGGACGCGGTCACCGGCCTGATCCACACCCACGTCGGCGAGAAGAACGTCGCCGCCGTGGTGATCGAACCGATCCAGGGCGAGGGTGGCTTCGTGGTACCGCCCGACGGGTTCCTGCCCGGCCTGGCCGCGTTC